>ERZ1048872.200-NODE-200-length-72948-cov-7.650831_pt1 | contig 72948 bp, 72 predicted proteins | sample MGYA00383100_ERZ1048872 | MGnify/ENA primary metagenome ERZ1048872 (study PRJEB29581, sample SAMEA5548370) | metagenome | biome: marine; feature: coastal; material: water | depth 50 m | study: Short-term variability in the microbial, nano- and picoplankton...
TATGCTAATGGTTCTAAGGCGATGACTAAGGAGTATGTTGAGGTGTTTTCTGCAGGCATGTCAGCGACGCTAAACGACTTTAAAGAGTTAAAAATCTATGGCAAAGGAAAGCCTAAGAAGAAAAAACTCCTTAATCAAAACAAAGGCCAGAAGGAGATGGTCAATGCCTTTGTCAATGGCTTATTAAATGATGGGCAAGCACCCATTCCATTTGAGGAGGTCGTCGCTGTGACCAAAGCCTCTTTTAAAGTATTAGAATCTATAAAACAAGGAGGAGCACAAGTAGATATTTAAGAACATAGAAGGTTGAAAAGTCGAAATGAATACAGATTAGTTTTAATTATGACCTTCGATGGTTTAGCGTAAAACATGCAGTGAAGCGAAGGGTTAAATAAAAATCGTTGGTAGTTAAATAGTAATCATTATGGAAAATGAATTTGGGATAATTGAAACGACAACATGCCAATACGCTTTATTTTTATGCCGCAGCGAGCCTAATGTTTAGCTAAAGTATCGGCAGTCTTGACTTTTTTGGTTCGTTTTTTGGTCAAGCAAAAAATGAATAGTATGAATAGAACGAGATATAATCTATCTATATGAATTTTAAAAATAGTTTTCAAAAACTAAAATCCTACTGCGAAGCCGAAAATTTTAAAGGCTGGGATCCTTATGATGGGATGAACTCAAAGGTGTTTCAGGCCTTACCATTAAAGCATTGGGACCTGGCGCGATTGGCCTGGATTCAAGGCTTTAAGCGCAGCCCGATAAACTTCAGAAAAGTGTTATTAGTCCCCAAACAGCACAATGCTAAAGGCATAGCACTATTTCTTTTAGGCTATTGCAGATTATACAAAGCAGCACAAAACGGTCATGAAGATTTTGGAACACCAGATGAACTGCTCAGCCAGATCAAAAAACTCACAGCACTATTGCTAAGTATGAAAGCCGAAGGGTATTCTGGTGCCTGTTGGGGCTACAATTTCGATTGGCAGGCAAGACGTTTGTTTCTGTTTAAAAAAAATACACCAACGGTTGTTGCTACCGCATTTAGTGTAGAGGCTTTGGTAGAAAGTTATGAAATCACCAAAGATGAAAATGTTTTAAAAACGATAGTATCTGCAGCGGATTTTGTACTTAAGGATTTATCGCGCACAGCGCATTGTAAAGGCTTTTTATTTTCATATAGTGTTATTGATGGTAATAACACCGTGATTAACGCCTCGCTTTTAGGCGCAAAGATTTTGAGCTTTACGTATGGCTATTCAAAAAACGAAACTCATAAAGATGCAGCGCGAAAAGCCGTGCTAGCAGCATGTGAACTTCAAAATGAGGATGGCTCATGGATTTATGGCTTATTACCAATACAGTCCTGGATAGACAGTTTCCATACCGGATTCAATTTAGATGCTATTGAGACCTATCAGCAACATACAGGCGATCAGAGTTTTCAAATGTATTTAGATAAGGGATGGAAGTACTATACAGATTATTTCTTTGAAGCGGATGGTAAACCAAAATATTACCATAATAAAACCTATCCTATTGATATTCATTGCCCTGCACAGATTATTGTGACAGCGTCTAAATTGGGCGAATTTAAAAATCAATATAATTTGCTCGAAAAAACATTGACCTGGACCATAGCCAATATGCAACATAAAAAAGGTTATTTTTACTACCAAATTAAAAAGGGGATGAGTTCTAAAATATCGTATATGCGTTGGAGCAATGCTTTTATGTTTAATGCCATGGCGCACTATGTATTAGAAACAAAAACTGAAAATTATGGAGGCTAAATCCTTAAATGGGGTGATGACTTTTGCTCCAACATCGCGACAGGAATTGATGCAGTATGCATTCGATAACCAAAAGATTATGGTCGCCGTTAATGCAGAAAAGATTGTACATGCCACTGATGAAAGCAGAGGATTAATCAATAGAAATATGGGGTATCCCGATGGTATTGGTGCCGTCTGGGCATTGCATAAAAAAGGTGCAGATAACGTCGTTAAAATTCCGGGTTGTGAACTTTGGTTGGATGTTATTCAAAATTATTATAAGACAAAATCATTCTATTTAATTGGTGGAAAGCAGGACGTGATAGAGGCTACTGTTGCTAAATTACGTGAAAATTTTAAAGGTATTGCTATCTGTAACTATAGAAATGGGTATGTAAAAACTGAGGCTGAAGAGCAAGCTGTAATTGAAGATATTAAAAAATACAATCCGGATGTGGTATTTGTTGCTATGGGTTCACCAAAGCAGGAATTACTAATGGAACGGATTCAGAAATCACATCAGGCGGTTTATCAGGGTTTAGGTGGTAGTTTTGATGTGTATACGGGTTATGTGAAACGGGCGCCAAAATGGTGGGTAAGCAATAATATGGAATGGACCTATAGATTACTAAGTCAGCCTTCAAGAATAAAAAGACAAATTCACTTAGTTCGTTTTTTTATTAATTTGCACTTAAACCGATATTAATTCGGATTTTAATGAACAACGATATGAAAAAAATTACGATTATAGCGGGAGCCCGCCCAAATTTTATGAAGATAGCACCTATCATTCATGCGATTTTAAAAGCAAAATCAGAGGGGCATCCAATAGATTACAGGTTAGTGCATACCGGGCAGCATTATGATAACAATATGTCGGGCAGCTTTTTTGAACAGTTAGAAATACCTGAGCCACACGAAAACTTGGCATGTAGTGGGGGGACTCAGGCAGAACAAACGGCGGCGATACTGATTAATTTTGAAAAAGAATTAATGGCACATCCTGCGGATGTGGTGCTTGTGGTTGGTGATGTAACATCAACAATGGCCTGTGCCTTGGTGGCCCAAAAATTACATACTAAGGTTGCTCATGTAGAAGGGGGTATACGCTCAGACGATTGGTCCATGCCCGAAGAAATTAACAGACTGGTCACCGATAGTATTACGAATTATTTTTTCACCACTTCAGATACAGCGAATGCTAATTTAAAGCAGAGTGGCGTAAAAGCGGATCAGATTTTTTTCGTCGGCAATACCATGATTGATACCTTACTAAAACAACGGCCTAACTTTACACAACCTAAAGTCTGGAATGCCTTAGGGCTTACTGAAGGTGCTTATATTGTAATGACACTCCATAGACCAGCAAATGTAGATGAAGAATCACAGTTAAAGGCGATGCTCGATGAGATTATAACCAATACACAGAATTTACCCTTGATTTTCCCGGTACATCCCAGAACTGCAAAAATATTAGAACGCCTTAATGTGAGGCATTCACGATTGCATATGGTAGCACCCTTATCGTATTTAGAATTCAATTATTTAGTAGAAAAGGCGAAAGCCGTTATTACTGATTCCGGGGGAATAACCGAGGAAGCTTCAATTATGAGGGTTCCATGTTTAACCCTCAGAGACAATACCGAAAGACCAGAAACCATTACCTTAGGCACCAACGAATTGGTCGGTACGGATCCTAAGAAACTAAAACCGTTTCTTAAAAAATTATTTGCGGGAGACTGGAAAAAAGGGCACGAAATTCCGTTATGGGACGGAAAAACCGCAGAGCGTATAGTGGCTGTTTTAGTTAACGAATTGTAGCCGTCTAAATGGGGTGATTTTTAATTAGTTTATTCTATTTAAAATTGAATATATTGGTTTTATGCGTATCTTGCAGATGCTATTAATCAGGTTCAGTTCAATTGTTTCATTTCACTCATGCTAAAAACGTTACTCGAAAATTTTACTCCAGAAAGTCATCCCGTTTTGTGGTTAATTTCTGCATTTTTATTGGCTTTTATTGCTGCTTATAAGACATTTCCAACCATTTTATATGTTGCTGAACAAAAACATTTAATGGATGAGCCCGACAGTAGAAGTGTCCATTCTAACAGAACACCAACTCTGGGCGGTATTGGCATTTTTATTAGTATTGTTGTTGTGATGACTATTACGGGAGCGATGTTAAATACAAAGGTGCTGTTGCTGGTAATGGGTGGGCTAACGATCCTGTTTTTTCTGGGATTAAAAGACGATTTAACCGTGCTTTCCCCAGGGAAAAAATTTATAGGCCAATTGGTCGCTGCAGCACTATTGATTGGTTTTACCGATACCAGAATCATAGGTTTCTCGAGTATTTTAGATATTTATACATTGCCCTATTGGGTGTCCATATGTTTTACATTATTTGTTTATATTTTAATAATTAATGCCTATAATTTAATAGACGGAGTTGACGGTTTGGCCGGAAGCGTGGCATTAGTGATAAGTGCAGTATTTAGTATTCTATTTTATTTTTCTGGGGCGCTTAGTTTAGCAACAATAACGGTGGCGCTTATTGGGGCTTTGCTCGCTTTTTTACGATTTAATTTTTCTGCAAAAAAGAAAATATTTATGGGTGATACGGGTTCTATGATTGTTGGATTTTTACTGGCCTTTTTTACCGTTAGTTTTATTGGTCAGGCGCAAACAGATACGGAGTCTGCGTATTACAGTGCATCTCCCGCATTAGCATTGGCCTTGCTGTTTTATCCCTTATTGGATACATTTAGAATATTTTTTATAAGGGTTTTTATCCTAAAAAAGAGCCCATTTGAAGCAGATAAAAATCATATCCACCATCGCTTTATTCAGGCTGGCTTTTCACATGTGCAAACCACTTTAATTATTGTGTCGATTGCCCTGATGGTTATTATTATTGCATTCAATATGCTGCATTTAAATTTGAACTCTCAAATAGGCTTATTGCTCATATATGGGACAATATTAAACTATATGCCTTTCTTGATAAAACGTCAATTTAAAAAGGAAATAAGAACGGAATAAAAATAGAGTTCTTCTTCTAATATCTGCACCAAGTATTGTTTTAAAGATTGTTATAATTACTTTATATTTGACCCTTCATTAATGAATAGAAATATGAAAATTAAGGTTTTAGTGCTATGCTCACTGCTCGTAATAGCATCATGCGCTTCTAAGAAAGACATTTTGTACCTGCAGGATGCAGATGTGAATAGTATTTCAAATATTAGCTACCAAAGCACAACAATTCAGCCCAATGATATTTTAAAAATTACGGTTGAAACGTTAGTGCCAGAGGCAGCGATTCCATACAATAGAGGCAATTCTGGAGGGCCAGGAGGAAATTCAGTTGAATTAATGAAGTTAGAAGGCTATTTGGTGTCTAACGAAGGTGTTATCAATTTTCCTGTGTTAGGTGCTATTACTGTGCTGAATCTTACGCCGACAGCGATAGAAGCTAAAATAGTGAAATTGTTAGAAGAAGGTGGTCATCTTAATAGTCCTACAGTAAATGTGCGCCTCTTAAATGCTAAAATCACCATCTTGGGCGAGGTGAATACACCAGGTACCTATTCGTTTACCGAACAAAACATAACCATTTTTCAGGCTTTAGGCTATGCTGGGGATTTAACAATTAACGGCAAACGCGATGATATTATTATTACCAGAGTCGTTAATGGTACCCGAAAAATTTCGCACATCGACTTAACATCGACAGACTTTATGAATAGTGAGTATTATTATATAAAACCAAATGATAATATTATTGTTAACCAAAATAATCCCAGAGTTAAAGAATCTGGGTTTGTAGGAAATGTAGGTACTGTGCTTACCATTGCGTCTTTAGCGCTGAGTATAACAATTTTATTGACACGATAATTATGGACGATTCTTTTAATAATTTTAAAGCGTTTGAAGAGGAGGATAGCGTCGATTTAAAACACGAAGTTCTTAAATTCCTTGGGTATTGGCCCTGGTTCTTGGTTGCTTTAATTGTAACGTTATTCAGTGCTTATACCTATTTAAGGTTTGCACCCAGAATATACCAGACGTCGGCAAAAATGAAAATTTTGGATGAGTCTGACGGGTTAGAGTTACCAACGTCTGCTTTTGTGTTTAAACGATCCAATATCAATTTAGAGAACGAAATTGAAATTTTAACCTCCTACCTTATTTTAGAACAGGTCGCCAAAGAATTAAAATTGAACACACGTTTTTATGAGGAAGGGACAATACAAACGTCGCAAATTGCAGAACTGCCATTTGACTACGAGCAGATGATTCATCCAGATAGCATAACAAGCGGCTTGGCTTACAGCATCATTGTTAAAAATAATAGTTTTGAAATCACAAATTTAAATACCGATAACACTATTGAATTATTAAGTGATGGCCATGCGGCAAGTGCGGACAAGCTGCCATTTAAATTAAAATTTGATGGTAAACAGGCATTAGATAAGCTCATAGGGAAAAAGTATATCCTTACGTATGGATCACTGAAATCAGCGGCGTTAAGTTTAAAATCTGAAATACAGGTTGTACCAATAGGACAGCAAAGTGATTTATTAGAACTGACGATGAAGGGGGAAAGTGACGTACTGTCAGAATTGATTTTAAACACATTAATGGATGTGTTTAATAAGGATGGTATTAAGGATCGGCAATCCGTGTCGCAACGTACAATGGATTTTATCGATGAACGTTTTATGTCGTTAGCCTATGAATTGGATTCTATTGAAGTGAGTTATCGCGATTTTAAGCAAAAGAATAATGTTGTGGATATCGTTTCTGATGCGGAATTAGGAATACAACAGCGTACTAAATCTGATGAAGCGGTTTTTAACATTGAAAACCAATTGGCTTTGGAAGAATTACTGCAGGACGCATTAAATTTAAATGCTGAAAGTGAATTACTACCTGCCAATATAGGACTGGAAAATGGTAGTATTAATACACTAATAAATGAATATAATGTAGCGATTCTAGAGAAAGATAAATTGGTAAGCAGTGCAGGATCAAATAATCCGACTGTGAAAATTACGGCAGCTAGAATAAAGGATTTAAGATCTAATATTACAAGATCACTTAATGCGTACCATCAACAGCTAAAAGTATCCCTTAGTAAATTACAAAAACGGAATAGAAAATTTGTGGGTCAGGTTGCACAGATACCGCAGAATGAAAAACTATTAAAGGCTATAGCGCGTGAGCAGCAGGTGAAGCAAAGTTTATATTTGTTATTATTGACCAAAAGGGAGGAAGCCGCAATTAATAATGCCATAACAGAACCTTCTATTAAAGTTGTCGAAAATGCGCTATCAAGTATAGGACCTGTTACTCCTAAACCAAATATTGTATATGCCGGTGCCCTGCTCGGCGGTCTGTTAATTCCATTTGGCATTTTATATCTCATTTTTATGCTGGATACGAAATTGCACGGCAGAGACGATATAACAAAAATAGCTCCAAAAATACCTGTAATTGGAGAAATTCCAAATGTTAAAAAGAAGGAAGATATTATTTTTGACGACCCTAATGCGCGTACAGCCTTAGCGGAATCTTTTAGAATATTAAGCTCCAATGCGGATTATATTTTACCGCTAGCAGATGATGGTAAGGGTAAGGTAATATTTAGTACCTCTACGATTAAAGGCGAAGGGAAGACCTTTATAAGCCTTAATTTGTCTTTAGCTTTATCAAGTATTAATAAAAGAGTCCTATTGATTGGTGCGGATTTAAGAAATCCACAGATCCATACACATATAGACCAAGACAAGCATAAAGCAGGATTGTCTAATTATCTTCATGAACCGGATAGCGATTGGAGGGCATCCTTAATTAGCGGCTTTGAAAAGCATCCTAACCATCATATTCTTTTATCAGGAAGTATTCCTCCAAATCCAGCCCAACTATTAACGAATGGCCGCTTTGAAACGCTTATTGAAGACGCAAAAGATGAGTATGATTATATCGTGGTAGATACGGCTCCAACAATTTTAGTTACCGATACGATGTTAATTTCGCGACTGGCAGATGCAACTGTTTATTTAGTCAGAGCGGACCATACAGAAAAGAATCTTTTGAAATACTCTAAAGAGTTGTCTGAAAGCGGTAAGATAAAAAATATGGCATATGTTATTAACTGTGTGGGAGCAAGTAAATCGTATGGTTATGGCTATAGTTATGGCTATAATTACGGCTATAATTATGGTTATGGTGGTAAGAAATAGACCTTTTAATAACCTAATCATATTTCCTGAATACACATGATATTTATCATGCTTTGAGAAAGTTTTATAAAGTACTTTTAAGAGTAAATTATAAAACTAAACGCCATGAAAGATAGAGTACCAATTTCCTCAATAATGTCTACCGATATTATTGCCCTTAACAGAGACGATGATCTTGAGACTGCCGAGATGCTTTTTAAACGCAACAGAATTAGACATATTCCAGTAGTAAGAGAGGAAGTTGTCATTGGAATGTTGAGCTATACTGACTTATTACGCATTAGCTTTGCAGATGCTGTTGAAGAAACAGAAACTGATGTAGATACTCTGGTTTATAATATGTTTACTATAGATCAGGTGATGGCTAAAAATATAGTTACCGTAAATTCTAACGCAACGATTAAAGCGGTAGCAGAAATTTTAGCAACGCAAGAGTTTCATGCCTTACCTGTTGTTGACGAGGGTATTTTAGTGGGTATAGTGACCACAACAGATCTTATTAATTATTTGTTGAAACAATTATAAAATAAAAAAAGCGCCATTTGGCGCTTTTTTTATGAATTAGCTAATTCTTTTAATTTTTTGATGGTTTGTATTGGCTGCGCGCTTTTAAACACATGACTACCAGCGACAAAAGTGTCTGCACCAGCTTCAACTAACTTTTGAATATTTTTATCAGTTACACCTCCATCAATTTCAATTCGCGTATTGAGCCCTTGCGCATCAATCATCTGTCGAAGTTTTTTTATACGTTTATACGTAACTGCTTCAAATTTTTGACCTCCAAATCCAGGATTTATTGACATGAGCAGAATCATAAAGCACTCTGGTAATATATCCTCTAATACTGAGATTGGTGTTGTAATATTAAGTACAATACCTGCTTTACAACCAGCGTCTTTAATTTGTCTCAATGTTCTGTGTAAATGAACCGTAGACTCATAATGCACCGTGATAATATCAGCGCCAACCGTTGCGAATTCTTCAATATACCGTTCTGGTTTTTCAATCATTAAATGCACATCCAATGGTTTAGTTGCATGCTTCTTAATTGCTGCAATTACGGGCATTCCATAAGATATGTTTGGCACAAAGTGACCATCCATTACATCGATATGAAACCAATCGGCATCACTGGTATTAACCATTTCGGTATCACGTTGTAGATTGCCGAAATCGGCAGCGAGCATTGAAGGGGCAATTAGTTTTGAAGCCATTGTAAAAGTCTGTGTTTTTGGTTTGTGTAAAGGTAAATAAAAAATGAAGCTTCTTAAGTTTGTCGTTAATAAGATCTGATAAAAAGTGAACCCACGGTAATCAGCCGTGGGTTCTTTCATCAATCAAAAAACGAACAGTTATGTTTTGTAACTGTTGTTACCTTTATTAGGTTGGACGCTAAATATACAAAATCCTAGCCTAAATAGGTCTTTAATATCTTACTTCGTGACGTATGTTTTAATCTACGAACTGCTTTTTCTTTAATTTGTCGAACACGCTCACGGGTTAAATCGAATGTTTCGCCAATTTCTTCAAGGGTCATAGGATGTTGATTTCCTAGCCCAAAATACAATCTGATAACATCCGCTTCACGAGGTGTTAAAGTCTCTAAAGCACGTTCGATTTCTGTGCGTAATGATTCGTGTAACAAATCTCTATCTGGATTTGGTGACTCACCACTTCGCAGCACGTCATATAAATTAGAATCTTCACCTTCAACCAAAGGGGCATCCATACTTACATGACGACCAGAATTTTTCATAGACTCCTTAACGTCGTTAATTGTCATGTCTAATTCTTTAGCGATTTCTTCCGCAGAAGGAGGACGCTCGTGACTTTGCTCTAAAAAGGCAAAGGTCTTATTAATTTTATTAATAGAACCAATTTTATTTAATGGTAATCGCACTATACGAGATTGCTCTGCTAATGCCTGTAAGATCGATTGTCTAATCCACCAAACCGCATAAGAAATAAATTTAAAACCACGTGTTTCATCAAAACGTTGCGCTGCTTTAATTAAACCTAAATTTCCTTCGTTAATTAAATCGGGTAATGTTAACCCTTGGTTTTGGTATTGTTTTGCAACAGAAACAACAAAACGAAGATTTGCTTTTGTTAATTCCTCTAAAGCAAGTTGATCACCAGCTTTTATACGTTGCGCTAATTCTACCTCTTCATCAGCGGTAATAAGATCTACTTTACCAATTTCTTGTAAATACTTATCTAAAGACGCAGTCTCTCTGTTAGTTACCTGCTTGGTGATTTTAAGCTGTCTCATTTAATTTTAAGATTTGTGCAATGTTGGTTTATCCTTGTTATACGAACTAAATCGTAAAAATGTTACATAAAGATGCATAAAAAATATGACTAATTAACAAAACTGATATAAATCAGTTCCTAAAAATTGTAAGATTAATCTAAGATGTGTAAATTTATTACTGCTATTAATAACATTTAAAAATATAAAATTATGAAAACTTTGATTAAAATTTTTGCAGTAGTATTGCTTTTTGTGAGCTACACGTCTTGCGATGAATTAGATGAACTTACTGAGATTGATTTTGATACTACCTTAAACGAACAATTAAATGTAACCGTACCTGCAGGTGAGGGTTTAATGCTAAATGAAACGATGTTAATTAATTTAATTAACAGTGATACTGAAGATTATCTTGATGTATTACAAGATGTTAGTATTACGAGTTTTTCGTATCAATTACTAAACTTTACAGGTGATGTTAATGGTACAATTGTTGGAAACTTTGTTGCTGATGGTGTTCAACTGTTACCTCACGATATGGTGGTGAAACAAACAGTGGATGCAGGCACAGTATTTGAAGTGACGAATGTATCTCAATTAAACGCTATTGCAGCAGATCTTAAAGCTGGTGATGATGTTTTAATCGGTATTGTTGGTGAATCTTCATGTGAAGAGGCTATGAATTTTACTATAGCGCTTACACTGGATCTGGAAATTACAGCAGATGTGCTGTAAATAAGGTCTTAAACTTTAAAGATTAAAAAAACCGCTTCAATTATTGAAGCGGTTTTTTTATGTATAGATTGATAAAGAATTAATCTTCTTTTTTATCTTCTCTTGGTTTTCTATCGTCTCTGCGATTATCTCTGTTACGATTATCACGTCCTCGATTATCTCTACCTCTGTTATCGCGACCACGGTTATTATCTCTTGGCGGTCTTGCTACATACCCTTCTGGTTTTGGCAATATTGCTTTACGAGAAACTTTTTCTTTTCGTGTTCTAGAATCAATACCAAAGTATTTTACATCAAATACATCTCCCATGTTTACCACATCAGATACGTTTTCTGTACGTTCCCAGGCCAATTCACTTACGTGTAATAAAACTTCGTTTCCTGGTGCTTCTGTATATTCTACAACCGCTCCGAAATCTAACATTTTAATTACTTTTACTTCGTAAACACTTCCTACCTGTGGCTTAAATAATAAAGAATCTATTCGTGCCATAACCGCATCAATACCTTTTTTACCAACACCTAATATTTCAACAATGCCTTCTTCAGTCACCGGATCTTCATTAATAACAATTGTAGTCTCAGTTTCCTTTTGCATTTCCTGAATCACTTTTCCACCCGGTCCAATTAAGGCTCCGATAAATTCATTAGGAATACGTCTTGTAATCATTGTAGGTGCATGATCCTTAACATCTGTGTTAGGAGTTGCAATAGTATCAGTCAATTTCTCTAAGATATGTAAACGACCATCACGAGCTTGTTGTAATGCATTTACTAAAATCTCATAAGAAAGCCCCTTTACTTTAATATCCATCTGACAAGCTGTGATACCATCTGCAGTACCAGTAACTTTAAAGTCCATATCACCTAAGTGATCTTCATCACCTAAGATATCTGATAATACAGCATACTTTCCAGAATCAGCATCAGAAATTAATCCCATTGCGATACCAGAAACAGGTTTTGTCATTTGTACACCCGCATCCATAAGTGCCATTGTACCAGAACAAACCGTTGCCATAGAAGACGAACCATTAGATTCTAATACTTCAGATACAACTCTTACCGTATAAGGACAGTCTTCTGGGATCATCCCTTTTAATGCACGTTGTGCCAAATTACCATGTCCAACTTCTCTACGGGATGTGCCACGAATTGGTCTGGCTTCTCCTGTACAAAAAGGTGGGAAGTTATAGTGTAAATAGAAACGCTCTTCTCCTTCTTGAGATGGCATGTCTATTTGATTAGCATCTCTAGAAGTTCCTAAAGTTACCGTTGCTAATGCCTGAGTTTCTCCACGTGTAAAGATCGACGACCCATGCGTTGATGGTAAGTAATCTACTTCACACCAAATTGGTCTGATCTCAGTTGTCTTACGACCATCTAAACGTAAACCTTCATTTAAGGTTAAATCTCTGATGGCAGCTTTTTCAGCTTTGCGGTAATATTTAGAAACTAAATCACCAAAATCTTCTAATTCGTCTTCAGAAAATGTCGCTTTAATATCTTCTTTAATAGTTTCAAATGCAGCGCTTCTCTCATGTTTAGAAGATCCTGCTTTTGCAATGGCGTATACTTTATCGTATGCCATGTCATAAACTTTCTTCTCTAAAGCTTCTTCCTCTCTTTCACCTTCATATTCACGAACCTCTTTCTTTCCGAATGCTTCAGCCAATCTTACTTGGGCTGCACATTGTAATTTAATAGCTTCGTGTGCAAATTTAATAGCATCTGCCATTTCTTCTTCAGAAATCTCATCCATTTCACCCTCAACCATCATTACTGAATCAGCAGAAGCTCCAATCATCATATCGATATCAGATTCTTCGAGTTGAGCAAGTGTTGGATTGATAATAAACGCTCCATCGATACGACCAACTCTTGCTTCTGAGATTGGGCATTCAAATGGAAAATCTGACAATTGAATGGCAGCAGAAGCTGCTAATCCTGCCATAGCATCTGGCATCACCTCCGGATCGTGAGACATTAACTGAATCATCACCTGAGTTTCAGAGTGGTAATCTTTTGGGAATAAAGGACGTAAAACACGATCCACTAAACGCATCGTTAATACTTCACCGTCACTTGGTCTTGCTTCTCTTTTGAAGAAACCACCAGGATAACGACCTGCAGCAGCAAATTTCTCTCTGTAATCTACTGTTAATGGTAAAAAGTCCACTGGACTTTGTCTGTAATTGGAAACAACTGTACATAATAACATACATTTTCCTGATTGCACTACAACGCTACCATGCGCTTGTTTTGCGAGTTTTCCGGTTTCGATAGAAATTTCTCTACCATCACCTAGGTCAATAACCTCTTTGTAAGTTTTTGGAATCATAAATTTTTTTAATTCTAATTAAACAATGGTCGTTGTGTTGTTGTGTACTGAAACCCGTTCAGCATAAATAGTAGTTGTTGTGTGACCAATGAAAAACTGTAATTAGCTTCTTCTATATTATGTCATTGCGAAGCAAATTTGTATTTGCTGTGGGCAATCTGCTTCTGTTGAAAAGATGACCACGTTGCTACGCTTTTCGTAATGACGGTGTAGCTGTGTTATGTGTAAACAAAAAAGAGGCTGAAAAGCCTCTTTTTTTTATTTTCTTAATCCTAATTCTTTTACTATGGCACGATATCTTAAGATATCTTTCTTAGTTAAGTAGTCTAATAAAGCTCTACGCTTACCTACTAATTTTACTAATGAACGCTCAGTATTATAATCTTTACGATTAATTTTTAGGTGTTCTGTTAAGTGATTAATTCTTTCAGTAAATAATGCAATCTGTCCTTCTGCTGAACCAGTGTCTTTGGCATTTTTACCGTGTTTTTTAAAAAGTTTCTCTTTTGCTTTTTGATCTAAATACATGCTAATATTATTGTAAATGATTTTTATGTACACGAAAGCCCTTCTTTCGAGCGGCAAATATACTATTTTTTTATGATTTGGTATATTATTTGTAACTTTTATGTTGTTGAATATTAGCGTAGTAATATGTTACCGCAACAACCCCTTACTAATCGGTAACTTTCAATAATTAATTCCTGAAAATTAAAAGTATGAAAGTATCAAATCTACAACGCAGTTTTATTAATGCCAACGCTGTATTAGCGGATATTTTTAACAATACTTATACTGGTATCGCTATTGTAAATTTAGCTGGTGATTGGTTAAAAGTTAATGATCGTGTTTGCCCTATTTTTGGCTACTCTAGATGGGTGCGCTTTAGTATGACTATTAGCAATATCATTTATGCAGACGATCGTGGTGTACACGAGATAAATATGAGAAGCTCATAGCAGGTGAAATTGATAAGTGTCGCGTAAAGCGGCGTTATTTTCATAAAGATTGAACGATTATCTGGGTGCTGATAGCTGTAGCATTAGTCTATTTTAAAACGAATAGTCCACACATGATATGGCAATTTTCTGATGTTAACAATCGATAAAAAAATCAAGACAAACTAAAAACAATGCTCAGTGTGGCAATTGAACAAAATGAGAGCTTAACGGCATTTGCCAATAGTGTTACTCATAATTTGCGTTCTTATTTTGGTAATTGGGTTTTCTTGAAGAAGATTTTAATAATTTAAATACCAACGAGAACTATAGTTTATTACAAAAAGCAGTTGATAATTTACAAGAAACAGTATCTTATTTAACTGAAGTGGCTCAGATAAAGGTGGTGGAGTCTTCAAGATTAGAAGCGCTCAGTTTATACGATTATGTTGAAAAAGCTATATATAATTTTAGTGCTATAGCTCAGCATGCAGAAGCTATAATTTACAATGAAATTGATGAAACTATATGTGTAAGAGCTATACCTGTTTATCTCAATAGTAGCGTATAAAATTTTCTCACTAATGCCATAAAATATAGATCTGAATAAAGAATTTCAGTCATAGCACTGGCGTCACATATAGAAGATGATTTTGTAGTGCTGCCAATAAAGGATAATGGCTTAGGTATCGCTATGAAAAAATTCGGTGATAAACTTTTTCAGATGTATAAAACCTTTCATCACAAGAAGGATTCCATTGGTATTGGTTTATTTGTTACCAAAAAGTATATTGAGTCTTTAGGTGGAAAAGTAACGGCAATTAGTGAAGTTGGTGTTGACTCTGAGTTTTCCATTTACCTCAAAAAAAGTATGATTCATTTTTCATAGATTAAACCTTTTGCCAGTATTTTGGTCTTAACCTTATATAAACAATAAGAAAGAAATCATGAATTTATTAAATCACGAAGTCAAAAAAGACAGTACGAATGCTCTGCGCAAAAATTTAAATGCTTTGAAAAAAGGGGTTTTAAGCGTTTTGGTTTTGAGCTTATTTTTTACCTCCTGTAGTAGTAATGACGATGCTCCGGAGACAGAGGCATATGAAGAGGATACTGTAGAAGTACAGAAGTCGGCAGAAATTGACCAGATAGACAGTGTGTTGGCAGACCTAATAATTGAGGCTTACGAAGAGGAAGAAACAACTGCAGACAGATCTGCGCATTCAAGAGATATTCCGGAATGTGTTACAATAACTGTTGTAGCGCAACAGTATTACAGGCAGGTGACGATAGATTTTGGTGTAGAGGGCTGCATAGTACGAGGGCACTTACTAAAAGGACAAATTATATTTGATTATACAAGAGATCCCGAAGCCCAACAAATAATGATTAATTACAATGTAGTTGACTTTTACTTCGATGCAAAAAATGTCATTGGAAGTCGCGCTTTACTCAAAGAGTTGTCTAATGACAATGGAAATCCACAGTTTACGCATAGCTTAGATGTTACTGTTATATGGCCAGATGGTACACAGGCTTCGCGAGATGGAACAAGAATAAGAGAATGGGTCGAAGGTTTTGCCAGTGGTATATTTAGTGATAATGTTTTTGAAATTACGGGTAACTGGACAGCAACATTTGTAAATGGGAATACACATACCTATGAAGTGTTGACACCATTACGCAGAGAAGTGATATGTGCTTATTTTGTTAGTGGTACGTTCGATGTGCAGCGCACCAACTTTGGTGGTGTATTCGATTTTGGTGATGGTAGTTGTGATAATCAAGCCACATTTACTTTTAACAATGGTACAGTAATACCTGTTGTATTAAATTAGTATTGCTCAGGTTGCCGGATAAAAAAAGCGAGTCAAATGACTCGCTTTTTTTTATGCTCTTAATGGTTGATTCTTTATTAAATCAATATATAAATTTATCTTGTCTTTTAAGTACTTACGATGGCTTATGAAATCCAGGAATCCATGTTCTAATAAAAACTCTGAAGTCTGAAAACCTTCTGGTAATTCCTTTCCTGTAGTATCTCTAACAACACGTGGACCTGCAAAACCAATTAAAGCTCCTGGTTCTGCAATATTAATATCGCCTAACATAGCGAAGGATGCAGTTGTACCTCCAGTAGTTGGATCTGTACAAAGTGAAATATATGGAATACCTGCATCAGCTAATTGCGCTAATTTAGCTGAGGTTTTTGCTAATTGCATTAATGATAATGCCGCCTCCATCATTCGGGCTCCACCCGATTTACTAATTATCATAAATGGTACTTTCTTTTTGAATGCAAATTCTGCAGCTCTTGCAATTTTTTCACCAACAACACTGCCCATTGAGCCACCAATAAAGGAAAAATCCATACATGCAATGACCAAATCCTGTCCTTTAGATTTACCAATTGCCGTCCGTACAGCATCTTTAAGGTTTGTTTTGGCTTGAGCCGCTTTTAGTCGGTCTGGATATTTTTTTGTGTCTTCAAATCTCAATGGATCCTTAGAAGAAAGATTAGGGTCTAACTCTTTAAATTTATTGTCATCAAAGAGAATTTCGAAATACTCCTTACTTCCAATTCTAACATGGTATCCATCTTCTGGACTTACATAAAAATTTTGTTCTAGTTCTTTAGTATCTATAATTTTTCCTGTTGGTGATTTATACCAAAGGCCTTTTGGAGTATCTTTCTTTTGTTCAGTAGAGGTTTGTATACCTTTATCTTTTCTATTAAACCAAGCCATATTGATTTACTGTTTAGGGTTTACGAAATCCGATTTTTTTTAATCGTTAATCGGTACTATTGGTTCGTTGTATTTTGTAATTGCAAAACATACAAAACTACTACTTTATTAATGAAACTCAAAAATAGAAACCGCTAACTCTTTAGTTGAATTTTTATGAGTAAATAAAAACCCATTAAAACTCTGATATTGAGCTCTAATGGGTTTTTTTGATAATAATATGAATTTATAAAGTATCTATATTATTTAAATCTTCGAATGCTTTTTTAAGTCTTGTAACAAAAGCATCTTCTCCTTTACGCAACCAAACGCGTGGATCGTAATATTTTTTGTTCGGAATATCGTCACCATCAGGGTTTCCAATCTGTGTTTGAAGATAATCTTTTTTATCTTGAACGTAATCTCTAACACCACTTAAAAATGCGTATTGCATATCTGTATCGATGTTCATTTTAATTACACCATAGCTAATACCTTCTCTAATTTCTTCAACCGTAGAACCTGATCCACCATGAAAAACAAAATCGATATGATTATGACCAACTCCATATTTTTCTGTGATAAAATCTTGAGAATTCTTTAAAATTTTCGGAGTTAATTTTACGTTACCTGGTTTATATACTCCATGCACGTTACCAAATGCAGCTGCAATAGTAAATTGATCACTCACTTTACTTAATTCTTCGTATGCATAAGCCACTTCTTCTGGTTGTGTGTATAATTTAGAATCATCAACATCCGTATTGTCAACACCATCTTCTTCACCTCCTGTTATACCAAGTTCAATTTCTAAAGTCATACCCATTTTACTCATTCGAGAAAGGTATTGTTTACAAATTTCGATATTTTCTTCAATAGGTTCTTCAGATAAATCTATCATATGAGAACTATAAAGCGGCTTTCCTGTTTCTTTAAAATGCTGTTCGCTGGCATCTAATAAACCATCAATCCATGGTAATAATTTTTTAGCACAATGGTCTGTATGTAAAATTACAGGCACACCATAAGCTTCAGCCATTTGGTGAACATGTTTTGCGCCAGCAACAGAACCGGCAACTGCAGCTTTTTGATTTTCGTTACTTAATCCTTTACCTGCATTGAATTGTGCGCCACCATTTGAAAATTGAATAATAACTGGTGCATTTAAGGCTTTCGCCGTTTCTAAAACACCATTAATTGTATTAGATCCAATAACATTTACAGCTGGTAATGCAAATCCTTTTTCTTTAGCTAATTTGAAAATATCTTGAACTTCTCTTCCTGTAGCAACCCCAGGTTTTATATTATGACTCATAACTTTATGATTAATAAATTAGATGTCAAAAATACGATATTTACCCAATAAAAAGGTCCATTTTAGGTATAAGATTTAATATAAAATAACGAAAACGTTATAGGGCGAAGCAATAAAAAGAGGACTAAAAAGGATAGTTAATTCCGATATTATAAACGGCATTTCTAAAGTTGTAAGTTTTAAACCATCGGTTGCCTTCTTCCTGCGATGGGTCGTAAGTTTTAAAGCCTGTATCGAATCGTAAGACAAAGAAATCAAAATCATAACGAACACCAAATCCAGACCCTACGGCAATATCTTTTAATGAACTGAAATCTGTAAACGTTGCAGCAGTATCTTCAACATTATCAAAAACATTCCATATGTTACCAGCATCTACGAAAAAAGCGCCTCTAAAATTACCAAACAGATTAAAGCGTTGTTCTGCACTAAAATGAATTTTGAAATTAGCTTCGTTAAACTCATTAGTGGTTGACGAATTTCCTGGTCCCAAATTATATGCGGTCCATGCTCTGTTATCGTTTGGTCCTCCTGCAAAAAAACTTTTAGCAAAAGGGATACTATTTGAATTGCCATACGGAATTGCAATACCAGCATACGATCTTAAAGCAAGTATATTTCTTCTGCCAAAATCAAAATATTTTATATAATCGATTTCCGTTTTAATGTACTGAGAAAAGGTGACACCGAATATGTCGTAATTACCATCGTCGTTTTTTGGTGCCCCAAAAACATTTGAAAGATTAGATAATAAATTACCTGCCAATTCTACACGCCATTTAAATACTGAAAAGTCATTGTCAAAGATATTTTGACGTTTGTCTTTTTTATAGTCAAAGCTGGTTGAGAAAATAAGATTGTTCTCTGTTAATCTTTCTTTTCGTTCATCGATATTATTGACGTCTGCATAATCATCGTCGGCTTCAGTTAATAGAGTATTACCTGTTAAAACTTCTGATATAAATTGATCTGCAGGAGAAAATGGATTTGATAGCCCTGAATTTTCTAAACTTTCATCACTCCCAATATAATTGATGTCTCTGGCGATAGTATTTAATCTTGAAAATGAGTTGGTATAAACACCAAAATAGTTGTCAGTATTCAGATTCTTTACAAACTGTACATTGAAAAGCTCTAATTTATTGGTAACAGTTTCAGACGGAAACCAATTGTAGCTTACTACACCAGACAGCGTTTGTTTATCCAATCCTATATTTTGCTGGCTAGTAGCAGAAAGGTTTATTGTTGTATTAGGCGACATGTATTTCGGTATAATTCTATCGGTATTAAAAGGTGAAAATAAACGAGGAATAGTTAGTCTTATATTACCACCAAATTCATTAATATCGAAAAAAGCAGTCTCCGAATCGGTTCTATTTTTAGAAGCACCAATGGCTGCAATTCCTGTTATTTCCAGGGTCTCTGCACCTCTAAAAACATTTCTGATTTTTAAACCAGAACTGAAAGAAAATCCAATGGTCTGAATATTACTTTGATTAATTTCTGGATCAAAACTCAATGCATATTTTTTCTTTGGCTCTAAATAAATATTTGCGGTAAGTGAAGTATCGGTATCATTTTCTATATACTCTATTCTTGGGTACCTAAACATTTGTAAGTCGTTCAGATAACGCGAAGTTCGACTTCTTGCTAAATCACTATAAGTATCTCCTTCATTTATAAACACTGCGTCTGTTAGAGCTTTTGGTCTAAATCTTAATTTGTCTTTACTGTAAAGGTTAAAGTTTTTGTACGTGGTGGTGTCTGAAACAGCTTTGAATTGATTGTTAAAATTATCGTCAGTAAAAATATTAACTTCTTTAATTTTATAAATATTAAAAGGTTCTGTGTATGTAGAATCCTCACCTCTAATTGCACGGTTAGAAATTAGTATAGCTGTATTTATGTTGTGATTTGTGTCAATTGTGTCCGTTTCAAAACGAATATAGTCCTGACCAAAATAATAAAATCCGGCATTACGCAAATAAGTGTTAATTCTTTCGCGTTCATTTTTAAAATTTTGTTCATCATACTGCTCACCCTTTTTAAGCAATGATGCCTTACTAAATAGCTTATAAAGCGAATCTATAGCAGGACTGCTAATAATTGGTGCGATAGAATCTAGTTTATAGGGTTTGTTTTTAGTGACTTTATAGGTAACTTCTGCACGTTTGTTACTAGCCTTTTTTACTTCAAAATCTACCTGATTGTTAAACCACCCTTTGCTGTAATAGTATTTTTTAAGGTTGTTAGCTGTTGTAATGGTTTTATCTTCATTAAAAATAGTAGGAGCTTCGCCTGTCCGTTTTAACCAGCTGTTAAAATCTTTACGCGATTGTATTTCCTTATCAAATTGTTTTTTTGAAAGCAAACGTGTCTTCCTTTTCACTTTTGAAGAATCGCTTAGAATTTTCGCCTCAATTATAGAATCTATATTAGGGCGTGCTAAATTGTATATACTTAATTTAAGAGGCAGTTTAAAAAAGCCATTCATTCCTGTATTGACTTTTTGAATAATAATATTGTTTACACGCTCTTCATTATTGGTTTTGCCGTCTACTACAATAGTGTTTTTTGTAATGAGATGCTCGTCGCTCTTCACACGTTTCACAACATTACAAGAGCTCAGGGATACTACAATCAGTATTGCTCCTATACCGTAACAAAGCGATGCGTAGTTTTTATGTAATGTAGAAATACGGTATGGCAAACTCAAAAGTTATATGTTTTTGATAATGTATGTTGAACACAAAAATAATACCATTTATGGATTCAAATTAATACACTCAATTAAAAATAATTAATATTAAGTACAAAAAGGTTTACTTTGTATCCTAAAGCAAATGTAAAGACATTTTAATGTTATCAAAGAATCAAATAAAGTTAATTAAAAGTTTAGGTCTAAAAAAGATAAGACAGCAATTTGGCCAATTTACAGTTGAAGGAATAAAAGGTGTTAAAGAGTTTTTGAATTCAGACTATGAGCTAGAAAATCTTTATACAACAAAAATGATTTTTGATGCACCACAAGAACGAGTTACCGAAATAACAGAAACCGAACTTAGAAAAATAACAGCACTTAAGAATCCTAATACTGCGTTGGCGATTTTTAAAATTCCTAAAAAAGTAGAAATAAAATATTCAGGGTTAATTGTAGCATTAGATGCTGTGAGGGATCCCGGGAATTTGGGGACTATAATACGTCTATGCGATTGGTATGGAATTAAAAATTTAGTTTGTAGCTTAAATACAGTAGATTGTTACAACTCAAAAGTAGTGCAAGCTACAATGGGTTCTTTAACACGTATACATATAACGTATTTAGATTTAGGTGATTTTATAACATCGAGTAAAATGGATGTTTTAGGTACTTTTATGACTGGGGAAAACATGTATTCAACCCATTTGCCAAATGAAGGTATTATTGTACTAGGAAATGAAGCTAATGGTATTTCGGAAACTGTTGCATCTGCGGTTAATAGGAAAATTACGATTCCACAATTTGGAAGCAATAAGTCAACAGAAAGTCTGAATGTTGCTAATGCTGCGGCAATAGTATTAAGCGAATTTATGAGGCGAACAATTATTGAAAGGTAAAGTTGATAAAAACACCTCGTGTTTGCATTTTAGCCATATTACCTGTCCAGGGACTATTTGGGTCAGCATCTCTAATAATTTCATCATTAAAAGAAAAAACACCACGAATAGAAGGTGTAAATTTAAAATAGAGGAGATATAAGTCGATACCAAATCCTAGTTCATAGAAATAAGTGTTTTTGGTCATTCTAAACTCTCCTGAGCTGTTGTCATCAGGATTGTCTTGATTACTTGAAAGATTCAGCGCAACAGAAACTCCACCAACAATAAAAGGTTTAAAGTTGTTAATTCGTTTTGTTGAAGCCTTTAGCAATAAAGGTATATGTATATAGGTAGATTTTACTTCTCTTAATAAATCGGAGTCATTAAAATCCAGACCATTAAAATAGCTTTCGTCATAGCGTAAATTTCTGGTGGTGAAAAATACTCCAGGTTCGAGTCTCAGATTTAAGTAATCGTTAATTCTCATATCACCAATGAGTCCTAAATGAAATCCAAACGATTTATCAACCAGGATATCCTTTAAGTCTTCATTGTATTCTAGTTTAAAATCATATTGATTAAAACCTATAAAATAGCCCCAAGACAAAAACTTTTGGTCAATGTTATTAATATTATTGGCAACTTTCTCTTTAGAAAACAGTTGAGCCGACATATTTTGAAATGCGAGTAAAAACGCTAAAATGACTACGATTCGCTTCATATTACGATTTAGATGCTGTGTAAATTGTAGCCACACCCATAGTTTGTGGCTTGTCTTCGACATTAATAAACCCAATTTTTCTTAAAATATTGTTCAAAGCTTCTCCATAAGGAAAAACAGATGCCGATTCACTTAAGTAACTGTAGGCAACTTTATCTTGAGAAAACAATTTTCCAATTATAGGTAAAATAAATTTAGTATGTATGTTATATCCAGCTTTGTAAATTGGATTTGTTGGTACTGAAGTTTCTAAAATTACAATTATACCATTGGGTTTTAATACTCTTAGTATTTCAGCCAAACCTTTTTCTAGATTTTCAAAATTTCTAACTCCAAAGGCAACAGTGATCGCATCAAAAGTGTTGTCTTTAAACGGTAAGTCTTCAGAGTCACCAATGACCATAGATATGATATCATCCAATTCCTTAGCGCTGATTTTATTACGTCCTACTTCCAGCATACCATCGCTAATATCTAAGCCAATAATTTCTTTGGCATTTGTAGCGGTAAGACTAATCGCTAAATCACCTGTCCCTGTCGCAATATCTAAAATATTTTCAGGTTTTTTGTCAGAAACAATTTTCACAACCTTGTTTCTCCATTTTACGTCAATTCCAAAAGATATAACGCGGTTTAAACCATCATATTCCTTAGAAATTGTGTCAAACATTTTTGTAACCTGAATCTTTTTAGATTGATCGCTGTCTTTGTAAGGGTTTACTTTTTTGGTCATTAAAAAATTTTTGCAAATATATGGATAAGTTAGATAGTACTCGTAATTTTAAATACTTAAGGCACGCTTTAACTTGCAACTTCTTAGTATATTTGATGTTTATTTCAATTATTAATAATGAAAATAATTATCGCAGGTGCTGGAGAGGTAGGATTTCATTTAGCAAAATTATTATCCTACGAGTCGCAAGAGATAACCCTTATTGATACCAAAAAGGAGAATTTAGCTTATGCTGGTGAACATCTAGATATAAAAACTATAAAAGGTGATGCCACGTCTATTGCTATATTAAAAGAAGCAAGGATTGAGACTGCCGGACTTTTTATTGCTGTAACTTCATCAGAAACAACCAACATTACAGCTGGTGTTTTAGCGAAACAATTAGGGGCAAAACGAACCATTGCTCGTATTTCTAATACCGAATTTATAGACCATAAAGAGACGGTTGGTTTTTCGAAATTTGGTATTGATGAATTAATTTCACCAGAGTCATTAGCGGCATCAGAGATTCAGTTGTTACTAAATCAGTACGGATTTAATGATACGTATCAGTTCGAAGATGGTGCATTGACAATGTTAGGTCTGCGCTTATCTAGAACAGCAAAATTTGTTGGTAAAACAGTACAGGAAGCAGCTGAGATATATTCTGAACTGCATTTTATACCCATCGTTATTCAGCGTTATGGTACGCAATATACAATTATACCCCGAGGAGATACTATTTTTAAAGAAGGGGATAAAGTTGTTTTTATGACCTCCAAAGGTGGTGACGACGAACTATTTGAGTTGTCCGGTAAAGTAAAGGTGGATATTAAAAATATTATGATACTTGGTGGCAGTCAAATAGGATTTAAAACAGCAAAAGACCTTTGTACCAGTAAGTTTAACGTTAAGATTGTTGAAAGTAAAAAAACCGTAGCTGAAGATTTAGCAGAGGATTTACCTAATGCTTTAGTGATTTGTGGAGATGGAAGAAATGTAGATATTTTAGAAGAAGAAAATATCTCTCAAATGGATGCTTTTATTTCTGTGACAGGGAATTCTGAAACGAATATAATGTCTTGCTTATTAGCGAAATCGAAAGGTGTAAAAAAAACTATTGCTTTGGTTGAAAATATGGATTACTACCAATTATCGCATTCTATTGGTATAGATACATTAATCAATAAAAAGTTACTTGCGGCAAATAATATATTTAGATATATCAGAAAAGGTGAGGTTGTTGCAATGACTAAGTTAACAAATATGAATGCCGAATTACTAGAATTTGTAGTTAAACCAAATTCTAAAATCACTAATAAATTAATTAAGGATTTAAATTTTCCAAGATCAGCAATTTTTGGTGGAGTTATTAGAGATGGTGAAGGTTTAATCCCATTGGGAAGCTTTAATATTGAAGCTGGTGATCGGGTGGTAGTCTGTTGTTTGCCTCGTTCTATTTCTGAAGTAGAAACTTTTTTCTCTTAAGTTATGTCAGGTATTAAATTAAATTATAAAATCATATTCCATTTTTTTGGATTGTTATTATTATTTAATGGTGGTTTTATGATGATAGCCACATCAATAAGCCTCATCTATAAAGATGGTGTGACCTTAGAATTATTTCTTGCGGGATTAGCCACATTACTTATTGGTTTATTTGCAATGCTTGGTACAAAAAACCATCGCAAAGAAATGAATAAAAGAGAAGGTTATATTGTGGTAGCCTTTGGTTGGATTGTAATGTCCCTTACAGGAACCATTCCTTATCTCGTTACGGAAGCTATTCCTTCTTTTACTGATGCTTTTTTTGAGACCATGTCTGGCTATACCACGACGGGTGCCAGTATTTTAAATGATATTGAGGTTGTACCAAAAGGTGTATTATTTTGGCGTAGTATTACCCATTGGATTGGTGGTATGGGAATTATAGTATTGGCAATTGCCATTCTGCCCTTACTTGGAGTAGGTGGTATGCAGTTGTTTGCAGCAGAAGCTCCTGGTCCAGGGGGTGATAAATTACATCCTAGAATTACAGATACAGCAAAGCGGTTGTGGTTAATCTATGTGGGTTATACAGCTGCGGAAACGCTATTATTACAAGCTGCGGGTATGTCCTTTTTTGACGCAATTAATCATGCGTTAAGCACCTTGTCAACAGGAGGTTTTTCCACTAAAAATGCGAGTGTTGCACATTGGAATGATAATCCAATGATACAATATATTATTATGGTCTTTATGTTCTTGGCTGGAACAAATTTTGTACTCAGTTATTATCTGTTTAAAGGGAAAGTAAGTAAAATTATAAAGGACGATGAGTTTAAACTCTACTTTAAGTTAATAGCCGTTTTTACACTTATTGCAGCACTATTAATTTATTTTAGAGCAGATGTGTCATTATCTTCAATAGACCATCCAATGGTGTTTGGTGAAGGCGAGAGTTCTTTTAGACATGGATTATTTCAAGTATTAGCTATTGTGACTACGACAGGTTTCGTAACTGCGGACTATACAATGTGGACCCCATTTTTAACTGTATTCTTTTTTGGACTAATGTTTTTAGGTGGTTCGGCAGGTAGTACAGCAGGTGGTGTAAAAGTAGTACGTCAGTTAATATTAATTAAAAATGGCTTTTTAGAATTTAAACGTGCACTGCACCCTAATGCTATTTTACCAGTGCGTTATAACGGCAAGTCCGTTTCTGGTGATATTGTATTGAATATTTTAGGTTTCTTTATTCTATATATGCTATCCTTTATAATAGGTGCATTAGTATTTTCTATGTTTCAAATGGATTTTGAATCTGCCGTTGGACTTTCGGCATCTAGTTTAGGAAATGTAGGACCTGCTTTAGGTGATTTTGGTCCGGTAAATAACTATGCAGCATTACCTGCATTAGGAAAGTGGTGGGCATCATTTTTAATGCTTATTGGTCGACTGGAATTGTTTACTGTTCTGATATTATTGACGCCTTTTTTCTGGAGAAATAGATAAATTTTCAATTATTTTTTAAGATTTTATAAAATAGAGCTAGCCTATATTCTTACTGCTATTTTTGAGGATGAATAGCTTGAGTTTATTGCTATAGTTGAAACACGCGCTGTAACATTTTTAATTCTTGTACGTCATATCTATGTAACTAACCAGTACTGGATGAGTTTTCAGTATTAAAAAACATCAATCATGGAATTAGTATTAAATCAAGAATTAGAAACTGAATTAGAATCCATTAATGTGCGTCATTTTACGTCGCACGGGTTATTAAATTCTAATTACAAATCAGTAGTAAAGCAAAATTTTAAAAAGTCTACGACAAAATCAGTATTTGGAATTAGACAACGATTAAAATCTTCTCAGTTTAATATGATAAATCATACAGCTGTGATCTTAAAATTATCAGTATTTGCTGTAGTCTTAGTCGCTTTATTCTAGTAATAAACTATTCCGTTTTTATTGCTCCTTAACTGACACGTTCTAAGAGTGCCTATTATACTAACAATTACATATGTCATTATATGTAGATGTATTGAACTAGTCGCTTTACTTACCCTTTTTAAAAATATAAATTATGGGTGCGCAAACAATGATTACAATATTGAGGAATAATCAAAGGATGTTGGGTAAACGAACAAAGTTTAAAAAGATTTTAGGTGGCTATGGTAAAAATAGAAAAACAGAATATAATTTACCAAAAGCAACATCAAAGCAGCTTAGGGATATAAGAAAAAAAATGAAAAAAGAAAACCAATTATTTTGGATTAAAGTCATTGGCCTATCAACAATAATTATTATCACTTTGGTTTGGATGCTTTTTGCATTATAAAAAAAAGACCTGTCAGATTTTAAAATACTGACAGGTCTTTATATGATGTTAAACGATAGATTACACTAGTTAAGCGCTTCCTTAATACGTTTAATTGCCTCTTTAATATCGTCTTGTGATGCTGCATAAGAGATTCGTATACAATCCGGATTTCCAAAAGCTTCGCCAGTTACTGTAGCAACTAAAGCTTCTTCTAATAAAAACAATGACATGTCTGAAGCGTTATTGATTGTTTTACCCTTAATTGTTTTGCCAAAATAAGCCGATACGTTAGGAAATACATAAAATGCACCTTCTGGTTGGTTAGTTTTAAAGCCATCGACATTATCAAGTAAATCCAAAATTAGTTTGCGACGCACTTTAAATTCATCTACCATAAACTGAATACTAGATGCAGGAGCTTCTAATGCGGTTATAACAGCACGTTGTCCAATACAATTTGCACCACTCGTTACTTGACCTTGCATTTTATTACATGCTCTGGCAATTTTTTCAGGTGCTCCTATATATCCGATTCTCCAACCAGTCATAGCAAAAGCCTTTGAAACACCATTTACTGTAATTGTTCTATCAAACATATCATCAAACTCAGCCATACTAAAATGACCTCCTACAAAATTGATGTGCTCATAGATCTCATCAGATACCACATAGATATTCGGATATTTTTGCAAGACATCTGCTAAAGCTCTTAATTCTTCTTTACTGTATACAGATCCACTAGGATTACAAGGTGAGCTGTACCAAATCATTTTTGTTTTTGGTGTAATGGCAGCTTCGAGTTGTTCTGCTGTCATTTTAAAGTCATTCTCAATTGACGTTTTTACTTCAACAGGCACTCCTTCATTTAGTTTTATTATATCGCTATAACTTACCCAGTAAGGACATGGTAAAATAACTTCATCACCCTCATTTAGCATTACAGAAGCAATATTAAATAAGGCTTGTTTCGCGCCAGTAGAGACTACAATCTGAGGTAAGGAATACTCAAGGTTATTATCTCTTTTAAACTTAGTACGAATAGCCGCTTTAAGATCTACATAACCATCAACTGGTGTGTAACTGTTGTAATTTTGATGTATCGCTTCAATCGCTGCATTTTTAATAAAATCTGGAGTGTTAAAATCTGGTTCACCCAGACTTAACCCGATTATGTCTTTTCCTTCTGCTTTTAATTCTCTTGCTTTTGCAGCCATTGCAAGTGTGGCTGATGTTGATAGATTATTTATTCTATCCGAAAGTTGGTTCATTGTATTTTGGTTATTTTAAATCTGCTAATAGCACTAAGCTAAGCTTGGCTTTTTACCTAATTCTTTTAGTTGCTGATAATGCTCTGAAATAGCTCTCCAAATAGAATTGTATTCATTATAAGGTAGACTGAATTCGTGAGCAGTTTCTCTTACAATTTTAGCTATATTTTTATAATGCACATGACTTATGTTTGAGAATAAATGATGTTCAACTTGTCTATTTAAGCCTCCAGTATAAAACTCAACAATCCAGCTTTTAGGTGAAAAGTTAGACGTAGTAAATAGCTGGTGAATTGCCCAAGTGTTTTTCATAGTTCCATTTTCGTCTGGTAATGGCATTTCAGTATTTGGCATTACATGTGCCAATTGAAAGATGACACTAAGAATAATTCCGGCTGTATAATGCATTATTAGAAATCCGATTAAAACTTGCCACCAGGTGTAACCTAGAACCAAAGGTAAGACCACCCAAATGGTGTAGTATAAGATTTTACCAATAATTAATTTCGTCCATTGTGTTGTAGGATTAGGAAAAGCACCATAAGATAATTTACGCTTAAGGTATTGATAGGTTTGCTTAAAATCTGTTGTAATAGCCCAGTTAACAGTTAATAATCCGTATAATAAAAAGGCGTAATACCTCTGGTATTTATGGATTTTTAGCCATTTAGAATGTTTCGAAAAACGAATAATTCTTCCAGCATCTATGTCTTCATCATGTCCCTGAATATTTGTGTACGTATGGTGTAATACATTGTGCTGTACTTTCCAGTTGTAATCGTTGCCAGCTAATATATGTATGCTGCTTCCCATTAATGTATTTACCCATTTTTTACTAGAAAAAGAACCATGGTTAGCATCGTGCATTACATTCATTCCTACGCCAGCCATGCCAATACCAATTACTATCATACATATAATCTGTAACCAAGAAGGTACATCTGCGGTCAATAACAATATTAATGGTCCAAGCAATAAGGCAAACATTAAAATTGCTTTTAAGTAAAGCTTCCAGTTTCCTGTTTTTTTAATTTTATTTTCTTTGAAATAATTATTAACGCGTTTGTTTAAGGTTCTGAAGAATTTAGCAGAATCTGTTCTAGAGAATTTTAAGGTCTGTTGTGCCATTTAATCTTTCTTTATTATTATAACGTGAGGGATTGTATTACATTATATAATGTGTCAAAGATAGTTAATAATTAAAATCAAGCATATGAGAATACAATAATTTATACCCATTAAAATTAAGTATTTTTGAAAAAAAAATAGATATGGAGTTGATCCTAAAATATTTCCCAGATTTAACCGAAACACAAATTAATCAATTTAAAGCCTTGGAAAGCTTATATAAAGCATGGAATGCTAAAATAAATGTGGTCTCTCGCAAAGATATTGATGAGTTATATCTTAGGCATGTGCTTCATTCATTAGGAATTGCTAAAGTTATAAATTTTGTTGATCACTCTTCTATTTTAGATGTTGGTACAGGTGGCGGATTTCCAGGTATTCCTTTGGCAATATTGTTTCCGGAGTGTCAATTCCATTTGGTAGATAGTATTAATAAAAAACTAAAGGTTATTAATGCGGTTTGTGAAGCCATTGAATTAACTAATGTTAAAACCACACATAGTAGAGTAGAGGCTATTGATGAAACGTTTGATTTTGTTGTGAGTAGAGCCGTAACGGCAATGCCGGAATTTACGAAATGGGTAAAGGGTAAGATCGCGAAGAGGCAACAAAATGAACTAAAGAATGGTATTCTATATTTAAAAGGTGGTGATCTTACTGAAGAGTTAAAACAGTACAGAAACGTGAAAGCTTATTTATTGACAGATTATTTTGAAGAGGCTTTTTTTGAAACTAAAAAAGTAATTTATTTACCTCTTAAATACAGAACTTAGTATTAGAAATAAAAAAACCGATTGCTAATTAGCAATCGGTTTTTTTAATGTTTAAGTGCAGTTTGTTTTTACTCAACTACAATTTTTTTCATTAATGTTTTACCTGTATTATTGGTAAAACGAATAATATAAAGTTGTGGAGATAAATCTGAAACATTAATAGTTGATTCACCAGAAGCAACCATAATTTGTTTTACTCTTTTACCTAAAACATTATAAAACTGAACTGTTAATTCTTCATTGGAGGAAATATTAAGTTCATCCTTTACTTGAGTAGGGAAAACTTCAACTGCAGTAAGCTCAGAATCATCGATACTTAGGTTTGGATCAAAATTATAGGTAACACTAAGTGGTGTGCCAATTGCGATTCCAAGAGCATCAAATGCTTGAAATCTAAGTGTCCAAGTCATTAGAGTTGTCGTTGAACTATCATTTTGGTTCCAAAAGTTATTACCAGCACTATTTGTTACACCTGGTCCAATCAAAGCCGCAGTATTTGGGTAGCCACTATTTAAAGTAACACTGTTTAAGCACACTCCTGCAAAACATAACTGAAAATTTGAGCCATCAGTACCTGTAAGGTTATCTACAAAAATCCTCATATAGATGTTTTCAGTAGATGTATTTGTAATTTTAAATTTCCAATTACATGGATCGTTGTAGCCACAACCAGCTTCATCAAAGGAAATTGTTTGGCCATCTGTAACAAGGCTATCATCACTTTTGTCTCTTACTTCAAATTGGGCAAAAGAGATAAAAGAGGCTAACAGTAAGCCTATAAAAAGTATTTTTTTCTTCATAGTATTTTAATTTGGTTCGTAATTCTTAAATGTAGATTTGTATAAGTATAGCTTCAAAGATAAGCTTTTACTTGTAAATCAAAAAAAGGAGAAGTTTATAAAACTTCTCCTTGTAATGGTTATGTAAAAAATCTTATTTATTTACAATGAATTTTGAACTGTAAGATGCATTACCATCATTTATGTTAAGTACATAGTGACCTGCATTTAAATTAGATACTGGTAATTGGATATTTTGAAAACCAAATACACCTGTATATGTTTTATTAATTACTGATCTTCCTAATAAATCCGTTACTGTAATATCATAATCACCATTACCAGCTTCAAAAGAAATATTAAGGTTGTCTTTTGCCGGATTAGGATAGATTTTAATAGTAGATATACCTGATACTTCTTCTACACTTAACGCTTGTGCAACAGAACTTTGTTGTGCGCTAACTATACTGCCATCCGTTGCATCAATTAAAACCACAACAATATGCATATTAGCTTGATTACTTGTTGCAGGAATAGTATAATTAAAAGAGTAAGATGCAGTGTCACCAGCATTAATTGACGCTGGTAAAGAATTAGATTGACCGTCAAAGCCACCTAAAAGGGCGCGTCCAACATGGTTATAGACCATTTGTGCAGCTGGTACAGGATCTGGTAAATTTTCATAGCCTCCCATTGGACCACTACTTCCACCTGAATAATAATTGGTGTGGTTATAACCACTCGTTGTTCCAGTAACATTATCTTCAGTTATAATTACTCCTAATTTGTAGTCTGAACTTGCATTACCAAAATTAGTATAAAACGTTGCATTGGCATCAATTGTTAAAGTATTACCAGCTTGTGTTGCTCCTGCAAATAGATCTACAGGTGTTAATTCATTTATTTGAGTGTTATACCCTCCTTGTAATGTAGCTTGGCCAGGATCAACGCCTAATAGTTTTCTGTCTAGACCAGAGTTCGGCCATCCAGTTCCTATTGTATTTACCAAACCAGTGTCATAAGCTGTTACAGTCATAGGATCACCGTTATGCACTGCAATAGCGACTACAGTATTTGGATAAGTAGATGACATGTAATCTAGCCCAATAGTTCCTCTAGGACACCATCCACACCATGTACCAGTAGACTCTTCTATTAAGACAGCTTTTGTTCCAGCTTGAGATATCGTATTAAATTTTGATATTATAGAGTTATTAGATGAATCATCATCAGAAACACCATTTACCAGATTTACTGTAATATTAATATCTTTTTCTTCAATAGCACCATAATTAACCATCATCGGATGACTAACAACAGCAGTATTGTTAGGAGCAATATTTACACTTATTGTAGATACATGATCGGTTGTACCGTCATTCCAATTAACTTCCAAAGAAGTAAAGGCAGTGGTGCCATTGTTTTTTACTCTTATAGACAATTGGTTATCAACTGACTGAAGTGAATATCTGTTTAGGTTAACGGATTCTATTTGTGCGTCTAAACTTAATGGTGATCTCACTTCTATATCATCTAATAGCCAGTTGTCTCCATCATCATTTAAGTGAACAAAAGCAATATAAATCATCATACCATCATATGCAGATAAATCTATTGTTTTCAAATTAAAACCTCCAGCACCCAGAGCTGGCTCAGTATAACTAGCGACAGTAGTAAAATCAGCATGAGCTGTTTGAGAAGCAGTAGAAACCTTTACTTCATAAATAGAACCATAATTAGTGCCATAACTTTGTGCAGCATAAAAAAGTAATTCTGTATTTGAGGCACTTGTTAAGTCTATTTGACTGGTTACTAACCAATCTTCGGCGATACCACCAGTGACATTTTCATAAACGTTTGCAGCTGAATACGTTCCTGTATTTGATGCTCCGTCAGTTTGAATCCAATCATTAGCTGTACCTAATCCATTAGTTCCTATAAAAGAAGTCCAACCAGCTGGAGGGAAAGTTGCTCCTTCAAAGCCTTCGGATAATAATGTTTGTGCTGTACCAATTTGTGTAAAAGCAAAACAAAGTGTTAGTAATAGAGTAATTTTTTTAATCATGTTGTGAAAGGGATTAATTAATGTTTTCTTAAAAAAGGTGATTAAGATAATTAATTAGTCAATTATCGCAAATTTATAGCACAAAAAAAACGGTATTTTTAATCAAATACCGTTCAAATGCTTTTTTTTCGGATAAACTTAGAAAGCAACTGTTAAGTTTGCGCTCAAACCCGTGTTTTCTGGAACAAATCTACAAACTCCACCTATACAAATAAGACCTCCACGCTGCCTTCCGTAATTAAGACCTAATCTTGTGTTGCCTTTACTATAACTTCCACCGATACTATAATAATGTGTTTCATTAAGACCTCCATAATTCCAATTGTCTGCAGCATATATTGCCAGTCTCGTAGAAAAATTATATTCTATAACTCCTGCAGCCCAATTCTTTCTGTCGTCTTCACTCCAAAGATGTTGAACCACTAAGCGCAATGCTTTTCCTTTTTCATATCGTCTTGTTGATTCAACAACAGCAATGTTAGCATTAATAGAGGATTTACCTAATGGTCCACCTTCTACAACTCCTTTATCTACAAGTACATTTTGGTAAGTAAAAACTGAGCTCCATTTTTTGGACCATTTCTTTTTTATTTCAAGATTAACATCTCTAAATAACTGATGACCATTACCAATAAATTTGGCCTTATACCATCTGTTTTCTATATTATATTTAGCATCTAAACCTCCCCAATAAGAAAAGTTCATTGCTAGCTTTGTTCCATATTTCCCACCTAATGTTGTTCCCTTTTTAAAAGAATAATACAAATCGAATTGTGTACCAACTTCTCCTGCACGTTGATCAAAAGACTCAATAATTAATCTTGGTTGTGGATTATAAACATAAATATTAGTTAATAAATAATCTTGTTGCTTCGTTAGACCAGGTACATAATTAATTACTTGCTGGTTATAGATATTGCCTTCAGCTAATCTATCAGCATAGAAGCTAAAGTTTTCTAGCCTTCTAAATGTTGCATTAATACCAATACCTTTTTTTGCATATCCGGCGTTAACTTGTAATGCCGTTCCATCATATAATTTATTTGAAGATAATTGTCCTTCATTCACAATTGCATCAGGATCTTTTATAATAGCTTCAACACCTGCATAAAAGTTATCAATTATAAAATCTAAACGGCCTCCATAGGCTCCAACTGTTGTTGGTAGAGCTTCATTTCCATTGGTGTCTTGGTTTCTGCCGACATAACTTAATCCCATTTGAATATCTACAGCCTCAATATTTAATGCTCCACTTAGACTCAAATCAGTGTCTATTCCTTGTATAGTACCTTCCGATTCTTCAAATCCAGAACGTTGTTTGCCAAAAACAGCCTTGATACTTAAATCTTTTGTAGCGTTAAATTTTACGTTAAGTCCTTTTAGTGCATTATTAAGGCCCAATTGACGGTCTTCCCACGAACGTAGAATTAGACCACTTCCAAATTGTTCATAGAAATAACCTCCAGTTACATCGAGGCTTTCATCCTTATAATTGAAATAATATGTTGCAACATCATTGTTATTATTGTAAATAGGATCATAGCCCAATAATGCTGAAGGTAAATAAGACTCATATTGAACACCAGCAGTAAAATTGCCCAAATTGTAATTTAATAAGAGATAATTGTTAGCTCTAAACTGATCTTCTGGGGCTAAGAAATTAATACCTTCATCAGTTTGAAGCCATTGAGAGTTTGATTCTAATCCACCATAAAAATTGCCATTTTCTTGGGCATTAATGCAGTAGATATGAAATAATACAGCAGTTAGAAAAAGTGATTTTTTCATTTTAATTTGTTTGTTAACAGTAATACGTATTGGTTGAAATAAGGTTATTTAGATAACTCCTTTATTTTTTCATATAATTCTAATTCAGCACCTGGACTGTACCCAGAATGTTCATAGACAATTTTGTTGTCTTTGACCAAAATTGTAAGTGGAATGCTTGAGGCATTTAGAGCACGTTTTAAATCGTTATTTGTATCTAATAAAACAGTGTAATCCCAATCTTTACCATTAACCATAGATTTTACTCTTTTTACAGTTCTACTATCATCGACAGAAATTGCGAGTAGTTGCACATTGGTTTCCTCTTGCCATTCGTCATAAATATCATTAATAGCGTCTAACTCTTTTAAACAAGGTACACACCAAGTTGCCCAAAGTGAAACGATTGTAATACCTTCTTTATTTGTTGCATCTTTTAGAGCAACAGTTTTATTATCCATTGTTGTTAAGTCTACAATAGGAAGGTCATTTTGAGCTATAGAATTAATGCTAAATAAGCCTAAACAAAAAATAAAAATCAGTTTTTTCATAATTCAATTTTGAGATTGTGATTCACAATATTAGTTAATTTATTTTCAAATGCAGTGTTGTTCTAAAAATTAATTATTTTAGCGAAAAACATTACTATTGCTATGATTTCAAAAAAAGTACCAAAGTTATTCCTACTCGCAATTTCGTTAATTTTTGTTGCTTGTAGTAAAACAGAAGAGAACGTTCCTTTAACTATTCCTACAGCTGAAATTACTGTAGATAAATTGGTTAGAAAGGCTTCACTGGTTAATCAAAATATACCTTTTACGATTATAAATGATCAAGGGGATGATGTTACATCATTGGCAATATTTTATGTAGATGGTGAAGCTATTGAGGGTGCTTCATTTTCATCTAATGCAATTGGTGATTTTGAAGTATTTGGTGTTTACATAGAAGATGGAGTTGAAATTACTACGAATACAGAATCCTTTAGTGTTATCATTCCTAAGCAAAAAATTGTTGTTGAAGATTACACAGGGACTTGGTGTGGATTTTGCCCAAGAGTGTCTGGTGCATTATCCTCATTAAAGGAAGAAACTGATGATATTGCGGTTATAGCGATACATGAGACAGCAAATAGTTTTCCAGACCCAATGCATTTCGATCAAGTTCAGCTTTTAAAGGATGCCTTTTCGGTTCAAGGATTTCCTGCTGCAAGAATCAATAGAACTTTGGATTGGCCAACGCCACATCCTAATGTTGATATAACGAGTATTGCTGGTTTAGATACTAACTTGGCTCTAGCTGTTAATTCAGAACTTACTAATAATGAATTGCTTGTTCAGGTGAATGTGGTATATGAGGAAGGTTCAGTTCAGGGTGATAAATTAGTAGTTTATTTATTAGAAGACCATATTATTTACGATCAAGTAAACTACTATAATGAAGATTCAACAAGTCCTTTTTATGACTTAGGAGATCCTATTCCGGATTTTGAACATAACGAAGTTCTAAGAGCATCATTAACGAGTATTTTGGGAAATACAATCCCTAGTACAGCAGCCTTGAATGAATATATAACATCATTTACAATTAATATTCCTTCTAATTATATGTCGGAAAATCTTAGTATAGTTGCTATGGTTGTCGATGAAAATAATTCTGCTAAGAACGCACAATTTGCTCATATTAATGAGGATAAGGCATACGAATAGGATTCTAAAAAGATTAAAATTAAAAAGGCAGTAACTCATTTACTGCCTTTTATTTTTATAAGTTGTTCTACTTTACGAGCACCTTAAAACTATGGCTTTGACCATTTCTAGTGGTTATATTTAATAGGTATAATCCAGAGTTTAAATTAACAGGTAATACAGACCTTTCTGTTAGTTCTTGATTGGCGTTAAATAGAATTTTTCCCGTCATATCTATTATAGATATATAGGCTTCATTTAAAACAGAATTATTTAGGAGTACTAAATCGCTTTCAATCGGATTTTTTTCTAACCTGAACTCAGAAGAAGTAAAGGCAATCGTACTTAAAGGTGGCGTTAATATTTCTGATAGCGCAAATGCAACATTAGACGCGGTTAATTGCACATGTGGCTCATTGTCATCTGGTAAAAAAGTATTGTCGAATGGTGTAAGGTCTGTGGTACCTCTGCCTGAAATATTAATATCATGGAACCAGTCAATGTTATCTCCAGAAGCTTCACTCGTAATTTCGAGTGCCAAAGCACTCACAGAAGGAATGAAGCTGAACTTATCAATTTGTAATGCAGCTAAGAAATCTCCTGTTATTCCTCCACCAGCTCCGAGGTCACCAGTTATTCCAGATAAATCAAATAATCCTCCGGGTGCAGCATCTACACCATCAAAATTTGTAGTGCCCGAATCTGCAATGGATTCTAAATTTGGAACTATTGGAGGTAAAAGAGGTGCGAAGAAACGACTTACTTGTTGCGCTGTTCCCGCACTTGGTGTCATATTTATTTCAATCTCTACATTAATTGTTCCAATAAAACCAGAATCAATAGGTAGTGTCGTATCTGCAATTACAAATCCGTTTGTTACAGGTGTAATACCATCTTTTGCGAGATAAGTACTTCCGATACCACTTCCATTAATTATTGCTACGTTACGCACGTTCTCAGGAAAACCTGATGCTGTTAAACTATTGATGTTCGTTTCAAACGTGGTTCTAAATGGGTGTGGTTCAGGAAGAGTTAATGAGGAATTAAAAGTGTATGCATCTGCTCCTGAGAGATGTGATTCAAAATGATCTATTAACAATTGTCTTGCAGCTGGCGATTTAAGAAGGCCATCAATAACTACGTCTAATTCTGCAACAGGACTTAATGGATTGTTTGCTAAAAAATTCAATTGATGTTGTAAACCAATTGGAACATTGGCACCATGATGTGGTGAGTCGAAAGAAATATAGAGCCTTGTGTCTGCGTTTAAAGTCTGATTCTCCATGTAATTTAAAGCATAGCGCGAAATTATTCCACCCATACTTGGGCCTATAATTACATTTTGCTCAGGACTATTTGCAGCTTTTTCAGTATTAATAATAGTGATTAAATCTACTAAGAGCATTGCGTTACGTTCCATAAAATCTGCTCCTCCATCTACTATAGATCCATCAGCAGCTCTTGTATAAGTTGGGAAATTTAGGAAGACAACATCAAAACCTTCAGCTCTTACTAAATCAGCTAAATTTTGAGTTCCAGAAGTTCCTGTAAAATCAAGACTATTGTATAAGCCTGCAATATCTCTAGTATCACCAGGGTCAAAACCATCTACAACAATTATGGGCTTATCTAAAACATTATCAGCACTCAAAAATATTTGATACTCTCCTTCACCAGGATAGTTAGTCGCTTCGCCATAAGCAGATAAATCTGTTGTAATTGTAGATGTAAAAGCAACTTGGGCGACTAAAAAAGCAGGGAATAAGAATAAAACAAAAAAGTATTTTTTCTTCATAGCTACAGAATTAAAATTAAAAGTTCGAAAAGATACAAAGTTTACGAATGCCTAGGTGTTTTTTTAACGTCGTTTCTGTGAAAAGCAAAAAAAATCCTTAAAAGTATTCACTTCTAAGGATTTCCTTATCAATTTATTAGAACTGTTATCCCAAGAAAGGATATCTGTAATCTGTAGGTGTTACAAACGTTTCTTTTATTAATCTTGGAGATACCCAGCGCAATAGGTTTTGAGCACTACCTGCTTTATCATTAGTGCCAGATGCTCGCGCTCCACCAAATGGTTGTTGACCAACAACAGCACCTGTTGGTTTATCATTAATATAGAAATTACCTGCCGCGTTTTGAAGTGTTTTCGTAGCTTCTTCAACTGCGTAACGATCTCTGGATATTATAGCTCCGGTTAATGCATATTCACTCGTTGCATCAACAAGTTTTAAAGTTTCAGAAAACGCATCATCTTCATACACGTAAATAGTCATAACAGGTCCAAATAATTCAGTACACATGGTTGTGTATTTAGGACTAGTTGTTACAATTACCGTTGGTTCAATAAAATAACCTTTAGATTTATCGTAATTACCACCAGCAATAATTTCAGCATCGCTATCTGCTTTAGCACCATCAATAAACTTTGCCAATTTATCAAAAGAACCTTCATGAATTACTGCTGTAATAAAGTTACTCATATCTTCTGGCGATCCCATTTTGAATGATTTTAAATCCTCTAAAAGATATTTCTTTACATCTGCCCAAATGCCATTTGGTATATAGGCTCTAGAAGCAGCACTACATTTCTGACCTTGGAATTCAAAAGCACCACGAGAGATTGCAGTTGCTACTTGTTTGGCATCTGCTGTTTTGTGCGCTACAATAAAATCTTTTCCACCAGTTTCACCTACAATTCTTGGGTAGGTTTTATAATTATGAATATTATTCCCGATTTGTTTCCATAATTCTTTAAAGATATAGGTAGAGCCTGTAAAATGTAAACCAGAAAAATCTGGACTAGCCATTACTGTATTTGTAATCATAACAGGATCGCCAAAGACAACATTAATTACACCATCTGGTACACCAGCTTCTTTAAAAACATCCATAATCACTTTTGCGGAATATACTTGGCTGTCACTAGGCTTCCATACTACAACATTACCCATTAATGCCATACAAGCAGGTAAATTTCCAGCGATAGCTGTAAAATTAAAAGGAGTTACGGCATAAGTAAATCCTTCGAGAGGTCTGTATTCTACTCTATTCCATGCATCACTTGTGCTTTCTGGTTGTTCCATGTATATGTCTGTCATAAACTGAACATTAAAACGCAAGAAATCAATAAACTCACACGCAGCATCAATTTCTGCTTGGTGTATTGTTTTAGATTGCGCAATCATAGTCGCAGCATTAATTTTGGCTCTGTAAGGGCCTGCGATTAATTCAGCAGCTTTTAAGAAAATACCAGCACGTTGTTCCCATGGCATTTGAGACCAAGATTTTCTTGCTTCTAACGCAGTTGCAATAGCAGTATCAACATGTTTTTGTTCTGCTAAGTGATATTCACCAACACTATGTTGATGATCGTGTGGTGGTGACATGGTTCTGGTGTTACCAGTTTTAATGTCTTCTCCATTAATATACAACGGAACTTCAACTTTAGAGTTAAACATTGCTTTATATGTTTCTTGAACAGCTTTACGCTCAGGCGAACCTGGTGCATAAGACTTAACAGGCTCATTCACTGCTACAGGTACATTAAAGAATCCTTTTCCCATGATATTTTTTGTTTTTAAGTTTGATTTTTGAAAGTGCAAAGGTACGATATTTATGATATAGTTTTGTTTCAAACCTTATAGTTATCTGTAGATTAAATAGATAATTTTTGTAAGTTGCCGGCATTAATTATTGATTACTTATATGTTGAAAAATGATGCTATTATTCTAACCCTTGCATATCCTGAGACAATTGTGTCCCACGCAGAAGAATGGTATTCTCCTTTTTTAAGGTTTTTATTTGTTGGAAGTAAAAAACATGTTAGAGCAGGTCATGCAGCGTTGGTGCTAATTAATAAATCGACAGGTGTTTTAGAGTATCATGATTTTGGTCGGTATATAACATCTTCACCAAACGGCAGAGTAAGAGGAAAAGAAACTGATTTTGAACTTAGGTTTACGCTTGTTGCTAAAATAGAAGACGGTACAATTATAAACTTAGATGAGATTCTTAAATTTTTAGGAACACATCCAAAACTAACGCATGGTGATGGTCAATTATATGCATCTGTTTGTAATGCTGTTAATTATAATTTGGCAAGAGCGCATATTACAAAAATGCAGCATCGTCATTTTATTAGGTATGCAGCATTTATAAAAGATGCCTGCAATTGTGCACGTTTCGTTACTGATGCTTTAATTGCGTCTACTACCGATTCTACAATAAAAAAGAAGTTGCAAAATTCTAAATGGTTTACACCTAGTACAATTGGTAATGTTGTTATCGCAGATACCGAAAATGATGTGTATTTAGTTTCTGAGCAAGGTGAGCTACGTGAATTTAAATCGACGGTACGTAAAGAAAATAGAAAATTGTTTTTAGATACACTTAAAGGTTATAATCCTGATTTGTCTGGTACCATGGCGCCAAAACATAATGACGTTAAAGTTGAACATGCACAATGGTTGAGTGGTATTGCTGCTGGTGCATGGTTTGAGATTTATGATTTAGAAAGTGAACCAGAATTTAGATTCAGACGAATTTCACCATATGGCAATATTGATTCTGATGGTATTTATCTCATTGATAAAATTGGATTTGATATTACGATAGCTTATAAATTTGTCCACTATTCAAATTGCGCATTCTTTTTTATAGAACAGCATTCAATAAAATATAAATTTGAATTTGTAAAAAATTATAATGCCTAGTTCAGTGCAAAAGGTGCACTCAGTTTAAAGGAAGGAATGTATACTTTAAACTTATTAGCTTTAGTAAAGTTGACCATATTGTAATGCCCATACATTGCGCCATAAGGTGATGATAATAAGCAGCCAGAATTGTATGTATGTGATTCACCAGGTTTTAATACGGGCTTCTTGCCAATAACTCCTTCTCCTTCTATAACCTCCTCATTATTTAGAGCGTCTAGAATTTTCCAGTGTCTGGAATGTAACTGAACTGAATCTTTACTTTGGTTTTCAATAGTTACCTTATACCCAAAGGCAAAGTGCACTTTATAATTCTTATAAAATGTGCCTTCAAAATTGGTTTCTACGGAAATTTTAATTCCGCTTGTAACTTGTTGTACCATTATTTTTTTAAAGTATCTGCTAATGTAGTGTATTTTTGAATGAAGCACTAATTATTTTGTTAAGTGGTTGAAATTTTTGATATATGATTGGAAACAAAGGTTTCTAAAGTGTCAAAAAAGGTTAAAATGTCATCTTTTTCTAAAACACTATTAATAGTTACCATTCTAACAAATTCTTCATTATCAAACTTTCCAAAACCTACCATTAATTCAGAGTATTCATATAAAGCTGTGCATAATTCATTTGCTGGAATCTTTTTATAATTAAAACAAACAGAAATAGAATTCTCAGAACTGTAAAGTGTATAATCTTCATTTTGTTTAATATAGTCTCTGGCAATGTCGGCCATTTTAAACTGGTTATTTACAATTTTTTCTAAGCCATTTGTGCCTACAGACTTCCATAATGTCCAAAGTTTTAAGGCATCGTTTCGTCTTCCACATTGCATTGAGGTTTTACCTAAATTGTAGTCATCTCCATCGGTTTGGTACAAATAATCAGCTTCATTAGAAAACGAATGATGCAGTTGTTCCCGGTGTTGTGTTACAATAATTGAGCAACTTAAAGGTGTGCCCAACATTTTATGAGCATTTACGCTAAAAGAGTCAGAATGTTCTAAACCAGCTATTAAAAACTTGTATGTAGCACTAAATATTACTCCACCACAATATGCCCCATCTACATGAAGCCATAAATTGTGTTTTTTGCATATTTTACTAATTGATTCGATATCATCAAAAGCACCAAGGACAGTTGTGCCTGCAGTAGCATTAACAAAAAAAGGTACATAACCTTGGTTAAGATCATTACTAATTAATTCTTCTAAATGTTCGGATAACATTTCTCCTTTGCTATTCGTGTTTACTAGTCTTACCTGGTTTCTTCCAATACCGGTTAAAGCAGCATTTTTAGAAATAGAATAATGTGATACCGCTGAGGTATAAAGTGTCATTGGTTTTAATAACCCTTGGGTTCTAATGGATTCATTTTTATGGTCTCTTGCCATTATTAATGCCATCATATTGCTCATGGATCCTCCTGGTGCTAAAGTGCCATCACTGTTTTTTGCGTAACCTGCTAATGCACATATATGCTTTAGTACTTGTTTTTCAATAGCAACCTGTGGACCTGCAACTTTGTACGTATACATGCTATTGTTGAGCATTACGGCTAACAAATCTCCTAGTGTTGCTTTATGAACTCTACCACCAAACAATTGATTGAAAAAAGATTTTGAAGCTGTTTTTGGTGTGCTTCTAATAACCTGTTTTAAAATTTCTATAAAATCATGGTCAACTAATCCTTCAGAATTTAAGGACAAATCAATTTGATTATATAATTCTGAAGTTGGAATTGGTTTTGCTACGGGTTGGTTAATTTCCTCTTTTAAAAGTTCGTCGCACAATTCAGAAAATAGGGCAATATCATTTTGCATTTAAAAAATCTTTTTAGAACATGAAAGATAAAAAGAAAACGGGTCAGATTTATTATTACACCTTTCGGTTTTAATTAGAAATATTTAATGAAGAAGCCTCGCCATAACCAATAATACGATCGTATCTAGCGCCTAAATCCCTGTAGTAAACAAGTACTTTGTAGTTGTTTTCTGTTTGCCAAAAGTTCCCGCTAATTGCGTTTTCATCTATTTCATTAGTAGTTTTATCTACGACCACATACTTATAATTATAGAATCCTTGTTTAAGACGCAGCATACTTTCGTACCGTCCGCTTTCAGAATTAAATTCCATTTTTGTCATATCTTCGATAGCAAAGGCATTAAAGTTACCATAAATATGAAGGTCTTTATTCTGTAATTCATCTTTCTGCAGTGAGAAATGAATCATAGTGTAATCAGCTTCAATATCTATGTCTGTGCGATCTATAGCTGTTATCTGAAAATTACCATTAATATCAGGGTTGTAGGTGTAAGGTCTATTTTTTCGCGATACTTTGGTATATAAATAGTTGTGATATATATCTTTTAATGCAATAAACTGAACACCAACATTTGCCGCTCTTACATCTTTGTTTTCAAAATATAAATATTCATTTCCGCCCCAAAACGCAGATTCTGTATCATATTTATAAATAAGTTCATTTCCCAATATGTATTGTGGTTTTAAATCTTTAATTGTAGTGTTAAGGTTGTTATTCTGAATTATGAGTGTACGTATTGTTTCTAATGGATTATTAAAATTGATACTGTTTGTAGAAATTATAATGTCTACAGATTGCTTTTCTGCGATCACTTTTACATCTCTAGAACGTTTTACTTTGGCACCAACATTAACTACGTCTTCATATACCATAAACTTTCTACTAAACATTAATTCGTCATAGTCATCATAAATAGAAATTATATAATTTCCGCTTTTTAATATGGCACGTGTTTGAATATTTGGAATCGTTAATTCATAATGTGAATAAATCTGGTATGTATTAAAGGAGTTTCGATAATTCAAAATTCTTTGATTATCTAGTCCTTTTAAATATTCGGACTTCACCAAATTAGTTGGTGTCCAGTCAAAATTAAAATGTTCAATTACGTAATAAAAATCTTCTTCGTTTCCCGTAAGTGCATCAAATTCTAGCACTAATTGTTCCCCTAGTTTTAATATTGGTAACTGTCCTTGGGTAGTATTGCTTTTAAATGTAATCGTTTTTATAAAATCTGGTGGAGTAACTTCTAAGGTTTGTGAAACTAATAATGTTGGTAATAACAAAATAAATAAAAAGCAATAATGCGTCTTTTTCATAATATAAATCTATATCGCATAAAGATAATCAAAATCTGTGCCCTAAACTTCAGGGATTTATTTATTGTAAATAAAAATAAAAAAGATGCTACAAATTGAAAATTATTTAAGCATTAATTTGTAGCTTTGCACGGATTTTTAGATAACTAATCTTTAATACATATGTCAAAAGACATCAGAATTAAAAAGGGTTTAGATATAAAGCTTGTCGGAGCAGCCGAAAAAGCAACGGAAAATGCTATTATTAGTAATTTCTATTCTATAAGACCTGAAGATTTCCACAGTATTATCCCAAAACTTGTTGCAAAAGAAGGTACACGTGTTAAGGCAGGTGAAACGTTGTTCTACAATAAAGATGATGCGGATATGAAATTTGTTTCACCTGTATCTGGTGAGATCTCTGAAATACAGCGTGGACCAAGACGTCGAATCGACGCAATAAAAATTACTGCAGACAAAGAGCAAACATATGCGGATTATGGTAAGTTTGATTTATCATCAGATGCGGACAAATTAAAGTCTCATTTATTGGCATCAGGTTGTTGGGCATTTATTAAGCAACGTCCTTACGATGTTGTTGCTAATGCAAACAACACACCTAAAGCCATTTTTGTTTCTGGATATGCTAGTGCGCCTTTATCGGCAGATTTAGATTATACATTAGCTGGTAAAGAAGCTGAATTACAAGCTGCTGTTACAGCACTATCGAAGTTAACAGATGGTGGAGTACACATTTCAGTAGGTAGTTCTAATTCGCCATTAGCTAATTTAGACAATACAACAACTCACAAAGTTTCTGGGCCACATCCTTCTGGGAATGTAGGTACTTTAATCAATAAAGTCAGCCCTATTAATAAAGGTGAAGTTGCCTGGACAGTTAATGCACAAGATTTAGTAATTATTGGTGAATTATTATTAACAGGAAAATTTAATGCTGAGCGTGTTGTTGCTTTAGCAGGTTCTTCAGTTAAAAAACCGAGATATTTTAGAACAAAAATTGGTTCTGAAGTTGCGACTATGGTTTATGATAATGGTGTTGATAAGGACGGTAATAATCGTATTATATCTGGAAACGTATTGTCAGGAAAACAAGTGCAACCAGATGGACACTTAGATTATTATAGTAATGTAATTACTGTAATACCTGAAGGTGATGATTATGAATTCTTTGGTTGGACAAAACCAATCTTTAATAAAATTTCAACGTCTAGAGCATTGACATTCTCTTGGTTAAATCCAAAGAAAAAATTTGATCTAAACACAAATACAAACGGTGAACATCGTGCATTTGTAACCACAGGAACTTACGAAGCAGTTTTTCCTTTAGATATCTATCCAATGCAGATTTTAAAGGCTTGTATGTACAAAGATTTAGACGAAATGGAAGCTTTAGGAATGTACGAAGTGGCGCCAGAAGACTTTGCATTAACAGAATTTGTATGTGTGTCTAAGCAACCACATCAAAAAATAATTAGAGAAGGTTTAGACTTAATGCTTAAAGAAATTGGATAATTATTCATTTTTCAAAGTAAAATGAAAAATATAACACATGGGTTTAAAAAGTAGTTTACATAATTTTAAAGAAAAGAATAAAGACAAAAAGTGGATTCCTGCATTTAATGCAATCCATACGTTTTTATACTTGCCGAACGAGACCACGCATAACGGTACTCATATAAAAGTAGCAGACGATTTAAAACGTACAATGAATACAGTAATCTTGGCATTAGTGCCTTGTTTAATATTCGGTATGTTTAATACAGGTTACCAACATCATTTAGCATTAGGTGAGATAACAAGTGCTAGTGGATTTTTTGACAGTATTTTTTGGAGTTGGGACAATTTAGTAATTGGACTATGGAAAGTATTACCATTGGTAATTATTTCTTATGGTGTAGGTTTAGGTATTGAATTCTTATTTGCAATTATTAAAGGTCATGAAGTTGAAGAAGGGTATTTAGTAACAGGAATGTTAGTACCACTTATTGTGCCAATTGATACGCCACTTTGGATGCTAGCGGTTGCTGTAATATTCGGTGTTGTAATTGGAAAAGAAGTTTTTGGAGGTACTGGAATGAACATTCTTAATCCTGCATTGACAATACGTGCATTCTTATTCTTTGCATATCCAACATGGATGTCTGGAGATAAGGTATGGGTTCATGGTGCAGTAGAGCGTGATCAAATGATTGCAGCAGGTGAAAATTTAGATGCTATTTCTGGTGAAACAATCTTAGGAACCTTAGCACAAGGTAAAGAAGTTGGATACGGTATTATGGATATGTTCTATGGTATTATACCAGGGTCAGTTGGAGAAACCTCTGCACTTTTAATAGGACTGGCTGGATTGTTTTTAATCTTTTCTAAAATTGGAAGTTGGAGAATCATGTTATCATCTGTACTAGGTGCTTTAGTAATGGGCCTAATCTTTAACGGAGTTGTAAGCTCTGGTTGGATTACAGAGTCTAGTAAATTCTACGGATTAATGAGTACAGAATTCTGGCATCACTTACTTATTGGTGGTTTTGCTTTTGGTACTGTGTTTATGGCTACTGATCCTGTTACAGCATCACAAACAACTAAAGGAAAATGGATATATGGATTTTTAGTCGGATTTATTTCCATTATGATTCGTGTGTTCAACCCGGCATATCCGGAAGGTGTAATGTTGGCCATTCTATTAATGAATGTTTTTGCACCAACAATTGACCATTATGTGGTTCAAGGAAATGTAAAAAGAAGAATGAAACGTGTAAAAGCTAAAGTTGCATAACGATGGAAAATAGAACAGATAAAAATTCATATACCCTAATATTTGCCATTGGTATGGTGATAGTTGTAGGGTCCTTATTAGCATTTACAGCGTCTTCTTTAAAACCACTTATTACAAAGAATAAACAATTAGAAAAGCAGCAAAATATATTGTATGCAATGGGTGTTAATAATAATACCGAAACAAGTGCAGTATTTGTGTCGACCGACGAAGCTCCGGTAAAATTTAATGAGTTTATTAAACAACAATTAGTAATTGAAGGTGACAAAGTTTCTGAAGATACTGAAGCGTATTTAATAGATGTTAAAAAAGAACAAGCAAAAGCTAAAGACGGTCAGGTAAGAAGATTGCCATTGTTTGTTGGCGAAAAAGAAGGGGAGAAATTCTACATTGTGCCAATAAGAGGAAAAGGACTTTGGGATGCAGTTTGGGCTTATATAGCAATGGATAAGGATATGGTAATACAAGGTGCTTATTTTGATCATAAAGGTGAAACAGCTGGTTTAGGTGCTAATATTAAGGAACGTTACTTTATGGACGATTTTATTGGCGAGCATTTAATGAATAACGGACAATTTAAAGGTGTTGCTATTTCTAAAAGTAATGCAGACCCATTAAATAAAGATAAAACAGATAATGAGGTAGATGCTATTGCTGGTGCAACCATCACAGGTGATGGCGTTGCTGCAATGATCAAAAGTGAGTTAAGAAAATATGTACCTTATTTTAAAACATTAAATTAATAGTATGGGACTTTTATCAAAAAAAGATATAGCATTAATTAAAGATCCATTAGCAGATAATAATCCAATTACTATTCAGGTATTAGGTATTTGTTCTGCTTTAGCGATTACAGCGCAATTAAAGGCATCTATTGTAATGGCAATTTCTGTAATTTTTGTACTAGGAATTGGTAATGTGGTTATTTCTTTAATAAGAAATATCATTCCATCAAAAATTAGAATTATTGTTCAACTAACAGTTGTTGCAATGCTCGTAATTATTGTAGATCAGGTATTAAAAGCGTTTTCTTACCAATTAAGTAAGGAGTTAGGTGCTTTTATTGGTTTAATTATTACGAACTGTATAATCATGGGACGTTTCGAAGCTTTTGCTCTAGGTAATGGTCCATGGAAATCATTTTTAGATGGTATTGGAAATGCATTAGGATACGGTGTTATCTTAATTATGGTAGGATTCTTTAGAGAATTATTAGGTTCAGGTACTTTATTAGGTTTTCCAGTTCTTGGTGATCCAATCGCTAAAACAGGATTGTATAGTATGGGTTATGAAAACAACGGTTTTATGTTGTTAGCACCTATGGCATTAATCGTTGTAGGTATTATTATCTGGATACAACGTAGTAGAAACAAAGCATTAATCGAAGACTAAAATTGAATTGTTATCCTGAGCTTGTTTCAGGATCTCATCAAAAGATAGAATATGGAACATTTAGAATTATTTTTCAAATCAATATTTATAGACAATATGGTGTTTGCCACATTTTTAGGGATGTGTTCTTACCTTGCTGTATCTAAAAAGGTTTCAACAGCTGTTGGTTTAGGTGCTGCTGTAATTTTCGTTTTGGCGATTACAGTACCGTTAAACTGGTTGTTAGATCAATATATACTTCAACCTGGTGCTTTATCCTGGATGGGTGAAGAATATGCTGGCTATGATTTAAGCTTCCTTTCATTCATTATGTTTATTGCTACCATTGCTACGATGGTACAATTAGTAGAAATTGTTGTTGAGAAATTCTCACCAGCATTATACAATTCATTAGGTATTTTTTTACCATTAATTGCTGTAAACTGTGCCATCTTAGGGGGTTCTTTATTTATGCAATCTAGGGAGATTGAAACTTTAGGGTTAGCATTGAACTACGGCATAGGATCTGGTATTGGATGGTTTTTAGCAATTTTAGCAATTGCAGCTATTCGCGAAAAAATTAGATATAGTAATGTGCCACCAGCTTTAAGAGGTTTAGGTATTACATTTATTATCACAGGTTTAATGGCAATTGGATTTATGAGTTTTGGTGGAATGCTTACAGGTGGTGATGAAGAAGCAAGTCCAGCGGAACAATCTGCTGCAATTGAAATGATAAAAGAAGACATTAGTAAAGAAGAACAAAAAGTGCTTGCTGAGCGTAGTCGAAGCATAGCTGAAAATACAAACAAGTAATTGATTAGTATCATGATATTAGCCGCAAGTACAATCGGAACTATAATCGCAACAGTAGGAGCCTTTTTATTGGTAACACTGTTGTTGGTAGCGTTATTATTAGTTGTAAAACAAAAATTGTCACCATCTGGTCCTGTAAAGATTTTGATTAATGGTGAACGCGAAATAGAAGTTGCTTCAGGAAGTACCTTATTAACTACCTTAGGAAGTAATAAAATATTCTTACCATCTGCATGTGGTGGTGGTGGAACTTGTATTCAATGTGAATGTCATGTTTTATCAGGTGGTGGTGAAGCACTTCCAACAGAAATTCCTCACTTTTCAAGAAAAGAGTTAGCACATGGTGCGCGTTTATCTTGTCAGGTAAAGGTAAAACAGAATATGGAAATTACCATTCCAGAAGAAGTATTCGGAATCAAAAAGTGGGAAGCAACTGTAGTTTCAAACTATAATGTAGCTACGTTTATTAAGGAATTTGTTGTAGAGATTCCAGAAGACATGAATTATAAAGCAGGAGGATATATCCAAATTGAAATTCCTGAATGCGAAGTAAAGTATGCTGAGATGGATGTTACCGCTCATCCAGAAGATCACCCTGGTGAGCCTGATAAATTTAAAGCGGATTGGGAGAAATTTGGTCTGTGGCCATTAGTTATGAAGAACGAAGAGCTTGTTGAACGTGCATATTCTATGGCGTCTTATCCTGCTGAAGGAAGACGAATTATGCTTAATGTTCGTGTTGCAACGCCTCCTTTCGATCGTGCCAAAGGTGGATGGATGGATGTAAATCCTGGTATCGCTTCTTCATATATTTTTAATCAAAAAGTTGGCGATAAAGTAACAATTTCAGGACCTTATGGTGAGTTCTTTATCAATGAGTCTGATTCAGAAATGTTGTATGTTGGTGGTGGTGCTGGAATGGCTCCTATGCGTTCGCACTTATACGAATTATTCAGAACTTTAAAAACTGGTCGTAAAGTAACGTATTGGTATGGAGGACGGTCAAAAGCTGAATTATTCTACATCCATTATTTTAGAGCTTTAGAAAAAGATTTTCCAAACTTTAAATTCTATTTGGCATTATCAGAGCCAATGGAAAGCGATAATTGGAAAGTTAAAAGAGATATTAATGATGAAGAAGGTGACGGTTTCGTCGGCTTTATTCACAACTGTGTAATAGAAAATTATTTAAATCATCATGATGCACCAGAAGATATCGAATTATACTTCTGTGGACCTCCATTAATGAACCAGGCGGTTCAGAAAATGGGTGAGGATTTCGGTATCCCAGATGAGCATATTAGATTTGATGACTTTGGTGGATAGGTCGTTAAGTGACATTTGACGAAAGTTTGTCATTCTGAATTTGATTCAGAATCTTACATAAAATAAAAACCAACTCAACTGAGTTGGTTTTTTATTTTTATCTATACTCTATTATCAAAAACACAGCAGTCGTCTCACCAATATTTAAAACCTCATGTGAGGTGACTTCATCATTACTGAAGCTGTAACCAGTTGGGACATCAACTTCTCGTGTTCCAGTAGTATCTGTGATTCTGAATTTTCCACCGGCTAGTGTATAACCAAAATGTGGGTTATGAAAATGCCTCTCATGTCCAATACCGGACTCAAATGTGCATTTTAAAACCCTTAGATTATCGTTTTCTTCAACAACTTCGCAAACTGCTACACCTCTCCAACCAGCTGCTAATGGATCAGGTAATGGGTTTTTATTTTTGCAGTTAAAACATAATAGTAATAGAAGAACACAAAAAACGACAGGCGTTAAAATTCTCAGTTTATTTAAATACATAAAATTAGTTATTGTTGTTTATTTCGTGATGTAATGTTTCGAGTAGTGAAATATTAACACCTTTTAAAGCTATTAAATTATCTGCGAATGACGTATTTATCCAATAATGCTCAGCCGCATTTCGTTCTAATAATTCATGATTTGATATAATTTTTACCACGTTTCCCCTATTTTGTTTAGGGAACAAATGGCTCGTGTTAGGATCTATTTCAAACGCTGGAGTTTGATTTGCGACTTCTATATCTAACGGGTTAATCTGGTTTTTGTTGGTGATATTAGATTTTTAGACAATATCTACATCACCATAATACTCAATAATTTTATCTATGATTTTATCGTTATTTATAATTTTATAGTACCAGTTTGCTATAAATCAATATAGGTTTTTGCGCTTGGCGAAAATTCTGATATTATCCAGCCGTATTTAAAATAATTTGATAACTCAGAGTCGAGTAATGTGTAATCAGATTCTGTGTTTATCGTTGTAATTAAATCACTTATATTCGTTGAATTTATGTATTTATTAGAATCAATATCATTGAAATTTACCGTATCTATTTCAATATCATTAATAAGACGTTCTATATAGTTCGTTTTTAGTTACGCATATTTCATTTATTTATTTGCAAAGCAATTAATATACCAATCACCACAAATATAATTTCACCTCCGGTATATTTTAGATATCTACTAGTTTTATTTTGTTCCATTAGGCGACGCCTTATTTTTCTAAAAATTTGAGCCTTTAGATATGTGATTGGCAGTTATAAAAAAATCTTCAATTGTTTGAGTTTACTGGAGATGACAATTAATATAGAATATTGTCAAGTATGCGATCCAAAGTGCCTTCTTTTCTATGGATTTTATTATCTGAATTAAAAATTTGACGTATTTCGGTTCTAAATTCCATTAGCTCCATATCTGTAAATTCGTGATTCTGAATGTTTTCATCAATTTTATCTTAGCTCACTTGTTCAGAGTTACTTAAAAACTCATTATGCATTTTATTAAAATCTGCGGGTTCAGATAAAGATTTAATAAAACTAACCTCTTCCTTAGTTTCATCAGCGTCAATATTTGCACAAAAAATAAGAATGTAAGTTTTTAACTCTGATTTAGTCCATTGGTTTTGTTGTGTTTCTATTGTACTTATATTTTGGTTAGGATTAATAAATTAAACAGTTAGTGATAATGTTCTAATACGATAATATTTATTTTACGATATTAAAATAACGCATATGACTTAGTAATACGCAGCTACTAGCTATGAACGTGGTTCGGGGAGAATTAAACTTTCAGTATGTAAAAAACGGTGTTCGTTACAAACGATTAGCTTTAAAGTTACACATTTTTAAATATTTTGTAACAAAATCGGGTCAAATTGCGTTTATAAATCTATGAAGAAAGGGTTACTAATTTTAGTATTACTTTGTGCAGTTATTGTTTTAGCATTATATATTAAACCAATAAACAAAGTCGTTGATACTGTATCTAACGATATAGAAACGCCAGATTTAGTCAATAAAGACAGTTTAACTATAAAATCTAGGGTTAATGTTACAGAGGGATACCAACGTGTAGCATATAGAAAAGGAAGTTTTCAGGATTACCTTAGAAACTATAAACTAAAATCTTTTGAGAGTAAAATTATTAATTACGATGATTCAGAATATTTTTGGCAAGGTGGTCATATCGGGATTTTAGACCTTCCTGTTCCTAAAAATGGACTTCAGCAATGTGCAGATGCGCTCATTAGAGTTCGAAGTGAATACCTTTGGGAAAACAATAGAAAAAGTGATATAGGTTTCAACTTCACGTCTGGCCATTATTGCTCTTGGAAAAAATATGCAGAAGGCTATAGACCAAAAGTTAATGGCAATAAAGTAACGTTTCATAAAACAGCAAATTCAGATAAGTCTAAAAAGAACTTCTATAAGTATTTGAATTTAATCTATACCTATTCTGGAACACTTTCACTTTATAACGAATTAAAATCAGTAAACGCTAAAGAGTTAAAAATTGGTGATATGCTCATAAAAGGTGGTACACCAGGCCATATTGTTATGATTTGTGATGAGGTTATTAATGATAAAGGTGAGAAGTTGTTTTTATTATTTCAAGGCAATACACCAGCTCAAAGTGTACATTTAGTAAAAAATCTAGAGGATTTTAAAATATCTCCGTGGTATCAATTAAAGGATGATACTGTAATACCTGTTTCAAATTATACATTTGGTAGTGCAAAATATGTGCGCTTTAAATAGCAAGTTTGTATCTTTGTAATATGAGCAAACCTTTAACACCACAAGAAGTACATAACCTAGCCATGAACCATGTAGGTAAAGATTTAGAAGCTCGTGGTTTTGAATTTGTCGCAATAAATAGCAAGTTAAAACGCCATCCGCAATTTGTGTGTATAGATAAGAATAGCCAGTATTTTTTTGTAGTTGTAAGAGCTGTAATTCTTCCAGAAAACCCGAATAATTACGATGTAGTATGGATGGAAACCTTTAAAAAACATGCTTATGAAAAAGATGCAAAAGTATTGTATGCAGGTGTTGGATTGGGCAATCCAAAAGGTGAAGATTTACCAATTTATTTGAACGAAGAGTATCTTATAGAATACAATGGAGTTCAAGTTATCGAAATGAACTTAAATTAATATGAAGAAATTAGCTGGCTTTATTATTCTGATCGTTTTAATTTCCTGCGAGCAGGAACCAAAAAAAATTAAACTATTTGGGCCAGTTTTCGGGACCAGTTTTAATATTCAATATTATTCAGAAGACAATACCAATTACAAAAAGCAATTTGATAGTCTTTTTACGGTTATAAATGAATCGATGTCAACGTATCTTCCAGATTCAAAAATATCTAGAATAAATAAAGGAGAAGTTCTTGAAGTAGATGAACATTTTATCCGCGTTTTTAATGTTGCAAAACAAATTTATAGAGAAACAGAAGGTGCTTTTGATCCTACAATTGGTGCAGTGGTTAACGCGTGGGATTTTGGGCCACAAGGTAAAATTATCAACATAGATAGTACATCCATAGATAGTTTAATGAAAACTGTTGGTTACAATAGAATGGGCTTAGTAGATCGTAAAATTATAAAGAGTTCAAATTCATTTTTAGATTTTAATGCGATTGCTAAGGGGTATTGTGTTGATGTTATCGGAGAGTTTTTAGAAAGCAAAGATATTAAAGATTATTTGATTGAAATTGGCGGAGAATTAAGGATACGCGGAATTAATCTTGAAAAGCAATCTACATGGAGAGTTGGTTTAGATGAACCGCGATTTGATGGTCAACAATCTGTATATATAGCCTTAAGTTTAAAAGATGAAGCAATGGCAACTTCGGGAACTTACCGTAAGTTTAAAATTGATGATGATGGAAACCGTTATACACATATCATAGACACAAAAACGGGTTACCCAAGTAAAACGAATATTTTGAGTGTATCAGTTATTGCCCCAGATTGCATGACTGCAGATGGATACGCTACAGCTTTTCAGGCTATGGGAATAGAAGCAGTGACAGAATTTTTATATAAACATCCTGAGCTGAAAGTGTACTTTATTTATGAAGATAACAACCAAGAATTAAAAAATTTGGCTTTAAATAATTTCTCTCAGTAGCGTTTTAAAACCTTATGCTTTAAGTAGTTGCAGCATATTCTTGTTAATTGGTATGGTGTCGAATAAATATAGATATTAATTTTATGTTTAGTATTTTTCTTACAATTATTAAGTCTGATTTTTACCATCCATTATGAAAATAAAAATTTTCGTGCTTTTTGTGCTTTTTATGTGCCCACTTACAGTTATTACACAAACCAACAGTGAAATTGCGAATCTATGTAAAAAGAGCTGAAGACAGTTTTTATAATCTAGAAATTGATAAGTCTTTAGAGATTTTCAATAAGGCCTTAAAATTTATGGATAGTATACCAAATAGTAGAGTTGCCAAATTAGGGACTTTACTTCACTATGAGCACAAAAATTATTTTGAAGCACGTTCTTACGCACGATTGTATTTTCAATTGGAAACAGATAAATCAACCGAAGAATATGGAACAATGTTAGAAACAGTTGTTAATATTCAAGATGAAATTGACGAGTTTATTATAGAACAAAAAGCGCTAAAAGTAAAACGTTTAAAAGAAGAACGAGAAACAAGACGTTTAGATTCTCTCAATAATTTGTGGACTAATCTTTCCAGAGCGTACACCATTAAGATGGATAGCATATATAAATTTAATCAATACAATTTGGCGGTTTTTTCTAAAAATGGGCAATTATGTATTATGGACGATGTAGGTACCATTGTTGAAAAACTAACGATTATGAGTATTTTATTTCCTACGATGGTTATATAATGATGCTAGATAAACAAAAGAATCCATCAAAAATCTATGTTTATAAATACATCCGATGGTAAAGTTTGGGATGTAAATTATTGCAATTATCTCGGTGGCTATAATAACGGTATTTTTGAATTAATAGAAGGAGAGAAAAGATTTTGGATGACTACTGAAGGTATAAGACGTGAGGCTAATAAAAATGAAAATGGAAGTTATTCTGGTAATTCCAGATTTGTAAAAAGTACTGAAGGAAGCTATATCATTTTACAAAATAGAGAAGGCAGAGATTACTTGATTCTCGGAGAAAATGCCTTATTGAACCAAACCCATTTTGTTGCAAACGCTACGCGTTAAATTTACTTATAAACCACCGGAATTATTTCGCCTTTAGCTAATCTAAATTTACTAATGGATGCTTCTGGCAATGATGCAGAGTAATCAATGTCCTTAACCTTAAAACCAATACTCCTAAGTTTTTCAAAATAATCGCGACCATATACACGTACATGATCGTATTGCCCAAAGATCTTAGCACGCTCGGCTTTATCAGTTATGGTATCATCTTCAAAAGTAACCTCTCGGTCTACGTCTTGTGGAATTTGAAATATCCCATAGCCACCAGGTTTCATTACTCTATATAACTCTTGCATTGCTTTGGTGTCGTCTGGAATGTGTTCTAAGACATGGTTACATAAAATTACATCATAACTATTGTCTGCAAATGGTAAATCACAGATATCAGCCTTAATATCCGCAATAGGAGATAACAAATCTGTTGTCGTATAATCTATACTTTTAAGATTTCTAAAGCGTTTTAAAAAACATTGTTCGGGAGCAAAATGCAGTACTTTTTTTCTTTGTGTCGAATTTGTTTTAGTAGCTGTCGAAAAGAAATCAGTTTCAGTTTTTAGATACAACCACAACAAGCGATGTCGCTCTAAACTGAGTGTTGACGGAGATAATACATTAGGACGTTGTTTTCCATAACCATAAGGTAAAAAAGTTTTGAAACTTTTATTATCAATTGGATCGGTGTATTTATCGCCTTTTAATACAAACTCTAAAATAGGCTTGATTACATAGCTTAACCTAATGAGTAGTGGTCTTGGAATAATATTTAATATGAGTTTAAAAGCGCGCTTCATTTGATGTTATAACACCAATGCCTTTTGACGAAAAGCATCTTCTTCGTTAGAGGTAATTCCTAAAGCTTCATGCACATAAGCAAATGTCGACAGAATCTCTGGTTGCCCATCAACTATTGCCACATCATGTTCAAAATGGACACTTGGTTTTCCATCTTGTGTAACAATAGTCCAACCGTCTTTAAGTTGCTTTACTTTATGAGTTCCCATATTTATCATTGGTTCTATGGCAACGACCATACCTTCAATAAACTTTTTGCCTCTACCACGTCTTCCGTAATTTGGCATTTCTGGATCTTCATGCATTTTTCGACCCAATCCATGGCCAACCAATTCTCGTACTACTCCGTATCCATGATCTTCACAATGCTTCTGAATTGCGTATCCAACATCGCCAACTCTGTTTCCACGTTTAAGTTGACTTATTCCAACATAAAGGGATTCTTTAGTGACTTGAATTAATTTTTTTGTTTCTTCAGCTACATTACCGATTTCAAAAGTATAGGCATGGTCTCCATAGAAGTCATTCATTAAAGCACCACAATCGATAGAAACTATATCTCCATCTTTTAATGGGATGTCAGTCGGTAACCCATGTACTACCGCTTCGTTAACACTGCATAAAAGTGTAGAAGGACAGTCGTACAATCCTTTAAAACCAGGTAATGCACCATGATCTCTAATAAACTCTTCTGCAATAATATCTAAATGATTAGTAGTAACACCTTCTTTTACTTCTTTGGCTAACATACCTAAAGTCTTAGATACTATTAATGCACTTTGTCGCATTAATTCAATTTCCTCTTTGGTTTTTACAATAATCATAATTCTGTACTTGAGTGTGCAAAGATAGGTAATTATAACAATTTTAAAATATTTCTAAAACATGATAAAAGACAGTTTTTTCAAAGCTTTTCTAATGTAATTTTACATTCTAAAACTTAAAGACATGTACAAAGTAGTAAGTGCAGATGAGGCATTAAAAGTCGTAAAATCAAATGATAAAATATACCTTCATGCTGCTGCGGCAGTTCCTAATGTCCTAATTAGAGCCCTTACCAAAAGGCATGAAGAACTGAGAAATGTTGAGATATGTCAATTACATACAGAAGGTCCAGCACCTTATGCAGACCCAAAATTGGCAAAGAGTTTTCATGTAAATTCATTTTTCATCGGAAAGAATATTCGTCATACTTTACATGAAGGAAATGGTTCTTATACTCCTGTTTTTTTAAGTGAAGTACCATTGTTGTTTAAAAGAAATATAGTTGATCTAAACGTTGCCTTAATTCATGTTTCTGTTCCGGATAAACATGGTTATTGCTCTTTAGGTGTTTCAGTTGAAGCAGTTTTAGCCGCAATTGAAAATGCAGATCATGTTATCGCGCAAGTAAATAAACAAATGCCTAGAACGTTTGGTGATGGAATTATTCATGTTACTGAAATAGATTCTTTTGTAGAATGTGATGAGCCATTGCCGACGCATCCGGTAACTGAACCATCAGCTGTTGAAACTAAAATAGGTGATTATGTTGCTAGCTTAATTGAAGATAGAAGTACTTTACAAATGGGAATAGGAAATATTCCTAATGCCGTATTAACTAGACTACATAATCATAAAAATTTAGGATTACATACCGAAATGTTTTCGGATGGTGTTATAGATTTAATCCTTAAAGATGTAATTAATGGAAATTATAAAGCCATAAATCCAGGAAGGGCTTTAGCAACATTTTTAATGGGTTCTCAGCGTTTGTATGACTATGTAAATGACAATCCATATGTTGAATTACGCTCTTCAGATTATGTAAATGATGTATCTATAATTAAGCAGAATCCAAGAATGGTAGCAATTAATTCTGCGGTAGAAGTAGATGTAACCGGCCAGGTGTGTGCAGATTCAATTGGATCTAAAATGTACTCTGGTGTTGGTGGTCAAATGGATTTTATAAGAGGAGCTTCTTTGAGTGAGAACGGTAAAGCCATAATTGCGCTTCCTTCTGTTACAAAACGTGGCGTGAGTAGATTAGTACCATCACTTAAAATTGGTGCTGGTGTTGTTACTACAAGAGCACATGTACATTACGTTGTTACGGAATATGGTATTGCAAACTTATATGGTAAAACAATAAAAGAACGTGTGAAAGCTCTAGTAAATATTGCGCATCCAGATCACAGAGAAGAAATAGATAAGTCGTATTTTGAAATGGTTTAGTAGATTAATTCATTAGAATTTCCACCATTTTTTTTGAACACTTTTTAAATCTGGTACCTCATTGGTAATCATTTGATAAATTTCTCCCCAACCGAGAATACCACCAATGTTGCGATCATCTATAAATAGGTCTGCATGTATTTTTCTGCTTCTGGTATAATCAAATATTTCTTCAGGGAAACTAGCATTTACAGCATAGAATTCTATGCCGTTTTCTTTACAGAAATCAACAGCTTCTTGCAGTTTATTTCCAGATCTATAGGTCCAGAGAATTAATCTATGACCATCTTGTTGCAGTCGTTTAAGTGTTTCAAATGCAAAAATTCGGGTTTTTCCAATTTTTGGATACGCGTCATCAACAATGGTACCATCAAAATCTACTGCTACTATTAATCTGTCTTGAAAATTCATGCTCGTCATTCAATTGTGGGGCAAAGTTACAATAATAAGAAGTTTATACAAGAGGATGTTGTGTCATAGATTTTGGTTGTGGAACACCAATTAATTTTAATACAGTTGGTGCTATATCACCTAAAATACCATCTTTTATTTCTTTTAAGTCTTTGTCGATTAATATAATAGGTACTGGGTTTGTTGTGTGTGCAGTATGTGGTGAACCATCTGGATTTATCATTGTTTCACAATTGCCATGGTCTGCAATTAAAATAGTTGTATAATCATTAGCCAATGCTGTGGTTACAACATCTTTGACGCATTCGTCTACAGCTTCACAGGCTTTTATTGCTGCTTCCATAACACCAGTATGACCAACCATATCACCATTTGCAAAATTTAAACAAACAAAATCCACATCTCCTTTATTTAGTTCTGGGATTAAAGCATCTCGCAATTCATAGGCACTCATTTCAGGTTTTAAATCGTAGGTTGCTACTTTAGGGGAGTTTCTAAGAATTCTTGTTTCTCCTTCGAACGGCGCTTCTTGTCCTCCAGAAAAGAAAAATGTAACATGAGGGTATTTTTCTGTTTCAGCTATTCTAATTTGTTTTTTATTATGCTTTTCTAAAACTTCTCCTAAGGTTTCTGTTAAGTTATCTTTATTAAAGACCACATTTATTCCATTAAAACTATCATCATAATTAGTTAATGTAACATAATGAAGGTTGAGCTTATGCATGTTGTACTCATGAAAATCGTCTTGAGATAATGCTTGTGTTAATTGACGGCCACGATCAGTTCTGAAGTTAAAAAATATCACCACATCGTCCTCTTTAATCGTTGCAACAGGTTGGTCATTAGCGTCAGCAATGATTAAAGGTTTAATAAATTCGTCTGTTATATTTTCCTTGTAATTTCCTTCGATAGATTTTAATACGTTCTGTGTATGTTGCCCTTTACCTTCAACCAATGCATCATAGGCTAATTTCACACGTTCCCAGCGTTTATCTCTATCCATAGCGTAGTAACGACCAGTTACAGATGCTAATTTCCCAGTAGTTTTGTTTAAATGATTATCTAGCTCTGAAATAAAACCATAACCAGATTTTGGATCTACATCTCTTCCATCTGTAAAAGCATGAACAAAAACATCTTTAAGACCATAGTCATTTGCAGCGTCAATCAATCCAAATAAATGTTTGATATGAGAATGAACACCACCATCACTCACTAACCCAAGTAAATGCACATTTTTGTTATTAGTTTTTGCGTATTCAAATGCATTTTTTAAGACTTGCTCTTCTTGAAGTGTTTTATTTTTTACTGCAAGGTTAATTTTCACTAAATCTTGATACACAATTCTACCAGCTCCCAGATTCATGTGTCCAACTTCACTATTTCCCATCTGCCCTTCTGGCAATCCAACATGGAGTCCATCTGTTCTTAAGCTAGCATTTGCATATGTAGTGTATAAAGAATCTATGTATGGTGTTTCTGCATTATCAATAGCCGAAACCTTAGGGTCAGGAGATTTTCCCCAACCATCTAATATCATTAAAATAACCTTTTTGTTCATGTTTAATTATTTGCGAATGTCAAAGATACTATATACAATAGTATAACGAATTTGAAAAGTTAAAAAAATTGAAACCTTTTTTAATTCGGCCGAAACCATTTTACTTAATGTGAAGTGATAAATACAAAACAATTAAATTTTTTAATCTTTTATCATGAAAAAATCATCCGTAGTATTAGCCATAGCATTAGCCTTTTAATTAGTAATTTAAATGCATATGCGTTAGTTGAGGTAAGCCTTTTATGTAAGGCAGTAACATATGAAAATTTAGAAGAAGTGAATAAGCTAATAAAAGCTGGTGCAGACGTAAATGCAAAATCTAATGCTAAGATGCCAATACATTATGCAATAACATATAATTGTCTAGAAATTATTAAAGCTTTAAGATCTGCAAAAAAAAGATACAGAACAATTTTTAATGCGATTTAAAAGAAAAACAGTCTAGGTATAAACAATTGTTTGAGTGAGTGCTTGAGAAAATGCGTCTTTTTTAGGACACGTTTTTGTATTTTTTAATAGCCGCTCTGATTTTCTCTATACGATTTTCAGGATCTGGATGTGTGCTTTGAAATTCTGGAATGCGGTTTGGACCTGCGGCAGCTTTTAAAATTTCCATTACTCCAATCATTGCTTCTGGGTTATAGCCTGCGTTTAACATAAACATTACGCCGAGTTCATCGCTTTCTAATTCATCTCCTCTACCGTTTTTTAATAATTGACCTTGTCCAAATTGCTGTGCAACACCTCCCATATCTATGGCAGAGCTTCCCATAGCTAAAACTTTCCAGAAGTTCGCATTTGTAATACGTTCGTTAGAATGTTTTCCAAGTACATGACCAATTTCATGACCTAATACTCCGGCTAGTTGATCTTCATTTTCTAATTGAGCAAATAAGGCATGTGTAATAAAAATTTGCCCACCAGGTAATGCAAATGCATTGATGGTCTTAGGATCGGCTAACAGATAAAATTCATAGGTATAAGGAGTATCTTTTGCAATACTATTAGTAACAAGTTTATTACCAACATTATCTACCAAAGCTTGGTAACGCTTATCTGGATGCAAACCTCCGTGTTGTTCTGCCATTCCAGGTGCACTTTGCAGGCCAATGGCTATTTCTTCTTGTGGTGATAATGAAATAGCTTGTTTCTTGCCTGTGTAAGGATTAACTTCTTCTTGGCTACACTTTCTTAAATATGCGAATGCTGCTATGGCTATAAAAATAAAAATTCTAACTTTAAAATTACCTCTTCTCATACGTATGATGTTATGCTTTAAATTTACAAAAGTTTGACACAATATTTATTGAAAAGTCATTGGTTTTACAATGAAAAATTAAAACATCAATATTTGTCAATTACGATGAATAGCTGAAAAGATTTGTTTTTTAATTATATCAATTTAGACTAATACCGAATGATGGTTTTGAAATTTTATGCTATCAATTTTTAAAAAAAAATATAATTAACCACCTTATTTTAAAAATCCTAAATCAGAATTTGTTTCTAGTTCATAGGGAGCTTTACCATGTTCAAAAATTCTTGCTTTTAATTCTCCTTTCAAAGTAAGTGTATTGTCTTTAATACCGATCCAACTGCCTTCTCGCAAACCAATAACAGGCTGTGTATTAAAAGCATGAAATTCTTTTATCCGTGTTTCTCTTGTTTCTCCCATATGCGTACTTCCGGCTATTGGATCTAAATAATGAGGATTAATATTAAAAGGTACTAATCCTAATGTTTTAAAACTAGGAGGATAAACAATTGGCATATCGTTAGTGGTGTTTAAAGTTAAACCACAGATATTACTACCTGCACTAGTACCTAAATAAGGTGTGCCCTGATTGACGGCAGTTTTTATGGATACTAAAACATCATTTTTATAGAGTTGATTTGCTAACACAAAAGTATTACCACCACCAACAAAAATACCTTTAGCATTTGCGACGGCATCTTTTGGGTTTTTAAATTGATGAATACCTTTAATAGATTTTCCGATAGAATTAAAAGCTTTAGATGCTATTTGTGTATACGCATCATAAGAAATACCGCTTGGTCTGGCATATGGAATAAAAAGAATTTCATCTGTGGATTTAAAAAGAAGTTTAAGTTCATCTAAAAGATACTCTAAATAACCACTGCCATGAATTGTGGATGTACTAGCAATAATAATTGATTTCAAATTTTATTGTTTTAGTTGCATAAATAATCAAATAAAGATAAACTTTTTTAAATCGAACTTATATTGACTTTTTCTTTTAACAAACATTTTAGAATAGAATACTATGAGAATTAAAGAATATAACCGAACTTTAATTCTAGATTTATAAAACATGAAGAAAATACTACTCATATTTTTTAGTTTTTTTACGTTATTGGTTTTTAGTCAAGACGTTGATAGAATATTAATTAACGGAAAAATTATAGTGTCAACTGAGGATAAAGAAGGTGTTGCGGTGTATAATACATCTTCTAATAGTGGCACGGTTACAGATGAAGATGGCTATTTTGCAATTGAGGTTGCTGTAAATGATATCGTTGAGTTTAGTGCACTACAATTTAAAGATTTTAAAGTAACAATTACCGACCAAATAATTAGCTCTAAGCGATTAACCGTTATATTGGTAGAAGAGATCAATAAGTTAGATGAAGTCGTTTTGTTACCATTTGATTTAACTGGAAACTTAAATGCCGATCTCGAAAATGTTAGAACGTACAATGTTAGTTTGGATGAAGTGTATTTTGGTTTAGACCATATTACCGATTTTGAATTTTCTGCAGATTATAATACGAAAGCAGATAATGTAGCTTTTGATGAGTATAATCCAAGAGTAGAAAATATGCTTAATATAATTAATCTCGCAGGTTTCTTAGTGAGTCAAGTCGCGGATATTGAAAAAGATAAGTCAACTACAAAAGAAAAAGAATTAAATAAAACACCATTTAAAGAAGCATTAGATAAGTATAGTATGAATTATATTCATTCAAATTTTAAAATACCATTGGACCAAGTAGAAGCATTCATAGATTTTGTAGAGTTACAAGGTATAGACGATGAGCTTTTAAAACAAAATAAAGAAATGCAGTTTTTAGAGCGTATAACGCAATTAAGCAAATCTTTCTTAAAAGTCGAGAGTGGAAAAGATTAAAATCACTTCTTTTTTCATATCTTTTCTAATGACTTTCATGGCATTTGCTCAACTTAAAGAATTAAGTGGACAACTCATTGCAAATGATGATGTAGAAGGTATTCATATATTAAACAATACAGCTTCAAAATATACCGTATCTAATGAAGTTGGTAGCTTTGTAATACCTGCAAGAGCTGCTGATACGCTTTTTATTTCTGGATTAAAATACGAAGTGCAAGCGATTATAATTACGCAATCAATTATAGATTTAGGCAGATTTGATGTGCATTTAATTGAAAAAATAAATGAACTCAAAGAAGTTGTTGTTGGTAAAATTTTAACCGGAAGCTTACAATCTGATTTAGAAAACTCAGATGCTAAAACAGAGGTCAACTTTTACGATTTGGGTATTCCGGGAAATACAAATCTTCCCTTAACACAAAATGAACAAAAATTGCATGATGCAGATGCCGGTTCTTGGGGTAGTTTAGGGTTAGGATTTAGTGTTAATTTTCATAAGTTACTAAACAAAGTCAGTGGGAGGACCAAAAAATTAAGAACTATCGTAGACATTGATAATAAGGAAAAATGCATCACTAGACTTAGACGAGAATATGAAGAAGCTATTTTTAAATCAGATACATTAGATCTTAGTTATAGAAATGAATATTTTTATTTTTGTCAAGAAGATGAGGGATTTAAAGACTTGTGCGATGAGAATAATGATTTAAAAGCTATTGAATTTCTTCAAACAAAGTTAAAAGCATACAAGAAAAATAGGGAATCCGTAACTAATGATTAATTTTGGCTTACTTTTTGGATTACCTAATTATATATCCTAAAACAAACATGAAATCATTACAACTAATACTCGCTTTTGTAATTCTAACTTTATTTACTTCAAGTAGTGAAAAACACAAATACTACGTTAGTGTCACCGAAATTAAATATGCTGAAGAGCAACAGTCACTTCAAATTGTAAGTCATATTTTTATTGATGATTTTGAGAAATTATTACGCGAACGGTATGATAAAAGTATCGTATTAGATCCAGATAGCGATTCTAAACGTGTCGAAAATTATATGGAACGTTATCTGGCTAATAAGTTGAAAATTAAGGTCAATGATAATGCCTTACATTTTAAATTTATTGGCAAGGACTATAAGGACGATATAACCTACTGTTATCTCGAAATTGAAAATATATCAGAAATTAAATCTATAGAAGTAACTAATAGCGTATTATTCGACATTTTTACAAATCAGCAAAACATTGTGAGGCTCAAACTATTAAATAGAAACAAGAGCTTTTTACTTATTCCTGACAATGATAAATGCATGTTAAACTTTGATTAAAAATCTATTGAAGCCATCTTAAATGGCTATTTTAGGCATCATTTTTCAATAACACTATCACTATGAAAATTTTTAAATACCTTCTCGTTACATTACTTTTTGTTTCAGCGAGCACATTTGCACAGAACGAAATAAAACCTGAGCGTAAACTGGGTCACACCAACGAAAACAAGTTCAAACAATTATATGATGAGTTTTCAACTCCAAACATGTTTAGAACAGGTTCAGGTGCTCCTGGGCCAGCATATTACCAGCAACAGGCAGATTATAAAATGGATATCGAAATCGATGATGTAAATGCAAAGTTATATGGTAATGAAGTAATTACGTATACAAATAACTCACCAGATGATTTAAAATACTTATGGGTTCAGTTAGATCAGAATATGCGTGCTAAAGATTCAAAGACTCCTCTAATAAGTGGGTCAGGAGTTAGTCCTGCAACGACATCTTCAAGAGCAGTGAAAACTTATCTAAAAGAACGATTCGATGGCGGTTTTAACATAGAACATGTCAAAGATGTTAATGGAAATAACTTACCATATACTATAAATAGAACCATGATGCGTGTTGAGTTGCCAACGGTAATGAAATCTGGAGATAAGTTTTCGTTCAATATTAAGTGGTGGTACAACATTAATGATCATGTTAAAGATGGTGGGCGTTCTGGTTATGAATATTTTAAAGAGAATGATAATAGAATATATGTAATGGCTCAATTCTATCCTCGTATGGCAGTATACAATGACGTAGAAGGATGGCAGAATTCTCAATTCTGGGGACGTGATGAATTTGCATTACCATTTGGAGATTTTGATGTAAATATTACAGTACCGGCAGATCATATTTTAGATGGAACAGGTTATTTAGTAAATAGAGATGATGTATTCACTAAAGACATGATGAAACGGTATAAGAAGGCAAAGAAATCATATGACGAACCTGTTATGATTGTGACACAAGCCGAAGCAGAGAAAACAGAAAAAACTAAAAGTAAAGCCAAGAAAACTTGGAAACTTTCCGCTCAGATGGTACGTGATTTTGGATTTGCTACTTCTCGTAAATTTTTATGGGATATGATGGCTGTTAAAATTGGAGATAAAGACGTAATGGCAGTATCCTTATATTCTAAGGAAGGAAATCCATTATGGGAACAATGGTCTACTAAATCTGTAGCTAGTACATTGAAATCGTATTCACGTATGACTTTCGATTATCCGTATCATAAAGCAATTTCTGTACACGCACCGATGGGAATGGAATATCCTATGATTTGTTACAATTTTGGTCGTCCAGATGAAGAAGGTAATTATTCTGATAGAACTAAATACGGAATGATTAGTGTGATTATTCATGAAGTTGGGCACAATTTCTTCCCAATGATTGTTAATAGCGATGAGCGTCAATGGACTTGGATGGATGAGGGTTTAAATACATTTGTTCAATATGTTGCCGAACAAGATTTTGGCGAATGGTATCCTGCGGCTCTATCACCAGGACACGATGCATATCCATCTCGTAGAGGGCCTGCAAAAAATATTGTCAGATATATGGGAGGGAATCAAGATTATATCGCTCCGATTATGACGAAAGGATTAAATACCTATCAATTTGGAAGTAATGCCTACAGCAAACCTGCAACGGGTCTTAATATTCTAAGAGAGACCGTTATGGGACGTGATTTGTTTGATTATTCTTTTAGAGAATATTCTAATCGATGGATGTTTAAACACCCTACACCAGAAGATTTTTTCCGTACAATGGAAGATGCTTCTGCTGTTGATTTAGATTGGTTTTGGAGGGGTTGGTTTTATACAACAGATTATACAGATATAGGAATTAAAGAAGTTAAGAAATTTGCCGTGACGGGTCGCCCTAACGAAAATGGTATAAAACTAGCAGAGCGCTACAACAGAGATCCTAAAAGCCTTGTTTATTTTATAGAAGAAGGAACTGAAGGCTATGAAGATGCTGTTAAAGCCTCAACTTCTATTGAAAATGTACCAACTGTAAAAGAGTACATCATGGATAATTTTACTCCAGAAGAACAAAAGGCAATGAAAACAGCGCCTAAGTATTTCTATCAGGTTACTTTTGATAAGCCAGGAGGATTGGTAATGCCTTTAATAGTGCAGTATGAGTATGCTGACGGAACAAAAGAAAAAATAACCTATCCTGCACAGATATGGAGATACAACGACAAAGAAGTAAGCAGAACAGTAGCTAGCGACAAAGAAATTGTTTCTATTTTGGTGGATCCAGATTTAGAAACGGCAGATATCGATACGGCAAATAATTCTTGGCCAAAAGAAGTTGAGGAAAGTGATTTCAATAAGTTTAAGAATAAAATGAAAAACTAAGATTTCAGATTATAGCATTAAGCCGATTTTTACGAGTCGGCTTTTTTATTTTTATATAGTAGTGGTATTATTCATAAAGTCACTCTATATTTGCATTGTGATTAAACTAACAACATTACTATTTATCGGTGGAACCGAAATTATTTTTATCCTATTTATAGTGGTATTAGTTTTTGGTGCAGATAAACTTCCTGAAATAGCAAAAGGTCTAGGGAAAGGTATGCGTCAACTTAAGGATGCTACGAATGATATTAAGCACGAAGTCTCTAAAAGTGCAAAAGAAAATAATATTATTGACACTGATACTACGAAAGAAATCCAAGACGAGATTAATCAGGTGAAGCATGATCTTAAAGACTTCACTGGCTCTGTAAAAAGAAAGCTATAGATTATTTTTTTCTACTTATAGTTAACCCATCTCGTACTGGTAACAACACTGTTTCTAAACGTTTATCGTTTATAAGAAGTGAATTGTAATCTAATACGGCTTTAGTGGATTTATCTTTTTCCTTTAGAGGTTCTATGACTTTTCCATGCCATAAGACATTATCCGAAAGAATAATACCACCAGAATTTAATTTATCAATAATTAAGTGGAAATAATTACAATAATTAGGCTTATCGGCATCAATAAATACCAAATCGAACGTCTTATTTAATTTTGGGATGATATCTATTGCACTTCCTGTATGTTGAAAAATTTGATTTCCATAAATAGACTTATCAAAATACTTTCTTTGAAAATCAACTAATTCTTCATTAATATCTATGGTATGTAATTCACCATCAGATGCCAGACCTTCTGCCAAACAGAGTGTGGAATAACCTGTAAATGTCCCTAATTCTAATATAGATTTAGGGTTCACTAATTTGGAGAGCATACTTAGTACTCTGCCTTGGTACGGACCACTAAGCATAATGGGCTGCAATACCTTCTGGTAGGTTTCTCTTGTTAATTGTTGCAATAATTTAGGCTCTTGTTCAGAGTGAGCTACAACATAATTATCTAATTCTTCAGGCAAGAAATACATATTAAAATTTTAATAGAAAAGTTAATTACTTAGCTGTTATTCTGTTGATTAACTTTTGCTTTGCAGTAACATCATCTCCGCACAGCCATTGTATCACATTATCTTCCCAAATTGCATCTCGTTCTAGTTCTGTAATAATGCTTTGTTCCATAGCTAAATCTAGAATTTTACCAGGATAAGAAGATTGTTTTTCACTTTCCATTTCTCCAAGAGGATAAGGATCGTCTAATCCCATTAAGACTTGTTCAGAACTTTGGTTTTTAATAAGCAATTCTAGGCCTCCTGTATCATGAACCAGTGTGTCAAAGAATATGTTTTTATGTCCTACAGCTTTTCTTGGATGACTTTTATCTTCAAATAAATCTGGTCGACCATCAAAGCCTTGGATCCGTCTTCCCAGATTAATTTGCGCAAGTTGTCCGCCATGAGCAAAACAAACACGCATGTTTTTGTACTTTTCATAATAACCGTTTAAGGTTAAAAAATGATAAGCATCTGCACATTGCGCTAACATCCAGATTAAATGAAAACGCCAAGATGTATTCTCTAATTTTATAAATTTCTCACCATCATAAGGGTGTACTTCAACCGCGAGATTATATTTGTCAGCGAGTTCAAAAATGGGTTCATTCTCTTCATCAAATATACATCTCCATGTGCCGATGGTGTCCATGTAATGTGTTGGTAAGCATAAAAGTTGTAATCCTAATTCTTCAACACAGCGTTCAATTTCCCAACAAGCCCCTCGCACAAATCCAGGATGTACAACAAAACCACAAGTAAATTTACTCGGGTTATTGCGCTGAATGCGTGCATTAAAATCATTTTGAAAGCGTAAAGCTTGTTTCATCTCTTCAAGCCTCAAACCATTTCCATAGAGTTGCGATAGGTTTAAAACGACTGCGTGGTCAATTTTAAAATGTTCCATCCAAGCCAATTTTTCATTTAAGAAAAAGCTGGAGTCGGTGATTGGCCTGTTCCAATCTTTTTGAAGCATATATTTTCTATCCTTATCAACCCAGAAAATTCCCTTGTCTTTCATAAATTCAGGAATCTCTTCTGGATAGGGCAGAAGATGTGAATGACCGTTTATTCTTAGTTTTCGTTTACTCATCTATCTGAACCTTTTTAGGCGGTTGCATTACTTCACCACAGTTTGGGCAGCTACGTTTATCCTCATCCTTGTAATACTTGTCGAAAATTGCAGGCATATCGGTTTCAATATTATCTAGTGTAAAATCCTCTTCGTATAATTTAGTTGTACAGTTTTCGCAGAACCAAAGTAAAGCATCCTGTACTCCTTTTTCTCTAGGATATTCAATAACTAAACCGACAGTATTGGCTCCTCGCTGAGGTGAATGTGGCACTTTAGGAGGTAGTAAGAAGATTTCACCTTCTTTAATATGAATATCTTTTGGTGTACCTTTGTCAATGACTTTTAGAATTATATCACCTTCAACCTGGTAGAAAAATTCTGGTGTTTCATTATAATGGTAATCTTTTCTACTATTTGGTCCACCTACGACCATAACTATAAAGTCACCATCTTTCCATACGACCTTATTCCCAACAGGTGGTTTTAATAAATGTCGATTTTCGTCAATCCAAGCTCTGAAATTTATTGGAGGATATAATTTACTCATGGTTTTAAAATTTAATAAGGTAATTCTATAAAGTTACAAACTTTTTGTTCGCCCGCCGTCTACTGGAAGGTGAATTCCGTTAATGTAACCAGCACGTTCACTGGCTAAGAATGTTATAGCATCTGCAAGTTCTTCGGGTTTAGCAAACCGTTTTGCTGGTACTGCATTCTTCATTGCATCTGCTGCTTCAGTTTCAGTTTTTCCTGTTTTAGAAGACTTGTTCTTAATAATCTCAGTTAGTCGCTCTGTACCTGTTGCACCAGGTAAGACATTATTAACTGTAATTCCAAATTGACCAAGTTCGTTAGCCAAAGTTTTACTCCAATTAGCAACTGCTCCTCTAATGGTATTACTAACACCTAGACCATCTAATGGTTGTTTTACGGAAGTAGAAATCACATTAATAATTCTGCCGTAACCTTCATCTTTCATAAAAGGAACGACAGCTTGTACTAATACATGATTGCATTTTAGATGTTGTGTAAACGCGCTTTCAAACGCTTCAACTTTAGCAGAAAATACTGGTCCACCAGCAGGACCTCCAGTGTTGTTAACTAATATATGAAAGCCATGGTGTTTTGAAATATATTGACTTACTTTTTCCTTTAAATCGATTGGGTTAGAAAAATCAGCGACGATATAATCATGGTTTCTGTGTTGAGGTAATTCTGAGAGGACAGTTTTGAGTTTATTCTCATTTCTGGCTATTAATGTCACAATAACTCCTTCCTCCGCAAGCGCTATTGCTGTAGCCTTTCCAATACCTGCTGTACTTCCACAAACTAATGCATATTTATTATTTAACCTTAGATTCATCTATTTAGCAAAATTAAAACTGTTAATGATTTTATCTGCAACCTCAAAGTAATCGTCGTATTCTGTCTTGGTGGAAGAATAAGTTAATACATATGCAATTCCATTATTTAATAAAAAAACCTGCTTAAATTTTAGTGTCATATTATTTCCAAAATCCGCATGCCAAACTACTGATTTGGCTTCCCAACCATTAATCTTTGTTGTTCCATTAGATAAAATTTCTGCATTGGGTATTTGGTTTTTAATCTGATCAATTGAAATTTTCGCATATTCATCAAGGCTTAAAGTTTGCCCTTTTAAATCTTCTAAATTAAGATTTATATTCTCTCTAAATTGATCGGTCTTTTGAGATTCTTCATCAGATAAGAGTAATATTGCAATGGTTGGTTGCGGTTTTTGGTCGCTAGAAACCCAATCTTTAGGATAACTAATGGCAAAATTGTCCTTTTCTAGGGTTTGCCAATCGTTTTGAGCGAATAGCATTGTACTATTAAAAAGCACAAACAGAATAATTAAGTTATTTTTCATAAAATTTTTATTTAGTATTTTATACAAACATTTTTTGGTTCAGTAAAAAAACGTAAAGCTTCAAAACCACCTTCACGACCAACTCCTGAGGCTTTTACACCACCAAAAGGCGTACGTAAATCGCGCAGCATCCAAGTATTTACCCAAACAATACCAGCTTGTAATTGAGTACTCATACGCATGGTACGCTTTAGGTTGTTGGTCCAAAGCGTAGCTGATAAACCATACTTTACTTTATTTGCCATTTGTAAAACATCGTCTTCAGTATTAAATGGCATGATGGTAACTACAGGTCCAAATATTTCTTCTTGGTTAACGCGGCATTCATCATTTGGAACTTCTATAACCGTTGGTTCTAAATAATACCCATTTTCATAACCTTTTACAGTCACTTCATTGCCACCACTAAGAATGGTTCCGTTTTCTTCTTTAGCGATATGGATATAGTCCTTTACTTTTTCTAAATGTGGTTTAGACACTAAGGCTCCGATATTGGTGTCTTTTTCAGAAGGATGGCCAACTTTAAGTGCTTTTACTTTTGTAACAAAATCTTTCTTGAATTGCTCATAAATAGTGCCTTCTACAAATATACGACTTCCACAAAGGCAAATTTGCCCTTGATTAGCAAAAGATGAACGCACCGTTGTTTTTAACATATCATCATAATCGCAATCTGCAAAAATGATATTAGGGTTTTTGCCTCCGAGTTCTAAGGATAGTTTTTTAAACATTGGCGCAGCGACTCTGGCAATATGTGCTCCTGTTGCAGTTCCTCCAGTAAAAGAAATGGCTTTAATATCTGGATGTTCAACAATCGCTTGACCAGTTGAACCTCCAAGTCCATGAACAATATTCAATACCCCTTTTGGCAAACCAGCTTCGTTACAAATTTCACCTAAAAGATAAGCGGTCATTGGCGTGACTTCACTCGGCTTAGCAACTACGCAATTTCCTGCCGCAAGAGCAGGTGCTATTTTCCAGGTAAATAGGTAGAGTGGAAGGTTCCAAGGACTAATACAGCCTACTACTCCTATAGGTTGTCTTAAAGTGTAATTAATAGCATTGTGTCCAACACTTTCATGACTTTCACTGGCAAACTGCGTGATGGCATTACCAAAAAATCTAAA
>ERZ1048872.202-NODE-202-length-72760-cov-7.566440_pt1 | contig 72760 bp, 65 predicted proteins | sample MGYA00383100_ERZ1048872 | MGnify/ENA primary metagenome ERZ1048872 (study PRJEB29581, sample SAMEA5548370) | metagenome | biome: marine; feature: coastal; material: water | depth 50 m | study: Short-term variability in the microbial, nano- and picoplankton...
CGTCTTCAGCGAAAGTTGAACTTTTTGAGTTAAAAACTAAGAGAGAGTTCATGCTTGTGATCCAATCAGAATCTGGGTTTTTTAGGATTCATAAAAGTTACCTCCTCAATATGGAACATGTGAAGGGGTATAAACGTGGTAAAGGTGGATACGCCGAACTCAGTAACGGAGAAGAACTAGAAATCGCTGTAAGAAGAAAAGGAGACTTCCTACAACAGTTTGCAGGTTAAAATTGCATTTCCTCCATCGGGACTTCGAGTGGTTTCCCGCTTCTAATTAGTCTCATTTGACGAACCAACTTAATACAAACCGGAATGTTGGTAAACACCAAGGTGTCTTGACCCATTACTACAGTTTGACCCATACGTTGACTTGTAGAGGTAAACTGAAGACTCTTATCAGCTAAGTTGTACGACCAAGTTCCCTGAACAAAACCACTTTCACAAGAATCACTTTTTAGTATGAAGGTATTGTCGTCAAACAAATCCAAACTGGCCATTCCTTGCACCTGAGTGTCGCCTTCGTAATTGCCTACATAAGGGCGCTCTTTAATGAAATGAAATAACGAAGTAGCAGTGTAAAGTAGCACAGGGAACAAACCAAATACGATTCCAAGTAACACCAAATTGCGACGCAGTTTAGCACGGCGTCTGTAAACGACTGACAATACAAACCAGATAATTCCTAAAGCGATACAACACAAAAGGACAAATTGATAATCCATTTAATTCTGAATGAGCTGCAAACTTAGCGTTTTGGATTTTAGATTATTCTTAAATTGTCCTCCTAAATTGTATTTATTTGTTCTATGAAACCATTCTTACTATGTCTATGGCTATATTGTTTTGCATCGACATCGGCCCAGGTGCCTGACAATTTTACCCGCATTACGTGTGCTGGAGAAATGCCAGAAGACTTCAGAACGGCCTTTAGTGAAAAATACAAACAAGACGTTAAGGCAAATCAAAACGAAACAGAATTAAGCAAAAAAGAAGTTCAAGAATTTGCCGTTTTAACCAACTACCATAATCACAGTTTGTTGACGGGGGGAAGTGTACTTTACGGTGATATCGTGTCTGTATATGCCAATGAACTACTAGATAAACTTCTTGCCAAAAAACCTCAGTTGCGTGAAAAGCTCAGGGTATATACCATCAAATCAAACCATGTCAATGCATATTCAAGTAACCAAGGAATTATTTATATAACACTTGGCTTGGTTGGCAAAGTGAAAACAGAGGCACAGTTGGCGTATGTGCTTGCACACGAAATCAGTCATTATAACAATCAACACGTGTTACACGCTTTTGAAAATCAAAAAGAAGTATGGTCTAGGGGCGGAAGTTATAGAGATTTAAATGTTGAAGAGAGGCGACTTAGCACTTATAAATATAGCAGAGAATCTGAGTTTGAAGCGGATAAGGAAGCGTTGGATTATTACTTAGAGGCAGGTTATTCGTCGGGTGATATTTATACGGGTTTTGATGTTTTATTGCATGGCTACCTCCCAATTGCAGAACAGAAATATTCTTGGCAATATTTGGAAAACGATAGTTTGAAAATTTCATCTTACTACCTTATTGACTCTGTTGCATCAATAAAAGACAATGATGAAGTGGATGATGAATTGTTAACACACCCAAACATCCATAAAAGGAAGGAAGCTGTAACTGCAGAGCTCAAGATAAGGGATTCGTCTTCAGAAAATTTACAGTTTGTTGTTAAGGGTCGTTTAGAATTTCAAGCATTGCAGGATCAAGTTCATTTCGAGATGGTCAATACCTTTATTCGGTCAGGCAACTACGTTTCAGCGTTGTATCATATTCAAGTGTTACAAAGGCGATTCCCAGATCACTTCTTCCTCAAAAGAATGGAACTAATGAGTTGGTATGGTATGCAGAAGATGTCATCGAATCTACAAAAAACGTTGTACAGCACTGGGTATCGTAGAGTTGAAGGGGAGCAACAGGCCGTCTACTATTTTGCCTCAAAAATGCCTAAACGAGGTATAAATATTTTAGCTACAAAGTACATTTGGGAAAGCACACATACCATGGCTAAAGACAGTTTTGTAACCACATTACGACGACAAAGTTTAATCCACTTGGCCAATGCAGTAAAGAAAGATTTTCTTGTCGAGAGCTACGCATATAAGTTTAGTTCAAATGTTAAAAAGAAACGAAAACCTAAGAAATTAGATTTTTTAAAAATTGCCTTTGTCGAACTATTTAAAGATTCAATTTTTAATGCAGCATACCATAAGGCTTACAATGAAGTGGAGGCCGAAAGGGAAACGGAAGAAGAAGAATACACTAGCGGTAGTAATCAGCTGTCTGATAGTTATGTGCCAGGTGTATCTTCATACTATGGCTTGTCGGATGTGAACAAACTGCTGTTTTTAAGTCCAAAGTTTTATCGGATTGACCTAAGAAAAGAGCTGGATAAACGATTGATTGCTTCAGATAAGCAGGCAACTGATCTGAACGAAAGAAGTAATCATTTATCGGCCCTGGCAGGTGTAGATTTAATTTCATTAGATAAACCTTCGGCAGCGGATAAAACTACGGATGCATTTAATGATTTTGTGTTAATTCGAGATTGGCTCCGAGAAGAAGCCTTGTACGAGGGAGTGGGTTTTTATAGTTATGCGTCAAATTATTTGGATGGAATAAGACAGAAGTACGATACGGATTATTTGGGGTTAAACTATGTATCTCATTACACAGAAAAGAATCAGTTTAATGGGACCTACTTCTTTTTATCCGTTATGTCATTGTATGGGATACCCTTCTATTTGTATTGGCAAATTAAGCCACTACATAACCTGGATTATGTTTTTGTAGTATTCGACCTAAAAAAAGGAGACGTTGGGTTTTATGACCTTAAAACGTTTCCAGCTAAGTACAAAAGAGATGTGATAAACTCTCATATGTATAATTCATTCAACCAACTTAATAGAGAAAGATGAGAATTGCATTAATGCTTGGGTTGGTGGCTATGCTGTCAATGACTGTGCAATCGCAGAAACCAATAGTGTCGGGTTATCTGGGTAAAACCAATTATGGAATGGTTAAATTTAATACAGGGCTACGGGTCGAACATCCTGAAAAGTGGAAAAAGAACACCGAAGTATCTTCAGACTATTTTACGGGTGTTGATTTCAAATCAGAGTTTGAAATGGTTTATGGACACATTTTTTCGAATCGATTTATTGTTGAAGGTATTGCGGGTCTGAATACAACGTCCATCGACCTGAACAATATGAGATCCGCCTTTAGTTACTCTTTTCCTTCAGGATTTAGATCTGAATACTTCAATTATTTTGGATACCCAAAGATTACCGATGTGTATGGAGGTATTAATACGAAGTTTTATAGAAGGAAAAAAGGGGCGTTGGCGCCAATAGGAGTTTACTACGGACTTGGACTGAATTTTCATACCTACACGGTTCATTTGAATAATATTACCGCTCAAATTAGAGATTATAATTTGGACCAGATCATTGCGACACAAATGAATTATGGTGAATTTTCCTATAACCTGGTAGAGCTAAGTGGCTCGTTTGGAGCTACTAGCGCCTTGACGGATTATTTGCTTTTAGATGTGGGATTTTCCGTAGGATGGGTGTTTTCTGGATCAAATTACTATGAGAATGAAATTCCAGAAGAGTCAGGTTTTGACTCCGGACTTTTAGAGATGCTCCAATTGTACCAAATTGGTAAACTTAAAATTGGCCTGGCTTATCTCTTTTAACTATTCCTCAATAGTCTCAAAATACTCACGTACTTTATTTTTATAATAAGGAGCTAAATCAGGAGGTAGGGTTTTGAGCAATTCTTGCTCCTTGTCTTTTTGTTTTAAATATTCTTCAATACTTGGAGGGAGTTTTCGCTGTTCATCCTGGCCCTCGTTCGACTTTCTTTTGTTGTCCTGCTCTTGCTTTCTCTCGGCTTTTTCGTGCTCTAGTAAGCGGGTTAAAATGTCCTGTTGTTTCTTTAAAACATTTGGGTTGAGGCGTTTATTGTAAAGGTCTTTTTCGAGGTCATCCATCATTTTTTCAGTTTTACCTAGGTTGCCTAGTTTTTGACCGTTACCCTCTTTATCAAGCTGCTTCTTTAGTTCCTTTAATTTTTTTCTAATGGCCGCTTGTTGAGCTGCTGCTTTTGCAAATTGCATGCTTGAAGGTTTTCCTCCTTCTTTTTGCTGCTTGCCCATCTGTTCAAGTTGTTTTTTTAGAGACTCTTGCATCTCGCGCATAGACTTTGCTCCACCAGGCTTTTTATTTTGCCCGGGTTTCGAACACGAACCACTTCCTGGTTTGCTTTTCATCTGCTGTTGCATTTGGTCCAAGGAGTTTTCTAACATCAAGGCCAAATTATTCATGCTGGTCATCACATACTGTTGGTGGTTAATAACCAAGTAAGTATTGCGCTCACCTAACTGATAAATGGTTTTCTCAAGATTGTTGTTTACGAGGCCAATTTCTTTGTTGATGAAATGTTCGACTTGTTTAACACGCTTACTTAAGGCAAATAATGAATCTTCGATGATTTTAGTATCGTCTTTAATCTTCTTCTGCTGCTGGCCCAATTCAACATATTTTGGATTATAAACACGCGTTTTTTTGAATTCTCCCATGAGTGCTTCTTGGTCTTTGCTCACTTGAACAAGATTGTCTAGAATGCCTCTTAAGGTGTTATAATCTTCCATTTCTTGCTGCTTCATGGCAGCCTTCATTTGCATATTTAACGCCTGAGCCATTTTTTTCAATTCTTCAGCCGCTTTTTTCTGATTCTGACCTGCTTTCGATTTCTGTCCTTTGCCTAGGTTTTTTTCACTTTCTTTCTGCTCCTTATCTACCTTCTCTTTTTCCTCATCCAGTTTTTTTGGATCAATTTTGAGAGACTTCTCAAGGTCCTTATTTTTCTTATCAATATCTTCCAGATCCTTCTTGATGTCTTCAAACTTTTTTGAAAGCTTTTCTTGTTCTTTCTTAATGTCTTCGGCTGATTTATTGTCTTTTTCAGACTCCTTAGAAAGCTTGTCTTGATCTTTTGCTAATTCGTCAAGCTTGTCTACGGTTTCTTGCACCTTTTTTTCGAGTTGCAGCTGCTTGAGTTGCTCAAGCATTCTATCTAATTGCTTCTTTACATCCTTGTCAGTCATTTTTAGTTCGTCAAGTTGCTCCATCAGTTTGTCCTTCTGATTTTGCTCCATGAGGGCCTCAATTTTCTCCATGAGCTCCCGCATTTTTTCATCCATAACTTCGTCAAACAAGTCTTCAATTTGTTCTTGTTTGTCTAGAATGTCTTGATCAAGCTTTTTAAATTCTTTTTCTGAATTGTTGTTATCTGTGTTTTCCTTGACTACTTTTTCAAGTTGCTTTTCGAGCGCTTTGTGATTCTCTAATAATGATTTGATCTTCTTTTTATCCTCCCAAGTAAGTTCCTTTTTCTCTGTAAGTTTACGTTCAAGTTCAGATAGGTCTTTCTCCAATGATTCAACATCATTCTTGCGTTCCGATAGGTTGTCTTTTATTTTTTCAGTTGTCTTTTCTACCGATTCGTTTATTTGATCGAGGCTAGGAGCTGCAAATACTTGTGGGGTTGTTTTTGTTGATTTACTTCCATAAACACCATCGTTATCCCATATTTCAAAGTAGTATTCAAGTTTGTCTTCTGGTTGAATGTCGAGTTTATTGAGGTCCCAAAAATGATAAAAACCTTGTTTCTTTCGTTTACGGTCAAGTGGTATAACAACGGATTCTCCAGTACCTTTCTTTTGTTCATTTTTAGAGTTAACAAATTTGTAATGAAACATCAATTTGTTAAATCCATAATCGTCGTTAATCTGGCCAACCATGTAAATGGTTTTAGTGCTATTGGAGTCGGGTTTTTCCTCCATTTTAATTTCAGGATAGTTATCCGAAATCATCTGAATGTTAAACTCCATTGAATCACCAGACTCTACTTCTGCATTTGAGGTAGTAACAAAAACTTTGGTTGATTTAAGTATTCGATCTGCCCACTTAAAAATATTGCCACTTTTTGCTGACTCAGCGTCTTTGTCGTCTGTTTTAAATACAGCTTTAAGCGCGCTTTTGGTGTGAAGTTTCCATGATACTTCTGTGCCAGCTGGCACAGTAAACTCTGCCGTGTTTTTTACCCATTCGTCTTTGAGGCCTGTATAACCAGGGTAATTTAAATAGGTCTCAAAATTGAGTAAGGTCGGTTTGGGTATAGCGTTGAGTCTAAAAGCTTGGCTTTCGAACCCACCAGCTCTAAAGTTGAACTCTGTAGTTTCAGTTATACGTTTGACGAAGTATGAAAACGAACCTTGTTCGTTTTTTTTCATTTTAAACTCGTTACCACCTAAAGTGATATACGCGTCGTCTGGAATTACATCGCCAACGGTGTTCATATTGATTTCCACCGGAGAATTTTGTAATACATCCAGTCCGTCCATTGCTAATTTGAATTCGAATGGAGCCTGCTCTACAAAATGTGTATTGTAGCGAACGAGCCTTTTTGTACTATCTGTAAATCCTTGATTTACAGCAACAAGTATCCCAAAAATTAATAATGGGATAACCGCGTATTTAACATATTTACGGTTCGTCCTAAAGTCAACCGCGTTTTGAAAAGGAATCGGTTTTAATTCTTCTGTTTTTTGTTCTATGGCCGCTTTTAGTAGAGCATTGCTCGAAGCATTTTCTCCAAGTTGCAAGGTGTTGAGCAATTTGTCTTTAATCTCCGGAAAGTGAACGCCAACAATATTAGCTGCTTCATTATAGCCAAGTCGATCGCCTAATTTGTACAACTTTAACAAAGGCATCACAACAAAACGAATAAGTATAAACAAGCAAAAACCGCTAAGACTTAAAAATAATGCGGTGCGTGTTTGAATACTAAAGTGACCAAAATACTCAAGCAAACTAGCTACCAACAAACCTGTTACAATACCACCCACAACCCAAAGTGAACCTCTGAGTAGTCTGTTTTTGTAATACTTTCGAATGAAAGCATCTAGTTTTTCGATAAGGATGTTTGAAGCGTTTTTCACTATAGTTAGTACCTTGAAAAGAGTAACGGTAAATGTAGCTAATTATTTTGGGACTGGGCTACAGCTAAGGCCTCCTTAAACGTCATAATTTTGCCATCTACTCGACCCAAAAGATACAAGTTCTTTAACCCCATTTTCTTCAAATCATTCTCAAACAGAAGTGCTTTTTTAAATGACTTAAACCGTCCAAGTAAAAGCTTATCTCGGTTGTCATATTCACTGGAGATTAGTCTGCTGAGTTCTTTTTTATACTGTTGTAAATCAAAATCGCCTTCGAAGTCCATTTGAACCTCAAAGAATATACCGTTAGAGGCATCGAAGTTTTCCTTTAACAACTCGTTGGATAATTCAACTTTGGCCAGTAGCAGGGCTAAACTGTCGTTTTCATGTGTTAGGCTTTCTAAAGATTCTTTTAGTGAAATAGTTGATTGGTTGGTTAAAAGTGTATTGTGCTCGGATCTTAATTGCTTCATCTTTAGCTGTTGAAATACGATGAACCCTATACACACTAGCAAACCAATACTAACAAAGGATGCAAGGCGCTTAAATCGCTTTGCGTTTAGCTTGTCAAGTTCTTTTAAATAGGACGACTCTTTTGGTGATTGAATGTCGCCATCTATCGCAAATTTTGTATTTTTTTTTGAAGATTGAGCGCTCAACTTTCGCGTAATTAGTCCCATACAATTATGAGGATTTAATTACAAACTATGGTAATTTTAGTACTACTTTCGTACATAACGGTATGATTGTTGAAGTACGATAAACACACGAACAAGATACGAAAATGAAAAAAGGATTCTTAGCATTTGGGTTTTTAACAGTACTAACCCTACTCGCATTTACGACTGACGAAGAGAAGTTAGTATGGCAACATTGGAACGATGGTTTCGCAAAAGCAAAGACCGAAAACAAAATTGCATTGATTGACACCTATACAGATTGGTGTGGTTGGTGTAAAAAAATGGATAGAGATACCTATGCCAAGCAAAGCATAGTAGATAAGATAAATGCGAACTTTATTCCAATTAAGTTCAATCCTGAATTAGCAGGAAAATATACCGTAGGAGATACGAGTTATGATGGACGTACATTGCTTGCAGCACTGAATAGTGGTAAAAGCAGCGGCTACCCAACAACGTTCTTTTATTTGCCTAAACAGAATAAAATGTTTCAATATCCGGGTTATATGAATGAAGAAAAATTCGGAGAATTGTTAGACAAATTGGCACAAGTACACAACGGTACTGAAACAGAAAATTAAAAAACATATTTCTTGAAGATTAGGAAGTTTTACGGCAAACTGCTTGAAAATATTACAATTGAATCAGCAGGAGCCGAAGGCAATTGTATTGCTAGATGGGAAGGGAAAGTGGTATTTGTTAAGAATGCAGTACCTGGAGATGTCTGTGATCTTAAGGTCATCGGCAAAAAGAAAAAATTTCTACTTGGCGAAATTGTAAAGCTTCATACGTCTGGACCAGAACGTGTCGAACCATTTTGTGAACACTTTGGTACGTGTGGCGGATGTAAATGGCAGCAGATGGAGTATTCTGGCCAGCTTGCCTTCAAGACGCAACAGGTGAAGGATGCTTTCGATCGTATCGGAAAAGTTGATTATGATGAAGTTCCTTTGGCATTAGGTAGTGCGCATACCCAGCTCTATCGAAATAAAATGGAATATACGTATAGTCATAGTCGCTGGTTAACACGCGAGCAGTTGGCCGAGACAGCGTTTATTGAAGAATCTGGATTAGGGTTTCATGTGCCGAAACGCTATGACAAGATTGTACATATTGACAAGTGCTATTTGCAAGATGATTATGCCAATGAAATTCGAAATTGGTGTTATGCATATGCAAAGGAGCAAGACATTAGTTTTTACGACGCCCGCAAACAAGAAGGGATGTTGCGAAATTTGATGTTGCGCAATACGAAAGAGGGTGATTGGATGGTTTTACAAACCTTTCGATACAATCAACCTGAAGTGATAGAGCCCATGATGGAAGGCCTTCGAACCAATTTCCCTAAAATAAAATCACTGCTATATTCGGTAAACGAAAAAGTCAACGATAGCTTGTACGACTTAAACATTGAATTGTACAGCGGTGAACCTTATTTGACGGAAGTGCTACACGATTTGGCATTTAAGATTAGGCCAAAGTCGTTCTTTCAGACCAATCCCAAACAAGCGGAACTGCTTTACAGTACTGCATTAGAATTTGCAGATTTAACTGGTGACGAAAACGTATACGATTTATACTGTGGAACAGGAACGATATCTCTTTTCTTAGCAAAGGCCTGCAAACAGGTAGTGGGTGTAGAGAGCGTACCGCAGGCCATTGAGGATGCCAATGAAAACGCAGAAGTCAACAATATTGACAATTGCACCTTTGTTGTAGGCGATATGAAAGATGAACTAAACGACGCGTTTACCGATAAACATGGCAAGCCCGATGTGATAGTTACTGATCCTCCTCGTGCTGGAATGCATACTGACGTTGTGCAACAAATTTTGAAACTTGCTCCTGAAAAGGTTGTGTATGTTAGCTGTAATCCAGCTACTCAAGCCAGAGATTTGGACTTAATGCGTGATGGGTATGAAGTGGCTAAAATTCAGCCCGTAGACATGTTTCCACATACACACCATGTGGAAAACGTAGTGTTGTTACGACGAAAGGCCTAACTCCAGATATTTACTTTTCTTGGTCGCGCTTTTTCGACTTCAATGGTTTGACCATTGATTTCTTTTCCATTTAATTCCTCAATTGCTTTTTCAGCTTCCTTGTCGTCTGGCATTTCTACAAAGCCAACACCTTTGTGCTCACCAGTTACTCTGTCGTATACAACTTTTGTGTAATCCACCTCGCCACACTTCGTGAAAAGAATTTCAAGATAATAAGCGTTTACAGATTCTGGGAGATTTTTAACAACGATATTCATTAAGGTAAATAGATTTTTAAGCAAATTAAGGGATTTCATAGGATAAACAGAACCATAAAAACCAATTACTTTTGCCGTCGATGCAATATCCGAAGGTATCTATTGTCATATTAAATTTTAACACCAAAGAATTACTCCAGAAGTTAATTCCTTTTGCCCTTAAAACGGATTATCCAGCTTTTGAGGTTGTGGTGGCCGACAATGCCTCCTCTGATGGAAGTCTTGCCCTCATGCAAACTGAATTTCCTAATGTTCGCTGTATTGCGTTAACCAATAATTTGGGATATGCAGGTGGATATAATGAAGCCTTAAAACAACTAGATACTGATTATTGGGTCTTATTGAATAGCGATGTTGAAGTGGATCCTGGGTGGTTGACACCTATGATGCAAACGATGACAACGAATGGCAATATTGCCGCTGTCCAGCCAAAAATATTGGACTTCAATAACCGGCAAAAATTTGAGTATGCTGGTGCCAGTGGAGGAATGATAGACCAATACGGATACCCTTTTTGCAGAGGGCGCATATTTGATAAAATTGAATCCGATTCGGGCCAGTACAACAACGCAATGCAGGTTTTTTGGGCAAGTGGAGCAGCCTTGCTGGTTCGGGCAAAGGTTTACGCTGAGCTGAATGGCTTGGACCAAGACTTTTTCGCACACATGGAAGAAATTGACCTGTGTTGGCGTATGCAAAATGCGTCTTATGAGGTATGGGTTGAACCAAATGCTTTTGTATATCACATTGGAGGAGGTACCTTAGATGCCCAAAGTGCCAAAAAGGTATATCTGAATTTTAGAAATAACTTGGTGCTTATCGCTAAAAACATGCCAACTGGGCTAGCACTTAAAACGTTAAGTATCCGGTTGATTTTAGATGGCTTAGCCGGAGTTAAGTTTTTGTTAGATGGTAAGCCAAGATCTACCTGGATGATTGTTAAAGCCCATTGGGCATTTTTTGCACGTTTTAAGTTCTATTGGTCAAAACGGAAACAGAATCCTATACCACGTTTAACGACTGAAATACCTGGTTACTATAAACTCAGCATTGTCTATCAGCATTTCGCCAAAGGAGTTAAGCACTTTTCAGACATAAAAAAGCCCTCTGTTTAACAACAGAAGGCTTATTATATTTTATTTGATTAGGTTATTTGATAACCACGCGCTTAATACTTGAAGCGTTTTCACCTTGAATAGTTAAAAAATAAACACCAGCAGCAACTGACGATAAATCAATTGATGTTGCTAATTTATTTGAAACCTTTTGGGTCAATACGGCATTGCCCATAGCGTCAATTACCATAATATTCGAAATCGGTTGAATTGCACTTACGTTTAATACCCCAGTTGAAGGGTTAGGGAAGATTGAAGAAATTAAAGAGAAATCTTTAACACTTGACTTGTCCCATTGCATAATATCAGCAATTCCTCGTGGGAAGATTTGATAACCAGCATCCAGTGGGAATGCAGATCCATCAAATTGTCCACCTATACCTAGAATGTCCATTGTGTCATTATCTACAGAAACACCAACCATGTCAGTTACGTCTCTATCCACACGTAAAAGGAAAGTATCTGTTCCATTAGTGATCGATACGTTCCCATTTTCTGGCCAAACCGTTGTTGTGTCAGCAATCCATACTTTGCGAATTTCAATAAAATCAGACTCTGTATCTTCTGAAGGCTTAGTGACAACTCGTGGAGTTTTAAGCGTACTTGACCCAGAAACCAAAATGCTGTCCGCAAACACTTCAATAAGGCCCTTGTAAGACGTGATTTCACCTCTAACGGTGATTTCGTCTGTTTCGTTAACCACGTAATCGTTTACATCTCTAAAGTTGAAAATGTTAATACCTGCAGTTGAGTCGATTATTGTGAAAGATAATCCAGCATTACCGTCTAAATCAATGCCGTAAACAACACCCGTAACTTCAACCTTTAATTTATCAAATTTAGGCGTCCAGTTGTTATCGTTTTCTCTTACTTCTTTAATTGTCGCTTTCCAGTAATCATCATTTTCAATGTTTATGGTCATTGTTGAATCAGCAAGGTCCGCACCGCTAACATTTCTTAATGTCAACTCAATAGACTTATCTAATTCGGCTTTATTGTTGTCGTTAAGGGTAATGTTAAAGCTTTGGTCGTCAGAGCTTCCCATAGCAAATGTTAATGTCGATGGAGAAGTTGCTGAGTAATCGGTTCCATTAATAGCAGTTCCACCTGTAACATGCACTTCAACGGTTGCGCCTGTAGTGCTTGATGGATTTGAGATAGAAACATTAAGGGTAATTGCACCGTCTGCTTCACTTACTGTAGTACTGGTTTTTGCAAAACCAATTTCTGGATTGGCAGGTACATAACAGTCAGATGTATGGGATCCAATATAGCTAAAGGTGTTTTGTGGATATACATCCCATTCAGTAACACCAACAGTCCAATTCATTTGTCCAGCTTTAATCGTCTTTTTTCTGACTAAAGTATATTCTTTTGTCGAACCGCTTCCTACAGTCCAAGACGATCCTGGGTCGTTACCTGGTGTGCCAAAAATATCAAGGATAGTTTTTGTGCTAATTTTAACCAATGTTAACGCATCATCACCATTGTAGTATGTAGCAGAACCGGTAGTGTCTGCTGCAGCCTTAATCACTGAATCGGCACTAGAATTGGCAATTACATAAACATCATAGGCAGCTAACATTCCGTTCATCCCAAACGTGTCTGGACTAGAACTTCCACCGTTTAATCTTACAACAGCGTAATCAGACAAATCAACTGATGCATTAGTTGGATTGTAGATTTCGATTGCTTTGTTGTTGCTTGAACCTTCTATGTACTCAGAGAAGTACAGCGAGGTACATTGTGCTAATGCAGAAAAGCTAATCAAAACAATACTGCATGCTAAGAGGAAAATTTTTTTCATTTTTACTTATTTTTTTAAATGATTTTGACACGAAATTATACTTTTTGCAGGGTCATTGACAACAAAAAGACCGTCATATTTAATATCAAAACGGCGCGCTACTATAAGTCTTTGACTTAGAGGTACTTATTTTTTGGATAATGCTTGCCGTTTTTAAATTACACCCACCCGTTTGTCAATTCCGAAGGTGAGATTATGTCAAAAATCCAAGTTTATACGTCTATTCAGAAATAATTCTCCGATGAAACGTAAACACGAAACACCACAAAATGCACTTGCGGATATCGCATTACTGCTGCTCATTTTCTTTTTGATTACAACTCAATTTCCGAATGAAGATGGAATTAAGACCACTTTGCCACCTCTTGAAGCCAAGTCGGTCCAACATGAATCAAAAGACATTGAAATATGGCTGAACGCTGAAGACCACATAATGCTTGAAAGCAAATCCGTTCAGTTAACAAGCTTGTCAGCAGAAATCTCTAAAATAATGGTTGATATGAACACCGATGTAAGGGTTAATCTAAAATCGCACGAACAGGCAAGTTATTTAGCCTATGTGTCTGTTTACGACGAAATAAAACAGGCCTATCGCCAATTACATAATGCGGAGGCAGAAGCGATGTTTGGGAAACCTTTTGACATGATATCAGCACAGGAGCAAGGGATAATCATCTCTACACATCCAGTTAGGGTGTTTGAAGGAGACTTGGTTCAATAACTGTTGTAATTTTGGAGGTAGAATGTAATCCATAGATATTAATCGATAATAGTGAGCACAGATAATTACAAACAATTGGCGGCACAATTGCGCAAACCTCAGGGTGCCATGGGTGATGAAGTGGCTGAATTTATGAATGCGGGTAATGAGTTATTAAACAGGAACACCATTCAACAAATTAAGCTAACAGGGGATTTAAGCATTATTGAGATTGGAATGGGGAACGGGAAATTTATTCCTGAGTTATTCGAAATGTTTTCAATATCCTCTTACCACGGTTGCGATTATTCTATGGATATGGTGCAAAGCGCGACGCGTTTAAATGAAGGCAATCCGGAGAAACATAAAGTCCATTTCTACCATTGTGAGGCAAAGCAACTTCCTTTTGTTTCTCAAACACAAGACGTAATCTTTACCGTGAATACCATATATTTTTGGGATGACGTAGATCAAGTATTGCAAGAATTTGGCAGAGTACTCGTGAATAATGGACAACTAATTATTGGACTACGTCCGAAACATTTAATGCAGCACTATCCTTTTGTGCAGCGCGGTTTTCAGCTATTTAGTGCTAAGGAGGTGGAAAATGCGCTACTAAAAAATGGTTTTACAACTGTTGAGGTCTCTTCGTATCGTGAACCCGATTTCACCAATGGTGGGGTGACCTTTCCGGTAGAATCGTTAGTTGTATCAGCATACAAAAAGTAAATTATGGGGAAAACATCTAGTCATTTATCGTCGCATCATCAGTCTTTTATTAACCTTCAGAAAATGTTTTTTGTGGCAACAGCACCCAAAGAGGGGTTTATTAATCTGTCACCAAAGGGCATGGGCGGATTTAAAATAATGGACAAAAAAACGGTGATATGGTTAAATTTAACCGGCAGTGGAAACGAAACAGCGGCCCATCTATTGGAAGATGAACGTATGACCATAATGTTTAATGCATTTGAGGGGAATCCTATGATTTTAAGAATCTATGGCAAGGCAAACGCTATTCACAAACGACATCCAAGGTGGGATGCTTACATAGAAAATTTTAGCTACACCAAAGGGGCAAGGCAAATCATTGAAGTAGACATAGAGATGGTTCAAACATCATGTGGTTTTGGCGTTCCAATTATGGAGTATAAACAGGAGAGAAAAGAATTGACCGTATGGGCGAATAAAAAAGGGGAAGAAGGGTTAAACAATTACCATAGGGAAAAGAATATTCAAAGTTTAAATGGCAAACAGACAGGCATTTTGGAAGACTAACTTGTGAGAAACGCTGTATTCCGTAAAAGAAGTTGGTTATGTTTTGTTACCACCTGTTAATTCGTTTACAATTATGAAGTGCTGAAAAGGCTGGGTTGTCAAGAAAAATACAGAGTTTTGTTGTTGTTATTTTATAACTATGAAAGCGCCCATTCTAATACGGATCCTGGTTTTATCTATTGTCATTCAATTTACGGCATGTAACTCAACCAAACAGAGTCTTGGTTCGACTAGTAAAAAGCCAAAGCGGATAATCTTTTTGATTGGTGATGGAATGGGATTAAGTCAAATCTCAACATTGTTTTTGCAGAAAGACAACACCAATAATTTTAAACGGTTTAAAACCATTGGCTTTATTAATACAAGCTCAGGATCTCATAAAATTACGGATTCAGCTGCCGGCGCTACGGCATTCGCCTGTGGCAAAAAGACCTATAATGGTGCCATAGGTGTAGACATTGACACAAACGCCAGCGTCAATTTAATTGAAAAGTTTTCTGAAAAGAATTATGTCACGGGTTTGATTGCCACATCATCAATTACCCACGCAACACCTGCGTGTTTTTATGCGCATACCAAGCATCGACGAAATGAATTTGATATAGCCAAACAGCTTCTGTTGTCTGATGTTGATTTTTTTGCTGGAGGTGGACGTGATTTTTTAAGAGACATGAATCCAGAAATGAAGTTATATAACTGGAATATCGATACCAGTAACACACAAAATTGGGAGTCAATTACATTTAATCCTGAACATAAATATGGCTATTTGTTGTCGGGGAAAGGAATGACAACCATGGTTAATGGTCGTGGAGATTTTCTTTATAACGCAACGAAAGCGTCTCTGCGTTACCTCGACAAAAGAAAGTCGTTTATGATGATAGAAGGGTCACAAATCGACTGGGGTGGGCATGCTAATGATTATGAATATGTGTTTACCGAAATGGAAGACTTTGACAAAACTGTGGGTGCTGTTTTAGACTATGCAGAAAAAGATGGTAATACTTTAGTGGTTGTTACGGCTGATCACGAAACAGGTGGTTTGGCGTTAAGACCAGCTTCATATCAAGATGCTGATGGGATTTCTCATAACGACTATGACGCTGTAGAAGGGTCATTTAATACCGGCGGACATACAGCGGCATTAATCCCTGTTTTTGCCTATGGTCCTGGAGCCAGCGAGTTTCAGGGTTTTTATGAAAACACCGAAATTTTCAATAAATTTTTAAAGCTTTTGAAATAAGTATGGTGACTATGGCTTGTTAAAAACATTGGTTGTCTTGACAATTTCCATTACATATGTTTTGCCACTGTAGTTTACGATTGTCAAGGTGGTTTTGTAGTCTTTTGAGCCGTCACTTAATTCAGGGGTTAAGAAGTTTATCATTGAACCTGGTTCTTCTGAATCAAAGTACAAGCAATTCCTAACACGAAGACCATTTAAATTCACATTTTTTTCATCGGCTGCAGTACGTAATTTTTCAATATTTTCCATGAATCGACTGGTCATCCCGTCAATCATTACCTGTACGTCTTTATCTGTTTTACCATTTGTTTCTTTACCTGCAATTGCTCTAGCGACAGTTACATCAAGGAAGTATTGAGATATTTGATCTACCGATCCCGATTGCAGTGCTGATAGAAACGACTCACACAGTTCACCATAAGTCATTTTTATACCCTGAGGTGGGGTTTGCTGTACTTCGATATTTTGGATTGGTTGAGTTGGTTCTTGCTCTGCTACCGGTTCTTCAACAATTTTGGTTGGGTCATCTTTCTGATTTTTTTTAAATAGCCCGCAAGAAGTTAAACATATCAAGCTTGTTACAATCGCAATAAATTTCATATATCAAAAATAGCAGAAATTGTTCCAGAACGTAATGGATTGGTTTTTGAACCTATACAAGTGAAACAGTTACGGAAATCACAGAAATGCCTGTTTCCTTACTGTTTGACAAATCATTGATAAATAAACGTACAGATTATGAGACAAATATTTTTACGAATTGCGACAGTGCTAGTTATACTTTTCACTTTTAACGGATGTTCTGATAATATTGAAGTCCAAGGGAACAATCCACGGGTTAGTGTTGTATTTGATTTTTGGGCCGGGGCGAGAAATGTGGAAGTTGACGGTGAAATTTTTAATGATGGCAACACATACATTGAATTTGTAGAAGTAGAAATCGCCTTGTATGACGAATTTGGTCAATACACGAAATCTGTTTTCCAATCATTTACAGTTGACTTAAGACCACAAGACAGCTTCATATTCTCAACTGATTTTAGAGAATTTGATGTGTACGATGTAGATGTGATTATCTCTACTTTTTGGTAACGGGATTTCTATCTCGAAGTAAACACTTTATGCACCTCAGACGTTACCTTTGTACCAATCAAAACAAAGTATGTTCGGACTATTCGGAAATCAACCAAAACTCCCTGAATCATGGAAACAAATAGAATCCATTCAGGAATTAGAAGTAGCAGATCAAACGTCGTATAATAAGCCTGTAGTGCTGTTTAAACATAGCACGACCTGTAGCATAAGTTCGATGGCTAAATCTAGGTTAGAAGGGGAATCGGATGTTAATTCGCCTGAAATCTACTACTTGGATCTTTTAGCACATCGTGATGTAAGCAATACCATTGCTGATAAATACGGAGTGAGACACGAAAGTCCTCAAGTCATAGTTTTGAGTAATGGTCAGGCGACCTATCATGCTAGCCATGGCCGAATAAATATGAATGACCTTAAAGCAAACGCACATTAGATGGAATTAATTACAACACATATCGCCATGACGAAAGACATGGGGGTTCATGGAAACCTATTTGGAGGAATCATGATGGCTTGGATTGATGAAGCGGCTTCAGTTTTGGCTTGCCAAACTTGCCATTCGCCAAACATGGTGACGGTTAAGATTGATGAACTTGTGTTTCAAAAGAAGGTTAAAGAAGGATTTTTAATCAAAATATATGGCGAAGTGGCTCAAATCGGAAAGTCGTCTATAACCATGACCATTGAAGCACGAAAGGAAAGTGTTTACAGTCAGGAACAAGATTTGGTTTTGACAACAAAGGTCACTTTTGTTCGTATTGACGAAGGCGGAGATCCTACCCCAATTCCAACTCCAGTAAGGGAGCGATACAAACATTTGAGTAAATACTAGGTCTAAGAAACCAACTTCTTCATTTCCATTTTTTACAATACTTTTGACACCCTTTAATATTAATTCATAACAGTTTATACGTATGTCAAGCACAGAACAATTAAAGAATACATCACTTACACATGTTCACGAATCCTTAGGAGGCAAAATGGTGCCGTTTGCAGGATTTAACATGCCAGTACAATATTCGAATTTGAAAGAAGAACACATGGCTGTCCGTAATTCAGTTGGAATGTTTGACGTTTCACATATGGGTGAATTTTTGGTTAAAGGAGAAGGTGCTACAGCATTGATCGAATGGGTTACTTCCAACGACGTTGGTAAGCTTGTTGACATGCAGGCGCAGTATAACTGCTTCCCAAACAACGACGGCGGTATTGTCGACGATTTGATTGTTTACAAATGGAACGATACAGAGTATAACCTCGTTGTGAATGCCAGCAACATTGAGAAAGATTGGAACTGGATTGTGGCGCAGAATGAAGAAAAAGGATTTGGCGCAGAGCTAAAAGATATGTCGGATGATTTGTCGTTGTTAGCCGTTCAAGGTCCAAATGCGCAAAAATTAATTCAAGGTTTAACAGACGTTGATTTAAGTGCTATTGAATTTTATCATTTTGGCGCGGGTGCTGTTGCCGGAATTGACGATATCATTATTTCAAACACCGGTTACACAGGCTCTGGAGGATTCGAATTATATGTTTGGAACAAAGATGCCGAAGCCCTTTGGAATGCGATAATGGACGCTGGGAAAGAATATGGCATCTTACCTTGCGGTTTGGGTTGTAGAGACACGCTCCGCATGGAAAAAGGCTATTGCTTATATGGCAATGACATCAACGACACTACTTCACCCATCGAGGCCGGTTTGGGCTGGATAACGAAATTCGACAAGCCTTTTGTGAACTGGGAATATCACCTAAAAATAAAGGAGGACAAACCATCTAAACGATTGGTTGGTTTCGAGATGATTGACAGAGGAATTCCACGTCAGCATTATCCAATTTTGGATGCTGATGGCAACACTATCGGTGAGGTAACCAGTGGAACGCAGAGTCCTTCTTTAGGCAAAGCCATTGGTATGGGTTACGTGGCTAGAGGCCATGGTAAACGAGAAACCGAAATCTTTATCGAGATACGTGGGAAATCGGTAAAAGCAAAAGTGGTTAAAATGCCGTTTTTGGATTAGTCCTCTAGAGGGAATTCTCGCATTTCTTTCCAATGCGTTGATCGCCACAACTCTTGCTGTTTTTTGGTAAGGAAGGTCCATGTCACAAGCCTACTTGACTTGTTGCCTTGTCCCATCGGAATCGTTTTTACTTTTACTGCGCGTATTTTCTTTAACGAAGCAAACACACTTTTTAAGTGTGATTTCTTAGAAACTAAAGTAGAAAAGCAATACACCGATTCTGCAAATTGCTTGCTCTGAATAATCATGTCTCTAATGAAGCGCTCTTCACCACCTTCGGTCCATAACTCGGTTGTTTGACCACCAAAATTTAACACTGGTGTTTTAACGCGTTTACCCTTCAAATTACTCAATTTGCGAACACTCCCTTTTTTAGCCTCTTCCATCGAAGCGTGAAATGGGGGATTGCAGATAGTCAGATCAAAACGTTCTCCTTTTTTTATAGCACCGTAGAAAATATCTTTTGATTTTTTCTGCACTCTAATCTTAACTCGGTCTTTTAAATTTTCATTGGCCTGAACGATATCATTCGCCGCTGATGCAGCTGTTGGATCTATTTCAGTTCCAACAAACGACCAACCGTATTCCGATTGGCCAATTATGGGGTAGATACAATTGGCGCCCACACCTATATCCATGCACTTTACACTTGCTCCAGTTGGGATGCTTCTGGTGTCTGTGGTAAGGTTTACCGAACTTATTACATCGGCTATATGGTGCACATAATCCGCTCTCCCAGGTATAGGAGGGCATAAATAGTCTTCTGGAATCGACCATTCTTTGATGTCGTATCCACTCTTAAGTAATGCTGTATTAAGCCACTTTACCGCTTCGGGGTCAAAGAAGTCAATAGATTCGTCTCCGTATTTATTGACGGAGATAAATGGTTTTAATGCAGGACATGCTTCAGTAAGTTTGTCGAAATCATACCTAGTACGGTGTTTATTTCTTGGGTGTAACCTAGGCTTTACCTTTTCAGTTCCACCTTTTTGTTTTGTTAAAATTTGTGATTTACTAGCTGACATATCATAGCGGTAACACAAGTCAGTTACCTTCAGCAAAGGTCGTTTGAATAATTAACTCGGACGGTGTTTTTCTTGAATTCCGTATAATAAATTGCGCAAATACTGGTCTTTGCATTTTCTAAATTGAGGCTGTTTGGGGTTTCTCAGAAATGCACTAAGCTCGTGCGGACTAACTTCCAAATCAACCAAATCAAAGAGGTCGATGATGTCGTCTGTAGTTAAACTTAGAGCGATTTTGATCTTTTTAAGAATGATGTTATTGTCTAGGTTGGTTTCTACGGGCATCGGCGGCCTTCCTTCTTGTTTGCCTCTATTCTTGTAAATCAACCCGTTTAAAAACAAAGCCAATTGCTTGTCGGGCAGGTTGTTGTATTCTTCATTGTCTTCAGGTTTGAGCCAATTACTAACTTTTGATCGATCAACTGTATAGTCTGCTAATCCAAAGATTTCTATCATTTCTGAATCACTAAAGTCGAAAGCGTATCGAAGCTTTTTTAATATGTCGTTGTTGGTCATAAAGCGTCAAAGATATTGGTTTAATAATGATCAAATAGGGACATGTTGATTTTACAAAATGTAAAACAAACTTGTCATTATGTATTGTATGTCATACATTTGAGAAAAATTCAAACTTATGGACGTGAAATATTTATTCCCTGCAAGACTAAAAATATGGGGTTGGGTGATTCTTATTCCTTCGGCAGTGTTGGGCTTAATTGATTTATTTGTTGAGTGGCAGCCTGCCTTTTTTAATTGGATGGTGCCAGCTCTTTATAAAAACGAAATATTGGGTGAAACGACATATTTTGGCATGGTTGATAACAATGTACTTAATGAGATCTTTGGCATACTCATTATTGTTGGTGGCATTTTGGTGGCATTTTCAAAAGTTAAAAATGAAGATGAATTTATAACGAAAATTAGACTAGAATCACTGGTGTGGGCCACGTATATAAACTACATAGTCTTGTTACTGGCTTTTGTGTTTGTTTACGACATGGGATTTTTGTGGGTGATGATCTTCAATATGTTTACCATTCTATTGTTTTTTATTATCCGATTTAATTGGCAACTTCAAAAATTAAAACTGAACGCAAAGCATGAAGAATAGCATCAAAGTAGAAAGGGCGAAAATGAACATTACGCAAGCTGCTTTGGCAAAAAGTGCGAAGGTTAGTCGTCAAACAATCAATGCAATGGAGTTGGGTAAGTATGTCCCTTCTACCGTTTTGGCGCTTCGTTTGGCTTCAATATTTAACGTAGAAGTTGGTGACCTTTTCCAACTTGAGGCATTAGACTGGGAGTGATTATTTATAGGTGATTAGAAAACTAAGTTCAGCACTATCATCATTCAATGTGGCATGCCAGCTCGTGTTTTTTGTTTCGCTAGATTTCTCGTACAATTCACCTGACTTCTCAAAGCCATTTATTTCAGCATAGGAGGCAATGTCTACAACCGATGTGTCAAGTTTAAACGTTGATAATTTGGTGTTGTCTGTTACCCGGCAATGGCAATCTGAGATCGGGGGTACGTTAATTCCAGTGCGTAATTCAATGTTATCAATGTTGAATCTTTCGCAATCTTGTCTATTAAAAATGTGACGGACCAATAGCTTGAAACTACCCATAAACAGTAAAACACCCAATACGACTAGGCCAATTATTTTTAATGCTTTACTCATTATGGCTTATTATGTCTTTGTTCTCGAATATTTCTTTTTGTCCCCCATTGAGTCCCACTGCGAACATTACATCGGCCAAGCGTTCGGATGTGACGCTAAAGTTGGTTCCGAAATGCTTTAGAACAGGATAAAGTCTACGCATTAATCGGTAGCTCCAATTGGGCTCTTTTCGCTTCGTTACCGGGTAGATATAACCCGGGCGAAAAGTGTGAAAGTTGTGCTGGAAAGTCTGACTTAATGCATTTTCTACTGCACCTTTATCTTGGGCGAACATCATTCTGCTTTTTTCGGACCGGTCTGCACCTTGTCCACTGAGCAAAACAAAACGAACGTCTGGGGTTTGATCAACAAGGGTTTGGCCAAATGCAATTGGTGTGTCGACTGTAATTTGTCTGAATGTATCTCTCGCAACAGAACCTGTATAGACTCCTACACAGTAAAAAGCAACGTCAATATTTTTCCAATATGTAGCATCTGAGTTCATTTGACTAAAGTCGGAAAGGATGACTTCGTTCAGTTTTGGATGGTTGATTCCTGATGGTCGTCTAGCTAAGCTGACTACTTCATTCACATTAGGGTGTTCAAGGGCACGGCTTAAAATAATACCTCCAATCATACCCGAGGCTCCAGTGATGATTATTTTCTTGGTTTTATCGGAATCCATATATCTTCTTCAGAGTCGATTGAATTGTTTTTATATTTTCTGCCAAGCACTTCAAAATGTGGTCTATTATCTATGGCATACACCGAATTGGGTAGCCATTCTCCGTAAATATAGCCAAAAGTTTTACCTGCATTAGAGGCAAGACCTTTATGCGAAAAGACCACGTACAGACCACTTGGGATGGTGAAAAAGTCGTAACCAGGTGGTAAGTCTTGTATTTGGGAGACTGAAACACAAGCCCATTTTGTAAACGCAGTATTGGGGTTAAATTTTATAAAAGAATAGTCTGCAGGGTATACCTGAAGAGATATCATATCGACGGATGTTCTATGTTTTGTGTGCAATATTTCTGGAACACACGACTGCCATAATTCTTTTGTCTTATTCTGAGCAACAGACATCGTCAGAGACTTGCCAATCACCAAGGTTTTTGGCCATGTTTCTATCTTGAAATCCATTTTTATGCTTTTTTCTTTTTTGATTTGCTTGCCTTTGCTAAAGGATTAAAGGCCAAGCATAGATCAATCCAATAGGCTAGATCTTCCTCTTTATCCCAGCCTTCTGGAGTAACGAAGATGTAGCCACGCATGGGTCTTCCAGTGAAGTCCATCGGCAAACAAACCTCCTTTTTTAGCTCCTGTTGGTATGCATCTTCACCAATGCGAGCCATTAATAAAGAATCACCATACCGCTTGTCGATGTGGATGCCACATAACATTTTATTGTCTACCATAAAAAGAAGACCACCCATCATGTTTTTTGAGAAGAAATCTACCTTTCTTTCTGTCAATATGTTTGTGATACGCTCACCGAAGTATGTATCGTATGCCATAGCGTTTCAAAAATAGGTGTTTTGCCTTAGGTCTTTAACCATTTTTCTCTGGTTAATTCGTACCAGTTGTGCAAGGCACCATCGATCATAAAGGTTTCGATAAAGGTCATCCCACATTTCTGGATAACCTTGTTGGAACCCTCGTTATTAATATCCGCCGCTGCGCAAATTGAAGGGTAATTCAGGGTGTCAAAACCGTAATTAACTGACGCAACTGCAGCTTCTGTGGCAAAACCGTTATGCCAATACTTGGGTATAAATCGATACCCTAAGTCATAATAACTTTCGCTTCTAATGCCGTCTTCCAATTTTAAACCAGACCACCCAATAAAGGTGTTGGTTTTTTTTAGAATCACAGCCCAACGGCCAATGCCATTATTCTCATACTGTTTTCGGATGTAGTCTATTATTCTTTTAGACTGATCTAAGTTTTTCACTGGTTTGTTGCCAAGAAATGTATTGACCAAAGGGTCGCTATCCAAAACAAACATGGCCTCTGCGTCTTGCGGTACTATTTCCCTAAGTAAGAGTCTTTCTGTTTCTATAAAAATTTGCATCTACTTATTAAGGTAATTCTTTATGATCTCTTGGGCCAAAAAGGGATTGTTGCACGAACAGCCCATAGAACAACAAGGCTCATTATAAAGGTTGCAATGGCTGTATAAAACAAGACTCCGCCGTCACCGTTAATCTCAACGCCTAAGCTTGTTGCATGCATGATAATAGCACCGCCAATTATACCCAATGTTAGTCCAGCACCAATCCATACAGTGCGTGAGATTAAAATTAATACAGCTGAAATTAGCTCGATAATTCCTATACCAATTCGGCCATTTGGTTCTAAACCGACCTGAGTAAATATATAAACGCTATCGGGGTGACCTGTAAACTTAAAGCGCAAAGTTTGTATCAAAATCACGGCAACAGCTATGCGAAGGAGTAGTATTAATGTCTTATTCATTTTCTATAAATTTTGGTTTTTGTCAAAAAATGTTAGCCAAATATACGCTCTTAGACTGCCCTCAAACTGATTCATGACAGGTGTACGGTTTGGTAAGGAAAACACTATAAGCCGTATCGTGTTATAAAAATGCAATACGTCGCTTGGTTTATGCTCAATTTTGGTATACTTCGCGACTTTTAGAATATAGACATGTCAAAGAGATTAGATCGTGTACTTTCCTTAGCAATAAGACAAGACGTTAAGCAGGGTGATCAAGATTTACATAAAAAATTTGCCGCCTGCCTTGAAGGAGGTATGCACGGTATAGGTTTTAGTCCGTATGAAGAAGGGCAACAGCCTGGAGATCAACTACAAGAAGAGCAAATTTTAAGACGGATGAAGATTATTGCGCCATTTGCAAAATGGGTGCGTTCATTCTCTTGTACGGATGGAAATGAAGTTATTCCGAAAGTGGCGCATGAGTTTGGCTTACAAACATTGGTTGGTGCTTGGCTTGGTGAAGACTTGGAGAAAAATGAGGCGGAAATTGAAGGTTTAATCCAAACAGCGAAACTCGGCCATGTCGATATTGCTGCAGTTGGTAACGAAGTGATGTATCGTGGAGACCTAACCGAACAACAGTTACTCGATTATATTAAACGGGTCAAAGAGGCAATCCCCAATGTTCCGGTTGGTTATGTAGACGCCTATTACGAATTTGAAAACAGACCGAAAATTACAGAAGCTTGCGATGTCATATTGGCGAATTGTTATCCCTTTTGGGAGGGCTGTCATTTAGACTATTCTTTACTTTACATGAAAGACATGTATAAGCGTACACAAGCTGCTGCTATGGGTAAGAAAGTGATCATCACCGAAACAGGTTGGCCCAATATTGGCGAAGCATTTCATGGAGCAGAACCTTCACAAGAAGGAGCAGTTCAGTACTTCTTAAATACACAAGGGTGGTCACGAGATGAAGACATAGATATTTTTTATTTTTCATCCTTTGATGAATCTTGGAAAACTAAAGATGAGGGCGATGTAGGGGCCTATTGGGGCTTATGGGACGCAAATGAAGAGTTGAAATATTAATAAGTAAGCATGCAATCAAATAACCCATTCCCATTTGCTAAAGCAATTTGTTATTCCGGATTTAGAGACGGACAAAGTCCTGGCGCTGGACTCTTCCCAACCTATGACGAGGTTAAAGCTGACCTTTTGTTGTTGCAAAATGACTGGAAATATTTGCGGCTATATGATTGTGACGAACATGCAGAAACGGTATTAAAAGTCATCGAAGCCGAGAACTTAGACTTCAAAGTGATGTTAGGGGCATACATTGTTGGTGAGCAAAACAATCCAGAGTGTCCTTGGAATCCACCACATTTAACTGAGGCAGAGTTGGCAGAGAATGCGGAATTGAATAACAATCGGATTGAGCTGCTGATAGAAATGACAAAGACCCATACCAGTATTGTAAACGCCGTATCTATTGGAAATGAAGCTTCGGTTAGTTGGACGGATCATATGGTGCCGGTTGAGAGATTGTTGGAGATGACTTTACAGGTTAAGAAACATCTTAACCAACCTGTAACCTTCTGTGAGAATTATGTCCCTTGGCTCGATAAGTTGGAACCTCTGGTTAAAGAACTAGATTTTATCTCTATTCATACATACCCTGTATGGGAGTATAAATCGATAAACGAAGCGCTACAATATACGCAGCAAAACTATCAAGACGTTGCAGTAAAGTATCCAGATACCCCTGTTTTAATATCTGAGGCAGGCTGGGCAACACAATCCAACGGAAGGGGAATTGACCCGTCAAACGTAAATGAACAGCTTCAGAAACGTTACATAAACGAGTTGATGGACTGGACGGAATCGTCAGAAATAATTACCTACGTATTTGAGGCATTTGACGAAAACTGGAAAGGTTCTAACGATGCTCAAGAACCAGAAAAACATTGGGGTTTGTACAGGGTAGACCGCTCCCCTAAAATGGTGTCGCAGTAAAAATGCTATTTGCTGTTTCTATAAAACAAGACAGCAATTATTATAAACCCAATTCCGGTCAATATGGGCGGATGCATGTCTGCTTTAAAACCTAAGTATCCCATGTAAATGGCAACAGCTAAAAGTAAAATGAGTAGGATGTTCTTCATAACGCTCTGTATTTAAAATGCTGTTTAGTGAAGGCAAACAGCTGTGTAAAAATAGGCATATTCCAAAACCGCTAAATGTTGCTTAAAGGGATGAACACGTAATTAAGAGAAGTTTACCTCGAGAAAACGGTAGCCAAAATGCTTAGTAAGCTCTTTGATCGTTGCCTTCCATGTAATATACAAACGACTTGTTTACCACCTTAATTCCTCCTGGGGTTGGATAATCTCCAGTGAAATACCAATCGCCTTTATGGTTAGGGCAGGCCTTATGTAAATCTTCAACTTTTTGGTACACGATGTGCACTTCAGCCTTCATATCACTTGGTGTTACCAATCTTGCTATTTCTTCTGTTAGCTCTTGGTCTGTAAATAAAGCGTATAAGTCCTTAACCGCATTACGTTGTTCGGCTGCAGGCAGTTTTAACTGATTCTTACAGGTTTTATAGACTTCATCCAACTTGTGCATTTGGTTACTTCTTTCGAGTAACTTAAGCACAGCCTTGAAAGCGATAAACTCGTTCATGCGGCTCATGTCGATGCCGTAACAATCCGGATATTTGATGATTGGTGCACTACTGGCAACAACAATCTTACGTGGGCCTAATCTATCTAAAATACGTAGAATTGACTTCTTTAAAGTTGTTCCACGAACAATAGAGTCGTCAACAACAACCAAGGTGTCTCGCTTTGTATCTACAACGCCATAAGTGACATCGTACCCGTCACCCACCATGGAGTCTCGATCTTTGTCTTGCGTAATAAACGTTCGCATCTTAGCATCCTTAACCAGAATTTTTTCACGACGGATTTTGATGCTTAATATCTTGTCGAGCTCTTCTGCCGTTGGATTTTCTCCTAACTTCAAAATGGCTTCTCGCTTATATCGATCGATGTATTTGTATACGCCGTCAATAACACCATAGAAACTAGTTGCCGCCGTATTGGGTATATAACTAAATACCACAGGTCTAACATCACTGTCAAGCTTGTCAAGAATTACCCGAGATAGACGTCTTCCAAGCTCCTGGCGCTCATTGTAAATGTCTTTATCACTTCCTCTTGAGAAGTAAATACGTTCGAACGAACATTTTTTCAATTCAGGCGCTGGTGCAATAATCTCTTCTTCACGAATATTGCCTTGGCGGTCAATGATCAACGCACAACCAGGTGTCAGTTCTTTTATTTGTTCGAATTTGCAATTGAATGCGGTCATGATTGCTGGCCGTTCTGAGGCAACAACAAATACTTCATCATCTTGGTAATAAAATGACGGCCTGATTCCTAGATTGTCCCGCAATACGAAGGTATTTCCATCGCCAACCATGCCAACCATATTATAACCACCATCAAGGTTTCTAAAGGCACTTCTCAGTACATTCCCAAGATCTAGATTCGACTTTATTTTGGCTGCTATTTCAATGCCATCAATATTTTCATCTCTGTATTGATGGAATAATCTTTCGTTTTCCTCGTCTAAAAAGTGGCCTATTTTTTCAAGAACAGTTACGTTGTCCGAAATCTCCTTTGGATGCTGGCCGAGGTTGATTAACAATTCGTATAGTTCGTCAACATTGGTAAGGTTGTAATTACCAGCGAGTACTAAAGAACGGCTCATCCAGTTGTTTTGTCTAAAAAACGGATGAATGTCTTCTATACTGTTTTTGCCATGTGTCCCATAACGTAAATGCCCTAACAGAAGCTCTCCTGCATAGGGGAAATTCTTCTTAAACCATTTGGTGTCGTTAACTTTCGATTGATCCAAGGCTGCATAGGCCGACATGATTTCTTCAAAGATGTCTAAGAGTGCACTCTTGCTGTTACTTCGCTTCCTTGCGACGTATCTTTTACCAAACTCAGGATTTAACTTAATGGTAGCTAAACCGGCGCCATCTTGCCCTCGGTTTAATTGCTTAGCCATTAATAGTTGCAGTTTTTTTAGCCCATAGAGATGAGAGCCGTACTTGTCCTTGTAAAACTCAAGAGGTTTTAGAAGGCGGATAAATGCTACACCGCATTCGTGCTTTATTGGGTCGCTCATTGTGACGTTTGAGCATACAAATGTAGTACATTATTGTATCGCAAACACCCAACAATTATTCCTTTGTGGAAAACGATGAAATAGCGGAATTGGAGGCTTGTGAATCGTGATGAGTCCTTAGATATCACGAGCGTTTGAGCCAACATTTCGTCAATTAAACTAACTTTGAACCATGCTAAATGTATCCATATTACACGGGCCAAACCTAAATCTGTTGGGAACCAGACAGCCAGATATATATGGTGGTAGATCGTTTGAAGATTTTTTGAGCGAGTTGGAGCGTGAATTTCCACAAGTGAAAATCAAATATGCTCAAACGAATGTTGAAGGAGACCTCGTGTCATTGATTCAATCCCATGGATTCAAATCCGACTATATCATTTTAAATGCTGCCGGCTATACCCATACTTCTGTGGCGATACCAGACGCAGTTGCAGCAATACCAGCTCAAGTTGTTGGGGTGCATGTAAGCAACATTTACCAACGTGAAGAGGTAAGACATATTGATTTGTTTGCCAAGTATTGCGTTGGATGTTTATTTGGTTTCGGCCTTGAGGGCTACAAAATGGCATTAACCTATATTACAAACATAGAAGATGATAAATAGAGTAACAGAGTTACTAAACGTGCGTTATCCAATTATCCAAGCAGGGATGATTTGGTGCAGTGGGTGGAAGCTAGCACATGCAGCTTGTAAAGCCGACATCTTAGGTGTGATAGGGGCAGGGTCGATGTATCCAGACGTACTAAAGTCCCATATTGCAAAGCTTCAGTCAGCCACAAACAAATCCTTTGCAGTGAATGTACCGTTGTTATATCCCAACATAGAAGATGTAATGGATATTATTATTAAGAGTAAGGTCAAATGTGTCATTACTTCGGCTGGTAATCCGGCTATATGGACACCTATTTTGCAGAAGGAAGGCATAAAGGTTTTACATGTTATCGCGAATACGAAATTTGCGTTAAAAGCAGAATCTGCTGGCGTTGATGCAATTATAGCCGAAGGATTTGAGGCTGGCGGTCATAATGGAAAGGAAGAAACGACAACACTTTGTTTAATACCAGAAATCGCATCGAAAGTGCAAATACCTGTTATAGCAGCTGGTGGGATTGCCAGTGGTAAGTCAATGGCAGCAGTTATGGCCCTAGGAGCAGAAGGTGTTCAAATTGGTTCTCGTTTTGCCGCATGTGAAGAGTCTAGCGCACACGACAGTTTCAAGCAAGCCATACGCAATGCTCAAGAGGGTGATACAAAACTGATGTTAAAGGATATCGTTCCTGTACGATTATTAAGAAATAAGTTCTTCAATGACCTAGAGGAAGCTTACAACGCCTGTAAAACCAAAGAGGAAAAACTTGAATTGCTTGGACGTGCACGTGCCAAACAAGGCATGTTTAACGGCGATATGGACGAAGGAGAATTAGAAATCGGGCAAGTAAGTAGCATGATATCAAAGCCTGAAACGGTACAGGATATTGTAACAGAGATTATTTTAGACTACAACACAACAGTTACGCAAGCGGCCAAACATTTACTCTAACATTTTTGTTGTTTCTTCGCAACTTATTTCACGACATTGGAATACAAACTCCATACTTTTTCAAACGGTTTACGCCTAGCATTTAAACAAACGGAAAACACCCAAATCGCACATAGTGGGTTTTTTATCAATGCCGGTTCGCGTGACGAATTGCCGTCCCAAGTTGGGTTAGCTCATTTACTCGAGCATATGCTTTTTAAAGGAACGAAGAAGCGAAACACCAATCAAGTACTGAATCGATTGGAAGTGGTTGGTGGTGATTTAAACGCATTTACAACAAAAGACAAAACGGTAGTGCATGCGAGTGTGGTGAAAGACCATTTTGACAGGTGCATTGAACTATTGGTGGATGTTACCTTTAACTCGAGTTTCCCAGAAAAACCACTCGAAAAGGAGAAGAAAGTTGTCTGCGAAGAAATAGATATGTACTTGGACGCACCTGAGGAAAGAATTTTTGACGAGTTTCAAGAAATGTTTTATGCGAGCCACCCCTTGGGCAACAATATTCTGGGGTCTAAAGAGACAGTGACTGGGTTTAACTCTGATAATATCTCTGAATTCGTACATCAGCGTTACTTCAGTAATGAAATTGTTTTGGTTGTTGTAGCACCTATCAAAGCCGAGAAGGTTATTCGCGTGTGCCAAAAGCACATAGATGGGTTGGATATCAAAAGTGGGACTGTACAAAGGCGTAAACCTGAGGCGAGCCCAATTTTCGATGTCGTTAAACATAATGGGTTTTCTCAGGCCCATGTACTTATTGGCAGCGAAGCCTACCCTTTAGATCACGAAAATAGACCAGCATTGATGTTGCTTGCCAACATACTTGGTGGTCCTGGGTTAAATTCAATTTTGAACCTCAAATTGCGTGAGAAACACGCCTACACCTATGGTGTAGATTGTAGTTTACAAAGTTTGACGGATTCTGGTTTTTTGACAATCTATTATGGTACCGATCAACGAAACCTAAATAGAAGCAGAAAAGCCGTGCTTAGAGAGCTTGAATCCATTCGAAAGCATTTGATTAAACCCAATTTGCTTAAGAAGTACAAAACACAATTTAGAGGACAACTAATAATGGCTGAAGAAAGTAACAGCAGTTTGATGTTTGTTATAGGTAGAAGTCTTTTAGACCTTGGATACGTAGATTCTTTACAGGAGGTTTTAAACAAGATTGATTCAATCACGAGTGAGCAATTGCAAGAAGTTGCAAACGACGTTCTCGCGCCAAGTAAATTAAGCTACTTAACGTATCTTCCTAAACAGGTTTAGAAGGTTTGACCGATTGAGAATAGGAATTGACCCTTTTCTCCAAACTTGCCATTTTGAGTCGCTTTATCTAAACCAAATCCATAGTCGAATCCAAGCAAACCAAACATTGGTAGGTACATTCTTACCCCAACACCTACAGCACGACGTAATTCAAAAGGATTGTATTCACGCACCTTGTTCCAAGTGTTCCCGGCTTCAAAATAGGTATAACCATATACTGTCGCATTTGGGTTTAACGATAAAGGGTACCGCATTTCAATGGAGTACTTGGCGTATAATGGGTCTGCATCATCAGTTCCGCTTCCACCAACACCATCACTTGAGATTTCACCTTCACCATATCCTTTTTGTGGAATGATTTCGGTGCCGTAAACTGCCCAAGAACCGAATCCAGAACCACCTACTCTAAATTGTTCAAACGGCGAATAGCCTACGTCTTTATTGTACAGGCCAATAATCCCAGTTTCGAAGTGAGGAACGAATACCAACTTGTCTACTGCGCGCATGTACCAGCTCGCATTAAATTTCCACTTATGGTATTCGACCCATTTGTATTTTTCTTGTGCTGCAATGGTCGTATAGTCCTTTTTAGGGCCAAGTTTCGAGTGCGGTAAGGTCGCTTGCAACGACAGCGAGAACTGTGATCCACTCTGCGGATATATTGGAGCAGAGGTAGAGTTTCTAGATAGAATGGTGTTGTACGAGAAACTATTTGATATACCATCGGTATAGCCAATCTCAGATGAACCAAATGCTTGCCAGTTTTCAAGTTTATATTTCTGATAACTCAATGAATGACTCCAAGTGAAGAAATCGTCAGGCCATTTTAATAACTTGCCATACACCATAGACGCTCCAGTTGTGTGCAATCGTTGGCGATTTGGGTCATTTTTTACGGTGAAGTTGGCTTGACTCGTTTGTCGTGAGTAGAAAACACTAGCCGTTAAAGAGTTCGGTTTTTTACCTCCTAACCAAGGTTCGGTAAAAGAGAAGTTGTAAGACTGATAAGGTAAACCGTTAGACTGCGCACGCACAGTCAATCGCTGACCGTCGCCAGTAGGAATAGGGTTCCAATCTCCTTTTAACATTTTACGCGTCGAGAAGTTGTTTAAACTTAATCCAACAGTTCCTACAAATCCGAAACCACCACCAAAACCACCACTGGCTTCAATTTGATCAGAAGGTTTCTCGACAACTTTATATTCAATGTCAACAGTACCGTTCGCTGGGTTTGGTATTGGGTTTACATCCAATTGCTCAGGATCAAAGTAGGTTAAGGCAGCCAATTCACGCATCGAACGTTGGATATCGGTTCTGCTAAATTTTTGACCAGGTTTTGTTCTTAAAGCTCGTAAGATTACGAAGTCACTAGTTTTGTCGTTACCTGTTATGATAACTTTATTGATGGTCGCTTGCTTGCCTTCATAAATTCTAATCTCTAAATCGATGCTGTCGTTTTCAACATTTGTTTCTACAGGACTTATGTTAAAAAACAAGTAACCATCATCCATATAAATACTTGAAATATCCAAGCCTGAAGGGTTCATAAACAAACGTGTTTCCAATTTCGCCTGATTAAAAACGTCACCCTTTTTGATATTAAGAATGGTGTCAAGCTTGCCTGAAGAATGTTTTGTGTTGCCCGACCATTCAATTTTTCGGAAATAATACTTTTTCCCTTCTTTAACATGCAAATGCAGGTTAACACGGTTTACACTTACACGTGCCACACTATCTTTAACCAATTCTGCATCTCGATAACCAAGTGCCAGGTATAGGCTTTGGATATTTTTCTTTTCTAAATCGTATTCACTCTGGATAAGCTTAGACGAGGCAAAAGGGTTAATCTTACCTTTCTTTTGCTTAGGCTTAATGACTTGCTTTATGCGAATGTCTTTAACACTATCGTTACCCGAAACAAATATTTCTTGGACCTTTACCCGACGACCTTTTTTTACATGAATGCGCAGCATTTTAGAATTGAAGATACTTGTGTCTTCAGCTGCAGCGATGTTCACATTGGCATTGTAAAAGCCTTTTTCAAAGTAATACGCTTCAATTTCTTTACGTGTTTTGTCAATCAAGTTTTCTGTAATGATTTGACCTCTTTTTAAGGATATTTCATCACGAATGTTCTTCGTTTCTGTTTTGTTTAAACCTCGAATAGAGTACTTGGAAAGTTTAGCGCGTTCTTGAAGCTTAATCAATAGATAGATGGTATCTGCACGAACGCCTGTAGTAAGAACCTCAACATTTGAGTATATCTGTTGACGCCAAATAGATTCAATTGCCCGGCTAATATCGTCCCCAGGTATTTTAATACGCTTGTTTCTTGATAAACCAGAGATATGCGCAACGATATTTGGGTCTAAGGTTACAGCGCCACGAACTTGAGTTCCTCCAATGACGTATTCTTTCGGACTTGCGTAATCAATGTCAATAGGGTCGTTCTTTTCTAATTGAGCGAAAAGTGTACTTGTTGTAAGAAACAACATGCTAACTACGAACAACGATTTCAATACGACTGTGTGGTTATTTAACTTCACTAATTTGTTCTCCTGTTTTTCCAAATCTTCTCTCTCTATTTTGGTAATTTGCAATGGCTTCATGCAAATGTGCTTTCCTGAAATCAGGCCATAAGACATCAGTAAAATAAAATTCGCTGTAGGCCATTTCCCATAACAAATAGTTACTAATTCGATGCTCCCCACTGGTTCTAATCATTAGATCAGGGTCAGGGATTTTTTTTGTCGAAAGTGACCCACTGATTAAATCTTCATTGATATCGTCAATGGATATTTCGCCAGCTTTATACTGGGCTGCAATTTTTTTCACTGAATTAACAATGTCCCATTTAGCACTATAGCTAAGTGCTAAGATCAGTGTCATTCGTGTGTTGTTCTTCGTTGTTTCAATGGCCTGCCTTAACTCTTCTTGGCAGTCTCGAGGCAACGTGTCGATTTGACCTATAGTTGTCAAGCGAATTTGATTTTTCATCAATGTCGCTGTTTCTTTTTTTATTGTTTTGACAAGCAAAGTCATCAACGCATTGACCTCAATTTTTGGTCGGTTCCAATTCTCCGTGGAAAAGGCATACAAAGTCAAATATTCTACACCTAACTCAGCTGCACCTTCCGTGATGTCTTGTACGGATTGAACACCATGTTGGTGTCCGAATATGCGAAACTTGCCTTGGTTTTTTGCCCAACGGCCGTTTCCGTCCATAATGACGGCAATGTGCTTCGGAATCCGATTTTTGTCGAGCGCTATTTCTGTAGACATCTTATTTCCAGATAATTTGTCTTTTGTGTTTAGGCCAACACGTAATAGGTGTAAGTCTGTAAGTCACCGTAAATGCTGAAATGAAATAGAAATCTTTCATTGAAGGGTCTCCGCGTTCATCGCCGGCAATACTTAATGGTTCGCCAACACCGTCCACTTCATAACTTCTGTCGGACATGTTTGCGCTTAAGTCGCCGTAATTGTCACGCTGAACCTGAAGATCAGGGTATACCGTGCTTACGTCATCCAGGTAATCTGTAAATGTCTTTCTCCAAGCTACTTCAAGCCCAATTACCAGGTTTTTGTTGATGTTGTATTTGACCCCACCGCCAAAAGGAATTGCTAGTTGGAGTAAGCCATACTGCTGTTTGCTTGTTTGACCTTCAGTGCGCAAATCACGCAACGCTATTGTTTTGTCATTAAACACGGCTTTGGGGTTGTGCCGAAAAACGGTAAGCCCTAAGGTCGCATATGACGAAAAATCTTTACTTAATATTCTAGAGCCAAAAGGAAGGAAATTAAACTCCAAGACGTTGTTTACTTCCCAAATTTCGGATTCGAAACTCAAGTTGCGGAGTCTAAAATCTTCAAAATTCGCATCTGAGCCACTTATTTTAGCATGCACTACAGAGGGTCTATACGACCAATAAGGAGTGAAATTATACCTCACGTGAACGCCTTGAGTAAAGTGGGTTTCGTTCGGAACTATGTTATACGCTAAATCCCCGTGATAATTGCTTCCGCCAATCATAATACCACCTTCCCAGTTTTGAGCTTGAGCATGCAATGAAGCACAGATCAAAAGGCTAAAGAGGATTGTATATTTTTGGGTTTTCACCATTTAGAATTAAAACGTGCTACACGTTGTTTTGTTACAACAACGCAAAGATATTAATACAATTTTCAGTGTTGGCGATTAGGTGTATAAAAATGACAACAGTTTGAGATTACCGAAAAGCCGGACAAACCTCGCCAGATTTAAGAATTCTATAGGTTAAAGTGATTCCGAAGATGTTGTACAAATCACGTTTAGATTCATCGCCACGAGCAACACCAGCTGCATTCTCATTAGGGCTTCTGTCGGCCATTGCCTTACTCATTGCGCCATATTGTGCTTCCAGGAAAACCAATTCGGCATAGTCTCCACTAACATCGTCCAAATAATCTGTGAATGTGATACGTGTTGAATATTCCAATCCAAATGTCCAATTTGGGTTCAATTTGAATTTTACTCCAATACCAACCGGAACAGCGAATTGAGTAAGAGAATAACGTTTGATATCATTGTATTCTGTTGTCTCTTGACCCTCTGTGCCTAAAGGCTGTAGCTCTATCCAGTCTTCATGGCGATCTTCTAATGTTTCATAGCTTTGGTCGTTCGACAAGTTTTGCCAAGAGTTGGGCTCATAGAAAAACTGCGCTTGCGGATTGAATTTAAAAACAGAAATTCCACCAAATATGTAAGGAACCACGCCTCTTTTCTGACCAAATTCAAAGGTGTTTAAATTCAAATCAAATGCAGCATGGAAATCCCATAAGTCACTTTCAAAGTGTAGGTTTCTATTGCTTCGACGCTCGTCGCTGCTATACCACGAGTCGTAGCCCGAAAGTTTTCCATAGTTTACACCAACATGAAAGGAGATGCGCTGTATAGGGTTATAGCGTACAATCAAGCCACCGTTTGGATGGATGCCTTGAGTCTCAAAATATTTGTCTGTTAAATCGCCAGCATAGTTACTACCACCAGCCATAATGCCAAATTCAAGTGAACTTTTACGTGTCCATTGCTGAGCACTGGCAAAGTCTGCTACTATCAACAACAATGTTGTTATGAGTAGTACAATTCCGTCTTTTTTCAATCGATTAATCATTTTTTCTCGGAGAACCAACAAAGTAACGCTAATTGCCTAATAATAACAAATTTAACGTGTCAAGTAACAACGCCCGTTTTGGTGGTTTTGGTATATAGAGGAGATTGTTGAGTTGTAGTATGTGTCGCACCCAATTATACCACGATCAGCTTAAAAGAGCGGTTCGTACAGTTCAGGTTTGAACCCAACCGCTAAAACTTGGTTGTCTTTCATCAGAACAGGACGTTTTATCATTGAAGGACTTTCAACTAGTAATGAAATAGCTTCTTTCTGATTTTCTGAATTGCTTTTTTGTTCGACAGTCAATTTCCGATAGGTAGCACTTGCTTTATTAAAGACAACCTTGAGAGGTACTTGTTCCAGCCAAAGTGAAATCTGTTTTACAGAAATCCCACTGGTTTTGTAATTGTGAAATTCGAATTCTATGTGGTTATTATTCAACCAAGTTCTCGCCTTTTTTACGGTATCACAATTCGGTATTCCAAATAAAGTATATGCCATGTTTTATTTAGTGAAAGGTTTTGTTGTTGCTCTAGAAGAGGGCCTTGTAATGCTTAGTTACGTTTGTCAATGCCCCAAAGAAGTTTGTTTCTCAATGTTTTTGCATACGACTGTTCATTTAGACGAATCATGTGAAAATCAAAATTTGCACGTTTTACTTTCAGTATTGAACCTTTTGGTATCGACTCAGATCGACTGTCAATGGTTACCAAAAAATCGTCACCTCTGCCATCCACTTCAAAAGTCAATTCCTTATGGTCACCAATGACCAATGGCCGAACGGACAAGTTATGGGGAGCGATAGCGGTTAAAACAAAACTCGATGTTCCAGGATAAAGAATGGGGCCTCCACAACTCAGAGAATAGCCTGTGGAACCTGTTGGAGTAGCAACAATCAAACCATCTGACCAATATGAATTCAATGGTTCATTATTAATTTTAGTATGAACCGTAATCATGTTTGATGTGTCTTTCTTTTGAACCACAATGTCGTTTAGGCCAAATGGAAACCCGTCAAACAATTGCTCCTTACTAACCAGTTCAATTACCAAGCGTTTTTCGATGGAATAATCACCCGCTTTAAGCGCAGCAAAGTTTTGCGCAAACTCCTCTTGACGGCTGTTGGCTAAAAAGCCGAAACGGCCTAAATTAATTCCTAAAACAGGTGTTTCGGTTGCTTTAACAATGCTCAACGTATCCAATACAGTACCATCACCTCCTAAGCTTACCAAAACATCTACTTGGCCTTTATTTAGTGTTGAACCAAAAACATCAAAAGTGTGTTTGTAATTCAATTCGTCGAGCTTCCCCACCAATTGTTGGTGCACCAAAATCTCCACTTTTTGACCATTTAAATAATCGAAGAACTTTCGAATGTATTCCGAATGATTGGGGTTAACAGAATGTCGTGCGTATACACCTACTTTCATCCAAATGAATTAAAACGCTTTCTTAAAATGTATTTTCAACCCAGAATTATTCCAATGATTCCAGGAATATTCAAATCTAAACACTTTGTCGTAATAAAGGAGTGTGTTTAGCCCAATACCAAATCCATAAATGTCGTTTTGCAACCCTCGATCTATGATTTGAGCTTGTTCGTAAAACAGGCTTACATAAGACTCCAACGGCATAGTCTTGTACATTTTTAGTGGCATGTATTTTAAGACATATAATTTTTCGGGGAGTATTAAGTATCTCAATTCGGCACGCATAATGGCGAATTGGTCTCCTAGGAAAAGGTTTTGTTCATATCCTCTAACATTTTTCCCAACCCCAATGGCCTTATTTAATACATAGGGGAGGTCTTGGTTTAATGCATCCTGATAGGTGTACGACAGCCCGCTAAACAGCTTTGGAACTGGCAGTGGTTGATAAAAGTTGAGGTCGAATCCAACCGTAGTAAAATTCATATCTCCCCTTGTTATCGCAGCGCCAATGGTGGTATATATCCCTGTTAATGGAAATAACTTGTTGTTGCGGTTATCATATGAAATGGTATATCCAAGGGTAGCTAATTGTTGGTTAGACATTTGATTGTACAAATAGTCGGGGTTTAATGATTCTGTTGTTACCGTGTCTGCAATCCCAATATCTACCGCATTAAAGGACAACGTATGTCGGGTATACAAGCCCGGTCGAAATATTAACGCCGCCAACGCAGACTTACGTTTAACCAGGGCTTCATGGTCGCTTCGAAAGAACTGCTCCTTGTTGTCTAGTATGTTGTATCTAATTTCATTATTGGCCTTTGATCGTACATCTAGTGTAAACCCAAACCGTTTTTTCCGATCTATGTACGGGGCAATATATTCAAAGCCAAGAGTTTTGGTGTAACCAGTGCCTACAGTTGCCTTCATGGTGTGGTTTAGCCCGAATAAATTGTATTTAAATAGGTAAAGCCCAAAATTGGTTCGATAGGGGTCGAAGTCGAAAGTGGACCATTGGTTGAAATTTCTGTCAGCAAATTCGGCGAATGGGATTGGCCATAGATACCATTTTTCAACGACTTCTATTTCTACGGAAATAGTTTTATCGTGTCGTGTCGGAACAATATTAATTTGATTGAATAGGTTTAAATTTTTCAAATTGGCTATTGATCTTCCAATTTCATATTCACTAAGGACGTACCAATCAATGAGTTCACCTTTAGAAAACGTGAGTTCTCTTATAATGACAGATGGTTTGGTCTTGATGTCTTTTGAGATAACCGTTATGTCGGAAATCAGTAACGTGTCCGTCTGGTTAGCACTTAGCCCTATTGACGCAAAGCAGAATAAGAAAAGGATAAGAAAGAAGAATTTATAATTCAACAAGGCTCGGTTAAAGCCTCAAATATCGAGATAATTTATCAAGGATTTGTAGCGCTCCTCGAACAGGTCGTCCGACTGTTGGTTGATTTTATTCAAAATCGTATAGCCGTTCGATTGCAGAATTTGTGTAATGTTATCGATATGACGAATGTTCAGTTTGAGAAGGATGTCTATGTCCTGGTCTTCTTCGTGTTGCCAACTCCATAGTCCAAGTATTTTGCCGTCTTCAGCTTCTATTAATCTACCGATTTCAGTAATAGAATAATTGAAAACACTACATCTAATGAGCAGGGCTGATCCGTCGCTCTGAGCAGTGATACTCTGTCCTAATCCATTTAATACATCTTGACTCCATACAACGCCCAAGAACTCCTCTTTGGTGGCTACAGCAAGAATATCAAACTGATTGTCAAAAAACGATTTAATACAAGAGATAACCGAGTGGTTAGGGTCTATTGAAATGGGCTCAGAACCGTATTTAAGTGTTTCTAAGGTTAAATTCGAATCTAACGACTCTAATAACGATCGTAAAGCATATCCAGAGAGTTGTTTGTTATCGACTATCGGTAAATTTCGAACACCATAATCTTCCATCACTAACAAAGCATATTCGATAGTGTCCGTTTTTTTTAGATACGGGATGTCGTTCGATATGATGTCTTTTACAATCATTGGTATGTACTAAACGAAAATATCATTTATTAGTTTCACTCAATCTAAAAGTTTTACCATACTGTGCCAATTGTCGATAATATTCAAACCGTGTTGCGTTAAAATCGCTTCTGGATGAAACTGGACACCCCATACAGGCAGATGTTTGTGACTGATCGCCATGACCTGATGGTCGTCAGACATCGCAATAACATCTAAATGCTCGTTTTCAAATTCTGGCAACACCAGACTGTGGTATCTGCATACTTCAAACGAAGGAGGCAGGTTAAGAAATAGTGCATGATTTTCATGTGATAAGATCGAAACTTTTCCATGCACCGGGACTTCTAATTGCACCAACGGTAAACCAAAATACATTCCAATGGCTTGGTGACCAAGGCAAACACCGAGAATTGGCTTCGTGTGAACAAAATTATCTAAGACTTCTAATAAGATACCTGCTTTTTCAGGAGTCTCAGGCCCGGGGCTTAACACTATTCCATCAAAATCGAGTTGTTTGATTTCATCAATGGAGTGGCTGTCGTTTTTTATCACTTGAACATCGGCTCCACACTGCTCCAAATAATCCTTTAGATTATAGGTGAATGAGTCGTAGCTATCAAATAGAAGTATGTTCGACATGTGTCAAAAGCAAATGTACCAGTATCATTTAAGAATTGCTTGAGCATAATTCTCCCAACTTAGGTCTTTTGCAATCTCAGAAACATTTTCTCTAGGCAAAGGAGCGGTGATAAATTTTTCCATAACATCAGCCATAGATCCAATCTCTTCACCTTTTGCCAGATACCCATTATACCCATCTTTTATTGTTTCCGGGAAATGGCCAACATCTGTCGCTAATATCGGTAAGTTGAAATTATAGCTTAGTGACTCAATACCAGACGGTGTGGCAGTTAAGTAATACAATACAACACAATCGCTGGCTTGAAAATATTTGTGTACGTCTTCATTTGGGATAAACGTGTTGAATACGACACATTTTGATTCAATGCCAAGGCTCTTTATTAAGTCCAAAGGTTGGTACTGTCTTTCGTCGTCAGACTTTGATAAAAACAGTTTTTTTGCCGTTCCAAACAGAGCTGTTTTTAATTTAGTAGACCACTTTGATGAATCTAATGTATTCCAGAAGGACTCCCCACAGATTAATAAACTAACATCGTCTCGATCTTTAGCCATTTTGGCAAAGGCTTCTATTGCTTGGTGTAACCCTTTGTATTTGCGGATAAATCCAAAAAATAAAAATACGTTCTTTTTAAGGCCATGTTCATCTTTGAATGCTTGAATATCGAAAGCGTCGTCTGGTTGAAAGAGGTCGTAAATAGGATGATAGAGTTTGACAACAGTTTGTTTGTTCTGGTCGTCAGATCGGACACCATCATAGACCAGTTGAAACGATTTCTTAGGGTAAAAAGCCTTGAGTTCTTCAAATGTTTTAAGGCTATGAACCAGGTATGTGTGTGCATTTCCAATACCAATGGAAAGGAAAAACCGATCTATTTTGCTTTTTTCTTTTTGCAAGACGAAGTGCAAATCGACGATTACCTCAGTCTTTGTATGTCTTTTTAACCAATTAATGATCCGACCTACTGGAAGACCTTGAATGGCAATTGACCATTGAATGATTACTTTGTCTGCGTTTAAAGACTTAATTAGTTTGGCAGTCTTTATCCAGCTAGATGGATTGTTGTAATTGGTTAGATATGTGACGTCAACTTGTGTGCCCTCAAGCAAGTCAGCTTTTGAGGACTTGTCAACGAATTCTCTTGGAACTATTGCCGGATATTGTTGCGTCCATGAAACGATGTGAACTTTGGTGTCTGGAATTTTGTCTAATGCCTTTGCAAGGGAAGTATTGTAATTTGAAATACCCCCTTTGAACATTGGCCCAGGCCCAAAACAAACAACAGTTTTAGTCATTTTTTATACCTGCCTTGGCCCGTTCTAACGCCTTGTTATACATTCTACGCATACCCTCTTCGGTGCTAATCTTGGCTTCCCAACCTAATGTCTCTTTTACGAAGTCCATATTACAATATCGACTATGAACACCTACAGGTTTATCTAGCAATTGTTTGATTTCTGGTTCGTATCCAGCAAACTTGGCAAACAGGCCTATGATTTCACGGAACGATGTTAATTTTCCCATTCCAATATTAATCGCAGTGCCATCATGTATTTTGTCCATGGCAAGTAATATGCAATCAAGCACGTCATCAATATGCACAAAATCACGACCTTGATGACCAGTTCCCCATACTTCAAAAGGATCTTCTTTGTATGCGGCTCTTAGCGCAATTGCTGGAACAGGGTAGCTTAAGTCTTGGTCTTCACCATAGCCAGAGAATGGGCGTATGCAGGTTACTTTAACATCGTAGTATTTTGCAGCGATATGTGCTAAATACTCCCCTGTTAGTTTACACCATCCATAGGTCATGTCTGGTTGACCCATGTTATTAAAATCAATGTCAGACTCACTCAATGCAATAGCATCGCTTTCCGTTTGCTTAGAAACAGGATATGCGGCGCTACTACTTGGGTATAATACACGGTCTGGTTTACTGTTGCAAACCCACTGAAAAAACTCGGCATCTATACTTAAATCTTGCGCAACCATCATTGGGTCACCATCAATTTTTAATCGACCGCCAACAATTGCAGCAAAATGAAATACATCATTAAACCGTTCAATATTGAATCCGAATTGACTGAAGTAATTGGCGTCGCTTTGAAAGTTTCTAATGACTTCTCTAACGTCACAATTAAAAAACAGTACGCGTTTGTCTTTGCCGTAAATTTTTGCGCCGTTTATTTCTTCGACTAAAGGTTCTGAAAACCATGTCTCAGGGTCGGTCCCAATAGACAAATCGTCTACAATTACGATGTTATCGTTTGTGGTGTTAAACAGGCGTTTGGTCATGTTTTTTCCCACAAATCCGCACGCTCCTGAAATAAAATGTGTCTTAGGCATGTAAGTAATGTTATTGGCTTTGTTTTAAAGCAACGCAAAAGTAAGAATTAGCACCCTAAATTAGTGCGGAATGCAACAAAAAAGCCATCGTTGCAAGACAATGGCTTTATGATTCATGTATTTCCTTGTTTTACCATTTGGAAGTATCGAAACCTCGATCATTTCGATCTCTGTCTCTTCCACGGTCATTACGTCTATTGTCGTATCGATTATTAGACCGATTACGGTCATTGTTACGATAGTTGTTTCCTTCTGATTCTGGTTTTGGCTCTGATTTTTTTACAACGATGTTATTTCCATCGAATTCAGAATCGTTAAGTTCTTCGATTGCCTTGAGGCCATCCGCATCGTTGGCCATTTCAACAAAACCGAAACACTTAGATCGGCCTGTTTCTCTGTCCATAATTACTTTCGTTGAGGTTACCTCACCGTAGTTGCTAAAGAGTTGTTCTAATCCATCAGCATCTGTGCCAGGATTAAGTTTTGCTACAAAAATGTTCATTAAAAAAATATTACTGACTTGGTGTGCTGCGGGTAACAGAACAAACTTGAAATTTGTTAGTATGCTGTGTCAACCTTATAAGTCGATGCAAAAATAAGGGTATTTGAAGATAGAAATAAGTTAATTATTTGTCGGTTTATAAGCTTAATTCGTCTCTTTGTTCACTGCTAATAGGAGAGGGCGCGTCAATCATAATATCACGTCCCATGTTATTTTTAGGGAATGCAATAACATCTCTTATAGATTCTGTGCCGGTAAGAATTGCACATAAACGATCGAAACCAAATGCAATACCACCGTGTGGTGGGGCACCGTATTCAAATGCATTCATCAAAAAGCCGAATTGAGCTTTTGCTTCATCGTTTGCAAAGCCAAGCAAATCAAACATTTTCTGTTGTAAGTTTTTATCATGGATTCGAATAGAACCGCCACCAACTTCCATTCCGTTAATGGCCATATCATAGGCATTGGCTCGAACGCTTTTTGGGTCAGTTTCAATTAACTCAAGATCCTCTTTTTTAGGGCTTGTGAAAGGGTGGTGCATGGCATGATACCGACCGGATTCTTCGTCCCATTCTAAAAGGGGGAAGTCAACAACCCAACATGCCTTAAAGGTGTTTGCGTTTCGCAAACCTAAAAGGTCGCCTACATGAAGACGCAAATCGTTCATCTGCTTTTGTGTTTCAGTCAATTGACCTGACATAACAAAAATGAGGTCGCCAGGTTTTGCATCGCAGGCGTCAACCCATTTTGACAATGCGTCCTGATCGAAAAACTTGTCGACAGATGACTTCAGTGAACCATCTTCATTAACACGACAATATATTAGTCCTTTTGCTCCTATTTGAGGGCGTTTTACGTAATTGGTTATCGCGTCAATTTGTTTCCGAGTCAGGCTAGCTGCTCCAGAGGCATTAATGGCGATGATAGATTCGGCATTGTCGAAAATCCCAAAATTGTATCCCTTCGCAAAGTCGGTCAAATAATTAAACGTCATGTCAAAACGCATATCTGGCTTATCCGAGCCATACGTTTTTATAGCGTCTGCATAACTAAGTACCGGGATGTCGCCTAAATCATAATCAACACTTTCGGCAAAGAGGTTTCGTACCATTTTTTCGAACAACCCCAGCACATCTGATTGCTCAACGAAAGTCATTTCGCAATCGATCTGTGTAAATTCAGGTTGTCTGTCAGATCTGAAATCTTCGTCACGGAAACATTTTACAACTTGATAGTAGCGGTCTAATCCAGATACCATGAGAAGCTGCTTAAACGTTTGTGGGGACTGTGGTAAAGCATAAAACTGGCCTTCATTCAGTCTTGAAGGAACAACAAAGTCCCTTGCACCTTCAGGTGTTGATTTAATCAAATAAGGGGTCTCTACTTCTACAAAGTCACTTCCATTTAAAAAATTACGAATCGACTTATTCGCAGCATGTCTTATTAATAATTTTTCCTTTACAGGATTTCGTCTAATATCTAAATAGCGATATTTAAGTCGAAGTTCTTCTCCACCATCCGTATCGTCTTCGATGGTAAATGGAGGAGTTAACGACGGATTTAATACCTCTAAATTATTGACAACTATTTCTATATCACCTGTTGCCAGGTTTGGGTTTTTGTTGCTTCGTTCTGTAACCTCGCCTGTTATTTTAACGACAAATTCACGAGAAACAGATCGCGCTTCATTGAGCAAATCAACGTTGTAATCTTCATTAAAGGATAACTGAGTAATGCCATATCGATCACGTAGATCTATAAATGACATTCCACCAAAATCTCGGCGTCTTTGCACCCATCCACACAGGGTAACAGTTTTACCTGCATCGACTAATCGAAGTTCTTCACAGTTGTGAGATCGAAGCATAATTTGAAGCTTTTATAAGAAGCCGCAAATATAAGTGGGTAAGAAGAGGATTTGAAACTATAAAATGGTTTTAAAACAATTACATGTGCCCCATGGAGACCTTAGTTTTGCCTTTTGTGCTGCATGTTTTAGGGCCCATGCATGAAAAAAGAAACATAGAAAGAAATAAAACGGCTAGGATAGATTTGAAGGATGTAGTTTTCATAATGTCTCTTTTAAGTGGGAGGTGTATTATTAGTACGAAAAAAAATTACTTTTATTTTAAGTTTTTCTGAAGGGCTTTAAAAAAGAGGTCAGGCATCTCACCTTTGGTGGCCATAGTGTAATCAGAGTAACGGCATGGGATAACCAGATTTTTGGAACTAATCGGCCCGGGAATTTCCATCCACCAGCGCTCTGTCCGTTTACTTTTATAGAATACAACGTCTGGTTCGTTTTGAACCATGGTGCAGCGATACTTCAAAAATTCGTTATGCAATTCTGGGTGGTCTCCCTTACGGTTGGCATATCCGTCCAGAAAATACCAAATCATTTGAGCGGCTAGCTTAGAAGTGGTATTTCTATAATCAAACTCGGGGTTTAATTCGTAGATGCCAAAGCTTCTCATTTTTTCAGATATCCCGGCATACCAGCACAATTGACAAGCTTCTTCACTTGACAATCCACTCGGGTTATTGTCGTGATTGCCTGGGGCATCACTTTGTTTTATTGCGCCAATATCAAAAATGGACATGTCTGTGTCTCTCAAAACAGGCTCAATATCTGCTAAATTTGATCTTAAAACACCAAGGCGAATCGGATTGAAAAATAGTTTCCGAAGTGTGCTGACTGATTTCTCGGCAACGTAATGACTTTGGTATGCGATGCAATTTATATTAAAGAGAAAGTTAGGCTCATGTAAACATATTTTGCTTAAAAAAGCGTGCTTCGACAAATCAACGCGAGGTGAAATAATCGTGGCATCTAGGTTTTTAATAATTTTTTGATATGCTGCAAATTGAGCATAACCGAGCTCTTTAGAACCACCTAGTACAACAGGCACAACACTATTGGCAAGTAAAGTTTTAACAACTTCTTGCAAAGCAAACTGTGTGTCGTTAAACGTCTTACCTGCTTCTATGTTGCCAAGATCTACAATCTTAACTTTGGATGATGACGATGTAAGGCCGTATAATTCTTTACGGATTTGATTAGGTGCAAGCGTAGTTTCTTTGTTTGACGTGTTTCTGCCTTCTAATACACCAACTATAGCGATGTCAACGTCTTCCCATGAAGGGATTTCAGTTGTGTTCTTATTGATGTCTGTCCCTAATGAATTAGGTTCGATATGCTCATCAAAGAATGAAGGGAGTGGGCTTAAAAAATCTTCCAAAAGCTTTGCTTGTAACTGGTTATTGACAAAAATAAAGTTTCTTTGAGCATCAATATTTATTATGGTGTTTGTAACTGGTGGTACGGGTTTAGTTGGGAGTCATATTATCTGTCAATTACTTGAAAACGGACAAAAAGTTCGGGCATTATGCCGCGTTTCTTCTGAAAAAGCGTGGTTTTACAAAACTGCTAAATGGTTGCTTAAGGATAGCTATACTTCCAAAATGAAAGACCTGGAATGGTATAATGGTGATGTTACTGATATCGTTGGTTTGTTGGACGGAATTGAAGGCTGTACTCAGGTTTACCACGCTGCTGCAATTGTTTCATTTGCAAAAAAGGACCAGAGCGTAATGAAAGAAATCAATGTCATGGGAACTGCCAATTTGGTCAACGCATGTCTTTCAAAAGGGTCTGATGTTGAATTGTGTTTCATTAGTTCTACAGCATCAATCGGTGGAGTGGAGAAAATATTATTGGATGAGTCTGTAGAATATGCGATAGATCAAGTAAATAGTTATTACAGTGTCACAAAATATCTAGCGGAGCTTGAGGTAATTCGCGGCAGAGAAGAAGGGTTAAAAGCCTGTATAGTTAACCCTAGCATAGTTTTAGGGTTTGGTAACTGGAATCAAGGGTCTGCAAAAATTCTTAAGAATGGTAAACAAGGCTTCCCTTTTTACACTGATGGCAGTAATGCGTTTGTTGATGCACGTGATGTCGCCAAAGCATCTACACTGTTGATGGAGCATAAACGTTTTGATGGCCGATACTTATGTGCTGCATGGAACAAGAAATTTTTCGATGTGTTTACAACGCTTGCTGAACAATTTGGCGCAAATCCACCTCGAATACGTGTCGTCAAGTGGATGACAGAAGTGGCCTGGAGGATTGCGGCAGTGACAAAGTTTTTTACAGGTACGGGTATAATCACTAAAGAAAGCGCATCGGCAGGATTAAAACATCGACGCTATTCTTCACAAAGGTTGTTGGAGTCCATTCCCTTTACTTTCAGAGATTATGATGAGGCTTTGAAAGAAATATGTGCTGCATATAATCTGGAATAAAAAAAAGGTCGTTTCACACGTGAAACGACCTTTTTGTATTGTTTATCAGGTCTATTCTTCTGCAGAACCTTCTGCACCTTCTTCAGTACCTTCTTCTTCCTCTTCTTCACCTGCAGCAGCAGATTGAGCAGCTCTAGTTACAACAACAGAAACAACACTGTTTTCTGGTGTGTCACGTAATTCTATATTAGAAACACTTAAGTCACGCACTCTTACTGATTTACCAATTTCGATTGAATCAATCTTCACTTCGATATCGTCTGGCATGTCTTGAATAAGACCAGTAACAGCAAGTTTTCTAATTTTTATCTGCAGTTTACCACCCGCTCGAACACCAGGAGAGTTTCCTTCGATACGAATTGGTAGTTTTAGGTCTACAGGTTTGGTTAAGTCTAACGCATAGAAATCAGCGTGGATAATAGCTTCAGACGTTGGGTGAAACTGAATGTCTTGTAATTTGGCAATAACCTGGTTTCCACTGATGTCTAATCTTACCAAATAAGTATTTGGTGTGTAAACTAGATTTTTGAAATCTGACTCATACACGGTGAAGTGTACATTTTCTTCTTGTCCGTACAACACACAAGGAACTTGTCCTTTGGCGCGGACTGCTTTAGTTGCAGATTTTCCAAGCGATTCTCTCAAGTCGCCTTTGATAGCAATTGTTTTCATTTTTATTGAATGTTCTTATTTTAATCCTAATTTAGATTGGTATGCGTTGTCTATATTAAACAACGAACTGATAGAGCCATATTCGCAAACGTTTCGAATGGCATTGGCAAACAGTCTATCAACAGATAACGTTTTTATTTTTGAAGTTTCTTTCTTTAATGGAATAGTGTCGGATACGACCAACTCCTTTAGCGCAGAGTTTTCAATGGTTTCGTATGCCTTTCCTGATAAAACAGGATGCGTACACACTGCTCTTACAGATTGTGCACCTTGATCCATCAACAGTTGGGCAGCTTTTGCCAAGGTATTTGCTGTATCGCAGATGTCATCAATTAATACTACATTTTTCCCCTTAACATCTCCAATTACCACCATTGAGGCTACTTCATTGGCTCTTTTACGTTCTTTATCGCAAATCACCATGTCGCAACTCAAGACCTTCGCGAATTCACGAACGCGCTTTGTTGCGCCAACATCTGGTGCAGCAAGAATTATGTTGTCGAGATCAAGACTTTTAATGTAAGGGATGAATATCACTAATGAGTCTAAATGGTCAACCGGAATATCAAAGAAACCTTGAATTTGCGGCGCGTGTAAATCCATAGTCATTACACGATCAGCACCAGCGGCATGCAAGATGTTCGCTACCATTTTTGCACCTATCGGTACTCTAGGCTTGTCTTTTCTATCCTGTCTTGCTAATCCAAAGTATGGAATTACCGCAGTAACCATGTGTGCACTGGCGCGTTTTGCCGCGTCAATGAACAACAAAAGTTCTAGTAAGTTGTCTGCAGGTGGATTAGTTGATTGAATGAAAAAGACATCACAACCACGTACGGATTCGTCGATACTTGGTTGGAATTCTCCATCGCTATAACTTGGAACAGATACATCGCCAAGAGGCAATCCGTATGAGTACGCGATTTTCTCGGCAACGGAGCGGCTACTAGAGCCACTAAAGATTTTTACTTTGTTTATTAAAGAAGGCATAATATCGTTTCACTTTCACCAGCCAAAAGTACAACTGGTTATCATAAACGTGTCAGTTTAACTGACTTTTTGTTGCCCGAGAAGGATTCGAACCTCCACAAGCTGTACCAAAAACAGCTGTCCTGCCATTAGACGATCGGGCAAATAAGGGTGCAAATTTAGTAATAGAAAATGTAAAGCGTAAACTTTTTTGAAGAATTTTTAATTAGCTACTTCGCTAATAAACTGTATTCGAAATAGCTGCATTTCGTCATGAGTGAAATCTCCGTCAAACTCATTGACAGCAGCATCCAGATCATTGTCTTCTGTTGATCTGAAATAATCGAAAATTTCTTCTTTTACATCATCGTCAATCAGCTCTTCAATGTAATAGGTGAAATCTAACTTCGTACCTGAATAGACAATGCGTTCCATCTCGTCGAGCAACTCTTGAACATTAAACGCCAACGACCGTGCGATGTCGTCAATGCTCAATTTTTTATCAATATTCTGTATGATGGCAATCTTTTTCCCAGATTTGTTGGCCACAGTTTTAAGCACCAAGTCTTCTGGCCGATCAATATTGTTCTCTTCAACGTATGTGCCTATCAGTTCTATAAATGGCTTCCCAAACTTAAGGGCTTTGTTTTTTCCAACACCTGAGATGTTTTCCATCTCTTCCATGGTGATTGGGTATTTTGTAGCCATGTCTTCCAAAGAAGATTCTTGGAAAATAACATACGGTGGAAGATTTTTTTGTTTGGCAACTTCCCGTTGTAACGTTTTTAATTTTTGGTACAGGTCTTCGTCGTGAAGTGTTTCCAACTGGACGTTCTCGAAATCTGAATCGTTTACGCTTTCAAACTCCGTATCAACCGGCATTAAAACCTTTCTTGGGGTCTTTAAAAACTCTTCAGCTTTGTCAAGAATACTGATGAGGCCATATTTTTCAATATTTTTTTCTAAGAGGTTATTTAAAAGCGCAAGACGAACAGTGCTTTTCCAAAACATTTCACCTTGTGCCTTACCTACGCCAAATTGTGGAAGCAAATTGTGTTTGTGCGCTTTTACATCGTTGGAGGCTTTGCCCACCATAATATTTACGATGTGTTTCATATCCACACGGCCGTCGGTGGCTTTTACCACTTCCAACATCTGAATAAATTGCTCACTTACGTCAATCATGGTCTTTGGATGACGACAATTGTCACACATTTTGTTGCAATTATCTGCATCAAAATTTTCGCCGAAGTAGTGCAATAAAAACTTTCGTCTGCACTGCGCACTTTCGGCAAACGAAGCCATCTCTAGTATGAGCTGCGTTCCAATCTCTCGTTCGGCAACAGGTTTGTCTTTTAAAAATTTCTCTAGCTTTTCGTTATCGTTCGGATTGTAGAACAATACACAATCTCCTGCTTTCCCATCTCGACCCGATCTACCCGTTTCTTGATAATAACCTTCCAAGCTTTTAGGGACATCATAATGAATTACGAATCGAACGTCTGGTTTGTCAATTCCCATGCCAAAGGCAATGGTGGCAACAATAACATCGGCCTCTTCCATAAGGAACTTGTCTTGATGACTAGACCTGGTTTTAGCGTCTAAACCAGCATGATAAGGCAGTGCTTTAACACCATTGGCAGCAAGAATTTCAGCGACCTCTTCAACTTTTTTTCGGCTTAAGCAATAGATAATCCCTGATTTCCCCTGTCTTTTGTTAATAAAGGATAAGATGTCTTTTAAGGTTTGACCTTTTTTGCCTTTCGCTTTTACTTCATAGTATAAATTGTCGCGATTAAATGATGATTTGAAAACCTCAGCGTCAATCATGTTGAGGTTTTTTTGGATGTCAAACTGAACCTTTGGTGTCGCTGTAGCTGTTAAAGCAACCATCGGTACATCGTCAATCGCTTTGATAATTTCTTTTATTCTTCTGTATTCTGGTCTAAAATCATGACCCCACTCACTAATACAATGGGCTTCATCTACGGCTACAAAGGATACTTTGACAGAACGCAGAAAATCGACCGTTTCTTCCTTTTTGAGTGTTTCTGGAGCCACATAGAGCATTTTAGTCTTGCCGCTCATTACATCGGATTTTACGATGGTAGCCTGAGTTTTGGTTAAGGAAGAATTCAGAAAGTGTGCAACGGCGTCACTTTCCCCGAAACCTCGAATGGAATCAACTTGATTCTTCATTAACGCAATTAATGGAGAAATTATAATCGCAGTTCCTTCTTGCATTAGTGCAGGAAGTTGGTAGCAAAGTGACTTGCCAGCACCTGTTGGCATAATTACAAAGCTGTCTTTCCCTTCAAGAATGGCTTGTATTACCGCTTCTTGATTCCCTTTGAATGAATCGAATCCAAAAAAGTCCTTTAAACTTTTCTTTAAATCTAACGTCTGCTGTGTCATCTACTCCCGCTCTCCTATGTTTTATCTTGAAGGTTTCTTTGTAGCACTAAATTAGTAAAACTTTCAGTTTCACAGCAAAAAAAATTTAATTTGCATCAAATAGATAAGCTTTTGCAAAACAAAGAGGAAGTACTGGGTTGGGCCAAGGAGACGATTGCAATGGAAGCAACCGCTGTAAAGCGATTAGAGGAGCAGCTTAATGAAGATTTTGTTGATCTAGTCAATGTTATTTTGGATGCCAAAGGCCGCGTAGTTGTTACAGGAATTGGTAAAAGTGCCGCAATCGGCACCAAAATAGTGGCTACACTAAATAGTACAGGGACCCCTGCGGTGTTTATGCACGCAGCTGATGCCGTCCACGGTGACTTAGGTATGATCCAAAAAGATGATATCGTAATCTGCATATCCAAGAGTGGGAATACGCCGGAAATAAAAGCGTTGGTGCCTTTGATTAAACAATCAGGTAATGTTTTGGCAGCGATGGTTGGAGACTTGGGCTCGTTTCTTGCGAAAAACGCTAAGCATAACCTAGATGTGTCTACTGATAAAGAGGCATGCCCAAACAATTTAGCGCCTACCACGAGTACAACAGCTCAATTGGCTATGGGGGATGCTTTGGCTGTATGTTTGCTTAAAGCGAGAGGATTTACGTCTTCTGATTTTGCTCGATACCATCCCGGAGGAGCTTTGGGTAAACGACTATATACGACTTTAGGCGACCTCGCTTCTTTGAACGACAAACCAATAGTTGAGCCAGATGCAACAATCCGTGAGGTGATCATGGAATTAACGAAGAAGCGGTTGGGTGCGGTTACAGTTTTAAACAACGAAAATGTGATAGGTGTGATAACCGATGGCGATATTCGCAGAATGTTAGAGCGTGAGGATGGAATAGATAGTCTCACAGCCAAGGATATTATGGGAGCGAATCCAATCAGCATGCAATCAAGTGATTTGGCAGCTGAAGCTTCTGCCATAATGAGAGAGAAAAAAATAAGTCAAGTGGTCGTACTTGAAGGACAGCAGTATATGGGCATGGTTCATATACACGATTTAAATAGAGAAGGCATTTTATAATGAATAAGTATGCAGTGATAATGGCAGGAGGAGTAGGTACTCGTTTCTGGCCAGTGAGTAGGGTGACAAAACCCAAGCAATTTTTAGACATTTTAGGTTTAGGTGAGTCGCTTCTTCAGATGACGTATAAGCGGTTTTCTAACATAATGCCTGAGTCCAACATCTACATTGTGACCAATGAGGCATATAGAGATTTAATTAAGGAACAACTCCCTAATATTAATGATAACCAAATATTAGGCGAACCGGTTGCCAAAAACACGGCACCGTGTATTGCGTATGCGTGTTATAAAATTGAATCCAAAGACCCTAATTCAGTGGTTGTAGTGGCACCTTCTGATCACTTAATTATGGATACCGAAGCGTTCAATAAACAAGTTCAGTCAGCCATGCAGTTCGCAGAATCTAACGACGCATTGGTGACTTTGGGCATTAAACCCAGCAGACCAGACACGGGTTATGGGTACATTCAGTTTCAAGAAGCTGATGTTGAACCAGGAATACACCAAGTCAAAACATTTCTTGAAAAACCAAACTTGGAGTTAGCCAAACAATTTGTTGAAAGTGGAGACTTCCTATGGAATGCGGGTATTTTTATATGGTCGGTTGGTGCAATTACTAAAGCATTCGATCAGCATTTGCCTGATATGGCTGAACTGTTTTCATCAGAAACATCAGCATATTACACGGAAAAGGAAACCGGATTAATTGACCAAGTATATCCTGCTTGCCAAAATATTTCGATTGATTACGGAATAATTGAAAAGTCAGAAAACGTTTATGTTTTGCCATCAGCTTTTGGGTGGTCCGATCTAGGAACATGGAAGTCGCTGTATGACGTTGCGGATAAAAATGAAGATCAAAATGTAATAATTGGTAAAAACGTAGAGTTGTCTTCTTCAGAAGGTAACTTGGTTGTTTCGTCAAAAGACAAATTGGTTGTTTTAGAAGGCGTTCAAGACTTGTTTGTTTTGGACACCAAAGACGCTTTGCTTATTTGCAATAAGGAAAATGAGCAAGAAGTAAAACGAATCGTTAACGACGTTAAAGGCAGCCACAACGGAAAATTCATTTGATACAAAGGTTTTTATTTGGGTTGATAGGTCTTGGGTTTGCAGTGATTAGTACTTCGTTTACTACATCTACCTCAACCTCTTTGCCTATTTATTTTCCAGAATATAAGTCTGTTGATTATTCTAAAAATGTTGTCTTTCAGCCTGAAAATTTAAATTTGTTTTACGGAGCGTTAGATAATTACGTGCACGAGAAACAACAAAAAGTGGTGATTACGCACATTGGTGATAGCCATATTCAAGCTGATTTTCTTACCCATACGGCTCGAAAGTTGTTCCAAAAAACTTTCGGGAACGGAGGCAGAGGTTTTGTTTTTCCATTTAGATTAATACGAAGTAACAGCCCCTTAAATGTGGGTATTCAATATGACGGTCAGTGGTCTGGTTGCAGAAGTATATCGTATCGCGACCATTGTAATTTCGGGATCTGTGGAGCAACGGCTACAACGTTTGACAGTACGGCGTATTTGCGTCTTAATCCTAACTTGGATGGGGATATGAATTACGAGTTCGATAGGCTAAAACTATTTAGTTATCATACGCCACTAAGTTTCGATGTTAACTTACTCGATTCTGATAGTTTAACAATGGATTTTGACTATCAACCAATCAATAGTTCGGTGTCTGAAATATTTTTTAATAATGTGCAAGACAGCTTGTGGTTGGCCTTTGAAAAGTTTGAGGAGCAAGGCTATTTTCAGCTATTTGGGATGAGTTTCGAAAACTCAAATCCAGGAGTTGTGTATAATGCGATTGGCTTAAACGGGGCCTATGCGAAGTCTTACCTGCGCAATAACTTCTTCGACGAACAACTTGAAGTGCTAGAGTCAGATTTAGTGATTGTATCTTTAGGTACAAACGACGCCTATATGTCGGAAAGATTATTTTGCAAAGGTTGTTTTAAAGAGTCTTACGAAGCTTTGATTAAGAAAGTTAAAAAGCGTAACCCAAATGCGTCACTATTATTTGTAACGCCTGGAGATTTTTACATCAAACGCCGTTACCACAATGCCAACATCGATCAAGTCATTGAAGCCATTTATGAATTAGCAGAGTCATACGATGCATCCGTTTGGGACTTTAATAAAATTATGGGTGGGAATTATGCCATTAAAAAGTGGCAATCAGACGGGTTAGCGCGTGGCGATTTGATTCATTACTCAGAGGAAGGCTACGTCTTGCAGGGTAAGATGCTTTATCAAGGCATTATGGATGGGTATGAAAAACGTTTTGACTAAGGTTAATGTTAACGCTAAAAGAAATATTTTTTTACGCTGAAGACTCTCCACTGATCTTCAGTCAATACCTATTTTTATTCATTTTTAGCATCGGTTTTATCCTGTATGGGTTGTTCTATAAAAAACCGCAAATCCGCAACGTGTATCTGCTGCTTTTTAGTCTATTTTTCTATTATAAGTCAGGCGGCTTGTATTTTGGGCTATTACTGCTGTCAACAGTTGTAGATTATTGGTGCGGTAATGCTATCCACAAATCTAATGACGACGTAAAGCGGCGTGTGTTCCTAATCGTAAGTCTATTTGTGAACTTAGGGTTGCTGGCTTTTTTTAAATATTCAAGCTACTTCGTAACATTGATTAACGATTTTGCTGGAACCAACTTGGAGACCTACAATTTCATGGCCGCGATATCCAATTTCGGTTTTGGGACAGATTTTAATGTTTCGGAGATCATCTTGCCAGTGGGCATCTCATTTTATACTTTTCAAACCCTTAGTTACACTATCGATATATATCGTAGGCAAATTGAGCCAGCGAAGAATGTGGTTGACTTCGGGTTCTTTGTAACATTCTTCCCTCAGTTGGTGGCTGGGCCAATCGTTCGAGCTGCTGACTTTATCCCTCAGATCTATAAAAAGTATAGCCTAACACGGGAGCAATTTGGGATGGCGATATACTTGATAATGACGGGGCTATTTAAGAAAGTGGTCATATCGGATTACATCTCTGTCAACTTTGTAGATCGTGTTTTTGACGATCCAAATCTATATACTGGTTTTAGTAATTTAATGGCGGTGTATGGGTACAGCATTCAGATCTATTGCGATTTTTCTGGCTATTCAGACATGGCAATTGGATTGGCGGCATTGCTCGGGTTTCAATTACCACTGAATTTCAATTCGCCTTACAAAGCAACGTCCATAACAGATTTTTGGCGACGGTGGCATATCTCTTTGTCGACATGGTTGAGAGACTATTTATATATAAGTGTTGGCGGAAACAGAAAGGGGAAAATTAGAACCTACATCAACCTCATGATAACCATGCTTCTTGGTGGCTTGTGGCATGGGGCAGCAACCAAATTTATTATCTGGGGTGGGCTTCATGGAGCCGCTCTTGCTATACATAAGCTCTGGATGAGATACGTGCCTGGGGTTAGCAGAAAAAATACTGCAATCTCAAAAATTGTTGCAGGTGTTGTTACGTTTCATTTCGTAGCGTTTTGCTGGATTTACTTCCGGGCAGACAACGTGGATAAAGTAAAGTTGATGTTGAGTCGCATAACTAAACACTTTAACTGGAGTGGAATTGGTGAAAGACTAGTAGAGTATAGAACACCCTTGCTCCTCATTGCCCTTGGTTTCTTCATACATTTCTTGCCGATTAGTTGGAAGACTAGGGCCAAAGAATTTTTCATTACAGTGCCTGATGTTGCTAAAGTTCTTGTGTGTGCCGTAATCATATTTGTGTGTTATCAGGCCAAAACGGCGGATGTCCAACCGTTTATTTATTTCCAGTTTTAGCCGCTGTTCATAGAATAATTTTTATTCGGAAAATTTTTTCTAATACTTTGCCCAAAATTGCATTATATGAAACAAGTAGTCGTTGCATTGACACTAATGTGTAGCCTGTTTAGCTTACAACTGTTCGCACAAGACACACTAAAGAATAAGAAAGATGGTCATTATTACTTCAATGTTGTGAAAGACGTTGAGGTTAACGAGGTTCAAAGCCAAGACAGAACGGGAACGTGCTGGAGTTTTAGTGCGCTTTCGTTTATTGAAAGTGAAGTAATGCGCGTAGGAAAGGGCAAGCACAAGTTGTCTGAAATGTACATTGTACGGATGGCTTACTACGACAAAGCAATTAAGTATGTGCGCATGCAGGGTAAGGTGAATTTTTCTCAAGGGGGAGCCTTCCACGACATCCCATACGTGATTAAAAAGTATGGAATTGTGCCTGAAGCAGAATACAAAGGTTTGAACTACGGTTCAAAAACGCATAATCACAGTGAAATGGAAGCTGTGCTTAAAGGGATGTGTGATGCCATTATACGTCAGCGCTCACTTACAACTTCATGGAAGGCGGCAATTAGCGGGGTACTAGATGCCTATTTAGGAAAGTTACCAGAAACATTTACGTACAACGAAGAGTCGTTTACGGCGGAGTCGTTCAGGGATCATTTAGGCCTCAATATGGACGACTATGTAACGCTAACGTCTTATAAACACCAGCCTTTTTATCAGTCATTTGTTTTGGAAGTGGCGGATAATTGGGTAGGGGGTTCTGTGTATAATTTGCCTTTAAATGAATTTACAACAGAAATGGAAAACGCAGTGATGTCTGGTTATTCCATTGCATGGGCTAGTGACGTAAGCGAAAAAGGTTTTTCTTTTAAAAATGGTTTGGCTATTGTGCCAGAGGATGATAAAGCACTGTCGATGTCTGGAAAGGATAACAAACATTTTAGTGATGCTGGTGCTGAAAGAAGCGGAAACCAATTTGATACGCCTGGAAAGGAAAAAACAATTACACAGGATATGAGGCAAACCGCATTTGATAACTATAGTACAACCGATGATCACGGAATGCATATCACAGGTTTAGTTACCGATCAATTAGGAGCGAAGTACTATATCGTTAAAAACTCATGGGGTACAAAAAACGATTGTGATGGTTACATGTATGCCTCTGTACCTTATGTTCAATATAAAACTATGGACATCATGGTGCACAAAGACGCGCTAAGCAAAAGCACAAAAAAGAAGTTAGGTTTAAAGTAATTAACCTACCGTATCCGGAATCTGCGTACTAGCGTCTGTAGATGTTTTAATGTGAATGTCCCTTTGAGGAAATGGAATTCTGATTGAATTTTTAATAAACTCGGCATTAATCATAAACCTAAGGTCGCTTTGGACGTCTTCAATTCGAAATCTGTTTTTAGACCAAAAGAGTAATTCGAAATTTAAGGACGATTCTCCAAAGGCAATAAATCGGCATATAGGCTTAGGGCTTCTAACGACTTCGTTATGGCGTGAGGCGCATTCTAACAGCACATCACGTACTTTTTGTACATCAGAGCCATAGGCAACCCCAACTTCAACGGTAAATCTTGTAATGCTGCTGTCTGTAGTCCAGTTGATGACTGAATTACTAATAATTTTACCGTTCGGTATCACTAAAGAAATACCATCTCGTTTTTTGACCTTTGATGTTCTAATGCCAATTTCTTGAACACGGCAAACCATGCCATCTACTTCAATGATGTCGCCAACTCTGATTGTCCCTTCGAATAATAGAAAGAAGCCAGACACAAGGTCGTTAAATAGGTGTTGTAGGCCTAATGCTAGAGCAACTAATACGGCAGAAGAACCGATAATAAGAATACTCAGGTCTACCTTAAACGTTTTTAATATCGATACAAGGGCAACAACAACGATTACATATTTGGCAAGCTGGTAGTAGGCAAACTGTTGACCTATTGTTAGTTTGTTAGCCTTTTGGCCCGCTTGGAGTAGTTTCCTGACCCACCGCAGTATGAAGTATGTCGAAACGACAATGAATAGGGCAATAAAGAAGTCGTAGACGTGAATGGTTTTGTCACCAAAGGTTACAATTGACTTTTTTAATAATTCGCCTATTTTATCTGATGTTTCGCTCCACTTGCTCATTGGTTGTGCATGTTAACTCACGAATAGTAAATTCGTGTTAGTGGCAAAAATAAAGATAAGGGATATCAATCTTTGTTAATACACCATGTATTTATGACATGGGCTGAACTTGCTTAATAATCTGATTGGTTTTCTCCATTTTTGGACTGCTCAGAATATTTCCAAAAAAAATGTTTTAAAGTGGGTGAAAGCGACGCAATTAATCTTATTTTTGCAGTCCTTTTTTAGACAGGGAATTTTACAGAAGCATAAGCGATGAAGAGAACATTTCAACCTTCGAATAGAAAGAGAAAAAATAAGCACGGTTTTAGAGAGCGTATGAGCACTAAAAACGGACGTAAGGTTTTATCTGCACGTCGTGCAAAAGGACGTAAGAAACTATCTGTTTCTGACGAGCCTGGTCACAAGCGATAGAAATGGCGGCCTTTTCGGCACGTCTACCAAAAAAAGTACGCCTCAAAAATCTGGGGCTTATTCAATATTTATTTTCCGGAGCAAACGAGAAAGTGGGCAAGTACCCACTTCTTTTGTTTTACGGGTTTAATGCCAACACTGAGGAGCGAGGGGTGAAGGTCATGTTTTCTGTTTCCAAGAAAAAGTACCCAAGAGCTGTAGACCGAAATCGCATTAAAAGGTTGATGCGAGAGGCCTATAGGGTCAGAGGTTTTGAAAATCTTGTTGCAAGCAAGACTGAACAATTGCTCTTGGCATTTGTCTATACTGGTAAAACCATATGCTCGTTGGTAGAAATAGAAAAATCAATTGATTCAATTTATGATGTGCTTACTCAAAGGGTTTCGTAGTTTAATCAGTTTACTATTTATTGTATTGATTAGAGGGTACCAATATTTGATATCCCCATATTTGCCAAACTCATGTCGTTTTAGTCCAACATGTTCTCAATACGGAATTGAAGCAATTTCAAAACATGGACCTCTAAAAGGACTTTGGTTAACAACCAAACGAATTTTAAGATGTCACCCTTGGGGTGGTCATGGTCATGATCCTGTCCCATAGAGAAAATAGATATTCTTCGTATTAGGTATGTCGAAAAACTATTATTTGATATTTAATTTATTTTCAAAGATATCATAGGCAATGCTTATATCGTAATGCGCGAGAGGTTTGCAAAACTTGAGGATGAGTCGACGACAAGGCATTTATTTCTATATTTCGCATTAAAACACATAAGTAGCTGATAATGAGCTATTAGTAATTTTGTCGCTTTGCGAGTAGTTCTCACAATCTTGATATGCACCTGAAATTTGATGGATTTAAGCGTTTTATGAAAAGATTCTCTGCTTTCGTTCGTTAATATTGTTGACTATAAGAAATACAAACATAAAATGAGTAAAAAGAAGCTACTGATTTTTGGAATAGGCATTTCCATCTTAATATCTGGATATACGCAAGTGGATGACTACTTTGAAGTCTCAAAGAATCTAGACATTTTTAGTACCGTCTACAAGGAGGTAAACCTTAGTTATGTGGATGATGTAAAGCCAGGACACCTTATGAGAGAGGCAATTGACGCGATGCTTAAATCTCTTGATCCATATACCAATTTTTATAGCGAAGCTCAAGCTGAAGACTATAGATTTCAAGTCACTGGATCGTACGGCGGTATTGGTGCAATTGTTAAGAAACACGGGGATGATCTTGTCATTGACCGACCGTATCAAGACTATCCGGCGCAAAAAAGTGGACTTCGAGCTGGTGATGTATTGATAAAAGTTGACGGCAAATCCGTGATAGGTAAAACCAGCAGCCAATTGTCTGATGTGCTAAAAGGAACAGCGGGAACAACGGTTGTGTTGACGATAACAAGACCTGAAAAAGGGGAGATGGAAGTAACACTGAAGCGGGCTCAGGTTAAAGTGAAAAATGTGCCTTACTATGGTATGATTAACAAAGAGGTCGGATACTTGAAACTCACAGGATTTACTCCTGATGCAGGTTTGGAGGTCCACACTGCTGTTAAAAATCTAAAAGAGCAGGGGGCCTTAAGTATTGTCTTTGACTTACGTGGAAACGGGGGCGGATTGCTACATGAAGCGGTTAATATCGTAAACGTTTTTGTTAAAAAAGGGCAGCTTGTAGTGAGCACCAAAGGGAAAGAAAAGGAAAAAGATAGGGTGTATAAAACACTTAACGCACCACTGGATGAAGACATCCCATTGGTTGTGTTGGTTGACGGTGGTTCAGCCTCAGCATCGGAAATTGTAAGTGGAACCATTCAGGATTTAGACCGAGGTGTAGTGGTAGGAACACAGAGTTATGGCAAGGGTTTGGTGCAGTCTACACGCCTACTTAGTTTCAATACACAAATGAAAATTACTACGGCTAAGTACTATATCCCATCAGGAAGATGTATCCAAAGACTTGATTATTCTAAGAAGAAAAATGGTAATGCGATATCAATAGCGGATTCTTTAAAACAAACGTTTTATACTAGCAATAAGCGGAGAGTAACAGACGGAGAAGGAGTGAATCCGGATGTAAAAGTTGGATTGCCCAAATTGACAAAAATTGCTAAAAGTTTGGTCACTAAATACTTGATATTTGACTATGCAACGCACTATCGCAACGCCCATGATACCATTGTTTCGCCTAAAGAATTCCATTTAACGGATGCTGATTATACAGAGTTCAAAACGTTTATAAAAGACAAGGACTACGGATATGTTACGGATACAGAAAATGCGTTAAAGGATCTTGAAAAGAAGGCAGACGACGAACATTACATAGAGGCGATTCAATCAAACATTGACGCACTCCGTGAAGTGTTTAACGTCAACAAAAATGCAGATTTGGACAAACATAAAACGGAAATTGTGGAGTTGTTAGAAACGGAAATCGCGTCGAGGTATTATTACGACAGGGCTTTTGTTGAAACTACGTTTGACGATGATTCGGATGTTCAGGAAGCCATTACAATCTTGAAAGACAAGGGCCGGTATGTGTCAATCTTGTCAGGTAAATAGTCAGCGAATTTGGAAATAACAGAACTTATTCTCGCCTTGATTTTTGGCGTATTGGGCGGTATGTTGTCTGGCCTGTTGGGCGTTGGAGGTGGGATTATTTTCATTCCAGTGTTCGAATGGATCTTTCGCCAAAAAGGACTTGAAGGTGAAGAACTTGTTCGTATGATGCTGGCAAATTCGTTTCTAGCCATTTTGTTTTCGGGCATAACTAGTAGCCTTAAGCACAAAAAACTCGGAACTTTTTATCCCAAAGAAATAATCACAATTGCCATTCCGGCTATGATTGTTGGTTCTTCAATGTCTTATATGATTACGACAATGAGTTGGTATGTCGACGTGTATTTTCAAATGGTGTTTGTTGTGGTAATTAGTGTAACGCTTTGGCGGTTGTTCGTATCTAGAAAGAAGGCCAATCAGCAAGAGTTGGCGTACGATGTAAAGCCTTACGTAGGAATTGGCGTTGCTACAGGGCTAATTTCAGCATTTTCAGGATTAGGTGGAGGAGTAGCCATGATTCCATTGCTGACCCTCGTTTCAAAGCAAGATATGAAAAAGGCCGCGGGTATTAGTATTGGGGTCATTCCAATCATGATTTTGCCGATGTTGGTGGTTTATGCATTTCAGGCACCTACTCATCAGTTTTTGGGCGCAATAGGATATCTTCAGTTTCTTATTGTATTGCCCGTAGTGATAGGCATTTTTATTGGTTCGACCTTGGGCGTTTCTATTGGGAAAAGGATTAAAAGCACACACTTGAAACTTATATTTGCCATCCTATTAATACTGATAGGAATAAAATATTCTTACCAATTGATTAACTCGTTTGTTTGAAAATAAAATGAAAAAGTACAGATACATATCCCTTCTGTTGACCTTGTTTTTTGCCCTAGTTTCACCTTTAAGTTTTGGCCAAAAATTAGATTGTAGACAAAAGAAAACGCTTAAAAATCTTAAAAAAGACATAGCCTATCTAGCTTCTGATGAATTGATGGGACGTGCCACCGGCACGGAAGGAGAAAGGAAAAGTGCCGAGTTTATTGCGCGGTCATTTCAGGCCAATGGCCTTACTCCAAAAGGGGAGCAGGGGTATTTTCAGAAATTTAAAATAACTACTTTACGTATAGCAGATAAAAAGACTAAGTTCAATTTGAATGGAAAAGACTTGGCCTTGTATGGAGAGTTTTATCCATTGTCTTATTCAAGCAATTCAGGGTCTGCAAGTTCAGGAATTGTAGATGCAGGTTATGGAATCGTCAACGATACACGTAACGATTACAAGGATATTGATGCAAAAGGTAAGGTAGTGTTTATTAATCTTGGTAGTCCGGATGGTATTCACCCGCACAGTAAGTTTTTAGCGTGGCATGGCATTTCTATCCGTGTAGATGAAGCGATAAAGCATGGTGCCAAAGGGGTGGTTTTTTACCGTAGTTCGGAAAATGTGGAAAGGCCGTCGGGTGATTTGAGTTTAACAATGAAGCCGTCTCAGATCCCGGTATTGTATTTAGATCACGTAAGAAACGATATAAGTAATTTAGCTTTTGCCTCTATCGATATGCGCATTATGGTAGATGAAGACACGGGCTACAACGTTATTGGGTTTAAAGATAATGGAGCAAAAACTACAGTTGTAATAGGGGCACATCACGATCATCTTGGCCAGGGCCAACATGGCAATTCCCTTGCAGACAACCCAAACGAAATACACAATGGTGCAGACGACAATGCAAGTGGGACAGCTGCACTGTCAGCGCTGGCAAAGCAGCTAAAAAAAGCGAAGAAATGGAACAAGCAAAACAATTACTTGTTCATTGCGTTCTCTGGTGAAGAAATGGGTTTGCTTGGTTCAAAATATTTCGTCAATAATCCAACGGTTGATTTGACAGCTGTTAATTACATGATGAATATGGATATGATTGGTATGCTTAATCCTGAGAAAGTGTTGATTATTAATGGTGTTGGAACGAGTCCAGCGTTTTATAAATCGATTACGAGTTTGAATACAACGATGGAGGGTATTGGGTCGGTAACTATTCGAACAAGTGGAATAGGTCCATCGGATCATACTTCGTTTTACTTTAAAGGAATCCCTGCAATACATTACTTTACAGGTGCCCACGATCATTATCATAAGCCTACAGATGACGTAGATAATTTGAATTACGTTGGAGAAGTGTTTGTGATACAACATATGCTTGACCTGATAGCCATGTTGAATGATCAAGGAAAAATCGAGTTCACCAAAACCAAAGACAATTCTGAGAGTAAGAATGGTAAATCACGAATGAAATTAGAGGTAACCTTAGGTGTTGTGCCAAATTATGGTTTTGACGGAGAAGGGATGCAGATAGATGCTGTTCGCGATGGGAAACCTGGGGCTAAAGCAGGCATAGTTGCCAAGGATATCGTAATCAGCTTGGCAGGGAAAAGTATTGGCAGTATGGGTGACTATATGAAGGTGCTTGGTGAATTAAAAAAAGGAGATAATGTAGAAGTTGTTGTGCTGCGAGACGGCAACCCTAAAACACTTAAAGTTCAATTTTAGAATGAAATTAATAGATTATATAAAATCTAGCAATCAAACATTGTTTTCGTTTGAGATACTTCCTCCTTTAAAGGGTGGCAGCATCGATAAACTGTTTCGTGGTATTCAACCCCTAATGGAGTTTAATCCATCCTTTGTTGACGTTACCTACCATAGGGAAGAGTATGTTATGCGTCAACGCCAAGATGGGTCTTATGATAAAGTGTCAATTCGTAAACGTCCAGGAACTGTGGCAATCTGTGCGGCGATTATGCAACGATTTGACGTGGAAGCCATTCCGCACATAATTTGTGGAGGGTTCTCGCGTGATGAAACAGAGAATGCCTTGATTGATTTGCATTTCTTGGGCATAGACAACGTATTGGCCATACGTGGCGACAATCAAACCGGCGAGCGTAATTTCGTTCCAGAGCCTAATGGAAACAAAAATGCCTTAGAGCTTATACGACAGATAAAAGACATGAATAATGGAATTTATTTGGATAAAGAATTAAAAAATCCGAACCCAACGGGCTTCTGCGTCGGTGCCGCAGGATATCCGGAGAAACACATAGATGCGATGAACTTGGATAACGACCTAAACTTCCTAAAACAAAAAGTGGAAGCAGGGGCTCAGTTCATCACCACGCAAATGTTTTTCGATAATCAAAAGTTTTTCGATTTTGTCAAACGTTGTCGTGATGCAGGTATCGATGTGCCAATAATTCCTGGTATTAAGCCTATCACAAAGAAGCGTCAAATGCGGAATCTGCCTAAAATTTTTAACATAGATATTCCATTGGCGTTAACTGAGGCGATGTCGTCTGTGAAGACAGATGAAGATGCTTACAAAGTTGGGGTTGAATGGTGTGTCGAGCAGTGTAAAGAATTAAAGAAGGAAGGCGTGCCGGTGTTGCATTTCTACACAATGGGTATGTCAAAGGCAACAAAAGAAATTGCATCAAAGCTATTTTAATGAAAGGGGTAGTTGCGAAATCAACCGGAAGCTGGTATACCGTATGGCTTGACGATGGCTCGCAAGTATCATGCAGATTGCGCGGTAAATTTAGATTACAAAAATCAAGTCTTACGAATCCTATCGCCGTTGGAGATATGGTCGCAGTTGATGTGACCAATAGAGAAGAAGCTGTGATTGAAGGGATTGATGCACGAAATAATTACCTATTGCGGAAAGCTACAAAGTCAACGAGCCAGTTTCAGATTGTAGCGTCAAATATTGACCAAGCCATAATCATCGCAACAGATGTGGCACCAAGAACCTCAACGGGTTTCATTGATCGGTTTTTAGTTGCCTGTGCCCAATACGAGATAGACCCTGTTATTGTTTTTAATAAGCTGGACTTGTTGCCCGATGCGGCGATGTCAAATGATAAGGTTGAAGTATATAAGGAGGCGGGGTACCCTGTTTTGCAAACAAGTTTTATTGCCGAAGAGGTAGATCAACAAGTCTTAGATCTGTTTAACGGTAAAACAACACTTCTCTTCGGGCACAGTGGCGTAGGGAAGTCGACACTACTGAATCGGATAATACCAGAGGCGAGCCAGGATGTCGGCGTAATTAGTGCACAACATCAGAAAGGAAAGCATACAACAACCTTTGCGCAGATGTTCCAAGACCGCTTTGGAAACAGGATTATTGATACTCCAGGGGTCAAAGAATTTGGTTTAGAAGAGATGGATACTTGGAAGCTTGGGCACTATTTTAAAGAATTTAAAGCCTACATCGCTGATTGTAAATACAATACCTGTGTTCATCAAAACGAGCCGGAGTGTGTCGTCATCGCTGCGTTTGTTAACGGTCATATTTCAGAGTTTCGTTATGAAAATTATTTGAATATGTTAGAGGACCTTCAATCCGGGTGAAATAATGCATCGAAAATTAATGACATTTGATATGCTGCGCGACGTTTACCAAGACATAAAGCGCGATTATCACAGATTTTGGTGCGATTAAACGTAATGCTATTTGTATTATACTGATTTTGAGGTTTTTATGGAGATGGTTGTCGCTGTCTCATTTCTAGTACACAAGCCATCAAAAAGGAAGGATAATTTTTCTGAAAAGATTTTTTTTTGGAATAATCTTCATATTTTTGCCCCCTGTACAAATATTGTGAAAATGACTAATAGTAGATTCGCCTCGATAACGCGGACATCATTAAAAATTCAAGCAGCTTTTGTTAAGTACCTCTCATTATTGGTACTTCTCGTAGGAGCTCTTTTTACGCAAGTTAACGCAACCATTACGGTGAACTCGACTCCACAAACAAACAATGACTTTTGTGGAATTGGATCACCATCCTTAATCTTGCCAATCGTTGCCACGAGTAATTGTGGGACTGGAACAATCACTTATCAGTGGTATGTCGGTTCTACCTTCGCTACGGCTACAATGATAACGGCATCAGGGACTCCGAACTATTCCGGTTGGAATACGTCAACCCTGAACGTTAACAACGCTACGGCCTTGGGAACCAACACGACATACTTCGCTGTTGCTACTGAGTCGTCTGGAGCTTGTAATGATGCAGACACACTTGGACCTTTTAACTACGTTAAGGTAACGGCAGTGCCAACTGTAACGTTAACATCTAGCTTTGATATTTGCGAAGGTGATGAAGCGGTATTCGCAGCTTCAGTTACAGCGCCAAGTCCTGCAGGTGTTTTGACTTATGTTTGGTCAAAAACTCCTGATGCAGGAGCAGCTGCTACGGTACAAACTACTTCTGATGTGTTAACATTGGTAGATACGTTTTCATATACGCCGGGATTAACTGACGACCAAGATGACATAGACCTTGCAGTGTCCAATGCATGTGGTTCAGGATCGGCAACAACATCAACTCTATCTGTAAATCCAAGACCGGAGGTAACGGTGGCATCATCGATGTCAACGCTCTCAGCTTGTGAAACAGGTGGATTCACAATAGAATATACAATAAGCAATGCTGAAGAAGACCCAAGTAGTGGCGGTGGTGCTGTATCTTGGACAATTGTTGCAACAGGTGATGCGGCTTTAACTGCTCTATTGACTACTAGTGGTAGCGGTAGCGGTTTAATAAGTATTCCAGTAGCTGGTGGTACTTTGTCTCCAGGTGCATATTCTGCAACAATTACTACTATCACAAATACGACTTCAAGTCCAACATGTGCTAGAGCAGTATCTACTAATTCAATAAACGTAAACATCTACCCTGAGCCTGTAGTTAACTTTTCAGTAACTCCTTCCGATATTTGTAATGGCTCTGGTTCTGGAACATCTTTCTCAATTGATGTTTCAAATGCTGAATACACAGTAGGTGGTAGCCCAGTTTCTGTTAACTGGAGTGTTACAATAACTGAATCATCTTTCACACAAGTATCTGGTTGTACTGGTGGGTCTGCAGGTTTATTGTCAACAACAATTACAGGAAACGGTAACGTAACTAATAGTTATACAATTCCAACAACAATGGGTGTTGGTATATATGAATATACATTAACAGGTATAACAAATACATCTAACTCGTGTACGGGTACACTTGGAGCGACAACTGCTGTAGATTGGCGAGTTGATCCAACTCCAGACATCGCAGTTATTCCAACTTCAACAAGTACATGTGAAAGCACAACGAATACAAGTTTTGTAGTTTCTGTAACAAACACAGCTTATTGTGGGATTGTTCCAGGTGCGGGTACAGCAGGAAACGTTTCTTGGTCTTTACCTTATACTACTGGTGCAGGTCAGATAACTAACTTAACTAGTAATTTGCCAGCAACTCCATTGACAGATGCGAACATTCTTACGGGCACATTTATAACAAACGCTAGTTTAGCTGTAGGATCTTACGTATTTGATCCAACTACAATTACAGTTACTACCCCAGCAGCTCCTGGTTGTAATAGAGATGTATCTTCAAAAACATTTACATTAACTGTAAATCCAGAACCAGCAGTTACATTTAGTACTGCATCCATCACAATGTGTGAAGGGAATACGGATTCATTTACAGTAGATGTTACAAATTCAGTTTTAAATGCAGTTGACCAAAATTGGTCAATCTTTTATACTGAAACTGGAGCAAGTGCTCTGACTACTACAGCGTGTGCCGCTGGAACTTCTGCAGGTATTTTGCCTTCAAGTTTTACAGGGTCGGGTAATGGTTCTACAAAATTTTATGTACCAGCTAACTTATCTCCTGGATTTTATACTTATACCTTAACTGGTATAATGAATTCATCTGCAGGGTGTACTGGTACAGTAGGTGCGACTCCAACAATTACAATTATTGTTGAGCCTCGTCCAATAATCACAATGAATCCTGATACAAAGGATATGTGTGAGTTGGATGCAGAGTCATTCAATTTAAGTATTACCAATTCAACAGGGTGTTCTGCAATTGCTACAACATCTACTGCAGCTTGGACTATCACAGTTCACACCGATGCAGTAAATAGTAATTTCACGACGATTATTCCTGGTGGAACTGGTTCAGGTGACGGTACCTTTACTATAGGTATCAACTCACCAAATACGTTATCACCTGATGATCACATTTTCGATGCAAGTGTTGTAGCCTCAGCGGGTGCATGTATAGGTGCGACGACTAGAGATACATTTACAGTGAGTGTTGACCCAAGACCTGACATCATGATTAATGGTGTTACTGGTAACCAAACTATTGACGTTTGTCAAGGAACTGCTGGAAGTTTCAGCTTTGACGTAACGAACGCATTACATAATGGTGTTGGTGTAGATTGGGAAATTACTTACACAGAATCTAGTGGTACTGTATCAGGTGGTTGTAGTGGTACAACGTCTCAAGATTTGCCTGGAGCTTCTGGTTCATACACTGGAACAGGTAATGGAACGAACAGCATTACAGTGCCTAGTACTTTAGCAGTTGGTCAGTATACTTATACCGTTACTAATATTGTAAATACGGACGGACCTTGTACAGGTACGGTTGATGGTGTAACGTTTGGTCCTCAAACAATAACCATTAATGTTTATCCGACTCCTTCATTTACAGTGAATCCTGACTCAAGTGAAGTTTGTGAGTACAATGTTGCAACAAATGATTTCTACTTAGTAGTATCTAACGCTCAATATTGTTCAACTCCGACAACTTTAACACCAACGGCTTGGTCAATTTCTGGTATTACTGATAATGTAATTAGTAATGCTCCAGCAACAATCACAGGATCAGGAAACGGTGCAACATCGATTTACAACTCGAATACCACAACTGCCTTAGCAGCAGGGTCTTATAGCTGGACTGCGACAACCATAACAACTACTGGCTTGTCAACAAACTGTCCTGCAACTATCTCTGCTAATAATGTTCATATTTTAACTGTTAACCCGGCTCCAGATGTAGTAATTAATGGTACAACTGGACCACATACAATTAACATTTGTGAAGGTGCTTTAGATAGTTTCAGTTTTGAAGTAACAAATGCAGTATTAAACGGTGAAAATGTAAACTGGACAATTTCATATTCTGAGTCTTCAGGTCAAGTAGCTTCTTTTTGTACAGGAGGTGTAACAGCTGACTTACCAGGTGGTAGTGGTTCTTACTCTGGAATTGGAAACGTAGACTCTACTATATATGTACCTACTACATTGCCTGTAGGACAATATATATATACAGTAACTAACATTGTTAATACAGATGCTAGTTGTACTGGTCACGTAGATGGTTCTTCACCGAATACGCAAACCATTACAATTAATGTATATCCAAAACCTACTTTTACTGTAAATCCTGATTCAAGTTCGATTTGTGAAAATAATATCGCAACTAGTGACTTCTCAGTTTCTGTTACTAACGCTCAATATTGTTCAACTCCTTCTACACTTACTAATGCAGGATGGAGTATTAGTGGTATTACTGATAATGTTGTTAGTGACGCTCCAGCTACAATTGTTGGTACGGGTAATATAACTGCAGGACCTTATAACTCAAATACAACTGCAGCATTGACTGAAGGCTCTTATACTTGGGATGCAACAACAATAGCAACGACTGGATTACCTATTAGTTGTTCTCAAACAGTAACTGGCGACACGGTTCATGTATTGACAGTAAATCCGGCTCCTGATGCATCTTTTGCAATTGCGACATTAACAGTTTGTGAAGGTGATACGGATTCATTAGTAGTAAACGTAACAAATGCCGAATTAAACGGTAATGACGTGAATTGGAGCTTTGATGTTACAGAAACGTCAGGTAACATGACTTCAGCTTGTATTGTTGACGCTGGTCAAAATGCAAGTTTAGTACGTGATTCTTCAGGTAGCGGTAATTCAACATATAAGTACTATATCCCAGGTAACTTAGTTCCTGGTGTTTATACATATACACTTAGTAATGTATTAAATACAGATTCAACTTGTACAGGAACAAGTGCTACAAGTACAATCACCGTTTATATTTATCCAAAAATTGAAATAGACCTCACACCAACTGCAACTGCAATTTGTGAGGGAGAAACAACGGATTTTGATATTGAAGTTACTAACGCTCGTTACTGTAGTGCATTGAACACGGCGTCGAACAACGCTTCGTGGACATTGGTTTATACTGACGCAACGGCTAGTAACATTACAGGGCCAACACTTACAGGGTCAGGTAATTCATCTTATACATTTACGGCAAACAGTGGAGGTTTATTAAGCGCTGGTGTTTACCAATTCATTACATCAACAGTTACTGCAAGTATTACTTCACCTACTGCGGCTTCTTGCCCAGTAAATGTTGCTGATACATTTACATTAACGGTTAACCCAGAGCCTGTAGTTACTTTCTCTACAACAGGAGTTACTTTATGTGAAGGTGCTACTGGAACATTTAGTGTTAATGTTACGAACGCACAATACACAACAGGTTCAACTACAGTTGAAGCTGATTGGACGGTTGACATGATTGGTGATAGCACTGACGTTGCTAACGCATGTGCTTCAGGTGGAGCTGGTGCTGCAATCTTCGGATTAGCTGGAACGAACAACTTGAATGGTACTGGTGATACAACAATATCTGTTTCGATTCCTGGTACATTGGCTCCTGGAGTTTATACGTATACATTAAATGGTGTTGTTAATACATCTAATACATGTACTGGAACAATCGGAGCAATACCTACCATTACAATTATTGTTTATCCTGTACCTGACGTAGACTTAAGTACGGATTCGTTGACGGTTTGTGAAAACACTACTGCAACTTTCGATTTGACAATAACAAATGCAGAATACTGTGCTACTATCGGTGGTGCGCCTATCTCAGTTAACTGGGAAGTGACTCACACGGATGGAGTCCAAAGTAATGTGCCTGCTTCAGTTTGGGCTGGTACTGGTAATATGGGAGCAACTACATACACCGTTAACACTGGTTTAGCATTGACAAATGGTGGTTCTCCATATACATTAAATATATCTCAAATTGAAAACATCACACATAGTTGTGTAAATACAGATTCGTTCACTGGTACTGAGTTAACAGTAATCGTAAACGATTTACCTGTTCTTACAATTAACAGTGTTTCTTCTAGTGTTTGTGATGGTAATGCCGCAACAATTACTTATTCAGTAAGTGATGTTGGAGCATCTGAAGGTTGGACGTTTACATTCACAACTGATGGTGGAACGACAAATCATACAGTAACTGGCGTAGGTCCAGTGACAAGCGTAGATACGACAACAGTTGCGTTAACGCCTCCTGGTGTTGTTACAGTTTCTTATAGTGCGATTACAAATACAACAACAACTTGTGTTGGTAACACACCTTCTAACAATAATATTACTGTTCTTGATTTACCAGACGTAACATTGTTTGTAAATGCAGCAGGAACAAACATTTGTTCAGGTTTAACAAATGATTATAATGTAACAGTAGTTAATGCTGCTGGTAAAGGTTGGGAAATATTCTATACAATTGACGGAACAGCTGCTCCTGCTACTTGGACTGGTACTGGTAACGGAACGTTTACAAGAACAGTTCCTACTCAATATCACCAAGATCCAAATGGTGCTTTTGATTCTCGTCCACTTGTTATTGATAGTATCAGATGGACTGGTGGTGCAGGAACACCTCCACTTTGTATCAACTCTGCTTCTATAACTGATCCAAACGCGGTATTAAACATTATGCCACGTCCTTACATCGGTTTAGTTGCTCCATCTAATGTTTGTATTAACTACACTGCGGAGATCGAATACTTCGTAGGTGGTGTAAGAAACACTGACATTTGGGATTTCGATTGGTACACAACTGGTCCAGCTGATGG
>ERZ1048872.207-NODE-207-length-71950-cov-9.418291_pt1 | contig 71950 bp, 67 predicted proteins | sample MGYA00383100_ERZ1048872 | MGnify/ENA primary metagenome ERZ1048872 (study PRJEB29581, sample SAMEA5548370) | metagenome | biome: marine; feature: coastal; material: water | depth 50 m | study: Short-term variability in the microbial, nano- and picoplankton...
CAAGATTGGTGTCCTGCGTTCTACCCGAAAGGATTTCATTGCCGATGACCAGCATGCAGCCGGTTACTATTGGTTCTGCCATGACGTTTCTATTTGCTCCCGTGTTTATCTTACCCACTGATTTTTTACTGTCTTTTGATCTGAACGCGTGATCAACCCATCAAACCAGATTTCCAATCGAGGTTAACCGACGCGAAGCGCGAGTCTAACGGTTTTCTCACTACAGGTAACGTTGTTGATGAAGAATATGTGACTCCGCAGAGCATTCGTATTAAGGACGACCTTCTCGATGCATTCAACCCATTTTGAGTCAAACCTTTTCCAATAAAACATGGGTTTCAAATCCTATAGAGCGCGTTCTCGCTTAGCACTTTCCGATAAAAAATTCGCGGCAAAAAAATCTCCGAAGTCACTAAAGATTTTCGGTGCATCCGTCTGAAAAGTTTCAAATGTCTTAATTTACCGTATCGCATTAACAAAACACACTTGTCTTAACAGTTGACTGAAAAACACAAAACAAATGAGACGCCAGCATAGTTAGTGGGAGTGAGACACAAAACATCCCAGTTTGGGCTTTCAGCGTATTTAACTTAATCATTAATCTCTATTAAAACGTAAACGGCGGCGCATCTGACGACAAAACTATTCGCGACGCCTGTAATGGTCTGATGTTATAGTAAAACGTTCCAATTCTGCACGAAACTTGGCTTTTTTCACTTGCCTCTTAAGCATCACGCAGGACCGCCTTGAAGTGCTGAAAGCACAGCCAAAAACACAACTGATACAGAATTCGCATTTAGGAAAAAAATGAAAAAAGCTGCTGATGAGCTCGATCACATTTATATCAAAGGTGCCCGAGAGCACAACCTTAAATCGGTGGAAGTCAAAATTCCTAAACGAAAACTTGTTGTTCTGACTGGCGTTTCTGGTTCTGGCAAATCCTCATTGGCATTCGACACCCTTTATGCTGAGGGTCAGCGACGCTATGTTGAATCTTTGTCAGCTTACGCCAGACAATTTCTGGGTCAGATGGAAAAACCAAAATATGACATGATTAGAGGCCTCTCCCCGACAATCTCCATCGAGCAAAAAACCACGGGAAGAAATCCCCGCTCAACCGTCGGCACGATCACCGAAATATCTGACTATTTAAGAGTTTTATTTGCCCGGGTTGGTATCCAGCACTGCCACCAATGCGGCAGTAAAGTGCAAAGCCAAACACCACAACATATCGCAAGAGAACTGATAAAACTGCCCGAAGGAACCCGCCTTCACCTAATGGTTCCTTTGCTCGTCAACCGCAAAGGCGAGCATCGGGAGATGCTTGAAGATGCTCGTGTTCAGGGGTACGTAAGACTGAGAATTGATGGCGACATCGTCAGAAGCGACGAGATCGACTCGCTGGACAAACGTAAAAAGCATACAGTAGAAGCTGTAATTGATCGTCTCGTCATCAAGGAAGAGGTCCTCGAACGGCTAACCGAATCTGTAGAATCTGCGCTTAAACTCGGTCAAGGCGTGCTGATAGCAAACATCAACAGCACTGGTCATCCGAGCAGAGACCAAATTTTTTCCGAGCACATGTCCTGTGCTGACTGCGGCATCTCTTTTCCTGCGCTATCACCTCAGGCATTCTCATTTAATAGCCCTCAGGGAATGTGCTTGGAATGTAATGGCTTGGGCACGCAGGTTGCCTTCGACCCCGACCTACTGATACCAGACAAGGAACTGAGCCTTGAGGAAGGCGCACTAAAACCCGTCGGGAAGGTACATCCAGATAACAACTCTACGGGTTCAGTCTTTCACCGACAAGTGTTCAAACACCTCAAAATTCCGACCGATAAGCCTTGGCGTAAACTCACTAAAATACAACAAAGCAAAATCCTCAATGGTACCGGTGAACAGCGGTATAAGATTAACTGGGGTCGCCACGGCACGACGCAATCGCGCTATGAAGGATTACTTAATCGGTTAATGAGACGGTTTAGAAACACCCGCTCCGACGGCATGAAAAAGTGGTACTCGCAATTTCTAGCGAACTCACCATGTACTAGTTGTCAGGGCGTTAGGCTACGTCCCGAAAGCGCTTCGGTTCGGGTTGCCGACAAAACCATCGTTGAAGTCTCTGCATGGACGATTGATCAAACGAGCCAATTTTTTCACGGAATGAATCTCCAAGGCGCCTCGGGAGAAATTGCTGCAGAAGTATTAAAGGAAATCTGTAACCGGCTCAGTTTCTTGGTATCTGTTGGTCTTTCCTACTTATCTCTCGACCGACTCGGACCTAGCCTGTCTGGCGGAGAGTCTCAACGCATCAGGCTAGCAAGCCAAGTTGGCTCAGAGTTATCGGGCGTCATTTATATCCTTGACGAACCTAGCATCGGGCTACACCAGCGGGACAATGAAAAATTGCTATCCACACTGTGCCGTATGCGCGATATTGGCAACACCGTCGTCGTGGTTGAGCACGATGAGGAAACTATTCGACTTGCAGACCATGTCGTTGATTTCGGTCCCGGTGCTGGCACCCGCGGCGGCAACATCGTTCATGCTGGCAGTGCGAAGAGTTTGGAGAAAAACAGGAAATCGCTCACGGGAAATTATCTCTCAGGCAGAACCCAAATTGAAATACGCCCCGAGCGCAGAACTCACAATGGCGCCATCACCGTGGAAGGGGCAAGCGCCAACAACCTGAAAGATGTTACCGTGGATTTTCCTCTGGGTATTCTCACAGCAGTGACTGGCGTCTCTGGCGCAGGTAAGTCGACCCTCGTCAACGACATCTTGCATCCAGCACTCTCAAGACAGTTTCACAATGGCACTCAGAAAGTCGGCGCGCACCGCAAAATCACAGGCTTAAAACAACTCGACAAGATCGTTGCGATAGACCAACGACCTATCGGCAGGACACCGAGAAGTAACCCTGTCACTTACATCAAGGTTTTCGATGAAATAAGAACCTTTTTTTCTATGCTACCCGGTTCCAGAATGCGCGGATACAAACCGGGTCGCTTCTCCTTCAATGTAAAAGGCGGTCGTTGTGAGGCCTGCCAAGGTGACGGCGTTCGAAAAATCGAAATGCATTTTTTGTCGGATGTTCACGTTCAATGCGAGGAATGCGAGGGTAAGCGATTTAACGAAGCAACGCTCGAAGTAAAATACAAAGGCAAGTCAATTGCAGATGTCCTCGAACTTACAATCGCCGATGCTGTTGATCATTTTTCCGAACATCCAAAAATTGTGTCCAAACTTCAGTTGCTCGTTGACGTCGGGCTGGACTACCTTCACATGGGACAACCTTCATCGACCTTGTCCGGTGGTGAGGCACAACGAATAAAACTCGCGCGAGAGCTATCGAAGGTCGCCACAGGCAGAACCTTTTATATTCTTGACGAACCAACCACGGGGCTACATTTCGATGATGTGAGGAAACTGCTAATAGTCCTAGACAGGCTAGTTGACGCGGGCAACTCTGTGACGGTCATCGAGCACAATCTCGATGTTATTAAAACTGCCGACTGGATCATCGATCTTGGACCAGACGGCGGTCCCGGCGGCGGCAACGTCATCGCGCAAGGCACACCAGAGGCCATTCAAAAAGTAAAAGCGTCGGAGACGGGTAAGTATCTCAAGGATGCACTTAAGTCGAACCAACCAAAAAAGCGAGCGCGAGGTAAAGCATGAGTAATAACATCGAAACCGCACAACGTTATGCAAATCAATCCGTGCTTATTACGGGCGGAGGCTCTGGCATCGGACTCGCTATTGCAAAACGTTTCGCGAGCATGGGGGCAACAACGCTTATATTGGGTCGTTCTGAGTCACGCCTCGCGCATGCCGTCGATGAAATAAAGTCTATCAACGGAGGCGGGCAACACACATTTTTGGCCGGTGACGTTTCTGATGAATCGACTATCAAGGATGCGGTCAGCAACGCTAGTCATCTTGCGCCGCTTGCAGTTGCGGTTGCAAACGCGGGGATGGGCGGACTATCACCGGTTATCGCAACCGAGGTTGATCATTTTGATGACATCATGCGAACCAATTTACGCGGCACTTTTCTCGTTTTCAAACATGCGGGTCGAGCTATAGCCGCCGCTGGCGGCGGCGCGATGTGCGGAATTTCCAGCATCGCGGGCACTAACACCCATCGGTTCATGGCACCCTATTGTGTCAGCAAAGCTGCGATTGACATGTTGATCAGAAATACAGCAGACGAGTTGGGTCTAGCTAGCGTTAGAGTGAATGGTGTCAACCCAGGTTTAGTGGAAACTGAGCTCGCCACCGGACTTTTCAGCGATGAAAACGTTTACAACGACTATCTGAATTGCATGCCCATCAGAAGACATGGCCAAGTTGAGGATATCGCTAATGCTGTGGAGTTTTTGTGTAGCCCCGAAGCGACATGGATTACAGGCGTAAACCTTGCAGTTGATGGTGGCCACCACTTGAGACAGGGTCCGAATGTGGAGCCATTTGCCCGAGCAATATTTGGTGACGAGGCTGTAGATCTCTAGTCTCTAGTCTTGATCCAATTTCTTGGCCCTGGGTCAACCCGGGCCCCAATGCGCTTACCCTGCTCACTGTCTATCAGTTTCATTGTCCTTTGACCGCGAGTCCAAGGGATAATCTGACAACCGTCGTTCACCAAATTACTCAAATCTCTGTATGCGCGTCTGCGGCGATAAACGCTTCGACCAGACCCACAGAATATTTTTCACCATTACCTTGGGGGATTGTAAACAGCGAAAATTAAGAACCATCAGCGGTAGCCTATGAAATTTGCAGTCTTCAGGTGATATCCGCTACAGTGATGTTTACATTCTTTAACAGCGATACAACCAAACGCCTAATGTCCGACTATGATCCAGATGAAGTAGAGATTCGACCCGCCGCAACTGTCATGCTAATCGCAGACCGCCCCGACCTTCAGGTCTTTATGATGGAGAGAAATGCCAATATCGTATTTGCTGGTGGCATGTGGGTATTTCCGGGCGGCCGTGTCGACGCAACCGACAACCCGCAAAAATTTCAAGCTCTGAGTGCCCATAGGTCAGATGAAGAAGCCAGCTCGCTTATGGGGCTGAGTAAAGGTGGCTTGAGTTATTACATCGCGGCGATTAGGGAGTCATTCGAAGAAGCGGGCATCTTATTGGCATTAGACAAAGATTCTCACGAACCATTAAGTCTTGCAGGCAAACAAAACTCAGCGCGTTTTAATGTGCACCGACAGGGTGTCAACGCCTCAGAGCGCGACTTTCTCGATATTATTGAAGAAGAAAACCTGATACTCGACGCAGGCGCTATGCACTATATTGCGCGATGGATCACCCCCAAAGGCCCTCCTCGACGATACGACACGCGGTTTTTTATCAGCCGCATGCCTGAAAATCAAATTCCGTTGCATGACGATAACGAGCTGGTTCATTCCGAGTGGATATCACCGCTTGAAATACTCGAGAAAGTCAAAACTGAAGAAATGGTGCTGATGAGTCCGACATTGCGCATGGTTAAATCATTATCGTTATTCAAAAGTGCAGATGATGTGATAGCGGCCGCCTCTGCGAATCTGTCAGACGAAAGGGTGAAGGTTAACAGGTACAACGATCTCGTATTACCCGGAGACCCATTCTACGATGAGGCAGATGAAGACATCGAGTTTGGCTTCACACGACTGCGCCCGCTTTAACCACCCTGCAATACCCTCTTCAGAGGTCGTTAGAAAAGCAACATGAGCAGACAGAAGACAAAGACAGACCATGAATATATTGTTTTGGGCATTGGCGGCGTAGGAAGTGCTGCGCTGTATCATCTGGCAAAACGCGGAGCTGATGTTCTTGGAATAGATCAATATCCTGCGGGACACGACAAAGGCAGCTCTCATGGCGACAGTCGCTTAATACGCTTGGTTTATTTTGAACACCCAGACTATGTTCCCCTGCTCCGCAATGCTTTCGAACTGTGGCGAGAACTAGAAGTTGAGTCTGGGGATGAATTGTTAAACATGACGGGACTACTGCAAGCCGGCCCCCCTGACGGCGAGGTCATTACTGGATTATTAAAAGCCGCAAAGATACACCAACTTAAAATGGAACAACTGAGCCCAGAGGCTGCGAACAAACGATTTCCGGGCATCAACCTTAAAGCAGAACAAACTGCCATTTTCGATGAGAACGCAGGCATTCTGAAAGTTGAAGATTGTGTAAAGACCCACGTCAAACTTGCCCAGAAACACGGCGCGCAGTTAAAGTCGGGTCAGGCAATAGGCTGGGAACAACAACATAACGGTATCAGCGTTCAAGTCGGCGAAGAAACGCTGCATTGTCAAAAACTGATTATCACTCCTGGCGCCTGGGCCTCGGACCTGCTGCCGGCATTGAGCCCTTTCCTCGAGATTCGTAGAAAGTCACTATTTTGGTTCGACAAGCACTCCCCCCAACATGAGCTTGGGAATGATTTTCCAGTCTTTTTCATCGAGGATGGCGATCACAATTTCTATGGTTTTCCAGCCATGGATAAAAAAGGCATAAAGATGGCGGATCATCAGGGCGGAGAGGTGATGTCTTCGCCAACAGAACTGGACAATACGCTTGATGCTAACGCGTTGCTGGAGATCTCAGGCGCACTTAATCAATACCTTCCCGACGTCGGTGACCATTTGTCTCATTACACCAACTGTATGTACACCATGAGCAGCGACGACCATTTTATCGTTGGGCAGTATCCGGGCAATGCTGATGTGCATTTTGTGGCCGGTTTGTCTGGACATGGATTCAAATTCGCGACGGTCCTTGGACAAATTATGGCTGATTTAACGATGACGGGAGAAACAATGCACCCGATATCTTTTTTGAGTCCACGACGCTTTCAACGCTAATGTGCCGATAGTTTCTTAATTTAAAAGCCCCGCTATACGCTCTTTAGATTTTGAAAACTGAGGAAGTAACACCTATAAATACATACTTTTCATGCTGTCCCAGCGCATCGTGCGAACAGACACCTTACCACCCATACTGGGCGCTGTTCTCATAGCAACTAGAGAACAGAAATATCAGAAATTAAAGTAACTGATATTTTTAAAGCATCTGGAAAGCGACAAAATAGCGTATACTTTCGACGTTTCTGATGAGATTGCCGAATTTATGATATCACTCGAGGATTCACCCCTTATGAAGTTATGTCTGCACCACGTTAAAAAAGATACGACTTTTATCGCTGAATGCTTCGACATTTTGGCTCATCAAACAGCCAGTCTGATCACTTGGGTTGCCGATGCAGACATGGATCGTTTGCTGATCCCTTCACGACTTGGGCTATATTCGTTTGAGCGAGCGGCTGACGCGTCTCTGAAGATGATAACTATTGTTGGCAGTTACGATCTCGTTTACAAGCGCGTAACCTTTCGGGTTTTAACGTCGAGCAACCAACGATGACGCGACCCGCTATTGTTATTGTTATTGTCCTCGTCACCCTAATGCTCTTTGTTACGACAGTTTATCTTTCAAGTGACACCAGCAATCAAACAACATCCGAGAACGAGAGACCCGCAGCTTCCGCAAGTGCTCCGCTATCAGGGCATGGAGATCAGACTAAACCCATTGTCGAATACGTCGATGTAAAGCTCAAGAAAAAACGATTCTTCGAATACCTTCTACCCATGATCACTGTCGCGAACGCGCAAGTGCTCGCAGAGCGAGGCAAACTGTTAGCGCTGCAGAAACGCTACAACAACAATCCGCTGCTCTCTACGAAAGACCTGTCTCAACTCACCGTAATTAGCAATAAATACAAAATGACAGTTCATAGCCAAGCGGAAAAAAACCATCAGCAAAGTCACATTGAAAAATTACTCACAAGAGTCGACCTTATACCGGCTTCACTCGTACTCGCTCAATCCGCCAACGAATCGGCATGGGGCACGTCGAGATTTGCTGTGGAAGCAAACAATTACTTTGGCATGTGGTGTTTTACCCCAAATTGCGGTGTTAAACCCGCCAGACGCACACCGGGTTTAAACCACGAAGTTGCTAAATTCAATTCTGTTCAGGAAGGCGTTTCCCGTTACGTGCTTAACTTGAACACCAACTCAGCTTATACCGAGCTAAGGCAAATTCGCGCTGACCTGAGACTCGCCAACACTGAAATCACCGGATTCGCGCTAGCCGAGGGCCTCGAGCGATACTCCGAGCGTGGCGACGCCTACGTGGAGGAAATTCAATCAATGATTCGCTTTAACAAACTAGAAGCATTCAACCAGATTTCTACCGATCAAAATTTGCCAGAAACCTAAAACGAAAGGTAAAAATGGACCTGTTTTATTGACCGATTATTGAGCTCTAAGATATTACCGCCCACCATGAAAAACACAGATTAAGCTGAGCAAGCTTCTCAATGGATAGGGAGCGCTTTCACGAAAAGTTTGAAAAGGGGTAATAGTAACAAGTCAAAAAACTACAGGCGCAATTCGCTTATCCTAACAACAAGACTAGTTAGCACCCTTACCTCAACCGAAGCATGTTCAGTGTTCAGGTTGACGAAGTCTGTTCCTGCATATGATAAAGCAGTCGCCACAGTGTCGCGGCAACCAATGCATGATCTATTTCACCGGCTAGTAGCATATCTTTAATTCGATCAATACTCAGCAATACAACTTCTGTTTGCTCGGTCTGGGTATTCTGAATTTCTTTTATCAGCTCTGCGCCACGGCCCAAATAAGTAAACAACCGATTCGATTGAATCGCCGGGTTAGGATTCAATACTCCCAAAGATTCAATTTGTGAAACTTCGTAACCAGTTTCTTCGAGACATTCCCTGGCTGCTGCGATGCCCGGTTGTTCTCCCATATCGACCATGCCGCCCGGAATCTCTAAGGTAATACTTTCACTGCCATGTCGATATTGGCGCACACAGACAATCTCACCCGCATCTGTCATCGGTACAATATTTACCCAATCTGTGGTTTCCAGAAAATAGAACGAATGTTCCTTGCGGGTGAGTGGAGACACAGACAAACATTCGTTGACCGTGAAGATTCGACAATCGGCCATCACTTTATGCTGCTTTCGCGCCCAGGGTTTAATATTACTCACATTGCTTTCCTTGATATCTGCAAAAAATTCTAATTGTTATTTTCTAGCCTTGAGAGCCAATAGTGGCTGTCAAATGATTCGTCACCGACAAGGTGACGCCACAATTTAATTCGATTCACAATCTCAAGGCGACTTTCATCCATGGGAAACCATTTTTCGGGTAATTCGAAAATCGTCTGAACTCGATCTCTATGCAGATAAGCATCCGGGTCAAAAATTGCTTTGGGGCCCACGGACTTTTCATCAAGGTCAGAGATGTTCCACAGTTTCACTTGTTTCTCTGTGGCATTGAGACGAATCTTGAACATATAGCGGTGGTTTTCAGTCTGATTTCTGCCGCCGCCGTGCCAGATACCATGATGCATGACGAGCAGTGTGCCCGCTGGACAGACTACATGCTGTTGACCTTTTATATTCTGATAACGCGCGATCGCCATTTCGTTAACCCGCCGAAAGTGGCTGCCCGGGACATATCTAGTCCCACCCATACGCTCTGTGATTTCGTGCGGATAATACATTAACTGGATATCGAAATTGGTCCTAGTATCAATGATCGAGTCTGCATGGATATATTGCGCTGTTTTTTGATTCGGCGGACAGTGATGAATAGCATGATGATCAAAGAGTGGGTCACGACCAACAAGTGACTGAATAATCCCCCTTACCGAGGGTAAATCAAGCAACTGTCTCAGTGCCGGTTGGTCAACATAACACTCAGACAACGGGGTGCCTGGCGAGTAGCTGTGCACTTCAGAATCCTGAATAAGTAGCCCATCCTGTTCCCCTCCTGCTTCAATAGCCGCAAGGACAGTATCGTTTATAGATTCGGGTACAAGCGCATCGAATCGAAGGAAACCCCTTGCAACAAACAGTGCCATTTGTTGCGTCGTCAATAGATTGTCCATGATTACTCTACCTCTACCAGCTGCTCCAACACGATCTCAAAAGGGAGAAAAGACGTGCTGTATTCTGTTCCAGGATAAGGAGGTACAAGTTGAGATATTTGTATTACCCGCCAGCCATCGAGCATCGCCTCCAGGCCAGTATTATAGGGCGGCTCATCCTGACCACCGGGGTGATGAAACGTCTTGCCCGTACCATCGTATGTCGCCCAGCCAACAACCTCCGAATCAAGCGCAGACGACCTGCTGTATAACACCATAACAATTTGACGTTGTTTCATACACAGTCATTCCGGTTTTGGACGTCGGGACTGGAAACCCTACTCAAGGAGTTTTCGACACTTGTTTTTGTAAATATAAGTAAGACGCGACACGTTCTTATAATTACGGTTAATCTTATTCTCCATTCTATTCAAATTGTATTTCCAAGATTCTAAAAATACGGCTTCTACTTCAGAATCAATTGCTTCCGTTCCACCAAACTCACGCTTTCCCGCGTCTTTCGCTAATCTGATATATTCATCCATTTTCTCCGATTCAAGGTTAGCCATTTCAGGCATTTGTCGAACACGCCTGAAAGACCCAGCCATCATACGGTGATAAACTGCACAGGTGACCAGTGCTTCCATGCTCTTATCCGCACTCTCGACCGGTTCGCCTTGTATGGACGGGCTCATTAGCGCAAAGAACAAGGAAACAGAGATACCACTAAAGGTTGAAAATTTTATTTTAATGACCACTGCTGATTATGCCCACCGCTAGAATTTACATCACACTCATCACATGTGCTGTTCTTGTGATCGTATTCGGATTAACCCCGTTAATCAAATGGCAGTTAGAAACCAGACTAGCTAAATTTCTCTCACTCGATGTATCTATTGGTGCTATCGCGCTTAATCCGCTCAGCGGAACGCTCGTAATAAACGAGCTTGAGGTCGCCGACGTCTTAACGCTTTCAGAGGGCGTAATCGAACTAGCGCTGAAGCCTCTGTCCCGCAGGCATATCCACGTCAAAAAAATTACGCTTCATGGACTTCACTCAAATATAAGGAAAAATGGCGACGTCACGAATATTGGAGGTTTTAAAGTACCTGCCAACGATGTCGATATGAACAACGCTAAAACGACGAGTTGGACCTATCAACTGGACAGTATCGAAGTGAACGAAACGCAGCTGAACTTGGCGCTAGATGAGCAATCGCATCAGCTTTTCATCTCGTCTATGAACGCTGGACCCATCATTACTGACCCTGAAGCCCCCGTTAATGTGGCGATCAAGTTTCAATTAGGTGCAACAACAGTCGGTGTTGAAGGTCAATATCAATCCGCTCTATCCTCACAACACAACTTTCAAGGCCAACTGACACTGTCAGATTTCGATCTTAAATTACTAGAACCTTTTCTAAAACAACCCATGGCGGGAACTCTGACAACAGAACAGAATGTTAATTTGAACGGTGATGCCAACAACTTCATCGTGAAGTTGCAAGGCCCTAGCGAAATAATCAATCTTTCTTACAAGCACCTGCGATTTGGCAACGTATCATCGGAACAAAACTTTCAGGCCAGTAAGTCTCACGAGCAGCTAAATATCACCAGCTTAGGGGACATTAAATTTAACAAAATCAGTTTTGAGCAATACGACGTAGAGAAAATGCATTGGCAGGGCACACTTGCGTTTGAAAAAATACCTGAGCATAGCGCGAATTTTCTGGGTTTCGAGATGCGTGTAGACGGCGACGTTTCGGCTTCTGGCATTTCTAATCAGGTTTTTGGCAAAGTCGAGAAAATCGATTTTACATCCGTCTCTTTTGTTTCAGGTAAAAAACTTGAAGCAGAGTCGTTATTGATCAGCGGCGATCAAAGCATCCTAACAATAAACAAGGGGGGCAAACTTAAAGAACTAAAGTCCGACATCAAACAAACAGACATTGAGGTGGCATCTGAATCGATACCATCTGACGAATTTGAAAAGTTGCTACCACTGGACGGCATTAATATCGCCCGCTTTGACATAAAGGAAGGCAATTTACACTTTCGCGACAAGAAGGTCACACCTGAAATCACACTCGCGCTAAGTGGAATTAACCTCAGCGTAGCCCCTCTTTCTCGCAATCGGCTTCTGGACTATAAGCTCACAGCCAACCATCAGAAAGATGTTAGACGAGACGCTAACATCACTAGTGCGGGCAAGTTTCAGGTTTCCGAGCAACTGACAGGAGAGGCAAGCCTGACATTGAAAAATTTCGAACTACATGAAATTAGCGCTTATATGGACGATAGCGTGCAAAGCGGCAGACTCACGCTCGACGCCGACCTGAAGATTGAATCGGGACTTGTACACCTTAAAAACCATATTCTCATCGAGTCGATGAAAATGTCAGATACCAACGCTACTAGCAAAAATAGCGATGGCGCTTCGGTTGCACTTGCGCTGTACCTCCTAAAAGATAAGCACGGAGACATCGAACTTGACGTTCCCATTGAAACAGATCTTGATAACTTTTCGATTGGCACTCAAGGCATTGTATCCAAAGCTCTGCAGGGTGCAGCGCAAAAAACAGCACTAAATTATGCAAAATTTGCACTGCAGCCCTATGGTAGCCTGCTGCTACTGAAAGATATCGCGGGTGCAATCACACAACCGCGTTTCGAACCGATTACGTTTGCACCACGCTCGACTGATCTAACGGAAGAAGCCATTGGCTACGTCAAAAAAATAGCCAAAATGCTTAATGACCGGCCGGAAATGCGCATCACGATCTGCGGTGTCTCGACAGAACTGGACATCCCAGTGCCCGTCGCCACAAAGTCTGATGATGCAATTGACTCAACTGCAAAGGCTGAAAAACCAATCAAAGCCGAACCCAGCATCCCTGCTCCAACATTTTTGCTAGCGTTGGCAAAACGGCGTGGTGACAAAATACGACAAGAAATGGAGAACAACGGCGTTGTTGCAACCCGCATTTTTTCATGCAAACCGACGGTTGAGAAAACCGAAACCGAGGCCAGAGTGGAACTGTCACTTTAGTCCGACATACAACAATCCATATATGTAACAACATATCGATCGCTTATATTCTGCCTAAGCCTTCGCTTTCAGTAAAAGCCCTCGCTAGACTTACTACCATCGAGGCTGAGCCAATAGAGAGAGATTTGTGATTAACAAAGAGCAACCGGGGTGGTTTAAGCGTGCCCTGGCCGTCCCTTATAAAGACAAAACGGTCATCTGCGATGGCGTCGACATTCACTACCTGCTTTGGAGTGATGACGCAACAAAACCTGGGCTGGTTCTCGTCCATGGCAACGGTGCCCACGCCCACTGGTGGACATTTCTTGCGCCTTTCTTCATGGATCACTACCAAGTTCTGGCAATAGACCTGTCCGGCGCCGGAGATAGCGGTCGCCGATCACGATACACCACCGAATCATTTGCTGCCGAGATAAATGCTGCTGCGGACGACGCCGGGTTTGGTAACGACACCATCATCGTAGGCCACAGTTTCGGTGGCTACATTACACTCAGGACGGGTTTACTGTATCGCGACCGACTTGAGGGTATTGTGCTTGTTGACTCGGCAGTCAGACCTCCTGACTTCGAATGGGAACGTGACCCTAGACGTTCACCGATTAAAGCAAAGCGAATATATGAGAGCTTCGACGCAGCCCATGCAAGATTCAGACTCATGCCTCCGCAGGATTGCGACAATGCGTATCTACTTGATTACATCGGTCACCATTCAATCATGGAGGTCGACGAGGGCTGGACTTGGAAGTTCGACGACACTATGTTTCAGAAATTCGAATTTGGCGAAAACATGCATGAGGACCTTGCCAAGCTGCAAGTTAGGGTCGGCGTTGTATACGGTGAAGACAGCTATTTGTTCTCCCAAGAAATCGCCGACTTTATGTTTGAAGTCCTCGATAAGTCAGTACCGTTTGTCGGCATCCCGGAGGCACAGCATCACTTATTTCTCGACCAGCCTTTGGCCTTTGTAAGCAGCCTTCGTACGTTGCTAGCAGAATGGCGACATTCACGCCCCCAAAGAGTACATCCATAAATTCATTCACAGAGTCGCCGCCATCGGTACATATGCCGAGCCTTTGCAGATACCTTATCGATATACAGATCTCCTCATGAGACCCGCATCTGATTATTGATGACACAGGGTCTCGCCATCTTCAGCATCAACCGTGCTCAATTTCGGGCTTTTCAAATCACCTTTGTCACGTCCTTGTTGCAATTACAGCCGTCGATTTTCGCGCCGTCTTTACGAAGCATGTCAGAACCTGCGAACTGTTTTGTTGAGATGTTTGCTCTCATACACACCTCGCAAACGACTGGAGGCTTCTTTCTCACAGAATGACCATCATCAGCATTGCCCAGAACATCGCGGCCTTTCGTACCTTTTGCTTTGCTGGCACAACGTTCGCGCCAATAAAAATCAACAAATGTCTTCATTGACCCAAAGTTTCATTAGCCTCACACTGTGTTAAAACCCAACAAAGTACCGGTAAAAATATGTCAAACGAGATTGTTCTGTTAGAGCAGAGGGGCGCGATTGCTATTGTCACTCTCAATCGTCCTGAAACGTTAAATGCTTTGAGCAGAGACCTACGAAACGAGATCGCTGCAACCTTTGCTAAACTGAAGCAAATGGATGACATCAGAGTTGTTATTCTGACCGGCGCCGGTCGTGCCTTCACATCAGGTGTCGACCTTAAGGAGGCCGGTCAAAAGGGATTCACACCGAAACGCAACGAAGTCGTAGACCTTGCGGGTACCATTGCCGAATTCCCATGGCCGATCATCGGCGCGATCAACGGGTTCGCAATTACCGGAGGGTTTGAACTGGCGCTCATGTGTGACGTTTTGATTGCATCAACAGAAGCTAAATTTGCCGACACCCATGCTCGTGTCGGCATTATGCCAGGCTGGGGGCTTTCACAACGCCTACCGAGGTTGATCGGCATCAGTCGCGCGAAACAGATATCACTCACCGGCAACTTCATCGATGCCGATACAGCCGAACGCTGGGGGCTAGTGAATAGTGTACATCAGCCAGCAGAGCTGATACCCGCAGCCTTAAAAATAGCTGAAGATATGACTGGTTGTATGCCCCACATGCTGCAGGGCTACAAACAGGTCATCGACGAGGGCTATGGTATGAACTTTGATGAAGCGCTTGTTATGGAGGCCAAAAGGTCAGCAAAACAATCTGCGGCAGTGAGCAGAGAAAGTGTAGAAGCTGCACGAAAGGCCGTGACGACCCGCGGGCAATCGCTACAGTAATCAATCTGCGTCATGGGTCACCGGCGGCGGCATCGCCGCCATGATTCGGTTTACCAAACGGGAGAATGGTAAGCTTTGTATCCATACCGACCCTGTGCCGCTGAGTGTAGCAAGACAAAAGCCCTCGCCGCCGAAAAGCATGCTTTTTAAACCACCAGCCAACGCGATGTCATAATCGATACCCTGACTAAATGCGACTAGGCAGCCTGTATCAAGTCGAAGTGTTTCGTTGTTCAACTGCTTTTTTATCAGGGTACCACCTGCGTGAATAAATACGAGCCCGTCTCCCTCGAGCTTTTGCAGAATAAACCCTTCTCCACCGAAGAAACCGGCACCAAGACGCTTACTGAAAGCAAGATTAATCGCGGTACCCTTTGCCGCAACGAGGAAGGCGTCCTTCTGGCAGATGACTTCACCACCCTCTTCCGATAAATCAATAGGTACGATAGAACCTGGCAAGGGAGCACTGAAGGCGACCTTACGCTTACGATCACCTTCGTTGGTAAAGTGGGTCATAAAAAGAGATTCGCCAGTCATCAAACGTTTACCGGCACCGAATAATTTACCAACAAAACCGTCCGCGTCTGAGCCATCACCCATTTTTGTTTCAAAGGCGACATCGGATTCCAAATAAGCCATCGCCCCGGCCTCTGCGACAACGGTCTCTTCCGGGTCTAATTCGATCTCTACGAGCTGTATGTCGTGACCGAGTATTTCGTAGTCAATTTCATGACTTTTCATCTATCTAATTCCTCAATTCAGCTGCCACTGTAACTTCAATTTCAAGCGAACAAAGCTTGTCGAAATCGTCGATAACGACGTCCGGTTGCGCCAATCGCATGCTCCATAGCAATTCTCTAGTGCTTTTAATTTTTCGCGCTTTTATGGGGTTAATACTAGTTGCTGATTCGCAACAAAGATACGGAATGTAAGTAAATCAAACAATTTAATCCGGCCTTTGCCTTGCTTCGGAAACGCCGCATTTCATTTCACCACGCGGGTATGCAGTTTGTTATCTCAGCCACATAAGAATTGGGACAAAAGATAACGCCAAGCCGCAAAACTCCCGCTGTCCAAGATGCGTTACATCAGTCGAACTTCAAAAGACGATTTAAATTTCTTTGAACCACAACGCGACCCAATGCCGTGTTGACATAGAAAGTCTGCGATCTATTCTTGGAACGACATCTTAGCGGTGGGGAATTGCGAAAAATGCTGGCTTACGACAGTTACGATGGTCTGTTGATCGGCGCTTTCAATTTATGACCGTCTCCAACCGATCAAAGGCCTCAATCAGTACCTTTTCGGGCTGGGCATAGCACAACCGAAGGTAACCTTCTCCGGCAGCACCAAAAGCAATGCCCGGCGCGAGGCCAACGCCACTTTCCTGCAAAAGTTTGCGCGCCAGTAACATACTATCTGTTGCTCCGTTGACGCTAAAGAAACAATAGAAGGCTCCGGTTGACGCAATGAACCTGACACCCTTCATATTCCTGAGCCGTGAAGCGGCCAATGCATAACTATTTTCAAGTTGACCCTGTAACTCACGCAACCTGTCCTCACCCTCTTTAAGTGCAACAACGCCAGCCTGCTGAATAAAACCGGGGGGACATGCGATATTAAACTCTGTCAGCATCGCAAGCGTGCTCTCTAGCTGTAACGGTGCAATAAGCCAACCCAACCGCCATCCGGTCATCGACCAAGCCTTCGAAAAACTGTTTATGGAGATAAACAGGTCATCAGGATTAGTCATGGACAGAAATGAAGGTGCCGCAGCGCCATCTGCATACAGTCTGGCGTACACATCGTCCGAGATGATCCAGATTCCGTACTTGCGACAATGCGTCAAAAGCTGCAGTTGCTGCTCAGAGGGCATCACCCAGCCAGTTGGATTATTTGGAGAGTTCAATACGACGGCTTTCGTCTCAGGCGTCAGCGCACTAAGCAATTCGTTCATGTCGAGGTGCCAGCGATCCTCTTTCACCTCCAGCGTTTTCGTCAGCACGCTCGCGCCAGAGATTTCGAATGACTGAGATATGTTCGGCCAGCCCGGCTCGAGCACCACAACTTTGTCGCCTGGTGAAATGATAGCTTGAGCAACCAGCGCTAATCCCTGAGTCCCCGAAGCAGTGATCGTGACGTTTGATACATCGACTGAAGCGTTATAAACGCGGTTGGTGTAACTCACAACCTCTTCTCGCAGCACCATTTTACCACTGTTTGGTTGGTAAAAATGGTCGCCAGCTTCAAGAGAAGCGACCGCAGTCGCAACAATATTCTCGGCGCTTGGCCAAGCACCCTCGCCAAACCAAAGCGGGATAACATTCGGTTGGTCAAAACCCAACTCAGCAATCTCCCGAATTTTGCTGACTGCGAGCGATCGTGATCTGGCGCTGAGGTAATTATCAAATTCTCTATTCATCTATATTGGTATTTGCTCAAAAATATTTTGCACCAAAGTAATCAATCAGGGCCAATAGTATATGCCATGCACTGAGTTGTTACCCATAATGCTGCGCTTTTTTGCGTGAGAAAAGCCATTAACGCCATACAATATCTCACATTCAGCAACCTCGACCCCAGCGCCAATTAGCGCATTTAACCATCGGCAAACGGTCCAAAGGAATTTCATGGTGCGGGTATGCCGTCAAACCGAATCCTCGCTGCAGCGACAACAGGCGAGCTTGGTCGTCTCATCGGCATCCTGTTACCCACTACACATTGCTCAGACAAACATTTGGTTCTATTATGCAAGCATATCCAGCGCACTCGATTCCTACGTTAGATCGTTAGCAACGAATCCCGCGCGAAATCACGATGCCGCAAGGAAAAAGCATGACAACAATAGACACTGGCACTGAAGAACTGCTTTGCACTATCGACCAAAGAGTCGCCGTCATTACACTTAACAAACCCAACAAGAAAAACGCGTTAGGAGACATACTGACGCCGGCGCTTAGGCAGACTCTACTTGAACTAGATAATCATGAAGAGGTCGGTTGTATTATGTTGACTGGTGCTGGTGACGCCTTCTGTTCGGGTGGAGACGTTAGTGGCATGGGCGCGGATGCCAATACTGGGAAAGATAAAACCCCACTGACAAAAGAAGCCCGCATTCAGAAGCTGACAGAGGCACAAAGGACCCTGACGCAGCGTTTGTACGAGCATTCCAAAATTACTGTTGCGGCTTTACCAGGGGCTGCAGCTGGCGCAGGACTATCAATCGCGCTTGCCTGCGATCTACGAGTGGCTTCCGAAGATGCCTTCCTCACAACCGCTTTCGCCAGAATTGGTCTGTCTGGAGATTATGGCGCTAGCTGGTTTCTAACGAGACTTGTGGGCTTGGCACAGGCGAAAGAAATGCTGTACCTCTCCGAGCGAATCACAGCTAAAGAAGCTAAATCGATCGGTCTTGTCAATCAGGTTTTTACTCCAAACCTGTTTCGCAAACAGGCGCTTGAGTATGCAAAAAAAATTGCCAACGGCCCTACTCAGGCGCTCGGCAGAATGAAGAAGAATCTTCACCTGGGACTCGAACAAGAACTGGCTGACAGCCTAGCACTGGAGGCAACACACCTTATCGAATCTATGGGCACGCAAGAATCAAAAGAGGCAATTTCGGCATTCATGGAAAAGCGTGCACCGAATTTTCACTAGCTACAATTTTCAAACAAGACCATTAGGAAAGCCGTTGCGCGCTGGGTCATCTAGGCAATCTCGCATTTCCAAAATAGCTAGAATTGACCGTAAAGTAAGCAACTCTGCGCTTTATCTACTGTATTGCAAGCGGTCGTTCGGTTTGAAAAACCGTCAGCAAACAACAGCCCGCGACATATTCTATAAAATAAACTATCGCGTATACTTCTAATCATTGTGTGCAAATTATCGGGTGTTAAATTGGCAAGCAGCCCAGACCAAACTCACAGCCTGCTTCTTGCTGGCGACATGACGCTTAAGGCCGGACAAAAAAATGTACTGCTGTTTTTTTCCGTCGGCACTATTCTTGCCCTGAATGCTTTCGCTGCATTTCAGGTTTTGGAGGGCAGCAGTCTGCTAGGCGGCGCCATCCTGCTATTTGCCGTCGCGCTTAGTACGATTACTTGGCAGTTATATCGCGCTGCCGAAAATCCCGTTTCTTATATTATTGTCTTCGCCACATTGACCTTGGCGATAGTTTGCGCGACCTATGTTCTGGGTATTGAAGCATTGATGTGGAGTTATCCTGCGATTACATCAATGTTTTTCGTTTTGCCCCGAATATCGGCGAACTTAGGCGGTCTGTTTATTGCTATTCCAGTCTCACTGCTAGCACAACAGCAACTTGGCACAGAGTTTGCGCTCAAAATATTTGCTGCACACGTATTCACCATCATCATGATGAACATGATGCTGGGTGTGATCGTCGACTTGCATCAACAGTTAATAGATCAAGCAGTAAAGGACCCATTGACGGGCGTGTTCAACAGAAGGCAGATGGACTTGTCTCTGCATGACGTTAAATCCCGCTACAATCGCACCGCCGAACCTGTCTCCATACTCATCATCGACGTCGACCATTTCAAGCAGGTTAATGACAAATTTGGTCATGCAGCGGGTGACAATGCGCTGAAAGCCCTCGTCACCATTATTCAGAATAACATTCGAAAAACTGATCAACTGTTTCGCATGGGTGGGGAAGAGTTTTTATTGTTGTTGTGGGGCACCGCGGGAGACTCAGCGATCAATGTCGCCAACCAGCTAAGACTCAAAATACAGGGTGCTGATCTCATCGAAAATGATCGTTTGACAGTCAGCATCGGCGTTAACAGCCTAACGCAGCACCAATCCGTTGAACAATGGCTTGCCGGCGCCGACGAAGCGCTCTATCGGGCTAAACACGCGGGTAGAAATATCGTTATAGATGCGGAACGTGAATCTATTCGACCGTCTGACTCAACTGAAGTCAGCGACTAGCCAGAACATCATTTGCTGGTATCGGTCTTATCGAAACCTATCTTGAGGCTTGATTCTAGTAAAACTAAACGAGACCAGAGATCGGGATTGCCGCGCCATGAATGGCAGATGACTCAGATGAGCAAAGAAAACCGACTAACGCCGCGATTTCTTCTGGTTTCACCCAAGAGTCAAAGTCAGCATCGGGCATGTCCGCGCGATTTCTTGGCGTATCAATCAGGCTAGGCATCACACAGTTCACATTGATCTTCTGTTCTCTTAGTTCTAGCGCCATACTCTCCGTGAGGCGAGTGACTGCTGCTTTTGATGCTGTGTAAGCGCCCATATTTGCTGCCCCTGCATCGCCCGCTCTGGCTGAAATGTTCACTATTTTTCCGCCTCGATCGAGCATTGCAGGTACAATCGCACTCGCCATATTGAGGATAGAGCGAGCATTGAGATCAAACAGAAAATTCCAGGTTGCGTCATCGGTTTTATGGACAGGGTCCCCCATCAAAAACCCGCCGGCAATATTGCAGAGGATAGTAATCTCGCCAAACTGCCTTAGAACTTTAGCAACGGCTTCTGCGCTACCTTCCCTACTTGTCAGGTCACACGCAATATAACAATGATTCTGTTCCGGGTTCGGATAGGCGCTCGCGAGTATCTCGTCGGAAATATCGAGTACGGCTACTCTGGCACCACGATCCGAAAACCAACTCACAACGCTTCGGCCTAGAACACCGGCTCCGCCTGTCACAACGACCGTATTGTTCTCGAACTTATTACTTTCGCTCATTAAAAATGCTCCTCTGGCTTTGCTTGTCGTTCAAACAGGGCAGCGAGAGATAAACTAACCCGTGCCAAAAATCGCTTTGAGTAGATAGAAGAAAATCACTGCGAGCACAGCACCCACGGGCAGTGTCACCACCCATGATACAAATATCGTCGCTACCACGCGTAGGTTGAGAGCAGAAATGCCGCGTGCGAGTCCTACTCCGAGCACACCACCTACCAATGTATGTGTTGTTGAAACGGGCAAACTGTAGCCCGAAGAAATCACCACGGTAGTAGCAGCTGCCAATTCCGCTGCAAAGCCGCTACTGGGCGTTAACTCAGTGATATGAGTCCCTATTGTTTTCATCACCCTGTAGCCGTACATGGCGAGACCAGTGACGATACCTATACCACCCAACAGTAATATCCAATTGGGCGTTGCAGACTTCTGACCAACCAAACCGCCGCTTTCGACGATACCATTTACCGCAGCTAGGGGACCGATCGCGTTAGCCACATCGTTTGAACCGTGGGCAAACGCCATCGCACAGGCGGTAAACAACATTAATACACCAAACACCTTCTCAACGCTGATTAAGTCGTGCTGTTCGGAGCGCGTGACCCGCTTTACCCTAGAGAGAACAACAACACCGATCACAGTGATGACTGCCGCAACACCCAGCGCATAGAACATTGACTCTTCGATACTCAAATCAAGGCCTACATGCTTCAACCCTTTAAGCAACGTTACCATGCCAACGACATAACCCATAAGGAACATGTAGACGGGCACATATCGTTTGGCGGCCATGAACGGATCTTCCGCAGAAAAAATGAATCGCTTAACGCTCATGTAAACGACAAAAGACAACGTACCGGCCATGACGGGGGAGACAACCCAGCTCGAAACAATACTGCCCACCGCCTTCCACTGCACAGCCTCTACACCAATACCCACTGCGGCGAATCCGACGATGGCGCCAACGATGCTGTGCGTCGTAGAGACAGGCCAACCGAAGGCTGAGGCGACTAGCAACCATGTACCCGCGGCAAGCAGCGCGGCCATCATGCCGTAAACCAGTAATTCAGGACTGTCTGACATGATGCTCGGGTCAAGGATACCTTTCCGAATCGTAGAGGTTACCTCACCGCCGGCCAGATAAGCGCCGGCAAACTCAAAAACCATCGCGATAACGATCGCCTGCTTTATCGTGATTGCTTTGGCACCTACCGATGTTCCCATCGCGTTGGCGACATCGTTAGCACCAACACCCCACGCCATAAACACGCCGAAGGCGATTGCGAGGATCAACAGGATTGTGCCGTAGTTAGATATTACTTCCATTGACCGGACTCTCTTGCGTTAGCTACCTGGAAATTATGTACATCATTCTGTTGCCCACCGTCTGAGAGTGATCGGCTACGTCCCCGATCCACTCGATAACCCGGTAGAGAAACATGACTTCGACTGGATACAGATCCTTCTCTATTTCGAACAGTTGGCTTCTGACCTTTACCTGCAACCGGTCATTCTCATGCTCTGCCTCATCGAGCTCGGAAATCAGATGATGAATCAAATCAACTTCCTTGCCACTGAACCCTGTTTCAAACAGCTCATCCAGTTCATTTAGCGCCTTCAGAGCGAAGCCGCAGGTAATTTTTGATTTATCAATAAATTCAAGCAGGACATCACCCATTTGCTCTGGGAAGCTCATCTTTCGACCCATCACCAAGCCGGCGATATCTTTGACCCGGTTCGGAATTCGATCCTGCATTTGCAGCAACTCCAGCAAATCAGATCGTGATACTGGCATGAACAGACTTCGCGGCAGATTCAGCCGGATATGACTCTTCAGATCATCCGCTTTCGACTCAAGCTCCAAAATAAGCTCGTAAAGGTGCTTAGCTTGTTCCCAATCTCCACTGTTGACCGCTTCAAAATAGGGTCCGAGTTGACCCACAGTCTCGTAAGCAACGTTCATGTGCTTTTGGATCGGTGTTATCGGCGAACGACCGAACAATTGATTAAAAAGAGGATTGCCAACCATAAAATTCTCGCCTGACTTTTCGCGCATTATAGTGACAGATTTCTGAGAAGTAACGCGTAAAAATCGATATTCTCTAAAAAATTCTTGGACCGAGATCATCGCTTCAAGTGCCACAAAAAATCAGACAATCGAGCTCATCCTGTGGTATAACTCGCCCCTGATGAAAACACCAAACACCTCTACAGATACGATGCCCCCTAGAACGGCGGCGCTTGACACAAAGGAACGAATCTTCGATGGCCTTGCGATCGTGCTCTCGGGCACCTGCATGCTGCATTGTCTGGCTCTTCCACTGTTGGTGACGGTATTTCCGATCGTTCAGGGCAGCCTGTTGGAAGAAAAGTATTTCCATCTGATCATGCTAGTGCTGATACTGCCGACGAGTCTCATCGCCCTCACCGTTGGCTGCCGAAAACACAAAGACAAGTGGACGATTGCTCTGGGCGCAATTGGTCTGACTGTACTGACGATTACCGCGCTGTTCGGTCACGATTTATTTGGAACGTCAGGTGAGAGAATAACAACCAGCATTGGAGGGCTAGTTCTGGCTGCGGCGCACATCAGAAATTATCTTTCCTGTCGCCGGGTCGACTGTCAGCACGATGAATCAATTGCTGAAGATCAGACGCTAGAGCATTAACACCGAAAGTCCGACGTACACCACCTATAAGTTGCGACGAAACGCCAGTAGCGACTCATAAAGCCCGATGAGAATCGAAACGGTCGGACCTCCGATACGAATTTTACTGTCAAAAAAGACCCTAGACTGGTCTGACTCGATATAGTCGCTCGCACAGACATGGGCTAAATTCTCAAAAGCATAGTGGCCCCGAATACTCGTATGCCAAGTCAGGCGGTAACTTTCGCTGTTCAGCACATCCGATAACTTTATCTCGTATATTTCCGAGACCTCATCAGTATTGGCCTTGATAAAAACAGGCGGCTTTATTATCCCTACGATCGGTTTCATTAGGTAACCAGCCTGTGTGTAATAGTTCCCAAGACTACCCAGTACTTCCACACATTCAGCGTCGAGGTGAATTTCTTCTCTGGATTCCCGCAACGCTGCATCGATCGCATTGGCATCCGTAGCATCCACGGTGCCACCGGGAAAACACAAATGTCCGCCAAAGCGTATGTGCGATTGTCTTTTAGTCACTAGCACAGTTGGCTGATCTCCTCTCAAAATCAAAGGAATCAGAACAGCCGAGGATCGGGCATTACGTTTAATATCTTCGCTGACGGGTAATTCAGCATGGGGATTTCGAATTTCCCGGCGTGCTTCAGGTGCGTTCAAGAACCGACGTATGAGCGGCACAACCGCTGCGAGCTCATCAACATCATTGAGTCGAGGGAGTGGCACGACTTTCGCCGCTCCTCTCTTTGGTTCAGTCGTCACCATCAGAAATCACAATGCTTGCTTCAACTCACGGTATCCAATGAGATGAATACCTGCGTCTAATATGTGCTGTTTCAGCATGGGGTCTTTCCAGGCTAAATAATCGGCATGCCGGGATTCAGGTCTCTCTTTATCTATTGCCATCAGTTCTTCTCCCATTTTTGCAGGGTGGAACAGCATATGACTGAGTCCTGGGCCTACCTTGCTTATCAACTCACGATAAAAAGTTTGCTTGTCTGTCAGCGGTGTTAGCGTGTCTATGTATATTTCGTCAAGGGTTGGGACTTGATGAGTGTCTATTTTTTCAAGCACTTCAGCATAGCCGTCAGCAATATCGCTTTTGTCAATCATGGCAAGCTGCTCACGGGTGATATTTGGCAAAAATGCAGGTACACCAAATTCATCCGCTAGCGCCAGATAGGCAGGCAAAAATTTCGGATGCACGACGCTTCCCATGTGAGTATCAATGTGCGTAATTTCGATGCCGGCATCCAATGCCAATTGTATTTGAGCGCGCATTTCGCTCTCTGCTGCGGCGACGGTTACGTGTCTTACCGCATCTTCTCTGGTCCGCCAGAGATAACCCTGTTCGTCAAGCAAACCCGAAGCGTAATCTCTTGAGCTCACAGCAGGCCAACGAAAAGTGGGGTATTCGCAGGTCAGTGTAAGATGAACACCGACGTCGTAGGCAGGGTTGGCGCGACAGATAACGGCAGCCTCCTGAAACCATGGACCGGCGGTAACAATAGATCCACAAGAAGCACCGCCTATATCTAGACATTCAAATGAAGCAACGTTCGCCGCGTGCGAAAAGCCGATATCGTCGATGTGGGTAATCAGTACTTTGTCATCAGCGCCATAACCCATTTTTCTCAGAAACTCATTCACGATTCCATCTCCTGTCTTACTAGCGGTTTACTCGTTGCAACACATTTTGAATTCAGACTTGTTCCGAACATACACAGATTGGCAAAAATTTATCGCGGAGCGAACACACCCTCGCCATTTATTGTCGCCTGGCGACCGCAAAATTCGACCTCAGTCATCGCTTGCATCAAATCTTGGTCCTGAGTATTCGCAAAGGTTCGCGAACCATCCGGCAACAGACATGCCGCATGTCCCATGGTAGGTCCTTCGGGGCCAAACATCACCGTGTATGACTCGATCTCAACCTCACCGCAATGATCTACCACGCTCGACCTGAAAGGCGTCTGATCGACTTCGTCCTGAACATTCGCGTACTTAAAATCAGCGCCTGGCTCAATGCCCGAATAGATGCCAAATGCATGCTTTGTCAGGTACCCCCCGTTTGCCGTAATCATTCCCTTGGATTCAGGGTCTTTTCGAATCAGCTCTACCATTTTTGCAATACTGTGCATCACGTAGTTGTTGAGGGGTCCGCCACCAAAGGTCAAGCCACCTGTGATAGTCAGTGGTTTATTCTCATCCAGACCAAGCTCTTTCGCAGCCACCTGAACAGCAGAGGGAAAACAGCTATAAACGTCGATATGGTCTAAGTCAGCAACTGCCAGATCGATTAGCTCGAGCGCTCGGTTACCCGCAATGCGGATTGCTGGCGAGCTGTGCAGATTGTCTCTGTTGGATACCATGTAGTGGTCATGCGCATCGGTCCCCGCCAGAGGATAAACCCACTGCGACTCGGGCACACCAAGCGATTTTGCTTTCTCCACAGAGCAGATGATTAATGCAGCACTCATATCTACAGCATTGTTGGAATTCATTAATTTAGGGTAAGGAAAACTAATCACCCTGTTTGAAGCAGAAGCGGTGCGAATGGTTTCTGCGTCAACCTGCTCTTTTATCCAAGCATGTGGATTCGACGCCGCGACTTCACTAAAGCCTGCCCAAAGTTTTGAAACTCTAAGCTGATGCGCTTCGATCGACTCCTTGCGCTGGTACCGGATAGCATTTTCGAACATGGGGTAGACTTGTATGGGCTGACGAATACCTCTGGCTATTTCCGCCTCACCGGCCATCTTGACATCCTCTCCTATCATTTTGGTGTATTCACCGGACGTCTCGGTAATTGGCAATTCAATACCTGCTTTTTTTGCCTTAGCCATACTGTTGCCGTACTCAGCGCCAGTGATCGCGATCAATGAACGAGTGCCAGAGAGAATATCTAATGCGGATTGGTTGACCACAGATTGCACCATGTTGCCACCGAATGGTGTACCCACTAACTCAACATTACTCAGATTGAGCTTTTCAGCAACGTAGCCAGCGGGGTTTTTATAACGCCAAACGCCTCTGATAACCCTAACTGAATCTATATCCTTGATCAGGGCTTCATTGCCCGCATCCTCCGCTGCTGTCTGCACAGCTTCTACCATAGAATCTATCGGTTCTTTGGCACTAAGAGGGTCCGACAATCTCTGTTGGAGTTGGGAGATTCCAATAATTACGGGCGTCTTAGGGTTTGTCATTTTCAGGTTTCCTTGTAAAAAATACTGTCTAGAGCCCTGATCAACTTGTTGCAGGCAAACAGATACCGCGTACGGCCCTGATCACCGGCGGTTTCGGGCCAGCAAAATCAGTTATTGTGCCACATGTCTCTGGTAGAGATAAAATAGCGTTAAACCTCGGCGCAGAAACCCACGCCCCTTGGCAATATTGTTTCCACCCGCATTGCCAATAACCGATACGATATTGGATTGTTGCTTACAATTGACGAAAGAGTACACTTTGACTCAAACGTCTGATTTAAGGAAAGCACCTAGATTGAAAATCGCAGTAACAGCCTGGATGTCAGGCACAAAGGGCCTTGCAAGCGAACTAGCAAAGCAGGGTGAAATCGCGGAACGCATGGGTTTTCATTCTTTTTGGTTACCCGAGAATCATTTTGGCGATCATCGGTCGCTGCCTGCACCTCTAATGCTACTCAGCGCCGTTGCCGCCAGTACACGCAGCATAGGATTGGGATCCACTTCATATCTGCTCCCTATTAGAAATCCCATTCTCGCGGCTGAAGAAGTCGCTGTGCTTGACCGTTTATCCGGCGGGCGAGTTATTCTGGGCGTCGGTCGCGGAGTACAGCCCGCCATGTTCGATGTTTTCGATATTCCGGTGAAAGAAAAGCGACTTAGGTTTAAGAAAAATCTAGACATCATGATTAACGCCTGGCGTGGCAAACCTATTAACTCAACAGATGATGGTCAGGCAAGCGTTAGTTTGGCCCCGCTCCCAATTCAAACACCACACCCGCCAATTTGGGTGGCAGCTTTTGGACCACTTGCCCTCAAACAAGCGGGCACGCTTGGCCTGCCCTATCTGGCATCACCAGTTGAGACCCTCGAGACTTTGACAGAAAACTATCGAACACACAGCGAACATGTAAAAAATGCAGGGTTTTCCGAAATGAGCGCAACACCCGTGATGCGTACGCTGTTTGTAAGCAACAATAAGGCCCAGGTAAGAGAAGTAAAAACTGCACTTGAGGGCGGCATGGGACATGCGATGCGCCCAGAAAGTGCAACCGTGGATGATTGGACCATCGTGGGAGACCCGGGCTATGTCAGGGAGAAGATTCTGCAGTATGAGAGTCAAATAGGTATGACGCACCTTATCGTGCGGGGTCAGATACCCGGAATAACCAATGATGCCCAGTTGGCAAACTTCGAACAATTGCTTTCATTATTCTAAGTGTCGCGCTCTAAACCAAAGTCATCATTCGGCAGTTCCCGTCCTGCAGGCAATTTCGCGGTATGAGGCAACACATGCTAATTGATTATTTTGAGCTTCTGACCAACTTCCGGCTGCCCCCTAGGATAGAGACCATTGATGACGCGCAGCTTATCGAGGGCATAATTCGTAATCGGTGATGCCGCAGCAAGTTGCTCCATTGTCATACCTTGCTCGACCGTAATCACCTCGAGTTTAGGCTTGACAGCAATCTTTCTATCCGCAGCGTTCATTTTATCGAAACTAAAAATAGTCGCGATAAAATCTCTGTCAGCAGCGATTTTATGCAAGTCTTGAGCGCCGGCCCCAGTAAGGATGTACGCGATTCGACGCCGCTCATTAAATATGGCCGCGACGCGAGCAGGACGACGCCCAAACGGCGTCTCTGCACGATCAGCAATACCCAAGTAAGCGGGTAATCCGCCAATCGTTAAATCCTTGCCCTCACGTATCTGCATCCCCATCGACTCAAAAAATTCGCGTCCACCCAGGCCTTTACTTAGCCTCGCCGTTGAAATTGCGAGAACAGCATCAGATACCGTCGACACAGCTCGAACACCTCTTCCACCTGATTCTATGCGCCAACCCTGCGGAAATCGTAATTTTATACCCAACTTTTTGTGGTAAAAAACGTTTTTCCTAACAACACCTATCTGCTTCGTTGGTCCATATCTGAGGCCATCCAGCTTCGAGAGAAACTCATCTTTCTCAACGGTCTGTTTATAGTCTGTCAGTAAAGCGTTCGATTCCATTATCGCCTGCTTATAGCGAGTGTCTTGGTCTGGATGCGTCGACAGAAAACCGTGATAAACCTTTGGCGTTCTTTTCTCTATCCGGGCATGCGCAATTTCGATCCGGTCCTTGGATTTCAAAATCTCTATCGTGTTGAGCATTGCGTCTGGTGAGTAACCTGCTTTAGCCATATATCGAGAACCCACGGCATCTGCTTCAAGCTCAAATTCACGGCTGTAGCCTTTGAGCAAAACGCCCCCTAAAATACCCCCCAGATCATAGACGCCAGCGGTACCCGTAACCACTGATGCAATTTGTGCCGCAAGCTCAAGAAGTTTCGCTTTGGACTGATTTCGCAGACCATGTTTTTCTGTCACGTGGGCGACCTCATGGCCAAGGATAGCCGCAAGCTCTGACTCCGTATTGACGTGGGTGAGCATACCTCTGGTGACATACACATAACCGCCTGGCAAGGCAAAAGCGTTGATGATCTCATCATCGAGTAGCGTGAAGTGATATTCGAGATTCGGCCGACTGCTCTGAGCGGCAACCCTTTGCCCCACCATTGAAACGTAGTCCTGCAAATCCTTATCCCTGTAGATGCCATACTGCGCAATAATTTTTTGATGTTCTTTCGCGCCTAGCTTGATCTCGTTTTCCTCGGACATGCTGAATGCTTTGACGGGCAAAATCATCAAACAAGTTAACAACATTACATTTTGCAAGGACATTGAGCCATGCCTTAAGAGCGCACCCATCAGTCGCCGACAAGCGGAGAACCGGGCAACCCGCAAAGCATACCCAACGAGAAAAAAACTAATCGTTTGTTGTCCCAATTCATTCATTGTCGTTACCCCTTACCCACACAAAAAGCATACAAGTGCACGCTGTTACATATTTGCAATTCAACTTCATAAACTCGGAAATTACCAGAACGCCGAAAGCTTTAAGACCACAAAAAATCGAATTTTCTCCCCGGTCGCTATTTCAAACGTGAAGCCACACCGAGTAAATTACAAAACTACGATTTACAGACTCGGGGTGCTGGTTAATAATGGCACGGAATAGATAGCCGGATTCAGATATGAATACAACAGCTCGTTTCATTAAAACTGTCATTCTGTCAATCGGTCTTATCTGCACTTCTCAGTTATACGGTGAGCAACAAGATTTTGTTCCGTACGCCCAAGAAAAACAGGGCAATTACGCGCTCGCCATCGAAGGTTTTCTGAGCCTGGTAGACGAAATCGAAACTGCAGAAGGGATTTTTTCACCCGAACTCATCGACCCGTTACTCGGTTTGGCCCGCAGTCATCTTGCTTTGAGAGAGCTTGAAGCTGCCGGAGAGGCTGCCGCCCGCGCCCAACACCTTCAACACAGAGACGCAGGGGTGCTTTCTTTGGACCAACTGGCGACGGTGGATATCAAGACAAAAATTCATCTGCTCAACGGCGTTCCAACGAAAGCAGATAAACAGCAAAGATTTGCTTTCTACCTTGCTGAAAGAAATTACGGCGTTGATTCCCTAGATGCACTACCAGCCAAATATAAACTTATCGACTGGTATACAGCCACTGGGCAATATTACAAAGCACAGCGCCTGCTTTCTGACACGATAAAATCATTGAGTGAAACAAACAAAAACGAAGTCGCAGTCCTCCCCGCGTTGTTACGGTCTGCTCGGCTTCGGCGGCTGCGCGGCATTGCCAGCCAACACAAACACCTTGAAAAAGCCTTGGCTGTTATCACCGACAACCCCGGTATTGCACCAGAAAAGCAGCAAGAGGTTTTTCTTGCGCTAGCCGACGCATATCTGATCGAAAACAGGTTTGCCGATGCCGAGATATTTTATCAACGCACCTGGGACGCAATGGAACTGGCTGATCGACAGACCCAATTCTCGGCGCCAAAAGAACTCGCGCTTTCCAATCTCGTCAATGAAAACACTTCCTCCACCTTTCCCTTGTCGAACACCAACAATATCAAGAGGTATCGTCGTTCATCACGAGAATACCGCACTTTCGATGAACTCTACCAAGAACAAGAAGCAGAGCCGCAAAAACTTGTTTTACCGTTCCAGCAAGACGATTACTCAGTTTTGTTCAACCAAAACTCGACAGACCCAACAGCATCGAAAACCTTCAGAGTTGTTGGCGAGCCATTCAGATTCGTCCGTAAACAATTAGTTGACTTACTACCAAGGCAGTTGAAATCTGACGAAGGGTTAGCAAGCATCACCATTAACATGACATTTAACGTGAATGCTCAGGGCAGAACTGACAATATAGAGGTATCAAGTGAACAGGCCACTGGGCGCCTGCTACGAACCATGCGTAAAATAGTCGCCAAAACCAAATTCAGACCTCGATTAGTAGAGGGCAGACCAGCAGCAACAGAAAACGTCACACTTACCCAAACCTTCCATAATCCGTCGGCGTAAAATATGTCATCACGATATGTTATCGGTCTATTTGCAGCTTTTCTGCTGGGCACCGCAAGCACCCAAATTAGTGCGGCTGGCGATCCAACTCAATTCCTATTCAGAGATATGTCGTTTTCTTCGGCAGAAAACAATCAACTATTTCGCGAGACCATCAATAGCATCGACGCACTCAACTTTGAACAGGCCGACGAAACGAGCGAAATCTTGGTCGCCAACATAGAAGCTGACAGCCGCGTAGATGGGTTGACCTTCGCGCGGGTGCTGACCAACGCGGCAATAATCCATTCACGATTAGACCAAATTGAAGTCGCTCTTGAATTGCTTGAAAGATCAGTTTCCCTTGTCGATGAAGAATCTGTCTTTCACAAAGATATCTATCCGCTAATGATGGTTAAAGCGCATATACTCGTCAGACAAGGCAAACTTGCAACAGCCACAGATCAACTAAGGCGCGCTCAGCATATCACCCACAGAAATGATGGTGTTTATAGCGCTCAGCAAACAGACGTCGTCGACCTTATTGCCGACATCAACGTGGCACAAAAAAATTATCTGGAAGCTGATAGGCAACAACTATTTAATCTCAAGGTCGGTGAAAACGTCTTCGGCGAAGATAGCCTCGAACTGGTGCCACGCCTTGAAAAAGCAGGTGCATATTTTCGCCGGCGTGGCATCGCATTACCTTACGTCACGAGCGCTGTTTTTTCAGAGGCTCCTACCATCACACGCAAGGACCGGGCAGATATCTTTGCCGAGTCTATCAGACTCTACGATCGTGCTCTTTCAATTCAGGAGGTTAACTACGGTCCAGCTGATCTAAGACTCGTCAACACGTTAAGATCGCTTGCCCAAACTAGAATGGCACAAATATCCGGACGCCGATACGCCGAGGATGCGCTGGAGAGAGTCGTTCGAATTATTTCGTCAGATCCTATGACTGATGTCGCGGAGCACGCTGTTGCTCTGATTGATCTGGCCGACACCTACACGATCACCGGCAATCGCAAAGCTGAAAAAACCTATTTAGCTGCGTGGGACCTCCTCTCACAATCTCCTGAATTAACAAATCAGCGAGACGAAATTTTCAACTCGGTCACTCGTATATCACCGATGGCACCGCTCTATAATGTGATTGCGCGCAGACCCACCAAAGCAGAGGAAGGGGAAGAAATATTCGTCGACGTGACCTACTCTGTTCGTCCAGATGGTCGTGCCTCGGATATCAGTTTACTTAACAGCAATGCTCAAGTAGATCAGAAGAAGAAAGTTCGTCTTTGGCTCAGAGATTCAAGGTTTCGACCTAGAATAAACGACGGAGCGCTTGTTCTCACCGAAGGACTCACCTTTCGTCAAACATTTAAAGTGCTGGAACAAGTCAGCGATCAGTCGGCGGACGCCCCTTCGAAGAAAGGCACTCAACCGACTGTACTAGAAGAAAACGAATCTTAAACTTCGTCGGCTACGATCGGCGCGCCCTGTAAAAACTCTCGCAACTGATTAGCCAGTGCCTTGCAGGCTGCATTGCCTGGCCGGGCAATGATCGGAATCGGTAGTATTACCCCGGCGAGGTAAGACGTGCCGTTTGCATCTGCGCTTATCTTGCCTGACGTCGTCATATTTTCGACGTCCCATATCGAAGCCTCGTAAGACGCATCTTCTTCCCAGTAACTCACCCCGAAACAACCACCGCCAAAACTAGACAACGTGCAGCTAAAACTACCGCCGCTGTCGGTGGTGATGGTGTCACCAGAGATCCAAGCCAAATATCTCACTTGCGTTTCGATAATTCGTTTTTGTACGCCGGGTTGAGCAAACAACTTAGCAAGGTCTTTTGAAGATGTCGGCGCCGTTCTCGGTTCAAACCAAGGGTACAATTGATCTTTGAAGTCTTTTTGGGTCACTAGCCTGAGCGGGCGTTCGCCCTTGGCCAGAGCGGATGCGACGCAGTCAGTGAAGCTCGTTTCCGTTTCCCGGTCGCTATAACTCGCACGACCCAGCAGTACAATCGCTTCTTGGTCACCGATGCCTGTTGTTGCTTCACGCCGCTCTTCGACTCGTGTGGATGCGCACCCCACCAACGCGAGGCTTATCAACAGTGAGGTGGCATGCTTTATCATTATTCTGTTACGTTCTCGAGCCAACTCTGGACCACTGGCTGAGAATCCATCTCCATTGCGATCCGTGCGCCGCCGTCACGGATCGCAAGCACAGTAGCTTCGCCCAGGGATTCCGTTGTTCCAAATAGCGTACGCTCACTTTTGCCGTACCCCACGATGGTCCACTCGCCTAATTTCTCACTCTGAGTGTTGTAGAGCGTCATTCGATAGTGAATTGAAGCCGAGTAAAACTTGAGACCGGACACATTAGGCGTTAAGAAGCCATACTTGACTATTTCTGGCACAAGAATGCCGTCGAGTTCAGTCAGATCCTCTCCTGTCAGGGGGAGAGCATCGACCTCCGTCACATCAACAAACACTGCAGTCATCAAATTTCTGAAGAAAAGAAGATTTTGCCCTCCCATATCCACTTTCCAATTGCCGTGCTGTCTTATGCTTTCTTCGTGCTGAAATTTTTTGAAGTCATCTGAATAATAGATGCCAATATTCACAGGGATTTTTTCGACAACGGGTGTCGGTATTGTCCCTTCGACCGTCACACTGGTGGTACAGCCACCTAGAAGAAAGACGCATACAACGACTAAACTGAAGCTGCAATATTTCGTCAAATCTAATTACCTCCAATAAAACTCGTTAAATCCTGTCCAATTTGAACATCGACTTTCGCCGTCCGTCGATGCCTACCGTACAAAACACAGGATATACGATCAAGAAGAACCAGCATATCCAACGAACGATGTTTCCAAGATAGTACCCATTGCACATGCTAATTCCTACCACAAAAGTAAAAGGATCCAGTCCCGCAATTGAACGAGACCTATGTATTACATTTAGGAAAATATTTGATGGAACATTGAACGATCCACGTTGAAAACAGGTCGTATATAGTTACATGCTAATTCCACGTCTCATATTCAGTTACAATTCAGGCTGGTAGACGCAAGATATCCCATACACTGGCCGTGGGAGCACCACACCCATATGTCTGCCCGTTACTATATATGAGGGTAAAACACTTATGACCAAAAGACAGTTTATTATCCACAGTACGTTGGCTTTCGCCGTCGCCATCGTGCTGGCCAGTTGCCGTGCTACTGTGCCCTATTCCCCACCGCCCTCAGGGAGCTCTATGCCCAGCATGCCCGGGGGCATGCCTGGCGGATCACAAGGATCTCCGAGCAGCCCCAGTGGATCTCCTAGCAGCTCACCAAGCGGAAGCCCCAGCGGAAGTCAAAGTGGCGGCCAAAGTGGCAGTCAAAGCGGTGGCCAGAGTGGCAGTCAAAGCGGTAGCCAGAGCGGTGGCCAGAGTGGCAGCGAAAACGGTAGCCAGAGTGGCAGTCAAAGCGGCGACTCAGATTCAGATGGCATGCCTGACTTTCCAACTTTGCCAGATTTTTCCTCCAAGAAAAGTGAAGGTGGCAGCGGCGAAGCTGGTGACGGCAGTGATGACGCTGCGCAGCGAGAGCAATCTGGCGGCGACTTAAAAGAAGCCGGTGATTCAATCGCTAAAACTGGAGACATGCTGGGCGACGCCGCCAGCGGCGCTTCAGGTGGCACTGCCAGTGGCGAGGGCACAGGTTCAGGCGATACCTCTGGTGAGGGAGTCGGCGGGGGAGCTGATCTCCTAGGCGACGAGATTAGAGCGGCACAGGAAGCCTTGAAGGAGGCCGGCATTGCGCTGCAGGAGGCTGGGGAAGCAGTCGGATCTGCAACCACAGAAGAGGAACTCGAAAGGGCCGAGGATATGCTCTCTGACGCTCGAGTAGCAGTCATCGTCGCCGAAGGTGATTTGATTGGTGCGAAAGAGGCCGTGCTAGAAAACGGCGGGGAAATGACACCGGAACTCGAGGGCGTGTTCGACAACGCAGAAAACGCTTTGGGGAAAGCCACTCGCGTGCTCGCGGAGGCGTCTACCGCCGTCCTCACGACAAGACAGGCCGGATTGCCCGAGCTCGATTCTGACCAAGCATCTGCTGGTCGCTTGGGTGATCTTGAAGATGATCTTGATGATTCACTTGACATATTCGATGGCAAAATAGGTAACGCGCGGAGAACCGTATTAAACGGTGCACCTCCGACCACTTCTGGTTTGCCCGCTCAAAGCACCCGCCCTGGAGCGCCAAGCGGGCAACAAAGCGCCGCATCAAAACCGAGCGAGGGTGACAGTCAAACTGGAACAGCGAGCGCAAGTCCGCAAGTGGCTAGCGCAGCAAGCAGTAGTGTTGGCAATGTGCCGGAAAACATTCCAGATGGTCAAGACGACGACATTGTCGCGCAGCAATTGAGAGAGGCCGCATTGTCAGAAACGGACCCCGAGTTACAGGCGAAACTCTGGGAAGAATACGCAAGGTACAAATCGGGTAGTTAAATGGCTTTTAAAGGAGCTGCCTGCTACGTAATATAACTCGTCTCACCGAAAGGAATCGGTGGGCATGGAACACATTTATAGGAGCTTGTGATGAAGTATCTAGCTACAACCTCGCATAACATCGTGAAGCAGATTTTCACTTTGTTCGGTGTCATTTGCGCGGTAACTGCTATCCCTGCCTGTTCTTCTACGGAGGTCGTTCGGGCGAACTCTACGCCTCCGATGGTCGCTAAATCACAACCCCCGATCGATCTCTACATGGACATCGGCATTATGCCGCTCGAACCCGGCATTCCAGAAGGTGAAGAGGCGCTGGAAAACTCAAGCATCATCCCCGATGTTCGCCGTGCAGAAGCCCGTTACATTGCTTATCAGCTGAAGGACACGCTCGAGTTGACCGGCAACTGGGGCGCTGTAAGAGTCATACCGCAATTTACCGAAGCAGTAGACATTCTGATCACCGGAAAAATTCTCGATTCAAACGGCGAGGAATTGAAACTTCAGGTCAACGTCGCAGACTCGACCGGCCAAGTTTGGCTTTCCCGCACGTTCACTGACACTGCAAGTAAATATTCCTATGAAGCGCCAAAGGAAGATCCATTCCAAGATATCTATAACGATATTGCGAACGCTATCTTGATATACCGACAGAAGCTAGCAAACGTCGAACTCGCCAAAATAAAGCAGGTTTCAAGCCTTCGGTACGCTATTCGATTATCGCCAGAAGCTTTTAGCGGTTACCTGTCAGAATCGCAAGGTATCGCTAAAGTACAGCAATTACCGGCGAACAACGACCAGATGCTGGTTCGGGTAAATCGGATTAAGGAGCGAGAGTACCTATTCGTAGATACGCTTGATGATTACTATGGAAACTTCTTTCGCGACATGAAAGCCTCTTACCACGAGTGGCGATATGCAACTTATGATGAAGCTGTTGCTGCAAAACGGCTAAACAAGGAAGCCATGAAACGTTCATTAGGCGGTGCAGCCGTGGTTTTAGCCGGCGTCGCGGCAAGTGCAAGCAAGCAAAGCAACACATACGCCAGCCAAGCAGCCAGTCTCGGTGTCGTCGGCGGGGGCATCGGTCTCTTCAAGTCAGGTTTGAATCGGCGACAACAAGCCGAGGTTCACGAAAATGCGCTTAAAGAAATAAGTGAATCACTGGGTGCTGAAATCACGCCACATGTGCTGGATATCGAGGGCCGCACAGTCGAACTGACGGGCACAGCTGATATACAGTACGAAGAGTGGCGCGAGATTCTCAAACAAATATATGTTGAAGAAACCGGGCTTCCAGCCCGGAACGACCGCTAACACTGGCACGCCTGATATCTATGACTCTGAAATTTAGCGAAGGGCAGGAATTCACAGACCACTACTCTCTGTTGCATAACATGCGCTCGAGCGCGCTTGAAGGGCCAGCAGAGGCCGAACCCTGCGAAACATGGCTAGCGGTTAACAGCCTGTCAAACGAACGAGTAGCAATCCACATCTACCCGGCGATAGAACAAACTGACACTCTCGCCAAAGAGGTAGAGGCGCTAACCGTCAGACTGCGCGCCACTCGGGGACTGGTTCATCCGAGCATTGTCAGAACTCTTGAGGCAGGTGCAGAAAAAGGACATCCTTTTATTGTTACCCAATTCAATAAAGGAACCGCACCTCTCGACATTTCCCTGTCACTTTCAGAACTAAAGCCTTTAATCGAACAATTACTCGAAGCGATTTCTTTTTTTCACGGGCTTGGTATTGCTCATGGAGCGCTTAATCCGGCCAGCATTGTCGTAAGCCCTGACAACCAGACCTTGATCACCCACTTTACGCGAGTGGAACAGCGACAAGACCCTGGCAGCTCGTTCTATCTTAGCCCACAACTCCGCAACGGCGACGCGCCCGATATCGCAGCAGACATTTATGCGCTTGGCGCGTTGATCTACAAGATTACCACGAACCGGGATTGGCAGGCAGAGGGCGCTTTCGTTGTCGACGAGCCGATAACGGCTGAATTTAAGCATTATCTCGAGGCGATGTTATCTCCGATCGCGCAAGATAGACCGACAGATATTAATACGCTGCAACGGTTAATCGACGAAAATTACGGCCAAAATAGCAATGAAAATCTCGAAAGTATTTCGCCCTCACTCTTCTCGAAAGCAGAGAGTGCCAATACTGATGCAACTGCCTCGATCAAAGCCGCCGACGGTCCAGCTGGCTTAGCAGGAAAGCAAGGCCTCCCCGTTATCGAGCACGCTACACCCAGAGAACGAAGTGTCATGTCTGCGTCTACGGCGTTTATGATTTTCGCACTCATCGCGGTCCTCGGCGGGGTCGTATTTTTTTACTTGCCAACCCTTGTGCCGAAGCCAGTAGTCGCGTCTCAGACGGAAAGCCCTGCAGAGGCTGGCATTGTTACACCAACAGCGTCAGAAAACCCGGCTGTCAACGCGGGCCCGGATACTGAGACCTTTGCCGAAGTTAAGTTGGCCCCTATGGAAGCCGCTTTACGGGAACGTCTAATTATCGACGGAAAAACAATTGCCACTGAGCTCTTGCGTAAACAGCTTCAATTGGAAGACCTCGCTGTTGGTGAGTGGGGACGTCAGGAGTATTCCGCGGTTGTAGAATTAGGCCTCGCTGGGGACGAGTTTTACCGACTCGAAAATTACCAAGCTGCGATGGACAATTATCAGCAAGCGATGGAACAGCTTGATTTACTGCTCACTCGGGTGGACGAGGTTAAGGATCTAAACCAAGCGCGCGGGGAAACAGCATTGCTCGCAGGCGATGACGTCACGGCAAGAGCGGCATACAAAATATTGAATGCCATAGATCCGGGCAACCCTGATATTGAAAATGCACTGATACGCGCAGAAAACCTTGGTACGGTATTGGTGATGATGAAACGCGGCGAGGAATTCGAACAAAATCGATTATTTGACAAAGCGCTGACAAAGTATGCTGCAGCATTCGAGCTCGATCCCGACTGGGACCCCGCCGGAGTCGCTATGGATCGTATAAACGACAGTATCGTCCAGCGGAATTTTAACGAAGCAATGTCCCGCGCTTTTACAGCCTTGAGCAAGAGTGACTATGAAATCGCACGAGAGGCCTTCAATGAAGCCGGGGAAATTATTCCCGAATCCACAGAACCAGCCGATGGCTTGCTGCAGATCGAGATTGCTCGGAAACAAACACAATTTGCGAAAATGAAACAAGCTTCTGCCGCCCTAGTCGAACAAGAGGCATGGGGCTTGGCATTGCAATCCTACAAGGACGCGCTTGATCAGGATACCTCTCTGGTCTTCGCCAAAGAAGGTTACCAGCTATCATTAAAGCGAAATAATCTTGATCTAGCACTCGAACGTTACCTTAAATCTCCTGCTGCTATGGCCAAAGATGCCGAGTTGAAAAAAGCGAAAAAACTGTTGGTGCAGGCCTCCAGGGAAAAAAACAGGGGTCCCAAACTCAAAAAACAAATCAAGGATTTGTCTCTCTACGTGTCTCTCGCGAGAATACCTGTTGAATTACAAATTCGCTCAGATAGCAAGACTGACGTCACGGTATATCGAATAGCTGCGCTCGGTAAGATTGACCAGACGAGCATGGAGCTCATCCCTGGATCCTACACAATCGTGGGTACCAGAAAGGGTTATCGCGACGTTCATGAAAACCTCACTCTTCTCGGCGGGCGAGGTGCGGTATCCATCGATGTTAGCTGCACTGAAAAAATCTGATGTCCGAGACTTCGAACAACAATCCAGTTATCGAGGCCACCCCCTTTCAACGAGCGGATGCTTCGAAAAAAAAACGCACTTTTGTGCTCAAACCTATACCCATACTGATTACGCTCATTTTTCTCACGCTAGGCTCAGCCGCAACGTTTCTATTCAGTGCCAGGGCTGTCAGCTTTCAGTTGTTGCCTGAGGCCAATAACTTCTCGATTACCAGCGGTTTTTTTGCCTACAAATTAGGTGAGCGTTATCTCATGCTTTCTGGTGACTATACATTCCATGCAGAATCACCTGGTTATCACCCACTTGACGCATCATTCACTGTCGATGACCGAGCAGACCAAATAGTCAACTATGCGTTCAAGAAATTGCCTGGCATATTGACGGTAAAAACGCTGAGGGATTCTAACTCTGAGCTATTTGTCGACCAGCAATCCGTTGGTTATTTACCCCTCACCATAGAATCAATCGAACCTGGGGTACACGACATCCACATCGAGTCAGACAGGTTTCAACCGTTTGACAGTGAAATCACTATCGAAGGGCGAGGCATCGAACAAACAGAGACCTTTGCATTAACGCCAGCGTGGGCGAACATTTCCTTTAACACCGAACCCGCCGGCGCCACGATATTATCTGATGGCGTTGAACTCGGCACAACACCCGGCACTGTCGAGCTCCTAGAAGGAACACACGAGCTCATCCTGAAGAGGAAAGGATTCAAATCATGGGAAACTGTTCTCGACATAGTCGCCAACGAGCATCAGGAAATTCCAAAACAAACGCTGATTCCCGCAGACGGCACGATCACGATCATTTCAGATCCTCCTGGCGCGAACGTAACAATCGGAGGACGGTATTCCGGGCAAACACCACTGGATGTCACTCTGGCACCTGGCAACTCGTATCAAATTCTCATGTCGCGTGCAGGTTTTGAGCAAGCCGCCCAGACTATCGTTGTCGATCCGGGTGAAGCTATTTCCATTAACCGTCAGCTCAAACCTATATTGGGTATTGTTTCTATACAAGTCGAGCCAGCCGATGCGAAGTTGTTTATCAACGGAGCGTTGCAAGACGAGGCCACTCAAAGACTAAGCTTACCGGCCCGAACCCATCGCTTTGAGATCACCAAACCTGGCTACGCAACCCACGCCGCCATCGTTACCCCGAGACCTGGCTTTTCGCAGCAGCTGCTCATCAAACTTCAAACTGAGGATGAGGCGCAGATTGCTTCGATATCCCCTGAATTGACCAACCCGGTCGGTCAGGCATTGAAGCTGATTATTCCCGGTAATTTAACGATGGGCGCGAACCGAAGAGAGCCCGGCAGACGGTCGAACGAGATCGAAAAAAAGGTTGAGCTAACAAGGCCTTTTTATATGAGCGTCAATGAGGTGACGAACGATCAATACCTTCAATTCGATAGCCAACACGATTCTGGCATTCTCGGGCGCGCTCTACTGTCCCAGGGCGACAGACCGGTGGTCAATCTCACTTGGCAGCAAGCGATTAGATTTTGTAATTGGATGAGTGAAAAACAGGGACTACCATCGGCGTATGAGTATCGTGATGGTATTTGGCGCGGCGTGATGCCGATGAACACCGGTTATCGTTTGCCGACTGAAGCGGAATGGGTCTGGTCAGCGAGGTACGCCGCGGGTCCAAAACCTACCCGATTCCCTTGGGGCGACAATATGCCACCGGTAGAGGTTCACGCCAATTACGCCGACGAGGCTGCTGCAAATATGGTGCCTTACCATATCACCGGTTACAGTGATAACTTTCGCGGACCTGCGCCTGTCGCAAGTTACCAGGGAAACGAACTCGGTATTTTTGATCTTGCAGGCAATGTTTCTGAGTGGATTCACGATTTCTACTCTCTTAGAAGACCAAACGAAACGCTAACCGACCCGCTGGGTCCAAAAGAGGGTGACTATCATGTCATTCGCGGTTCAAACTACACGCATGGCCGCTTTAGTGAGTTACGTTGGACTTTTCGTGACTACGGCGAAGAAGCGAGAACCGATGTTGGGTTTCGTGTAGCGAGGTATGTTGAATGAAATTATCCAATATCATCGTGGGTGTAAGGCGGGCAGCTTGCCTGATCTGTTTGCACGGGGTCGCCTTCACTTACGCTGGTGAAGCAGAAACACCAGAGGTCTCGACACCACCGACGGCACAAAACGCTCAATCAGTCGCGGCACCCAAAGAGCTTAAAGTACCGCAGGTTGTATCGTCGAATCCGAAGACTGATCCAGCACCCGAAGACGAGGCCGCGAAAACAGACGCAATTGAAGCGCCAGCGACTTTGAGAGAGCGCGTTCAGATTTTTATACCAAGCGAGGAAATCGACACTGAAAAAGCTGTCGCCTTCCCAACTAACATCTAGGAGAACCTGTGCGAAAACAACTGCCTGTTGAATTCATCTTCCAACTTTTTTCACTGATTATTGCTGTCATCATCGTTCACGCCGTTTATGTCTCTATTATCAGGCCCAATGCGACAGCGATTCTCGAGCAGCAAGCGATAGAGCTCAATGCGAATCCAGACTTTGTACCGGAACGGTCAACCTATGTGGTCATCAGGGATTTTGAACAAGAAGCCTGCTTTATCCTGATGTTTTGGGCGATTTCTCTCATGGGCTACAAAGCGGTGCTCACCAATAGAGAGAGAAACTTGCTACAACTCGACCTGCTGCCGATCAACCTTGGCACGAGCATTCTACCCGAGGACGCACGAGAGTATTCTCGTCCCATTCAGGCACTACCAGAATCACAGCATGGCTTTTTGCTGCCTCGCGCACTCCTAACCGCCCTGCATCGTTTTAGGTCGACGCGCAACATTCAGGACGTCTCAAGCACCATCAGAGGGATCTGTGAATCAGAATCTGAGCGACTCGACTCTGAGCTATCAATGATCCGCTATATTGCCTGGGCAATTCCTTCGATCGGATTCCTCGGCACCGTTAGAGGTATCGGTCAGGCACTCGGACAAGCGCACAAGGCTGTACAAGGTGATATCGCAGGCGTTACCCAGAGCTTAGGCATCGCCTTTAACTCGACATTCGTTGCACTTTTAATCAGCATACTCATCATGTTTTTGATGCATCAGTTGCAGCTTACTCAAGAACGACTGGTCTTGGACGCGGAAGACTACTGCGACAACCGGCTGATCAGAAATCTTCAGAATCAGGTGCAATAATCATCAAAGGTAAAGCGGGAATTATTCATTGGCTACATTGATTGAACTTAACGATTCCGGTATTCAGGTTTTCCAAAGCGGGAAACTTGTCACGGTAAGCCCTGGTTATGCGGTACTCGACGGCAACAATTTACTTGTTGGCGATCGCGGCGCGGCAAACGCAAGACGATTACCCCGATGGACGAACAACAAATACTGGAACCAGCTCGGCACAGAAACCATGGCTAACGGCACTGCGAATGTTCGTCATCATGCAGACCTGGCTTTTGCGCATCTGGAGCACATCGCATCACAACTTGATCAAGATGTCGAAAATCTGGTTTTCGCGGTGCCAGGACACTACACAAAAAACCAGCTAGCCCTATTGCTTGGTATGGCTAACGAGTGCCAACTGAACGTCAAAGGCCTCGTCGATATAGGTTTAGTGTCAGTTGCGACCCCCGGCCCCCACAACCTTGTGTTTCATCTCGACATTTATCTTCACAGAATTGTTCTCTCTGTTTTTAGAAATGATGGCTTGCTTCGCAGAGCGGAAACATTGACGGTCGCGGAATCCGGTCTATTTACGCTCTGGGACCGCTGGGCGAACATTATCGCTGACCAGTTCATCCAGTCTTCACGCTTTGACCCTATGTACCAAGCTGAGAGTGAACAGGCACTTTACGATCAACTGCCAGCTTGGATTAAAAATCTTGACACCACGCACAAGCCATTTGAGCTCGAACATAAAAACGCTAATTACTCAGTGAACGTTTCTCCTGATCAACTGCTTTCCGCGTGTACTAATATTTACCCGCAGGTGATTCAAGCTATACGTAATCAGATACCAACAAACGAGCGGGCAAAACTGTACGTTTCACACAGATTCAAGGGTTTCCCTGGCTTCAGTGATTCCCTTGCGTTACTTAGCAACGTCGAAGTCGCGGTGCTTGAGGATGATGCCGTCGCGCAGGGCACCGAACTGCACCTGGAAAAAATTGTGCAAGACAATCAAGTTGCGCACGTGACCAGCCTACCCTTACCCAAAATGCAGAGTGAACCTCAGGACCTACAGCACTCAACAAATCCACATATTGGGCGTACATCGATTCACTCACCCGAAGCAACACCAACTCACCTGCTACTAAACGCTCATGCCAGCGCCATTGGCATGAGATTGCCATTGGGCATTGCCAACAATGACGTGATCGAGATTAATGAAACAAACCCTGTTTGCGTGATTTATCGCGAGAACAAGGCCGCGGCAATCGAGTTACCCGAGGATACCGACCAAGTACTTCTAAACAACGCACCGGTAACCAACGGGACTAGGCTCTCAGCAGGAGATAGACTTACGCTGGGCAACGAAACTGCTACATTAATATCTGTTGAAACATAACTTATGGCCCGAAGAAGAGAATTTAATGCCTTCAGCCTGTCGTTCCTCGACATTATGTCCTGTGGTTTTGGCGCTGTAATTCTTATCTATTTAATCATCAATCATGCAACTGAAACCGTGGATAAGGACATGGACCTTCAGCTACTTGCTCAGGTTACAAAACTCGAGAAGGAAGTGCTCGACGGTGAAAAAGATTTAGTAGAACTACGTATTACCGTGGATGAGACCAAGGATGACATTACAGAAACTCAAGGCACAACACTTGAAATACTTGAGGAGATAGAGGCGTTAAGCCAAAGAATTGCTGAATTATCGGAATCAGGCACGAGCTCTGAAGATACCATTGAAAAACTAAAAACAGAGTTAAAATTACTCGAGGAAGACAAAGCAATACTAGAGGGCAGCGTTGTTGGCGACGACACCGCAGGCACGAGCCTCCGCGCATTCGTCGGTGAGGGAAACCGTCAATATTTGACCGGACTCAATGTGGGCGGGGAACGCATACTGATTATGCTGGACTCGTCCGCTAGCATGCTCCACGAGACGATTGTTAATGCAATCAGGCTCAACAATATGTCCAAGGAATCGAAGCTTGCCGCAGAAAAATGGCAGCGCGCAGTTCGAACTATCGACTGGGTTGTCGCGAACTTACCCAAAGAAGCCGAATTTCAAATTATCACTTTCAACACTGAAGCAAAACAGTTGGGCGAGAGCACGGGTTGGCAAAAAACAATTGATCGCGAGAACATGGACAATACACTTGCCGCACTCGCCGAGAAAGCGCCAGAGGGCGGCACCTCGTTGCATGCACCTTTCGCGTATGCTCGGCAACTGAAACCTCGCCCAGACAATATCTACCTAATCACAGACGGATTGCCCACTCAGGGCGAAGCGCCAGATGATGATCCCATCGTCAGCAGTCGACAACGAGCCCGATACTTCTCCAGCGCCTTAGACGAGCTGCCCAATGACATTCCGGTGAACATCATCCTGTTCCCGATGGAAGGTGATCCGCTCGCATCGCCTAACTTCTGGATATTGGCACAACTAACAGCTGGCGCCTTTCTTGCACCCGCGAGGGATTGGCCATAATGAAAAACAAACGACGGGAAGTCGAAGGTATCAGCCTCTCCTTTTTGGATGTTGTGAGCTGTGGATTTGGTGCAATTATTCTGCTGCTGGTGCTCACTAAAGTTTTTGACCCGATTGTATTGGAAGAAACGATCGAAGATCTAACCGCCTACCTCGAACAACTAGAAGCTGAGTTATTTGATATTCGGGGTGAAACCCGAGAACTTAACAGGGAAATGATTAGAAAAGAGGACGAAAAAATTGATGAACTCGAGCAGCTTGCGCAACTAGAAGCAAAACTCGAAGCTCTTAAGGGTCAGTATGAGGCCACCGTAGACAAATCAAAAATTGACAACACCATTCAAGGTCAACTGGCTGAAGCGAAACAAAAGATGACTCTTGATTTGCAAAAACTCCTCGTCGAGTACCAGAAACAGCAGGAAGCAAACATGATCGGGGGTATTCCTGTCGACAGTGAATATGTCATTTTTCTGATCGATACATCTGGCAGCATGCGTAGTGTCGCTTGGCCTCTTGTGGTCAGAAAGGTCTCTGAAACGCTTGCCGTGTATCCTCAACTAAAAGGCATACAGGTCATGAATGACCAAGGACATTATATGTTTCCACGCTTCGCGGGCGAGTGGATAACAGACACCCAGGAAAGGCGTCGAGATATCATCGAACGCCTTGGCTTTTGGCAGGCTCAGAGCCGCTCAAACCCGACTAACGGCATCGCTGACGCGGTGGGAACGTTTTACCGGCCAGGCCGAAAAATCAGCATTTATGTATTTGGAGATGACTTCAAAGGCAGATCATTTTCAGGTGTTATAGAACGCATCGACCAGATCAACACTGAGGATGAAAATGGTGAGCGATTAGTCAGAATTCACGGCATTGGGTTTCCAGTCCAATTTGCAGCAGGTGGAGGCGCAACCGGATACCGGTTTGCACATTTCATGCGTGTGTTATGCGAGCGAAATGGCGGAACTTTTGTCGGTCTTAATAGCTTCGGTGTTTTCTAGCACCTACCAGGCTTTTCAGTAAGTCATTCGTGCCGTGTACTTTATGGTTCTAGCACTTTTTGCCTTGACGTCAAATTTAAACTCGTAAGTCGCTGCATCCAGTCTTACGCCCTTCAGATTCTCACCACTAATTATCCAGTCGCCAAACATCCGCTCCTGAACTATCGCGCTTACATTCTCTCGCTTTTGATTACGCACAGTAATTTCATAACTCACCTCAATACCCTTATCTCCAATTCTGCGATAGGCCGTTTGTCTCCTTTCTGCGACCAAATCAAAAGCTTTACCAACGGACAGAGTAACGGTCTCGTCTTCGGGCGTGTGCTTCACCCTATCCTCGCCAACCAGTTGCAGCGCGCCACTCGAATCTTCTTGGTAAACGCGAACGCGACCGGCAGGTAGAGGCATACCTAATTTGTTTTTTTCCCGATTATCGAATTTCAGTTTTACATCAAACTTTGACTCTCCGATCTGGGCCCTTCGTTGATTACCCGCTTGACTCAAAAGCACATACTCTTTCGTAAACCCGACACCATCGGCAGACATCAAATTAATTTGTTTAGTCTCATTGTTAGCCAAGGTTGTTTTCCTTGGCAGGGTGTAAAGATGATATTCAAAAAAGGACTCTTGCTGAGCCATCTCATCGCTCATCGCGCGAGCAGGCGAAGTGAAGCGCATTTCTCGTACCTGCTCATCTGTCTTTACTCGATTGACGTCTCCCGCCACCAGCTTGATCTGAGCATCATGGAAACGCGCTCCACTACGATTATTCATTGTTACCCAAGCTGAAAGATCGAACTGGCCAGCTTCATCGTCAAGCACAGCAATATAATCTGCCTGCCAAGAAATCCTGTTAGCCAGATAGGATGTTTCCAGCAGTTGAGCCCCATGCACCTGGTTTTCCAGGAGCCACACGAGTGTTGGCTTCGATGTAAGCTCTTCAGGTACAGATGACAGCGTGATTGTGCCTTCAGGCTCGATTTCAATTTCATCACCAAAATCCACTATCTCAGGATCAAGCGCCAGCAAACTGCCTTCACGAAAACTGGTTTCATAGCTAGAACCTGTCAGTACACTTCGGCTGTATTTCAATTTTCTGCCAACAAACTTAGACAGCAGCGTTGTCCTGTTTAATAAGTCATAGCGATAATTTTGTTCCAGCACTGAAAACTGATCGGGCTGATCGACAGATTTCACTGTGACAGAGGTCGGGTCAATTGTCTTCGGCACGTCCTGAAACTCAAGTTCCACAAGCCCCTTGGGCAATACTAATTCACGCGCTTCTCGCACCAGCGCAAAGTTGTCGTTGTAAACAGTGACGCTCAGATCTCTTTGTGTGTCATTTCCTACAACAATTTGCTTCGCCTGTTCCGTGGCGCTTTCGGCATAAGTATTTACGGAAAAGCTGCATTGCGCTAACAGCACTAAAAAACTCGGTAGGATGCTGTTGGAAAGCCTGGGTTGACTTGATTGAAGTAATTGCTGAATTTTGCTCATGGCCAAACGCTCTTGTTCACGGTATTTAAACTTACGTAAAATACTACATGGATTTGCCAAAAATAACGTCAACTAATTCCCCCTTTTATACAAGATCGCAGATCAACATTAAATCGTCCGTGTACTGCCATCAGGCATTTGCGATGAGTCAACGTAAATTGCACCTGAGTAACACGATTGAGGAGACTTACACCAACAGCCGCATAGCCATTGGGCTGATTAAAAACGCTTTAAATCAAAAAGGTGAGGCAGAGAAAATGTAGTACCAAATCGATTATCGGGTGTACATGAACATCAATCAGGCTAGAATACCGCGCTTCATGCACAAGTGAGCAAACTTACGATGGCGCAACCGACTAACCGCACCGCCTATGGTGTAAAAATACTCAATGCAAATCACAAAGAGATAAGACGCCTGAAACGCGAGGGCCACGTTGCGGAATTGCATGGTAACAAATTCTGGAATTCCAGTTTCCTCATCATGAATTATTTAAAGAAAAATCCGCTGAAAAAGAAAGTCAGGGTGTTGGAAATAGGTTGTGGGTGGGGATTGTTGGGCATTTACTGTGCAAAAGAGTTTGATGCGCGAGTAACCGGAATAGATGCAGATGAAAATGTACTTCCTTACCTTCAGGTACATGCAGAAATTAACAAAGTTGAAATCGTTGGAGAGAAAGTGTCATTTCAACAGCTCACCGTAGAACGATTAAAAAATTACGATGTTATCTTGGGTGCCGACATTTGTTTCTGGGACGAAATGACTGGCATGCTCTTTAATTTAATCAATCGAGCAAAAAAGGCGGGTGTAAAAACCGTGATGATTTCTGACCCCTGTCGCTCTCCATTCACCGCACTGGCTGAACGTTGCAAGAAGAAATACGATAAAGTTGAAGTCATTGCCAAACACCTGGCGCGACCTGTGAATGCCTCCGGAGAGATCCTCATCGTCGACCTCTGATTTATTTGGCAACCCAACAACTCAGATGGAGAACCAATCATGATTGTCACGACCACACCCGGAATCGAAGGAAAGAAAGTAGAAAAGTACCTCGGTGTGATTACCGGTGAGGCAATTCTTGGCGCAAACATATTCAGAGATATGTTTGCCGCTGTGAGAGATATTGTCGGTGGGCGATCAGCATCCTACGAACGCGAGCTTGGCAAGGCCAGAGAAATCGCTTTCGAAGACCTAGAGGATTGGGCTGAAGAATTAGGTGCAAATGCTGTTGTCGGTGTCGACGTCGACTATGAAAGCTTCGGCCAAACCAATGGCATGATGATGGTTTCAGTGACTGGCACTGCGGTTTTTGTCGTTGACGCTTGATTCGCGAAAGCTGCGGCACCGGAAATATAATACGCTGGTCTGTCTTGCACGTCCGAATCAAACCGCCAAATTAACTTTCAGTTCAATACAAGATTGATGAAGGGCAAAAGCAATCATCTCGTTTAAAACTACGCGGAAAAAGACCGAACAAACCAATTTCGTTTTCTGCGGCAGTTTTACATACCCTATTGCTAAAGCAGTGACTCGTCGCTACAGTCTCGTACCTTAAAAAACCCGATGATTTAACAAGTGTTTGAGAAAAGAACCATACAAGGCGCTTACTTTGCCCTCGCAGCTTACTCCGTTTGGGGATTCGCACCGATTTATTTCAAAGCGGTGGGCCATGTCAATCTTCTGGAAATCATCTGCCATCGAGTCCTATGGTCTTCCGTTTTACTGCTTGCGATTCTTGCCGTAAAAAGAGACTTGGGCACTCTCAGGATAACCCGCAATCAGCTGTTGATACTCGCCGGCACCGCGCTATTGCTTTTTGGAAATTGGCTGGTGTTCATCTATGGCATTCTCAGCAATAACATTGTTGAGACTGCACTCGGATACTTTATCAATCCTCTGGTCAGCGTATTCCTTGGTATGATTTTTCTAAAGGAATCCTTGCGCCCCCTGCAATGGCTTGCAATTTCTATTGCTGGTGCAGGTATTACACTACAGCTCATTTTCTTTGGCGCTATTCCTTGGATATCACTGACTCTGGCATTCAGTTTTGGTTTTTACGGGTTACTGCGAAAGAACCTGAACTTTCCGGCAATTACGGGCTTGGCGATAGAAAACCTGACACTACTGCCACTGGCTCTGGTCATGCTCGTTTGGCTGCACTACAGCGTGGGGTTATCCTTTGGCTCGCTCAATACAAGCACAAACATCTTGCTGATGCTTGGCGGTGTAGTAACATCTTTTCCACTTCTCTGCTTTGCGGCTGCTGTCACCCGACTATCTCTGACAGCTGCCGGCATGTTTCAGTACCTTGCACCCTCTTTATCCCTGATGATTGCCATCGTTGTTTACGACGAACCCTTTGAGCTAGACCGGATTATCACCTTCATTTGTATATGGAGTGCACTGGTAATCTTCACTGTCGAGGCCTTCTACCATCATGGTAGCATGGCGAAACGACTCAATCCCTGAATCTAAATCAAGAATAGGATGCAACGTTTTATGCTCGCAATTAACAACCTGACACTATTGGCTGGACGCTTTCTCATGGGTATCTATTTCATCATGCCCGGTATCATGAAAATACAGGACTTTGAGGGGACTAGCGCCTATATGGCTAACCATGGCGTGCCATTTGTTTCCCTCTTGCTCATTATTACCATCGTTCTGCAGTTAGCCCTTGGGGTTTTCATGATCGTTGGATTTCAAACAAAACTGACCGCCTTTCTCCTCGCCGGCATGGTATTGGTTATTAGTATTTTTATGCATAACTTCTGGTCTATGGAAGACGGCATCAATAAAGCGCACGAGACGCAGAACTTTTTCAAGAACATGGGGATAATGGCTGGTTTGCTAATCATTTCTTCAATTGGTGGTGGTCAATTGAGTATTGATTCTAGAAACGCATCTCACGCTTAGAAATACTCAATGGAACAAAATGCCAAAGCCAACATCATGACGCCTCAGCATTCGTTTGATAGCGACATTAATCTGTCTCGCATCGCTACCGCGACCAGTAAAAGTGCCAGCTACCAGGTAAACATCAGCGCCGATTGGCAGGTGTTCGTCGGACCCAACGGCGGTTATATTGCGGCGATCATCTTAAACGGAATGAAATTAGAACTGGCTACAGCAGCTGGTCAGCCAACCCTGCAGCCCCGTTCAATCAGCTATCATTTTCTATCAGCTTCGATTGCGGGACCGGCGATCCTCGAAGTTCAAATAGAAAAGCTTGGACGAACGCTCAGCAGCGTCACCGCTACGTTACGCCAAAATAGCAAAACAATCGCCATCGCGCTTGCTACCTTTGGCAATGCACGCCCTGCGGTCGAGTTTTCAGAATTAACAATGCCGGAAGTTATCGCACCCGAAAATGTCAGCCACGACAACGTCATGCAGCAAGGTGTGAAAGGTCACGTTCCCTTCAGGGACCAGTTTGACCAGCGTATCGTCATAGGACCGACTCCGGGAGATCCATCAGAGTCAGCTCGTGTTGGTGGATGGACCCGGTTCAGTCAAGCCAGACGATTCGACGATCTGGCAATAGCTGCAATTTCAGACTCTTGGTATCCGGGATTGTTTACAAAAAACTTGGACCCGCCAATGCATTGCCCTACCGTAGATCACACGGTACATTTTCTCGCGGATTGCCCAGAAAATTACGGGTTGGACGAATTTCTGCTGGTCGATTTTCAGACCAGCACAGCGAGCAATGGTTATTTGGTGGAGGATGGATGCATCTGGACCGCCGACGGCATCTTGCTGGCAAGGTCCAGACAATTGGCAATTATACTTCCACACTAATGAACTCGCGTGGTTCACGCTATAAATTCCAATGTCCGTGGATGCTATCTGCCGCCTGGTTTCTTGGTCGTCTACCACCCTTATCAGCCTTGCAGTGGATAATGCTTAGTCTAGTCGCCCCGGTTTCAACCCGCACACGCAGGACTAGACAGCGGCCTGATTGCGAAAACCTCAGTTATCTGCCAATGTGCCAAACATGCGTAAAGTGATAGCAGGTCAAGACCAATGAAAGAAATTGCTGGTGCAATCGTTATGCTCGCAGGTTCAATTCTGTTAGTCGCAGCAATGAGCTTCGACAGTATCCTATTCTGGATTATCGGCGGTTTTATGCTGATAGATGGCTACTTTCTACTAGCAGCATCGATCTTTTTCCCCCGGTTTTTGAAAGAGCTTCTCGGGAAATAGCCCCTGAAAAAAGCGCCGAACCTTGATTATTGCAACGCTCACTCGTTGGGCAAGCTAGGCAAGATTCAAATTGTTAGTCGTCTGTCCGGAGAATCTAATGGCTTAGCCAAGACTATTCACCATCTCAGTGAAACGACCTGTTTCAGCTGTCATCTGGAAACTGGCGCGAACCGGGTAGAAACGCATTTCCTGAAAGCCCGACCCGGTTTAGACGCCCAGTCGACGAAAGCACCGTCGATTAAATCCACCTCTAAACTGAGGACTTTCATTTTGCAACGCACCAAATCGATCTAAAATGGCCAATACTAGCCCTGATTTATCGACATTACGCTGAAACCCGGTGCAATTTCCGCTATCCTAGCGACCTTTTAAAAGCTTGCGAAAACAGTCAGGAGCATCTCAATGACAATGCAACAAACTCCGCTTATTCTTTCTCGAATCTTGGGTCGTGGCGCTAAACTCGACCCCAACGAAGAGGTTGTCACCCTACTGGAAAATGGTACCCACAGACAAACCTTAAAGACGACCTGGGAACGCGCCAACAAAGTAGCCGGCGCATTAAAGGCGCTCGGCATAAAAGAGGGAGATCGTGTTGCAAGCTTTATGTGGAGTAACTACCGCCACCTCGAGCTCTACCAGGGCGTGCCTTCGATGGGTGCAGTGCTGCATACACTGAATATTCGCCTCTCACCGACAGATTTGGAATACATCATTAATCACGCTGAGGACCGGGTCATATTTGCAGACGAAGATTTACTGCCTTTACTCGAGCCCTTAAAAGGCAAGATACCCACCGTCGAACTTATCGTCATTTGTCGTTACGGTGAGAATGGGGAGTCAACTTTTACAGATGTTATCGACTACGAGGATTTTATAGCAGACCAGCCGAGCAGCTTTGACTGGCCAGAGATCGACGAAAATGCACCCATGGGGCTCTGCTATACCAGTGGCACAACAGGCAAACCCAAGGGTGTTATGTACACTCACAGGTCAACCTACCTGCACACGATGGCTCAGGCAATGACCGATTCAGTGAGTCTATCTGCACTTGATGCGCTTTGCGGCATCGTACCCATGTTTCATGCCATGGGTTGGGGCATGCCTTTCACTGCTTCGATGCTTGGTTGCAAGCAGGTCTATCCCCATAAATATATGTCTCCAGACAAGCTACTCCAACTGATCGTTGACGAAGAGGTCACTATTTCCGCCGGTGTTCCCACTATCTGGCAAGGAATCAAAGCGATACTTGAAGCCGAAGGGGGAAGCAAATATGACATGAGCAATCTGTCTCGACTCACTTGCGGTGGATCAGCGCCTCCCGTATCAATGATGCGGTGGTACTGGGAAGAATATGGCGTTGAAATGGTGCAAGGGTGGGGGATGACAGAAACAAACCCTCTCGGGACTCTGTCAAGAAAAGTTGCCAAACGCTCACACAGAAGACTCACAGAAGACCAACAGTTTGAAAATATCGCCAAGGCCGGTCTATTGATTCCGGGACTTGATATTGAAATTGTTGATGAAGAATGGAACCCGGTGCCCCATGATGGAGAGTCAGTTGGCGAACTGCTGATTCGCGGACCGTGGATTGCAGCCGAGTACTACAACGACCCTCAGCCCGATAAATTTCACAATGGTTGGTTGGTCACCGGCGATGTGGCAAAAATCGATCAGGAAGAATACCTCATAATAGCTGACCGCTCGAAGGACCTCATCAAGTCAGGTGGAGAGTGGATCTCGTCCGTTGATCTGGAAAATCACATTATTGCGCTGGAAGGTGTTCTCCAAGCGGCAGTCGTCGCGCAACCACATCCCAAGTGGGATGAAAGGCCGGTTGCGTTGGTCATTCTGGTTGAGGGAACCAATGTCACTCGCGATTTAATTCTGGAGCACTGTGCTTCGGTTTTTGCACGATGGCAGCTTCCGGATGACGTCATTTTTGTTGAGAGTATTCCTTTAACAACAACCGGTAAAATTGATAAAAAAACTATTCGTGCGGAGCTCGACGAGACAAACTATCAACTGCCCGATATGAGAACAGCCTGACATCTATGGCTGTAAACCGGTTTCCTTTTACCAACCAGTACAGGGATCTACTGCACGAGCGGGTCGATAACTTTGATGATCAGCGGCGGCTAAGCGATGAGCTTGTGTCCGCTGCGGTTGCCATCACTGTTTACGCTCACAATGACACCTGCGCTGTTATCGTTACTCGACGCTCTCCACGACTTAACGCGCACTCAGGACAGTGGGCTTTACCAGGCGGTCGCGTTGATAAAGGCGAATCGCTCATTGATGCAGCCCGCCGGGAAATGCACGAAGAAATCAATCTCGACTTGCCTGCATCTGCATTGCTGGGCACGCTTGACGACTATGTTACGCGATCGGGATATGCAATCACGCCTGTGGTGTTCTGGGCAGACATCAAAGCCGAACAACTGCGCCCGAATCCCGACGAGGTCGCTTCGATACATCCCTTCAGTTTTAATGATCTCGTTAACCCGAAGTCTCCCAATCTAGAGAAAATACCAGAGAGCGACAGACAGGTGCTGTCAATGAATTACGAGCACGATAGAATTTTTGCTCCCACAGGCGCCATGCTTTATCAATTCAGGGAAGTCGCGATACTTAACAGGCACACTCAGGTCGGACACTTTGATCAACCGGTCTTCGCCTGGCAGTAGTCCACCCTAATGTTGCCACGCAAAGTATTTTTCACTCGTTCGAGACGGCCTCCTCCCATACGCCCGTTTTAATTGGCAAAACAATCCGAGTTTCCGTTTGAATACCGCTCGCAACTGGCTCCGCTCCCTCAAAATTGATGTCTGTGGGACGACTATCGATCGAGGCATCATCACTCATTCCCGGGAACATCGATAAAATAATGATAAACGATAAAATGCCAGCACCTAACAGCGCCGCAATTGACCACAACAACCAGCGATGCTTTTCATAGGGCTGCTCCCATTGCAGATCCCTGATAATCAACTCATGGGGGATGCGTTTTCTTTTAAATGTCACAGTTTTCTCCTCAACACAACGTTTCGCTTCTCAATAGATTTCTCGCTAACCTATTGAACCTTGAAATGATGAGTTTCCAGTGTCGAAAGGGTGGCAATCGGCAGACAAAAAATGGAGATACCGGTGATAGCGCACTGGAACTCAGCATTAACAGACAGTGACAAGTCAAAAACACCGCCATTTTAAACAGGCTTTAATACCCTTAAGCAGGCTGTTTTACTGTAATATACGCGCGAGCCGTCTCAAGCAGATATCGTCGCCAATTCGCCAGCAAAGGATCATGGGTATGCCAAGTAAACTTGAACAATTAAAAACGATGACGGATGTGGTTGCGGATACCGGTGACATTGAAGCAATGAAAAAATTCAAACCACAAGACGCTACGACCAACCCATCGCTGTTACTGAAAGCTGCTGCAATGCCGCAGTATTCACCGCTAGTTGAGGCTGCGAAGCAGTTTGCGCTATCTCACGGCAAATCAGATCAGGCACAATTGGATCTCGCTTGCGACCGGTTAGCTGTGTTAGTTGGCATAGAAATCCTCAAGCTGATACCCGGAAGAATTTCCACTGAGGTTGACGCCCGACTGTCATTCGATGCAAAAGCAATGGTCGAGCGAGGTCGAGCGCTGATCAATCAATACGAAGCTCTTGGTTTCAACCGCAATCGCGTCCTGATCAAACTTGCATCCACATGGGAAGGAATTCAGGCCGCAGAGACCCTAGAGTCCGAAGGTATCAACTGCAACCTGACGCTTCTCTTCTCTTTTGAACAAGCCGTTGCATGTGCAAACGCCGGCGTTTTTCTCATTTCACCCTTCGTAGGCCGAATACTAGACTGGTGGAAAGCAAATACTGATATCGAATATACGGCAGCGACAGATCCCGGCGTTTTGTCAGTACAAAGAATTTTCAACTATTATAAATCTAACGGGTTTAATACGGTTGTCATGGGTGCGAGTTTTAGAAATACGGGTGAAATTGAGGCGCTGGCGGGTTGTGACAGACTGACGATCAGCCCAGCGCTGCTGGAAGCGCTCAATCAGGACGATAAGCCGCTAATTCAAACGCTCGATAAAAATGCGCCCACAGGTGGTGTAGAAAAGATGGCGCTGGAGGAAGCCGCATTTCGTTGGTCACTCAACGAGGATGCTATGGCAACCGAAAAACTAGCAGAGGGTATACGTCTCTTCACAAAAGATACGCGTGTATTAGAACAACTACTTAGTCAATAAAGCGCCCACACAAAATTGTCACAAGACATCAGCCAAGAACTCCCCGAACGATAACGAGCATGCGCTCCTTATTCTTAAAGGCGGTCCAGGTTTGAAACACAAAACCGGCTGATTGAGTGATCCCAAGAAAAAACGCGTTGAACGCTTGATTCAGCAGCTATTTTAACAGCCACACGGTCATTTTCGTTATGAGCACATCCGACAACCGAAAATTCGATACACTCGAATTATCCAAAGCGCTACTAACGAATCTTAGCAGTCTCAATTATCATGAAATGACGCCGATTCAAGCACAAAGCCTGCCCCTTATTCTGCAGGGGTTTGATGTCATCGCGCAGAGCAAAACCGGATCTGGCAAAACGGCTGCTTTCGGCTTAGGGGTTCTGCAAAAACTAGAAGTGAAGCGTTTCAGAGTCCAGAGCCTTATTCTCTGCCCTACACGCGAACTCGCTGATCAAGTATCAAAAGAACTACGCAGGCTTGGCCGCACTGTGCACAACATTAAGATCCTGACACTCTGTGGTGGCACAGCATTTGGACCTCAGGTAGGTTCCCTTGAGCACGGTGCGCACATTATCGTTGGTACGCCCGGACGCATCGAGGAACACCTGCGCAAGGGTAATCTGGATCTACAAAATCTCACAACCTTTGTGCTTGATGAAGCAGATCGCATGCTTGATATGGGTTTTAGCGAGACAATTGATGCCATTCTCAAACATGTGCCTTCGGTTCGGCAAAACTTGTTGTTTAGCGCAACGTTTCCACGAGAAATTGAAGCAATGACGAGCAAAATCATGCGTGAGCCTCGCAGGATTGAAAATAAGGAGATGCATTCGGAGGACAGTATTCGACAGTATGTCTGTCGAGTCGAGAATGACGAAGACCGAATCACAGCACTTCGATTAATCCTACTAGAGTTTGAGCCTGAATCTACTCTGGTGTTTTGTAACACGCGCAAACAGGTTCAAGAGGTTGCCAATGCGCTTGTCGCCGCAAACTTCAGCGCATTGGCATTGCATGGTGAGCTTGAGCAAAAATCTAGAGACGAGATCCTTGTTCGATTCTCCAATAAGAGCGCATCAATACTGGTTGCAACCGATGTAGCTGCCCGAGGACTTGACATAGATGAGTTGGACCTGGTCATCAATCATCAAATTGCACCAGAACAGGAAGTACATATCCATCGAGTCGGTCGAACCGGCCGCGCGGGCAACCAAGGGCAAGCATTCACACTTTGTACCACCCGGGAACAATTCAAACTAGACAGATTGGAAGCTTTTCTTGACACCTCGCTGAAGCAGCATCAACTTGCCAAACCCGAACTTCTCAATAAACCAACGTTTTATCCCGCGATGGCGACGTTGCAAGTTGATGGCGGACGAAAACAGAAAGTCAGACCGGGAGACATTGTTGGTGCGCTCACCGGCAAAGATGGAATCGCAGCGTCAGAGGTGGGCAAAATTAACGTGTTTGATCGTTGCGCCTATGTCGCTGTGACACAGGTAAAAGCCAAGGCTGCGCTGAAAAAACTCTCAGAAGGAAAGTTAAAGGGAAGGTCTTTTCGCGTTCGTCGCATTAGAGGCTAGGAAGCCACCAACATCCCAGATTCGGTTCTTGCATCACCGGCTATTCGAGTGTGTTTCATCACCCTCGCCTGCTGAGTGTCATAGGGTCGCGCTCGATGCAACATACGCCTGTTATCCCACACAATCAGGTCACCCACTTGCCAGTGATGCTCGTAGCAACGTTCAGGTGAGCAGGCAAATGACAGCAGCCTGTTGAGTAACGCCTCGGACTCAGCGTCTTCTAAACCAGGAATGCCGTAAGCGTGGCGGCCAATATACAACGCCGGTTTCCCTGTCACTGGATGGAACTTTACCAACGGGCGTAAAGGTGGTTCCTCAACATCGTAGCCATAACCTCGACTTTGAGTCATTCCAGCGCGAGCTTGCGAATACTTCAGCGAGTGGAAGGCAGCAAGATCCTGTATTGTCTCCTGAAGACCTTCGGGCAACGCCTCATACGCTGCCCTCATATCTGCCCACTCAGTGCCACCGCCAGATGTTGGCAAAACGTGCGCAGAGAGCACCGAAGCTTTTGCTGATATCGGCATGTAAGAGCTATCAGTATGCCAACCCTCATTACCCAGTAGCACCTGCATAATGTGATCGTCTTTATCTGCAACGCCACCGTCTCTGGTTCTGTTCGACAGCGGCACAGCAGCGTTGCCCTCAACGATCATTTCAAGTTCGCCAAATCGTCGTGCAAAGTCACCTTGTGCCTGATCACTTAAGTGTTGATCAGGAAACACTAGCAAACCATATTCATGAAAGGCTTCAAGTATTGCTTGCCAATCGTCGTTATCCAATGATGCTAAGTGAGTACCGGTGACAATTGCGCCCACGTTCTTATCTGGCACAGGCTCAATTAATCGCTGACTCATTTTGCCCTCCTGTGGGCTTTCTTGCCCGATTTTTCGACCTTGTCTCAACCTTTAATGCTAGAACGATCAGCGCCGTGAGTAAATACAGTGCTAAAAAAGTAAAGAACGCAGGACGATAATTTCCCGTCACATCGTAGACCCAGCCTGCGAAAGGTGTGCCTGCAAGATGGAGTATTGCCATTGGCGGCCTCATAGCTCCGAGTACCCGACCAAATGATTCCCTGCCAAATGCCGCGCCGACGACAGCTCCCTGCATGGGCACCACGCCTCCCATACCAAAACCAAACATACAGGCGCCTAGGAGAAAGCCAACATACCCTTCGACAAACAACATAAACAAATGCCCTGCAAACTGGAAACCAATGCCCAACCACAATGCATGACGCACATCCCAACGATCTACCAACACGCCGAAAACCAACTTCCCGGCAATACCGAAGCCAGCAGTGGCGGAAGCTATGCCGGAGGCCGCAACCAAAGATAGCCCCTGGTCGGTGAGTTGCGGCACCATGTGAATCAACGTTGCGCTTTGAATACCGAACAGCAACCCGATGACCGTCAGCAAAATCCAAAAGTTTGGCTGGCTAAGAAAATCTCGAGTGCGAAGTGGTGGTTTAGGTGGTGGTAGCGCACCTTTTTCAGTCGCGCCGTCAGGCAGGAGCCCGACATCCTCAGGTCTTGATATCACGAGCCGGAGAACGACCGGAACGACGACCAGAAACGTGATCAGTCCATAGGTCATAAATGCTTCACGCCAACCGAACGTTGCAATGATCCAAGCACTGATTGCCGGCATGACTACACCAGACACCGAGATACCGGTTGCGGCTATTCCCAGAGCAGAACCGCGTTTTAGTACGAACCAATTACTCACCAGCTTGGACGTGGCAAGTTGTCCCATGGCGCCGGCACCAAACCCAACGAAAACACCCAGTACGAGATAAAACTGCAGCGGTGTTTGAACCAAACCGAGCAACCCAAAACCAGCACCCATCGATACCGCCCCACAAGCCATCACGTTCTTCAGCGGAAATCTGTCTAAGGCTCGCCCAATAAAAGGCGCCAGCACAGCACCGACACCCTGAGTTACCGTTACGCCAATAGAAACGCCAAAACGTGAGTCACCGAATTCAATGGCGATTGCTTTGAAGAAGATCCCGTAGGAGTAAAAGAAAAAACCAACGGCAATAAAATCCACCAGAAACGCAACCGAGACCATACGCCATCCTAAAAAGGAGGTGTCATTATTACGTTTGAGAAGAAAGGAAAGCATAGAAATTGTAACTTGAGTCAATCAGCAACTATACACGCATCGACTGAGGCTCTCATTAAAGGAGACGATTTTAGCGGGCTGCTTATCACCGTCCAACAATATCAACAATGGCTGCCCTCTCACCTCACGCCCAATGCACTGCTTTCAATTCAAAATTTGACGCCAACAATGTCTTATCACAGATGAGAGCGTGACGCTTCCAGCTTTGAATCTGTGCTTTCTGTCATTTCGAACACTGGGATTATTTTTAAATACGATTGATCACGGCAGTCAGCTTCAGAGATACACAACTCGCCAAAGCGCGCACAAAGTATGAGACAATTTGTCGCACCCCGAAACGGTTACGAGAGATAAATGACAATGAAATACCATGTGGTTGCTGCCACGAGTGACCTAAAAGAAGGTGGACAGAAATTTATTGATCTGGAAGGCGAAGAAATTCTCTTGGTACAACACGACGGTGAGTACTACGCCATCGCCTATCTCTGCAGTCACGCGGAGTTCGGTCTGGAAGGGGGACAGCTTCAGGACGGCTGTATTACTTGCCCTTATCATGGCGCAGAGTTCTGTTTGAAAGACGGTTCTGCTCAATCGCCACCCGCTTTTGAACCGATCAAAACATATCCTGTAAAAGTTGAAGGGGCTTCTATTGCTATTGCTTTTGAGTCCTAGCTGATCGATTGATATTTGACCGGCGCGCTTCCGGCAAAATAATCACAGGGAAAATGACTTAAACAAAGCCCGATAGTGTCGCGTCGGGACACGTTATATTTGCGAAACAACGACAGCATTTCAAGATTTGTACTGCGATTCAATCGTCTCGTCGAGCGCTCGCTCCAATGCTGCCAGACCTTTCAAATGGGTCTCAACCAACTCACTAACACTGCGGTATCTAGCAACTTCTTTTCCATCGCTCATTACCACTACCGCTTGAGGATCTTTAGCATAAAAGACCCCTGTTTTTTTCTCTGAGACCATGAAACTACCTCCTTGGGTTTTCGGCATATGATTCAGATCTATGATCTTGAGACTAGCATAACTATTCCAACGCTGCCGCATCACTTTAGCTAACGGTTTATAGCAAGGTGCACGCGAAAAAGTTGGAATGAGATGTTTATCAGGATGTCAATTTCACGACGCTTATTGATTTGCACTGCGCAAATTAGCACTGATGGTAAATCGTCCGTTGCGAATAGTCTGCGGCCATACAACTATCAGCCAAATTTTCGCCCGATAGAATCATTTTCTGCCATCGATTAGCGCTATTCTGCGATCAATCAAGTCCAACGAGAATGAACTAACGCGACTGTGCTTTACAGCCGGGATTCATCTAATGCTCTTCTGATTTTTTCCAATTCAGGAATTAAAGCGCTCATCGTTTCGGCAGATAGGCTCTGCAAAAGCTGCTCGAATGCTGGGCTGGCATAAAGAATAGCTTCATCACGCGCTTGTCGTCCCTTGGTTGTTAACCTGACAACTTTCTGTCTACCTGACTTTTCATCGGGTCCGACAGTAATAAATTTTTTTGCCTCTAACTTTTTCAGAGAATTGGTTATCGCGCCTTTGGTCACTTCCATGGCTTTGGCGAGTCGACTCGGTGACGCCTGATCATCAACCCGACAAAACCAATTTAGAATACTGAACTGCGGACGATTCATGCCATAAGGCAAGCTGCGTTCAAATCGGGTGGTCGATAGCTGAGCAATAATGCCTATTTCGTTAAACAACCGGAAGGTCAACTCTCCGTTGCTGTTGGCATCGGCTTTTTCACGCTCCCTAGCTCTCGACATCAAATCACTCCTTGCTACTTTATTAGATCAAACGAAAAACATACTGAGGGTTAATGATTGGGTTGCAACGACGTTCGGGTTGCAACGGCGTATAGTTTAGCTTTAAACTGTTTAATATTAAACTATATTTTTACAAAGAGGCACGCATGAAAAAACTGATCTTGTCGATACTTTCCGTCGCATTCATATTGTCTGCTGGTGTCATGGTGCTACAGATAGTTGCCTCTGAGCGAGTAGAAGTCGTTGAAGTAAAGACGGTTGATGATCTGGGAGAAGTCGCCACGACACGTCTGTGGGTCGTTGATTACGAAGGCAAACAATATCTAAGAGCCGGAGCCGACTCGGGCTGGTATCTACGCATGAAGGCCAATCCGAATATAACGATGGCCAGAAATGGCAAAGAAGCACAATATCATGCTGTCGAGCGCAAAAACCTAATGAACGTCATCAACACCAGGATGAACGAAAAGTATACGTGGGGTGACGATATTATCGGCGTAATGGTAGGCAGAAGCGAGGCGATCCCAATGGAACTGCAGCCAATCTGAATGTACGTTCATCAATTTCGCGAACTTACCGAAATTGACCTCGTCAGCCCGAATTAAGAGCAAATACTTGTGTTATATTCATTCCATATCAGACGTTAATTTATGGATGTTCAATGCAAGCGGTAATTTGTGATCAGTTTGATTCGCCCGACAAATTAAAAATACAGGAAGTAGCAGACCCAGTCCCTAATGCAAACGAAGTGCTAATCCGTATACATGCCACAGGGCTTGGTTATGTCGATGCACTTACCGTCGCTGGTTTATATCAGATGAAACCAAAACTCCCGTTCATCCCCGGGAATGAAATATCAGGTGTCGTCGAACAAACCGGAGAGGCAGTCAAACACTTGCGCGTTGGTCAGCGCGTTCTGGCAATGCCCAGCCAAGGCGGACTCGCTGAACTGGTATGCATGCCTGAATCTAAGTGCACACCCATTCCAGAAGTTTTGTCCCACGAAGGGGCAGCCAGTTTTCTCGTCAACTACTGCACCGCATACCACGGTCTAGAGCTTTGCGGTCAACTGAAGGAAAAAGAAAGCATTCTTATTCTTGGTGCCAGCGGCGGCGTTGGCATGGCTGCAATTGATGTCGCCAAGGCGATGGGTGCCGAAGTGATCGCTGCAGCCTCAACCAAACTTAAACGTGATGCCTGCTTGGCTTTTGGTGCAGACCATGTCGTCGACTATACGAAAGAGAACTGGCGTGACGATGTCAAAGAGGCGCTCAATGGTAAACCGCTTAATGTCGTTTACGATCCTGTAGGCGGCGATTATGCAGAACCCGCACTTCGATCTTTAGGTCCAGATGGCCGCTTCCTCGTTGTCGGATTTGCCGGTGGAGGTATCCCATCTGTGCCACTCAATTTACCCCTGCTTAAGCGGTGTTCGATTGTTGGTGTCAACTGGGGCGGTTTTATTTCAGCCAACCCATTGGAATCACGTCCAGTACTAACAAAACTGCTGGAGTGGATAGCGGCGAAGAAGCTGAACCCTCAGGCCGGAGAGACTGCAAGTCTGGATAAGTCCGGTGACGCAATGATGAAGATGCTGAATCGTAAAGCGATCGGTAAAATAGTGATCATCCCGACAAAATTGACTTAACCCCATAATGCCATCACACGCGTGATGGCTTTAAAGCAAGGAATCAATATGTCAGACACTCAACAGCTCAACGTGACTCCTTTTGAAATACCGTATGTTGAGCGGGATGTTGCCGACTTAAAAACCCGGCTCGCGCTAACGCGGTGGCCTGACAAGGAAACACCGACAGACTGGAGTCAAGGCATTCCGCTTGCCTACATGAAGGAGATTAAAGAATACTGGCAGAATGATTACGACTGGCAACGTCGAGTTGCGTTGTTAAACCAGTGGGATGGCTATATGACTCAAATAGCCGGTCTGGATATCCATTTCCTTCACGTCAGATCAAAACACGAGGAAGCGAAGCCGCTATTACTCACCCATGGCTGGCCGGGTTCCATCGTTGAATTTCAAAAAGTTCTTGGACCGCTTTCTGATCCGACCGCGCATGGTGGCAGCGCCGAAGATGCATTCCATGTTGTATGTCCCACGCTGCCCGGGTTTGGATATTCAGGCAAGCCCACTACGACAGGCTGGAACATCGAGAAAATTGCCGGCGCCTGGAACACGTTAATGGTCGGTATTGGTTACGATCGTTACTACGCTCAAGGTGGAGATTGGGGCTCGATCGTTACTTCCATGATCGGCGTTCAAAATAAAGGGCACTGCCAAGCGATACACATGAATATGCCCATCGCACCACCAGATCCAAACAAGATGGACGATTTAACCGACTTGGAACAGGGCGCGCTTGCCGCGATGAAATTTTATCAGGATCACGATTCCGGTTATTCAAAGCAACAGTCAACACGGCCGCAGACTCTTGGTTACGGTTTAGCAGACTCTCCTATCGGCCAGGCGTCGTGGATCATCGAAAAATTCTACCAATGGACAGACTGCGACGGTCACCCCGAAAACGTCTTAAGCAGAGATGAACTGCTCGACAATGTCATGATGTACTGGCTTCCGGATACTGGCGCTTCGTCGGCCCGCATTTACTGGGAGAGCTTTGGCGCCGGTGGTACTTCAGCTGATAAAATCACGCTGCCAACAGGCTGTAGCATTTTCCCAAGAGAGATATTCAAAACATCTAAACGATGGGCAGAATCCAGATTTACAGACCTAATTCACTTCAACGTGCTCGAAAAGGGCGGCCATTTCGCTGCAGCCGAACAGCCAAAGACCTTTGTTGACGAGATTCAAACCTGTTTTAGAAATGTGCGCTAATTTGTCCTAATCTCACCTTTTACATAGACTTGCGCGCAGTTATAAATACGCGTCCTTAAAGGGGATCTCGGCGGGTTAGGCAACCAGCGGAATCGATCTACAGAAATCAGACCAACTAAAAATTAGGAGAGCCAAATGGCCAAAATCAAGTTTGTCCAGCACGATGGTACGGAAATCGAAGTCGATGCTGAAATAGGTGCATCAATAATGAATGCTGCGATCGACAATGGTGTCGCTGGAATTGACGCAGATTGTGGCGGTGAGTGCTCTTGCGCAACATGCCATGTTGTTATTGATCCCGCTTGGGCCAGTAAACTCGAAGCGATTTCCGATCAAGAAAGCTCTATGCTTGACCTCAACCCAGACCGAGAAGAAAGGTCTCGTCTTTCATGCCAACTTCCCATGACTGAAGCGCTAGACGGTATGATCGTTAATTTGCCTGAGTTCCAATACTAATCAAGAAAATCTACATTCGGTAGGGCGATTCGTTTTCTAACTACTGCTGTAAAAAAGGTTGAACACTCGATGTGCTTCAGCCTTTTTTTTTACCTAATTCGAATTAGGCTGCTTTAATCGCGGCCTCAATGAACTTGATGTGGCTGCCAACGAAAAACTCAGAATTTACTCGATTGAGCACTTCTTTTTCAGCATTTATCAAAAATGTGGTTCGCCTAACGCCGAATCCCATAGGTCCGTCGACACCAAAGGCCCGCACCACCTTTTTACCCTCGTCAAACAGCAAGGGGAACGGCAAGTCGTGTGATTTTTTAAAGCGCTGATGACTTTCTACCGACTGCGGGCTGATGCCCACGACCTTGAGGTTAGCGTCGAGAATTTCATCGTGAATGTCACGGATACTGCAGGCTTCCATCGTACACGCCGGAGTGAAGTCCGCTGGGTAGAAATATAATATCAAGGGTGCCCCATCAGCAAGCAGGCTCGACAAGCTGATAGCGTCGCTATTCTCGTCTAGTAACTCGAATTCAGGGGCACTATCACCAATCTTCAGCATTTTATTTCTTCCAATTTCTGAGGGCGAGCATTCTAGCAGGATCACACGGAAGTGCTACAAAAACCGAGTTCACACTAAACTTTAAATTTTTCTGCCATCAGGCTCGGATCTTACACAAAGGTACACGCTACTCAACGCGGACGCTCGCATCTCACGTCGCTCAAAACGATTCGACAATCAAAACGTCATCAGCATCGTGTTCCTGGAGATATCGCAGCGAGAGGACGTGCATCCCTTAATACTCCCAATAATATACCGTTATTTAGCGAATAACAGGCAAACTAACCGATATCCAAACGCCCTATGCCACCTGACAATCCCTCACTGAGCGACTTTTTTAATCATTAATGCGAAGGAATCACTTCTTCCCCTGACCAAGGTCAACTAAAATACCGATCCACACGCTGATAATAGCGCAATTTCAAAGACTGAAATCAATATGAACACCACCAAAACTTCTGCTTCAAACGACCAAGACGAACAGGCCGACTCGCAAACTATGCCCATGGTTGTCTGTGCGCTTTACAAATTCGCGACCCTAGAAGACTTCGAATCACTCAAGCCTCCGTTGCAGAAAAAAATGGAAGATCTTGGCGTCCGCGGTACATTGCTGTTGGCAAAAGAGGGCATTAACGGCACGGTCTCAGGCACCAGGTCAGCGATAGACAAGCTGCTCGACTACCTCAGGCAGGACGACATTTTCGAAGGCAGACTACACAACATCCAGTGGAAAGAGTCTTATAACAGTGAAATTCCATTTAACAGAACCAAGGTAAAACTGAAAAAAGAAATCGTCACCATGGGCGTCGATGCAATTGACCCGAACCATATCGTCGGCACCTACGTAGAACCTGAAGCGTGGAACGATCTTATTTCTGATCCTGACGTCCTTCTTGTAGATACTAGAAACGAGTACGAAGTTCAGATCGGCACATTTAAAAACGCAATTAACCCACACACAACAACTTTTCGAGAGTTTCCCGAGTACACCAAAAACAACTTGGATCCGATCAAGCATAAGAAAGTTGCGATGTTCTGCACTGGCGGCATTCGTTGCGAAAAAAGCACTGCATACCTCAAAGAACAGGGATTTGATGAGGTCTACCATCTTGAAGGTGGCATTCTTAAATACCTCGAGGATGTTCCCAAAGAGGAATCAATGTGGGAAGGAGAGTGTTTTGTTTTTGATAATAGAGTTACCGTCGATCATGACCTGAAACGCGGTCATTACGACCAATGCCATGCCTGCAGGATGCCAATTACAGCGCAAGACAAAGTTAGCAATGCATATCAACCGGGAGTCAGCTGCCCGCATTGCATTGGTCACCTTACCGAAACTCAAAAACACAGATTTACAGAAAGAGAGCGTCAGGTGCAGTTGGCAAAAAAGAAGGGGAAAGTGCATATCGGTAGCGACGCAAAAGTTGCACAACAGGAAAACAAGGTTGCTAAAGAAGCGTTTAAAGAGCGTCAGCGACACCGTTAGCTGTCATTGTTTCGGAGAACCTATCGCCGAAAAAACCTATTCGAACCTGGCAACAAAACAATGGCTCGCGTTGCTTTTATCTCCGCATCTTCAACAACAATCCACCGTTGGCTCTCGAATTGAATCCAGTTAAGTGCTTACCGCGAGAGTGCCCCGCTCGTCCATCTTCTTCTGCCGTCTTGTGGTTTTTCTTACCATTCTCACTCAGCTGTGAGCAGCTTCGGTAAAAGTCTAAATACTTCAACACTTGCACCCATGGCGATGTGAGTCCCTTTTGTTTCAAAATGTTTTACGTCAGGGCTTGTGTCGTCGATACAGGCGCGCCACGCAACAACCCCATCAAACTTGCTGTAAATGCTCCGAATGGGCACCTTAATCGACTTACGCTGACGCGAATGCAACAGTTGATTGATATCCTTTAATGTCAGACCTGTTTCGCGCATGACTGCGGCACCGATGCTTGATGCCCCCACGCCGCCTTTTACGGGAGATCCAATCGTAATCACTTTTTCAATTAGTTCAGGATGGTCCCGGGCAACTTCTCTGGACAAAATACCGCCCCGGCTCCAACCCACCAGACGAACCTTCTGCTTATATTCATCATGCAGTTCACGGACCGTGGCTAGCACACCGGGTAGATGGTCCATCATTCGTTGGGCGTTAACACCCTGTCCCCACCCCCGACTGTTGTAACCTATCGAGTTGAGGTACTGGCGCAGGATTATCGTAGAGGTGTCATCCGCCATAAATCCAGGTAATACCAACACAGGCTCACCATGCCCCCTACGCGCACTAAATCTTAGGATAGGCAATTGCAACAAAAGTTGAGTTGCTTCCAGACCAGCTCTCCCCTCCATCAATCTCAACAGCGGCGATGGGGGCGAAATAGGTTCATTCATAAGGAGCAGACCGACAAGTAACAGGGATAAGTAAACAAGAATTAGCAACGAGGATTGCATAACCTGCACAACCTTGTAAAGATGCAGCCATCATGAGAGCTAAAGAAGCCAGAGAAAGATTCGAAATCGCTGTTAGCCGGCAAGATGAGGATATACGGCTGGATGAATCAATGTTACTAATTGCCGCTGAAAGCAATAGCAGCGTTGGCGTCAAAAACTATCTCGACATGCTTGATAGCCTGGCAAAGAAATACGAGCTCTCAATCAATCGTCAGTCCTCTTTGGGCGTATCTGCTTCCGCTCTGAGTGAATTCATTCATCAAACAGAGGGCTTTAGTGGCAATGTAACGAACTACTACGCGCCGGAAAACAGTTACTTGAATCATGTCCTTGATGTGCGCCAAGGTATACCAATTTCGCTTGCGCTGATTCATATTTGTCTGGGGAAGCGTCTCGGCATTCCTGTTCGAGGTATCAATTTTCCCGGGCACTTCTTAGTGCGTTACGGCTCTGAAGAACACGTTATCGTTGACCCCTTCTCAGGCAGAATTCTGAGCGAACCTGACTGCGCAACGCTCTTGCGCCAAATTGCCGGCCCCCGCGCAACCATTCAACCGAATTATTTTGAGGCAGCCACCAATCGCAGCATATTGATTAGGGTACTCGACAATTTGAAACAAATATTCTGGAAGAACAAGGCGTGGGACGAGAGCAAAGCCTGTATTGAAAGACAATTATTGCTGTTACCGAACCAAAGTGAATTCAACATTCAGCTTGGCGCTATCTATGAAATGAAAGGAGAGATACCGCTAGCCCAAGACACTTACACCCGGGTGCTGCAAGAATGCGAAGATGAACAACTCACGCAGGTCGCTAGCAAACGTCTACTTGCGATGGGATCTGTCAATAAAACAGTTCACTAGCCACTGCGCTAATGTACATTCTGGTTGTTCCTAAGTCGTCAGAAGCGTAAGCGCTTGGATCGCCCGATTAGTCACACTTTCCTTGTACTTGTCGAGATCCATGTCCCGATCTTCTCCCATTGCGCCTACCAGATACCGTTTGTAAACGCCCTGCCCTATAGCCGCTAGCCGCCAGTGTGAAAATGCTCGATAGTAATTAATCTCGGATAAGTCACGCCCTGTATTGTTTGCGTAAATATTGCAGAGTTCATCTCTCGATGGATAACCACCCACGGCCGTCGGCGCAGAATCTCCTTCCATGGCATCAACTTCATCTGGAGACACCCAGTTATTCAGCAAATAACCCACATCTGCCAACGGGTCTCCAAGGGTGCAAAGCTCCCAGTCGAGCACAGCCCGAATCTCTCCGCCCGCGATGATCATGTTACCAAGTCTGTAGTCACCGTGGACGATCGTTGCCCCAACTTGTTCCGGCATTCTTTCCTCAAGCAGTTTTGCGCTCTCTTCCATTTCCGGCACTGGATGTGTTTTGGTCGCTACCCACTGTTTATTCCAACGCTTCAACTGCCGCGCCAGATAAGCTTCTTTACGTCCCAATTCACCAAGCCCGACATCATCAGGGTTAATTTTGTGCAGATTAGAAAGCACCTCCATCACATGAAGTCCCAACGCGCGCCGGTCAGTATCGCCGACCTCCTGCCCCACAACTGAGTCATGCAACACAAGTCCATCGACATGGTCCATCACATAAAAGGGCGCGCCGTTCACCTCGACATCGGTGCAAACGCCAATAGTCGTCGGCACAGGGATACCTGAGTTTTGTAAAGCCGATACGATCTTGTGCTCTCGCGCTACATCGTGGGCACTTTCCAGCACGTGCCCCAGTGGCGGACGACGTAAAACAAAATCTCTGCCGCTAGCATCGGTGCAGCGAAAAGTCAGATTTGAGTGTCCCCCAGCGATGAGCGAGAACTGCAATGGAGCTTTGAGTTCAGGCACAGCATTTTCGAACCAAGCCGTTATCTTTTCTGCGTCAATTCCTTCTATCATTGTCATCGTACTCTGCTAAATATAAAGTTTTTAAGATTCACCCACTGTTGGGCACCATCGTCTTTGTTCAATCTTTAATCGCTGTCGCTTCAAGCAATTCATCTGCACTTTCTTGCAGACAAGCGACGAAGAATTCAGGGTCTGGCACCATGTCACGGCAAGCGTTGACTGAGATAGTGATCTGACCACAATAACTGAAGACCGGAAACATTAATCCCATACCATCGTGTAACGGACCCAGACCATATTGGGTTACCAGTCTGGCACCCGCTGAATAGAGCGGGAATTGTGGCCCAGGCACATTACTGACGACACAATTGTAGGGGTGCGTCACCTGCTCTGCCATGCTCACCTCAGAATAAAGCCGAGAGGCAAGCGCCGCAGTTGTCGATGGGACGAACTGCCCAAAATCGGTCATCAATTTTGCACCCACGGCATTCGTCATCTCCTTGGAAGAAATAGACGCCCTGTGCACCGATTTAAGTCGTTCAATGGGATCTTCAATGTTGGTCCCAAGTGCCACTGTCATCGCTGCGACACTGTTACCTTCCTGACCTGATTCTCCGTTCGACCGAACAGAAATTGGCGCCATGGCAACCAAAGAATATTCTGGTAATTCTTTTTTTGACAGCAAATACTTCCGCAGAGCACCACCGCAGATGGTCAACACAGCATCGTTAATCGTTGCACCCTCCACTGCCTTCTTTACATTTTTCACCTTCGCCAACTCAATGGTTCGCCCTTCGATAACACGATGACTTGAAATCACACGACCGAAACGGGTTTTCGGCACTCTGGTATTCACCGCGAACTTTCGCTGGGCAAGTCCCGACTGAAAATTTGCCATGGCCGGTACTGCCCGAGCCATAACTTCGGCAAATCTGAGCGGCTGAGTAAAATTATTGAATTGTGCTCGGGTCACAAGTTCCACCGGGTTGGGCTCATCTTCGCCCCGCCAAGGCGTTTCAGGTCGCTGCGGCATAGCGCCATAAGGTTCAAGACTATGCAATGCTTCAGTGATATCTGCACCTGCAACTCCGTCAATACAAGCATGATGAATTTTTGTCACCACCGCGTAGGAACCAATCGGCAGACCTTCAATCGCGTCCAGACCCTCAATCACGGTCAGCTCCCAGGGGGCTTTGGTCATGTCTAACGGTCGGGAATGAAGTCTGGCGACCTGTATACAGAACTGCCGCCAGTCACCCGGTTCAGGCAGCCGTATATGACGGACATGAAATTCAAGATCAAAATCTTTGTCTTCTATCCAGTATGGGTAATCAAGGTTAAAAGGTACCTCTACCAGCTTTCTTCGAAAAGTTTTTGCGAGGTGCAACCTGTCTTCAATGAACTGTAGGATATCCTTAAAACGCTGCTTGCCCCCATTGACCGTCGAAGGGTCATAAATCGCCACACCCCCAATGTGCATTGGGCTGCGGGTGTTCTCTCCATAGATAAATGAGGCATCCTGAGCAGTTAATTGTTCCAAACGGGGTCTCCGATTAATTCAAGGTTATAAGGGATTTAGAATAACTCAGCCGGGGATGATATTGCACCCGTTCACTGGTACCTTAAGCCTTACCATTGGGAATTTCATTATGAAGATAAAAACTATTCGCTGTCACGAGATCAGCGAGGAAATTAACACTGTTACATTAGACGAAGTCGATTTGGCAGCACCGGCCGCTAGTGAAGTTCAGGTCAAACTGATGGCCTGTGCGGTTAACTTTCCAGACATTCTGATGATTCAGGGCAAGTACCAGTTTGCACCGCCGCTGCCTTTTGCGCCTGGCGGAGAAGCGGCCGGCTCTGTCGTTGCAGTTGGCGCAAACGTTAGAGATATCAAACCGGGTGACAGGGTCGTCATGGGTATCCGCCACGGTGGCTTCGCAGAGGTGGTAAATGCACCCTGTGACACCATTCAAAAAATCCCCGATGGTCTTTCTTTCGAAAAGGCTGCCTCTTACAAAACAACCTATTTGACCGCGTACGTCGCATTACTGATTAGAGGGAACCTGCAACCGGGAGAAACCTTATTGGTACATGGCGCGACGGGAGG
>ERZ1048872.209-NODE-209-length-71344-cov-9.239237_pt1 | contig 71344 bp, 68 predicted proteins | sample MGYA00383100_ERZ1048872 | MGnify/ENA primary metagenome ERZ1048872 (study PRJEB29581, sample SAMEA5548370) | metagenome | biome: marine; feature: coastal; material: water | depth 50 m | study: Short-term variability in the microbial, nano- and picoplankton...
CAGTGATTCAAGAACTCGTGAATATGTAGCGAGACGTACTGCTGAAGGTTTAAGTACAAAAGAGATTTTTAGGTGTTTAAAACGCTATATAATTCGCGAGCTGTACCCATTAATAATGTCTGACTTAAAGAGTTTTATGCCTATAAATTTGACATAGGAGCGTCAATGCGGTTGTCGAGCGCTTCTTCGGCAGCTTAAAACATGATTGGTTGTTGAAAGTCCCTCAGCCAACTCGTGAGCATATGAGAAATGATGTAATGGCGTATATGCGTTATTACAATTTAGAAAGGCTTCATACAGCTAACGGTGATCTATCGCCAGTGATGTATGAACAAAGTTCCTTAAGAAAAGTGTCCTGATTTACTTATGCAGAACAGGATGTGAATTTTAAGTGAAAAAGGAAGCTTAAGAATCTCTGCTCTGCTGTTATTAACTCAAAAGCTAACTTCCGCTTTTGGCTAATTACTGGTATTATTGTGACAAACGAGTTTATGCCTTTTTTTGCTGCAATATTGATGATTATCTTCTGTATGATTTCGGGGCGTATAATTGATGAAATAGTGTTCATAAAGTTTCGTATCAAAAGCGGGTGGATGTATTGATTTACGCGTTAGAAAGTAACAGGCAAAAAAAGATACAGAATTACTGTACCCGTTAAACTATTTACAGTTTTTAAAGGTATATTAAAAATAATAAATCCGAAATACACTCATCTTTAAAGGAAAGCCTGATGAAAAAAACGTCAAAAATAGTTTGTATCTTATTAGCAGTATTTACCAGCTTTAGTTTGTTGGCAACTGACTTGAAAATTGGTGAACAAGCACCAAACTTTAAATTACAAGCAACCAACGGTGATTATTATCAACTGAGTGATTACAAAGGTAAACAAGCAGTGGTTTTAGCTTGGTATCCAATGGCTAATACTCGAGGCTGTACTATTGAATGTAAATCACTGGTAGAGAAAGGCCATTTAATTAGAGAATTCAACGCCAGTTATTTTATGGCCAGTGTTGACCCTTTAGATGACAACAGAGACTTTGCCAAGAAAACAGGCGCAGATTTCCCTATGCTAAGTGATCCATCGAAAGAAACAGCTAAAGCCTATGATGTGTTGAATATTATGCGTGTTGCAAGCCGAGTGACTTTTTACATATCTAAAGAAGGGAAAATATTAAAAATAGATGACGATATCAATACGAAAACTGCCGCAGAAGATATCGCGAAATATTTAAAAGCGCTGAATGTAGAAGCGGCTTTATCTCACTAAGTACCACAAGCTATTAAATTTTAGAAAACACCAAAAGACGATTATTCGCTGGCATAGCATGATCGTCAATTAAATTTAACCCCGCTGAATTTGCCAATGATAAAATAGCTTCTATATCTCTAATACCACTATTTATGTCTCTTTCTTTAAGCCATAAGTCAAAGTTAGCATTGCTTTCGCTAGTGAATTTCCCTTGATAATTAAATGGACCGTATATGCATACGTAAGCTTGTGATTCTAAATTTTGCGCAATACCATCAAAAAATTTAACCACTAATGGCCAACTTATTATGTGAAGGGTATTGGCGGTGTATAAGCCATCAATTGGTAGTTTATTGTGGGGCATAAACCACGTTTCATTTAAATCAATAACAACAGGCCTTTTGACATTGCTACAAGCTGATTCATCCAACCACAAATTAATGCCTTGATGGTTTATCGACAAATCGCTAGTTTGCCAAGTCAATGTAGGTAGATGTTGACCAAAGAAAGCAGCATGTTGACCCGTGCCTGAACCGATTTCTAACACATGTTTAGTGTTTGAAAATACATTTGCTAACACTTGTAAAATAGGCTGTTTATTATTTTCACACGCTTGAGAGAAAGGTTTATTCATTTTTATTTCTTATGTAAATTAATTTAACTTTTTGAAAGGTAATTTCAGCAGACATTGTTGTTGGTACGTTAGCATGTGCTGTTGCTCTTGTTGACAAAAATTTTTAATAGCTTGTTTAAAATCTGGGTGTTTTATCCAATGGTAAGAGTGCGTTAATACAGGCTCGAAGCCCCTTTGAATTTTGTGTTCACCTTGGGTGCCAGGGTTAAAACACTTTAATTTTTTTTGAATGCAAAATTCGATACCTCGATAATAACAAAGCTCAAAATGTAAATTATTATAGTGTTTTGTGCAGCCCCAATATCGGCCATATAATTGTGAGTCATCGTAAAAAAATAGCGCACAAGCAACATCTTCTTGCTCATCGCTCGCAATAATTAATAAAATATTATTTGCGAGTTTAGATACAATACGCTTAAAAAAATCATAACTTAGGTGAGGTTGATGACCTCGTTTTAAATAGGTAAGTTGGTAGGTTAAATAAAAGAATTCGAGGTCTTTTTGTGTGATTTCGTTATTCAGTAATTGACGAGTTTTAATATCTTGTTGAATGATCGACTGTCTCTCTTTATTGGTGTTTTTTCTTTTACGCGAAGTGAAGGTACTGAGAAAATCATCGAATGTTTTATAATTGCGATTAAACCAATGAAACTGCACGGTATTACGTTGGTATACATCTTCAGGTAAAGGCGTTTTTATTTCATCGCAATACAGAATATGCCAACTGTTAATATTTTCTTGCTGGCAGAGTTCAATTAACGGCTCAAATAGAGCATTTATCTGCAGCTGTGAAGAAAGTAATTTATCACTACTAACTGGTGTAAAAGGAATGGTAGCAACTAATTTAGGGTAATAATCAAGGTTGTAACGCTTAAAAGCCTCAGCCCAATCCCAATCAAAAACATATTCGCCCCAAGAATGGCTTTTCAAATACATAGGCATGATAGCCGTTATAACACTTTTAGTTGTTGCAACTAAATGATGAGGTTGCCAACCTTGTTTAAAACTTACGGAGTGGCTTTGCTCAAGCGCATTAAAAAAATCGTAACGAAGAAAAGGACAAAGTGAGCTATTTAGATTATGCCAATGACTCGCACTTATTTTGTCAAGGTTGTTAATAAAATTAATTTCTATGTCGGTATGCAATAGATAATTTCTCACTAGCTAATGGCTGTTTATATATCAATATATAGTAAAGGTTACCGACAATAAAAAGGTTATTAAAGGGTACTTAAAAATGAAATGCCTATTTTTGCCTCAATTGTTATTTTTCTATCTCAGTTCGGGGGGACTTAGTGAGATAGGATTTATCCTTAATTTGGATTATCCATTTGCAAAGTCAACCTTACTATGTTGATAGAAGTAGGTTAGTTTGAGGCTAAAATTCTCTAAACGGAGATTAAGAACGTTAGATATTTCCAGACTTTATTGACGTTACTATTAGGCAGAGTCTAAGTATATCTTAGGACATTTTTCTATTTATCTGGCTACTAAAATACTCTTTCAAAAAATTAAGCAATAACCTAAGTTTTATAGAGTTGGCTGTGCCTGGCGGGAAAACGCCATAAACATTTATATCGCCAAGTGTGTAATCATCTAGCACCATTTCTAAGGTGCCAGCTTTTATTTTAGGTAAAGCATCGTATGTGGGAATGCGGCCTAAACCATGTCCAGCTTCAACAAATGCGGTACGTGCAGCTGCATTATTAGTACTTATACTTCCTTTGGTGGCAATACTGAATGAGCGACTGCCTTTCTTTAGGGTTAATATCCCTGAAGTTAACTTGTAGATCACCCATTGATGTTCACTTAAATCGGCAGGTTTAGTTGGGCGTCCATATTGAAGAAAGTAATCAGGGGCACCACAAAGACACGTTTCTAGGGTGGTAAGTTTACTTGCTTGTAAACCTGAGTCAGGTAATGGTGCACCACGGATCGCTAGGTCTATTCCCTCTTTCATAATGTTCACCACTTCATCAGTCAACATGACATCAAGCTCAATTTTAGGGTAGATTTTCATAAACTCATTGAGTGCAGGCACAACAGTCTGCAAACCAACATTTACAGGGCAGGTAATTTTAAGTAATCCGATGGGTTCATTTTTGAAGTTTTCAATTTGTTGCTTGGCCACACTCGCTTGCTCAGCAATGATGCGACAGCGCTCATAATAGGCTTGGCCTGCTTCAGTAAGATTAATAGAGCGCGTTGAACGATTAAGCAGCTTTACCTCAAGCTGTGTTTCAAGCTTTTTCAGGTGATAACTGACTACGGCTCGAGATAGCCCCAAATTTTTCGCCGCAGCACTTAAGCTTCCTTGTTCAATGACTTGAGCAAAAACAACCATACTCTTAAGCTGTTCAAATGAAATATCCATAAACACTAGCCAATCAATCGAAATACATATCCAATCATACATTGTATTAATTATTAATACAATGTTGTCAGTTTAACCTGTATTGTTCATATGGGTTTGTGCGCTTATACTAGCTTTATTGAAAATGAATACACACTCAAACGCACTTATATTAACTCACACAAATAAATGGATGAATGATCATGACTAAAAAAATATTGATGGTACTTACTTCACATGACGAGCTTGGTAACACAGGCCAAAAGACTGGCTTTTGGGTTGAAGAGTTTGCAGCCCCATATTACGCATTTATTGATGCAGGCGCTGAAGTTACTCTGGCTTCACCACAAGGTGGACAAGCACCTATTGACCCAACAAGTACGCTTGAAGACTTTCAAACTCCGGCCACTGACCGTTATGACAGTGATGATGTCGCACAAGCTAAAATTGCTACCACGGTACAATTATCTTCCCTTAACGAAAGTGATTTTGATGGCATATTTTACCCAGGTGGTCATGGTCCGTTATGGGATCTTACCGATAATACTGACTCAATCAGCTTGATTGAAAACTTTCTAAAAGCAGGTAAGGCCGTTGCGACAGTTTGTCATGCCAGCGCAGCCTTATTAAATGTAAAACAAGTATCAGGCGAATTTGCAATCAAAGGCAAAGCAGTAACAGGCTTTACTAACAGTGAAGAAGAAGCGGTGCAATTAACAGAAGTGGTACCTTTTTTACTTGAAGATGAACTCATTAAGCGTGGTGGTGAATACCAAAAAGCAGAAGATTGGCATGCCTTTGCAATACAAGATGGTCTTATTATTACAGGTCAAAACCCAGCAAGTTCAGCATTAGCTGCTGAAAAATTACTCGAGCAAATTTCTGCTTAAACGAGTGTATTTATCAATGACTTTCTTGAATAGTTTTAGGATATAACAATGTTAAATTTCAGTTTTCAAAACTCAACCCGTATTCATTTTGGTGAAGGGAAAATTGCCGCTATTTCACAAGAGATCCCATTAGATGCAAGAGTGCTACTGGTTTATGGCGGCGGTTCAATTAAAGCAAATGGCGTATATCAACAAGTGATTGATGCGCTTACTGAACATACTTTCTTTGAGTTTTCAGGTATTGAGCCAAACCCAAGTTACGACACTTTAATGAAAGCTCAGGAGATTATTAAAGCTGAACGTATTGATTATTTACTTGCTGTTGGTGGTGGTTCAGTTGTAGATGGCGCTAAATTTATTGCCGCAGCTGCACATTATGAAGGCGACGATGCTTGGGATATTCTTGCTAATCAGTTAGCTGTCACAAAAGCATTACCTATTGGCGCGATATTGACATTACCCGCTACAGGCTCTGAAAGTAATGGTAATTCTGTCGTTACACGTGATGGTAATAAACTACCTTTCAAGAGTCCTTTAGTTTGTCCATTATTTGCAGTGTTAGATCCTAGTGTTACCTTGTCATTATCGGATCGTCAAATCAGTAATGGCGTTGTTGATGCGTTTATTCATACGGTTGAACAGTATTTAACTTATAGCGTTAATGGAAAAGTTCAAGACCGCTTTAGTGAAGGCTTGTTGCAAACCTTAATTGAAGAAGGACCTAAGGCATTATTATCTGACACTAAAGAAAACTTAGAAGTTCGAGCTAATATTATGTGGTCGGCAACCATGGCATTAAATGGTCTTATAGGCGCGGGTGTGCCACAAGATTGGTCAACGCATATGATAGGTCATGAACTTACTGGTGCTTTTGGTATCGACCATGCACGAACGCTATCAATTGTATTACCAGCGCTTCTGAAAGTTCGTAAAGAGCAAAAACGTGAAAAACTTATACAATATTCAACTCGTGTTTGGCAGATAACCGAGGGGGATGAAGATGCACGTATCGACCAAGCGATCCGTTTAACTGAAGAGTTTTTCGAAAAAATGCATGTACCAACACGTTTATCTGACGTAGAGCTTGGTAGCAAGGATATCGACTTACTGATTGAGCGATTAGAGCAACATGGTATGACAGCATTAGGCGAAAATAGCGATATTACCTTAGATGTAAGCCAAGAAATCTTAACTCAAGCATTATAAACACTAGGCAATCAATCACTGGCGGTGTATAGGAAACCCTAGATGCCACCAGTCTAACCTTTTTATACGGGGAAAAATATGAATCAATCAATGAATGTAAATCGCCAAATCCTTTTGGCATCAAGGCCGTCAGGCGCACCAGTTGCTGAAAACTTCACTTTTATACAAAACGAAAAACCGACACCTAAGGCGGATGAAGTATTGCTTCGTACGGTATTTCTTTCACTCGACCCTTATATGCGTGGGCGAATGAATGATGCTAAATCTTATGCTGACCCAGTTGCTTTAAATGAAGTCATGGTTGGTGGCAGTGTTTGTCGAGTAGAAGAGTCAAATCATAACGATTTTAACAAAGGTGATTGGGTTGTCGCCTTTGGTGGCTGGCAAGATTATAGTGTTATTCATGGCAGTGAATTACTTAAACTTGATAGCAACATGGCTAACCCATCACAGGCGTTAGGTGTTTTAGGTATGCCAGGGCTAACGGCTTACATGGGCTTACTTGATATTGGCCAGCCCAAAGCAGGTGAAACGGTAGTTGTTGCTGCTGCCACTGGTGCTGTAGGCAGCTTAGTAGGTCAAATAGCAAAATTAAAAGGCTGTAAAGTGATTGGTATTGCTGGGGGCGATAGCAAATGCCAATACGCGGTTGAAACCTTAGGTTTTGATTATTGTCTTGATCATAAAAATGATGACTTAGCAGAACAATTAGCAGCAGTTTGTTCTTCTGGCATTGATGTTTATTTTGAAAATGTTGGTGGTAAAGTTTTTGATGCCGTTATGCCATTACTCAATAGCAGTGCGCGCGTTCCTGTATGTGGTCTTATTTCTCAGTACAATGCCACAGAATTACCGAATGGACCTGACAGAATGTCTTTATTAATGGGGACATTATTAGTTAAGCGCATAAAAATGCAAGGTTTTATCGTGTTTGATGATTATGGTCATCGTTATCCTGAATTTAGTCAGCAAATGTCTACATGGTTAACGGCAGGCGAGATAAAGTACAAAGAGCATAGGGTTGAAGGGCTCGAAAGCTCAGTAAGTGCATTTATTGGTTTACTACAGGGTGAAAACTTCGGAAAATTAGTTGTACGTGTTGGGCCCGATGCTCTCAAATAAAATAGCGTAGAAAGTATGATAAACGGTGATATAGCAAAAAGTTATCATCGTATTCTTATGCTGTAACCTGTTTACAATCTCAGGTGCATTTAAGTTAATGCAATTTTAGGAAACCATTTTATGCCAACACTTACCTCTTATGATCCAATTAATAGAAAGCCACTTGGGGATGTAGCTATTACTGAGCCTGCAGATATACCGGCAACTGTTCAACGTGCAAAGCAAGCGCAAAAAACTTGGGCTGCATTGTCTCTAGTTGAACGCCAACAAAATGTAGTGCGGGCATACGAATGTCTTAGTGCGGTAGAAGATGAACTAACATTATTGATCAGTAAAGAAATGGGCAAAGATCACCGAAGAGCTACTTACGAAGTGGCTGGCACTGTCCAGAATGCGTCCTATTTTACACAGGAGATAGGGCAAGCACTACAGAACGAGTCGATGGGGCGTAATGGTGAACTGCAATATCGACCATTAGGTGTAGTTGCCGTTATTTCTCCTTGGAATTATCCCTTGGCGATGGCCAATAATTTGTTATTACCAGCATTAGTTGCTGGTAATAGTGTGGTGTTAAAACCGTCGGAAGAGACACCTTTGGTTGCAGAACTTTTTGTTAAAACATTAAACCAAGTGTTACCTGAAGGTGTATTACAAATTGCACATGGTGATGCAGAAACAGGTAAGGCGTTGGTTAATGCAGAAATCAATATGGTTGCGTTCACCGGCTCACTCGCAGCAGGCAAGCATATTATGGCAAGTGCCGCGTCAGGACTTAAGCGTTTAGTAATGGATTTAGGTGGTAATGATCCGCTTATTGTTATGGCGAGCGCTGATATTGATGAAGCAGTTCAATTTGCCGTGGCAAGCTCCTTTGAAAACACAGGTCAAATGTGCACATCTACTGAGCGTATTTATGTTGATGAACGTATAGCTGATGAGTTTGAGCAGAAAGTCGTTGCACTAGCCAGTCGTTATCAAGCGGGCGCTTGGGATCAAAATAATGTCAATATTGGTCCCATTGTTAACCCTAAGCAGCATGCTAATGTGTTGTCTCAACTTGAAGATGCGCAAAGTAAAGGCGCGACATTTTTATTAGGTAAACATCAATATGAGTTGCCATATATACAGCCTACTGTTGTAACAGGCATCACACCAAATATGCTTTTAGAGCGAGATGAAACCTTCGGACCTGTTGTGGCTATTAGTCGTTTTAATCATTTACCTGAGGCGGTTGAACGTGCTAATGCCAGCCCATACGGTTTAGGCGCAGTGGTATTTGGTGGTGCTGGCGCTAATGACGTTGCAAAGCAAATAGAGGCAGGCATGGTGGGGATAAATCAAGGCGTAGGTGGACTTGGCCCATGGGTTAGCGCTAAACAAAGTGGCTTTGGCTTTCATGGTACTGCTGCTGGCCATCGCCAGTTTGCACAGCTGCGAGTTATCAGTAAATAAATCAAATACAAAGAACATAGCAGCTAAACACTAGATACTGCCGCTAAATCAGTCATTGATGGAGTAAAAAATGAATAAAAAAATAGACACAACCGCCGACTTTTTTGTTGCTGCTTTAGAGCCAGGTACAGAGCATCCTGCTTTACCTGCATGGGGTAACCGCCATATAAATTCTGCAAACTTGAGTGCTGATTATGATGTCAGCCTTATTGAGCGACGTGAATTGCCGCAGATACCCGGTGCATTCCAGTTATTCAATGTATTGGCAAAAAACGAATGTAAAAGGCTGATTAATATTAGTGAGCAGTTGGGATTTTTACCCGATGCTGCAGTTTCTTTACCTCGCAATATACGCCATAACGATAGCTTGACTTGGATAGTTGATGAACAAACCGATGGTCTTATTTGGCAGCGAATTGCGCATGTGATGGATGACCGACAGGCTATTTTTTTTGGCAGTAAAGCGCTAGGTATCAACGCGCGTTTTCGGTTCTATCGTTATAGCCCAGATGATTATTTTAAACCACATTCCGATGGTGCATGGCCGGGCAGTCGTATTATTGATAACGAGCTGGTTGCTAATGCCTACCCTGATCGTTATAGCCAAATGACCTTCTTAATTCTATTAAGTGAAGACTTTCAAGGTGGCGAAACACGCTTCATGATCAATGCTGATGACCCTACTAAACCAGCAATAGCGGGCGACAAGATTAATAATGTTGACATTCGAGCTCCTGCCGGCAGTGTGTTATGTTTTCCTCACGGCATGCATCCTTTGCATTGCATACACAGTTCAGTGCCTATTACTGATGGTGTTAAATATATAATTCGTACTGATGTTTTATTTGAATTGTAACTAAGATAGAAAAATGGGACAAATTTAATGGTTTATGTCCTGCTAGTTTTATTAAAGGGATCTCGTAATGAAAAAAGTAACGCTATTTGCATTAATGTTACTCGTTGTAACAACATATGTAAGCGCCAAAGAAGATAATCAAGCTTGCGTAATGAACTTGTTTAAAACTGGCAATGAATCAATGACACTAGCCCAGATTAGATTTGCTTGTGCAAGTGATGTGGCTAGACAACAAAAACATGTTGAACGATTAAAGTTACAGGCGAGAACAGGCGGTATTACCAATAGAATAAAACGTGAGAAAGCTACTGAGTTTGAGCCCTATGTTCTCACTCCTCATAAAATGAACTTTGTGCTTCCGGCAATCACTACAAATAGAGTGAATAAAGAAGCTTATCGAATATATGATGGCTACGAAGAAAATTTAGAAGATGTTGAAGCTAAATTTCAATTTAGTCTAAAAGTGCCTTTAAATCGCAAAAATATTTTAAGAGAAGGTGATGGACTTTACCTCGGATTTACGCTCAATGCTTGGTGGCAAATTTATGCTAGCGGAATATCTAAACCCTTTAGAGAAACAAATTATCAACCTGAAATTTTTTATATTACGCCGCTCCACTGGCACCCGTTTGGTGGGAATACAGGCTTCATTGTTGGTTTAGAACATCAATCCAATGGCCGTGCACAGGGCTTATCGCGAAGTTGGAATCGTGTTTATACTCATTTCCTATTTGAAAAAGATAATTTTGCACTATCTTTGAAACCTTGGGTAAGATTATCTGAAGACGAAAAAACCTTTGATTTTGACCCTGACGGTGACGATAACCCCGATATTGAAGACTATATGGGGAATTTTGAACTTCAGATGGTGTATAAATGGAATAGTTTGGAAGTCAGTTTCAAAGGTCGACAAAATTTTGATACACATTATGGTGCGGCTGAATTTGGCTTAACTTTCCCACTGTGGGGTAAGTTAAGAGGTTATGCGACTGCATTTAATGGCTATGGTGAAAGTCTTATTGATTATAACTATAATCAAACAAGGCTTGGGATAGGGATTTCATTAAGTGATATCTTGTAACGAACAATTAGCATCACTTATTTGATACTCGAATTCAGTTCCTTCGCAATTAAATATTTCAATAGCAAATATTAGGCGCAACTGTAAATTTGTAAACATAAATTCAGAAAATTCGTATTTACTTTTAACAAAGTTGCAGAGTTGATGGCGTCAGTACGATATAAATTAATGACGTTAAAAATAGGAGTGCTTATGCAGGAAAGGATCACTATTAATGATGCGTGTAAGCCTGTTACATTAGATAATTTAAATATAAGGACTGTACAGGGCGTTTATTGAAAGTTAACGAACCTGCTCTACTAAAGTAATACAGATTCGTTTTCAAAGTTATCGCTATAACTGCAGAAGCCGATATCAACGGTCTATGGTATTAACTACCCAGTATTTTAAGGGGAAGTGACAGGGCATTATTTCCCGTTTGACCAACAATCCAAATAATGGCACTTAAACCACCTAATGTGATGATATATCACACGGCTGATACTATTTGGGCATAACGATTAAGCGGCAATAGAACACTTAAGTGTCGGCGCTTAAATCTCAGCACATTTTTACAGCATCCAATTGTTTTTGTAATATTATTTTCACTACTTCAAAACGTGCAGGTAGTGCTCTGTTTCTCTTTGTTACCATATATAAGGTTTGCATTACTGGCTTTTTTTGGGAAAATATTTTTAACTGTTTAGGTTCCTGAAAAGTATCTACGGCACTTTTTGGTAACACAGTAAAGCCTAACCCTTTGGCTACAGGATGCAATATTTGGCTTATTTGATTTACATAACCTGTAATAGGGATCTCTTTAATGCTCAAATGAGTAAAATTCGACTCCTGACTTTGTGCTAAATAAATAGATAAATAATGTTCAGCGTCAGGGTGATTAATAAGGCCAAGGTCTTTTAATAAATTTTCGCTAAAGCTGCTTGTTTCAACATTCTTGGGAAGCACTAGACATAGCTGCTCTCGGCCAAGTTCAGTGACATCAAATAGACTATAGCTTGGCATGTCAGTGATAATACCTAGGTCAATTATTCCTTTTTGTATTTCATTTAATATCTGATGATTAGGTGCTGCTTTTAGTTTAACAACAAGCTGTGGATACTGAACTTGTAAATCCAATAGCTTAGGGTAAAGCATCAGTGCAAGTGCACCAGAGCAAGCTAAAGTACAGTCTCCAGAAAACGGGTCGTCAAACGCCAACTGTTCCATCAGCCCTTGTTCATTTTTAACTAATTGCCCTGCATATTGATAAACTAAACGTCCTTGCTCAGTTACTTCGAAACTCTTTTTTTCCCTGCGGATAAGGGAATGGCCGCATGCTTTTTCAAGTTTACTAATATGCTGGATTACTCCAGGCTGGGTCATAAATAACTTTTCAGCAGCTTTAGTAAAATGTCCCATATCAACGAGCGTTACAAACGTATTTAACCAAGTAGGGTTTAGCATTATCAATCAATTATAACAATAAATTATCAATTTTATTATAAATGATAATTTTATTTAATGATTGGTTTTTAATAAAATAGCTTCCTCAAATTTAGCAGATGAAACACCGCCTGTATGGGAGTGACGTTTTTTAGGATTGTAAAACATTTCTATAAAATTAAATATCTCAGCTTTCGCATCATTACGTGTTGAGTATATCTTACGTTTAATGATCTGCTTTTTAATCGTAGCAAAAAAGCTTTCAGCAACTGCATTGTCGTGACAATTTCCTGTTAGGCTCATTGAAGGCACAAGATTATGCTCTCTCATAAAAGCTAGATAGTCAGCACTACCGTATTGGCTGCCCTGATCGCTATGTACCATTACTTCAGACTTTGGTTGTCGCTGATAAACGGCCATAAGCAATGCTTTAATTACTAAGTGTTTAACCATGTTTTTATCCATCGACCAACCAACAATGCGCCGAGAGAATAAATCCATAACCGTTGCAACATACAAGAAGCCCTCATAAGTTCTCAGTAGAGTAAGAGGCAGAGCGTAGTCGAACTATTTCTCTGCTTCTCCTCTCCGAACCGTACGTGCACCTTTCAGCGCAAACGGCTCTCCGTTTAATTGTGGCTAACAGCCATTGCAACATCACTATAGCGAGACGTAACAGTGTGTCTAATTTCATCTCTAAGATATGGATTTAATTCAGGTAATCGCCATCGAAATGGTAATTTAGGGCTGCTCACTAACCTAAATAGTGATGCGCCACATAAATTACCGCGATTGCTTTTACCAAATAGTACCCATGTCTTAGCTTGATTTGGCGCTGAGTGTTTGATCCATTTCATCATTAATGACTTAATAGAGCAACGATATTTCCTAGCCAACCACTTGGCAAGTTTCCAGAAAACAATACGATCAATTTTGCTGTAAACTTTAGCGGTATAATCAGTATGTCGATAAAATTGCGACCAGCCCTTAAGTTTACGACTGAGCTGCTCAACTTTGTCTATCTTGCTACAACTATGATCCCCTGATAAAGCTTGGCTCAATGAATGAGAAAATGCTTTAGCTTTACCATGTGGAATACCAGACACCACACGCATATTACCTTTAGGTCCTCGTTTTCTGATGATCCTGTGCCCAAGGAAGATAAAACCATCATTTACGTGGGTAATATGGGTTTTCTCCATATTCAACGTAAGTTTTAGGTTACCTTCGAGGAAGTTTCGACACTGATCACGAATTGCTTCTGCTTGAAGTTTATTACCTTTGACCATCACAAGAAAGTCATCGGCATAACGACAATAAGCAACCGCAGGTTTGTATTGTCTATTTTCCTCTAGCGCAATATTACGCTTATCTTGAACAGTACGATTCCAGTACCAACGATCTTTACGTGCTTTCTTACCTAAGTAACATTTATCCAAATACTGATCAAACTCGTTGAGCATAATGTTTGATAGCATTGGAGAAATTACGCCTCCTTGTGGTACACCTTCACTTGTAGCACAGAATAAGTTGCGTTCAATGTGACCTGCTTTTATAAATTGCCAAAGTAATTTATTGAACCTCTGGCAACTAATACGCTTACGGACACATTTCATCAGTAATTGATGGTGAACAGTATCAAAGTAACTTGATAAATCGCCTTCAATTACCCAACGGCCTTTAGGCACATTCGATCCCGTCAACTGCAACTTAACAGTTCTGATGGCGTGGTGAACGCTGCGCTCAGGTCTAAAACCATAGGATAGTGAATAAAAATCATTTTCCCATATTGGCTCCATTACCATCAGCATTGCACGTTGTACTATTCTATCTCTCAAGGTTGGTATGCCTAAAGGACGTTGCTTTCCATTGGCTTTGGAAATATAAATTCGTCTAGCAGGCAGTGGTTGATAGTTACCCGAGAGCAAATCATTTCTGATTTCATTCAGATAAACATTCAAATTAGCCTGTAAATGAATTTTAGTTATTCCATCAACACCAAGTGTTTTGGCACCCTTTGAGGAAAGTGTTACTTCAGCCGCTTGGCAAAGCCATTGCGGGTGACTGATAAGGCGCAACAAACGATTAACGCGCCGCGTTTTATCGGTTGCTGTCCATGTTGCTAATTTACGTTGCAGTTCGCTGATTATCAAAGGTCTTCACCTCATTAGGGTCAGATAATTTGCCTACGCAAATCAATTAAACTGCGTCCCTTCGCCATGTAATGGGCTTTCCCCACTTCAGACTACTACGAACGCTCCGCCAGCTTGTTTGTCATCGGGGTCGTGCTCCCTTAGCATTCAAACAAACCTTCCCCGGTTTACCTATCTGAACTCGAACATATTGGGGTGGATGCCGATCGCAGTCTTTAACCTTATCGTACTGTAAGGTGATGATACTTAAACGAAGAATTGTAATTTAAACGTTTATCCTTTGATAAATACCTACATGTGATTTATCAAGTCGGCAATAAAACTGCTACCTGTAGCGTTATTGCAGTATCATACTGCCTGTTAATTCGTGTAGGCAGTGGCGACATTTCAGCCCATAGATGCGGGTTAATCGGTTCATGTTCTTCATCCGTCCAATACTTAGTCTAGAAGAGCATCTTGGCGTAACGAATTCGCCTCACTCCCCGTTGTCAGCGAGTTACATCACCTTATCAGCATACGATAAGTCACTGTCGCTCAGACTCAACTATCTGCACAACCAGATAGTGTCATAAACAATTTGGCTCCTGCCGCATTGCTCATGCATTTCAGATAGACTCGTTATTCATTAAAGCATTCCATGCTAGTGCTGAATTCCGGGCACACCATAGGTAATCTCACTCACCCAGGTTTGATTGGGCGCAGGTGGGTTAAATTGGCGAGCTAATAAGTTATCTGCAATACGTGATGTCTTACCGCCTTTAATATGACGACGTTTATAGCCTATTTGCGCTTTAAGTTTATGCTGACGCATGATCTTAGCGACTCGGTTTACACTGCACTGTTCACCTGCTTCACGTAAGTCAGCATGAATCCAAGGACTTCCGTAAGTGCCACCACTCGCCACATAAAACTCTCTAATAAGCTTGAGCAGTCGATTATCTTCAATTGCTCTGTCACTTAAAGGCTTTTTTAACCATGCATAAAAGCCACTGCGGTGAAGCTTAAAAAGGCGACACATCGTTTTGATAGAGAATTCATTCTTGTGTTCTTGGATAAAGCCGTACTTTACTCGGGCTTGCTGGCAAAGTACAGCGGCCTTTTTTAATATGTCCCTTTCCTCCGTGACACGTGTCAATTCAGCCTCAAGCTTGGCGATCTTAAGTTGTTCATCTGATGACTTAACCGATTTAGGTTTATCTGGTAATTGGCTTCGCCAGTGATATAACGTTTTAGTACAAATACCAAGTCGCTCTGACACTTCTGCAACTGAATAACCACGCTCAGTGATTTGCTTAACTGCTTCGATTTTAAATTCTTGGGTATACCGTTTGCCTTTGCTCATAAACACCTCTAGTTGAAGTTACAATGTAACTCATTTGGTGTCTAGCAAAGTCTGGGAAGTCCAGTTGGCGCGTCACTAGATATGATGGACAGAGATACAAAGAAAATGCGTGGTGATAAAAAATTTATTTTCTCAAACATGAAAACTCAGCAAGGTTTAGCTGAAATAATTGAATTTATCGAAACAGAGGGCATGTTGAAAATATAACTCAGCTACCGTAAATTATTTACATTAACTAACATTAAACTTATAAAAATAAGGATTTCACATGAAATTTTTAACTGTACTTATCAGCTTCTTCGGCTTACTTTCAGGTCAAGCATTAGCACATACAGACCGTGCTTTAGGCGAAGGTTCTTTCCATGCGCTTTACCATGTTGTTTTCTGGACTATCTTTGCGGTAGTTATTTATAAAGCTTACAAATGGTTTAAAAATAAGAAATCTCAAAAAATCTAATTTATTTATTAAAAACATACAACTATCCACTCACCACTAATAGTTTACCTTTGTGGCTTGTTGATAAAATGAACAGACTGTTCAGGTTGTTCGGTAGAAACGTCCCCCTATTAGTTGAGTCAACTCTAACTCGCTTTGGGGGCGAAATGTATGGTCCGCCTCAATATTGCAAGTAATAATATCGATAACGTAGTTGGTTTGCGCTAATGTATTCGGAGTCTTTGTTGGTTACCAATATATTAGGCCCAGCTCCACGATGAGATCCGCGCTAGATTGTCCTCAAAAGCGAGTAAGCATACTTACTTATGTTGCTGAACCGCCCCACAGGTCTTCAATCCAGTGGTCTAACCGTTGTGTCATCTTTATCATCATTTGCAAATCAGGTTTGCACTCTAACTTCGAATGCTTGTTTAGTTGAAAGTACCGACCAAGCGATACGTGCTAGTTTATTCGCCAACGCGATCATCACAACATTAAAATGTTTCCTCGATAGTAATGCTAATATCCAGTTACCAAAAATGGCTACGGCTTTTTCTGGCCTTACAAGAACAGCTCTTGCACCGTGAATGAATAGTTCTCGTAAGCCTTTATTCCCTCGTTTGCTTATGCCCAGTAATGTTGGCTTACCTCCAGTTGAATATTGGCGGGGTACTAAGCCTTACCAAGCCGAAAAATTTCTTCCATTTTTAAAGTCAGTAGCACTGCTTATATCCGATAAACATCGACTAGCGGTTAGGATTCCTACTCCGGGGATGGTTTTGAGTAGTTGAGCTTGCTCATCATTCTGCAGACTTATGTGCGAGATACAGGGGAGGTTTTGAATGATCTTTCTTTCCCACTCTATGTTGATGGTAAGCATTGGGACGGTTTTATCTTGGGCTTTAAACCTGAATAGTTGTTGGATGAATAGTAAGCTAGATAGCTTGGGTACGTGAAGAGGACGCACTCCACAACTTGTTTGTCCCCTGATTATCGGTTACATCTTAGTCATATACTGCCGCGGCGCACAGCAATGGTTGCTTCTGATCATCCTGCTCTCGCGTCATTAGTGCATCCAAGCCCCTTCGATAGTAGTGGAGCCTTTCACGTCAACTAGGACATTGCTAATTTCCTATAAGGCCATTGATATGAGCAACAACGCTTCGACCTAAAGCTCCTAAGTTATAACCACCTTCAAGTAATGATACTATACGCCCTTGAGAGTGCTCTTTGGCAATAGTTTTTAATTCATCCGTTATCCAACGATAATCTGCTTCGGTCAAGCTAACTTGTGACATGTCATCTTCAATATGTGCATCAAAACCAGCGGAGATAAAAATCATTTCGGGTTTGAAGTTATTTAAAGCGGGTAGCCAGTGTTCTGTTATCGCTTTGCGAAAATCTTCACCTTTGGTAGTGGCAGGTAAGGGGGTGTTGATTATTGGAGGTGTATCACTCTCTTGAATGTCGAAGGGATAAAAAGGATATTGATAACTTGAACAAAACAAATATGCACCATCACTAGTATCATCAACCAATGGAAAATGATTTTTTACTATATCCTCGGTGCCATTGCCATGATGAACATCGAAATCGACAATAGCCACACGTTTTAATTTATATTTATCTCTCGCATAAGCAGCGGCGATAGCGACATTATTAAAAAAGCAAAAGCCCATCCCCTTGTTATGCTCTGCGTGGTGACCTGGAGGCCGAGTCGCGCAAAAAGCACTACTCAGTGTTTTGTTCATCACTAAGTCAACACCGTCAATCGCGGCACCAGCGGATAATAAAATAGAGCTTAGTGTTTTTGAGTTCATCACCGAGTCTTCGCCGACGAAAAAATTTTCATCGCCTTCGTTAGGTGCGTTATCAAAAACTAAATCAATATGATCTTGGGTGTGGGCTAAAGAAATAAGTGTCTTATCAATAGGCTTAGCATCAAATTGACGAACGACATAATCAAGACCACTACGGATCAGTTGATCTGAAATAGCCGTTAAACGTTTACTATTTTCAGGATGATGCTCACCCATGTCATGTTCGCCACATTTGTAGTGACCTATTATTCCTACAGTCATTTCTTCCTCTTGGATTGTTAGTAATCGTTTATCTTTTTATATTATAGGATTTATTTGTTAATTTACTCATAGATAGTCATTAAACTATGGCATTTCCTTTGACTTGAACAATACCTATAAGTTTTTTTGTTAACTTTTATTTCGTTTTTTTAAGATCAAGCTTTAAACTTACTTCATCAAAATCTTCACTTGGTTGCCGAATAAATCCTGTTTTTTCAAAGACTTTGAGCATAGAAGCATTATCTCTGCGTACACAGGCGACTAAGCTATCAAGTTTTCTAACCCTCGCTATCGAGATCATTTCGCCAAGCAAGGTACTTGCCATACCGAGTCCACGTAAGCTTTCCTTGATAACAAAAGCCACTTCACCTGAGTTGATACTTTCAATATAGTAATATCGTGCAACGGCTTGGATTGCTTCACCTAAATAGCTTTTTCGAGTAAAGCATAGTGCTAAGTCTACATGCTGATTGACACTAACCAAATTACAGGATTTTTCTCGTGTCATCTGCGTTATATGATGGTTGTAACGCATGATCAAGGTCTCTTTATTATGAGAGTAGAAGAACTCTTGCAGCTTGCGCTCATCAGCGGGAGATAATGGCCTTAAGGTATAATCAATATTTTTAAAGGTAAAGTTTTTCAATTCAACTGTGCCTAATTCTGGCACTGAACTAGGCGAACTTTCTTGATATTCAGGCACCCAGTAATGCCTACGCACATCAGCCAATAATTGTTCACGAAACTTAGGGTGTGCTATACGAATAAGCTCTAATGCTCGTTCTCGAATACTTTTTCCTTGTAATGATGCAATGCCGAACTCGGTAACTACATAGGCTACATGACCACGTGAGGTCACTACACCACCACCTTCTGTGATATGAGCAACAATACGAGATATTTTTCCATCTTTAGTGGTTGATGGTAGGGCGATAATAGGTTTTCCACCCTTACTTAAGGAGGCTCCGCGAATAAAATCAACTTGTCCACCTATACCACTGTAAAATTGATATCCGATAGAGTCTGAAACGACTTGCCCAGTTAAGTCGACTTCAATAGCACTGTTAATAGAAACCATATTATCGTTTTTTGCTATTTTAACTGGCGAGTTAATATGCTCAGAAGGATAAAACTCAATATGGGGATTACCGTCAACAAAGTCATATACTTTTTGGCTACCAATACAGTAAGTAACAACTGCCTTGCCCCTATGGTAGGTTTTTTTACGGTTGTTAATGACGCCTTTAAGCATCAAATCAATCACACCGTCGGAGATCATTTCACTATGAATACCTAAATCTTTATGGTTGATGAGATAACGTAAAACAGCTTCAGGAATTTTGCCAATACCTATTTGTAAAGTTGCCCCATTTTCTATCAACATAGCAGTATATTGACCTATTTGTTCAGTGCGCCTGTCAACTTCTGGAGCCACAACTTGCGGTAGTTCTTGCTCTGCGTTTATCCATGCATTAATTTGGTTTAAATGAACAAAGCTATGGCCATTGGTACGTGGCATTTTGGGGTTGATTTGTGCGATTACATATTTCGCTGATTTTACGGCAGCAGAGACTATATCGACACTTACACCTAAGGAGCAGTAACCATATTCATCAGGAGGGCTAACCATAATTAAGGCAACATCTAGGGGTAAGCTATTTTCACTGAAAAGTCTTGGTACATCAGAAATAAAACAGGGGGTATAATCGCCCCGTCCTTCAGCAATGGCTTCTCTAATATTTTTTCCGCCAATGAATAAGCTATTAACCTTGAATAAGTCTTTATGCTCTGGTTTCGCCCAAACATTTTCTGATAAGGTTAATATATGTACGGTTTCAATATCGTGTAACTGGTTTGAGTTGTCGATTAAATTATCAATTAATGCGTTTGGCACTGCGGCACCCGAACCGATAAATATTCGATTACCAGATTTTAAATAATCTTCCCAGTTGATACTGTCATGTTCTTTATAGGCTACGGACATGAAAATTCCTATTTTCGTCTAATGTAATTATTAAAGCACTTAAAATAAATCTAAGCTATTAGCCATAAGTATGACTTAGATAACAAAATATTTATTGATCGCAGTCAATGCTACAATTCATTTTTAACCATATTTTTTAGAGATGTACGTGACAATTAATAAAATATTTATCATAGGTCTACCTCGAACTGCTACCACCAGTGTTTGTTTAGCGATGTTAGGACTCGGTTTTAAGACCGCGCATAATGCTTATACCATGCACGCTTTTAGCGAAGCACAGGTCATTGCTGATACGCCAGTTTTTTGTGATTACAAAACCCTTGATACGCATTTTCCAAACAGCAAATTTATTTATCTAACACGTGATGCCCAGAAATGGCTGCCCTCAATAAAACAACTATTACAGCGTATGATTATTAATTTACAACGTAGAGATGGTGGTTTTAATCCTTATTTAAAACGCTGTTATAATGAAATTTTTTCGCCATTAACGGCTGATAATATTGCTCAAGATGACTTTTTGTTTAGCTGCTATCAACGACACCAACAAGGTGTTTTAGATTACTTTCAAGGCAGAGAAACTGACCTGCTGACTTTAGATGTCAGTGAGGAGCAAAGCTATCAACAGCTATTAACATTTTTAGGTTTTACGCCAGAGCAAGGTAGGATTAGTGGTTTTGAAAAAATTAATATCGGCGGTAAAGTGAAAGCGTGGCAAGATATTAATAATGCTTTAAAAATAGAATCAACCAACAAAGGCCGTATTGATAAGATTCTTTATTAATGGCTATATGATCTGTAAAATTCATTCTAATTATTACAGTTATCGAAATTATATTTATGTTTGAATTAAAGTTTAACACCACACAAGCGTGGACAGATGCCGTTATGGCTGATTTCCCACGTTTTTTACAAGATCATGCCGCCGCTGAAAAAAAGGCTTCAGGTATGGCAATGGCTATGTTGTCACATTATCCTGATAGGGCAAAGCTAGTACGTGCTATGACTGATTTAGCCATTGAAGAATTAATTCATTTCAAGCAAGTGTTAAAACTACTTATTGCTCGAGATGTTACTTTAGGGCAGGACAAAAAAGATCCTTATATTACTCAAATTCGTGCCTTATTCCGCAATGGCACCAATTTATTTTTAATGGACAGGTTGTTAGTCGCGGCTGTGATTGAAGCCCGAGGCTATGAAAAATTCTGGTTGGTATCTCAAGCGTTGCCAGAAGGTAAAGATAAAGAATTGTATGTCGCCATTGCTAAATCAGAAGAAAAGCATAAAAATTTGTTTGTAGAATTAGCCTATGAATATTTTGACAAAGTAGAAGTTGATCAACGCTTAGAAGAAATTTTGATAGCAGAAGCTGAAATATGCCAAGGCTTACCAATTAAAGCTGTTTTGCATTAATTGTAGCTCTTCTTAAAGATAATTACTCTATTATTCGGATATGAAAAAACGCTTCGATAGTATAACGCCAGAGCTAGTCAGCCAAAGAAAATCAGTTCATGAGCTGTGCCGACAATTTACTCGTAGTCCAAGTAAGGGAAATCTTAAACGCTTGAAGTCACTGTTTCATAGCTGTGGTGAAAACGTTTTTATTGAGTATGGTTTTCATATGGATTATGGCGATAGTATTGTTATCGGCGATAGAACCTTTGTTAATGCTAATTGTACTATCGTTGATGCTAGCAAGGTTGCCGAACGCAAAATACAAATAGGCTCTGATTGCTTATTGGGTCCTAATGTTCAACTTTTAGCTGTTTCCCATGATATGGCTCCAAATGCTCGACTTTCGAAACATAACTATGCTGATGATATTATTATAGGTAATAATGTTTGGTTGGGTGGCTCAGTTATAGTACTTTCTGGTGTTTCTATTGGTGATAACAGTGTCATCGGTGCAGGAAGTATTGTCACTAAAAGTATAGAAAGCAATAGCTTTTATACGGGCAATCCGGCTATTAAAATTCGAGATTTATAATTGGTCTTATCACCCTGTTTGTAGTGATTTTTGCCAGTTTATAGCTATATGTACTTATCTTTATCTTTTTGTTTTCCTATCTTATTGTATTTAAAAAGATATTATTTTTGGTGTAGTAATTGCTTGTTTAGGGCATACAAAAAAATTAACCTGTACAACAAGGAGTGAATATGTCAGTTATTCTAGCAGATAGACCTATTGAGACTGTGCGCAGTGAAGTTATTGATCAACTTATCATGAATTATAGTCATGGTGAGTTATCCTATGAAGCGTTTGAGCGACGTTTAGATCAGGCAATGGATTTGCAGTGTAATAATACATTAGTTGAGCTTGCAAAAGATTTACCCTTAACCGTTGATAAAGCGTTTGTTGAAAGTAAAAAGCAAGATTTAGCCCCAAATATGGTTTCTGGCGAAGCAGAAGATGTTGAATATATGATCAATGTTTTCAGCGGAAATACACGCAGTGGGGTGTGGACTGTACCAAAAGAAATTCGCTCTTTTAGTGTCTTTAGTGGTTCAGATATCGATCTAACTGATGCAAAGTTTACTCAAAATGAGCTTCGTATTAAAATATTCTGCTTGTTTAGCGGTAATAATATCTATATTCCTGAGAACGTAAATGTTGTTTCTAAAGCGTTCTGTATTTTTGGTGGTATTGACTATCAAACAGCAACCCAAGTTAACCCTAATATAGTTACACCAACCATTATTATTGAAGGGTTATCAATCTTTAGTGGTGTTGATATAAAAGTAAGACGTACAATTAAAGAAAAATTTATTGAGATGGCTGATAGCTTTAAAAAAATGTTTTCTTAACTTTCTGCCACTCCATTTGAATGCTTATTACTGTAACTCCCATACTAGCCATGTAGGGAGTTGTTGTTTTTCTGCTAACTGCAATACTTTTTCTTGGTGACTATCCGCTAAATTTTTATTGCCTAACGCGGCGTAACTCAAACTCATTTCTCTATGCCATAAGGTATTAGTTGCAGAAGTTTCTTTCACCGCTAAAAGTAACTGTTGTGCTCGTTTAGGTTGCTTTTTAATGGTAAAACCTTTTGCTAGTTGTATCGTTACCCCAGTGTGTGACTCTGGAAAACGCAATGAAATTTCTTTCAGGAAATTATCCACATCAGCCAATTGCTTTGACCAAAACATATATTTAGCTAATTGATAGGCTTGCAACCATTCAATTTGAAAACCACTCCAAGACACTTTCTTTTTCTCGAACTCATTTAATACCTCTTGGTAGCCGGTAAGTTTGAGCATATCTTGTGGATCAAGGTAAAAGTTGGCGCTAAAAAAGTTAACGCGTCGTATAGGGCAGGCATAGCAGTGCTAAAGTGGGTTTCCTCTGGGTAGGCTTTAAACTGCCATTGCCAAGCTATTTTTTCGCTAATACTATTTTTTAATGCTTCAACGAGCTTCCTCACCCCCATTTCTTCTTCATTTGCTACCGAAAGGAATAATGGGGGAATTTTGTTTTTTTATCTTGGAAATATGCAAAGGCAATTGTTTGGTTATTGATAAGTCATCAAACCAAGCACTTGGGCTCATAGCTAAAAAAGCATTAAAAGGAGCGTTCTTTTGCATCATCACATAAGTGGTAAATAGCCCACCTAAAGAGTAACCACTTAGCGCTTGTTGTGAATTGGTGCGATAATTTTGCTTAATTATTGGCACTAACTCTTGTTCTAAATACTGATTAAATAATTGTGCACCGCCGTACTCACTGTTTTGTTCAGATAGCCATGTGGTTTGGTAAATATAATCCTGCTGTCCTTGGTTTGCGATCCCTATAACTATCATGGGAGGAATTTTCCCCATTCTAGCGAAATTAGTCACTAAAGCTGAGGTATGCTAAAATTGAAAGTCACCATCAACAACTTATAAGGTTGGGTAATGGCGGTCATTGCTATGATAGCGCTCTGGCAAAGACACCATGTAGCGTCGGTTTTGTTTTAATATTTTTGACGTATGCTCAAACATATAACCACTAATAATTGGCTTTTCTACAGTGTTGGCAAATAAGGTGTTAGTGAATAAAATCAGTGTTGTTATTAGTATACGGCGCATTGAACGTCCTTTTAGTGTGTTCTGCTAGAGCAAGTGTGGAGAAATTGTTATCATTGCAGCTTATCATTTTTCTTCTTAACCCATAAAGGTTTTATATGCGCTTTCTTTCTCGCCGTTTAGTGATGCCCAATGATTTAAATTATGCTAACTCCTTATTTGGTGGCCGTGCTTTAGAGTGGATTGATGAAGAGGCTGCAATCTATGCTATTTGTCAGTTAGAAACTAACTGTTTGGTGACTAAACATATTGGCGAAATTAGTTTTGAGTCTGCCGCAATGCAAGGTGACGTTGTTGAGTTTGGCTTGGCGACTAAAAAAGTAGGTAACACCTCTATTACGGTATCTTGTTTGGTACGTAATAAAGGCACCAAAAAGACGATTTGTTTAGCTGATGATATTGTCTTTGTACAAGTCGACCCTAAGTCACGTAAACCTATGCCTCATGGAAAAACACTTGAACAACTGATTAAGTAAGATGAAGTGGAAATTAATAAATTGAAAGCTTAATAACGATCAACAAAGCATTACATGAATCATTGCTAACAGGGCTGGTTAACAATAGAATAATTCAATCATTTATCTTTTTATTACTTTATTATGTCTTCAGAACGTTTTGGTACTAGTGCTAATTACAAACAAAAAGAGCAGGGTTATCGTGATCGTGCTCTAAAGTTGTTCCCTTGGGTTTGTGGTCGTTGTGCTCGCGAATTTGTTTATTCGAACATTAAAGAGCTGACCGTACACCATATTGATCACGATCATACTAATAACCCTAATGATGGCAGTAATTGGGAATTATTGTGCATTTATTGTCACGATAATGAACACGCAAAATATACCGACCATGCTAATTACCAAACAGAGGTGAAAGCAGGGGATGCGAACCAAGATACGGCGACTTATAATCCGTTTGCTGATTTAAAGTCGATGTTGAAAAAATAAATATAATGCGAGTTGAGTTTATCAATAAAAAAGCACTAAACTTAACGAATAGTGCTTTTAAAATATTTGCTCATTAGTTGTGTCTATTTCTTTAATCGAAGTGATACTAAACTAATCATACCTAGTGCAAAGATAGCTAATGTTGATGGTTCTGGTACTTGAGCTGAAACATTGTCAGTGATCACAACATTATCTACTGCCCACCATTCATCAGCAGCATATTGGTTTAAAGTTGAATGAAACTTAACATTTAGGCTGGTTGCTGTTGTATTGTAGTTAAGGCTAATTGGAACTAACAATTCATGCCAGTTTCCATATGGTTGTCCTGCAATTTGTGTTCCTTGGTAAAACCTAAAAGGCTGATTAAAAAGTTGATTACCATCTACCTCTACAATAAATCTTTCATTATCCCATGAGTCACCTTTCCAAAAATCTAAGTTGATTTCTACAGAAGTTTGGTTTCCTGATAGAGAAAAGGTTTTTTCAGCATATGCAACAGCTCCAAAAAGGTTAAAACCACCTAAAACCTCATCACCCAGAATTAAACTCGTTCTATTGTTTGACCATCCAGTTGCGCCACCTGTGAAATCTTCATCAGTAATTAATGTTGCAGACACACTGGTTATCGAAAGAGTTAATAAAGTTAAGATGATATAAATACTACTTTTAGACATGTTATTTCCCAAATTATAAATAAAACTAAGTTGTTGGCTTTACAGCAAAAAAAATGCCATTTTTTATTCTTCATTAAAAACAAGGTGTTAAGTTTTTGTTGTTGAGGTTATTTCTATTTATGTAAAAAAAATTGACAATAGAGATATAGGTAACCAACTGTTTTTAAGAATATTTAATTAATAAATGCAGGCTTTATTAGGCTCGATATTAAAAAAAATGCAAGATTGTTGAAATATTAACCTTATCATCAAAAATCAAAAATGATATTAAGATTTTATTTGTTAAAATAAGTATTTCATTAGATTGTATGCTTGAAATATTTTTAGTACCTATTGTTAACGAAAAGTGTGTTTTGATTTCGACATAATATTTAGCTTGTTTTGAATAATATACAATAGCTAACTTTCCTCTATTAAATATTCTTGATAGCCATTAATGCCAAAATAGCGAATCGACTTTTTATGCTTCACTTTTTTGGCGATTAATAACTCATCACAAAAAATTTTAATGACTTGTTTATCGCCATTACTATCACTTTCATAACTATGCTGTTCATTGAGTCTAAGGTTATCAAACTCGGTTTTCATAATGAGCTTCATTGCGGAGTAATCACAGGTTGTTGATATCTTTTTGTACTTGGTAGCCTTCGTCAGTGACTATTTTTTCAAGTACTTGTACACGCTCAGTTAGCTTTTGTATTTGTTGTTTTAATTCATTATTTTCTTCATCGCTTACTTTGTTGTGATCTAATGTTTTTGCTTTAAACTCTAAATGCTTTTTATACATTTCATATAAAATGCCAAAAACAACAGAAACAATAACGATAACCATGACTGAAGTGCTCATAAAAACTCCTTAAAGAATATATAAAGCAAGTGGAATCTATAAGTTACCACTTAGCATGTAATTATTTAATAGACTAAATATTACTTATTTTGTATATTTATTTGATAATACCAAGCAAGAATAAATAAGCTAATAATAAACGGCAAGCTAGAAAGTACCACCCAGTTCCATCCACCTGTAAATAATACCCATCCTGCCATTAGCGATACAAAGGCTTGAAAGCCAAATAAAACAAAATCATTAGTTGCTTGTACCTTGTGTCGTTCACACGCTTTATAACTTTGTGGCAATAATGAGGTACCTGTTAAAAATAAGAAATTCCAACCAATGCCCAATAACATTAACGCCCACCAATAGTGAATGACATGTTGTCCAGACAAAGCAATAAAAGCGACAACAGCATAAACAAGGCTACCAAGGGTTAGTAAGCCTTTTAAGGCCATTCGTTTTATTAAAAAGGGTGTGATGAGTGAAGGCAGATACATTGCTCCAATATGTGTTTGAATGACCCACTTAGTTTCTGTCAGACTGTGTCCTTGCAAAAGATGCATGCTCAGAGGCGTTGCTGTCATTAAGTAACTCATTAAGGCAAAGCCAATGGTGGCACTGCAAATGGCAATAATAAAAATAGGCTGTTTGATAATGGTATTTAATGATCTTGTTTCGCCTGAGCTAGACTCTTCTTTAATGGTAGGGTTTTTAAAAAAGATCATAACAATGGCGGCCAGAAAGATAAAAATAGCCAAGAGCAAAAATGATCCGGCATAACCGTGCGGTGATGTAAGCCAATCTTTAGCAACCACAGCAATCTCGGGCCCTAAAAAGGCGGCAAAAACCCCGCTCAACATCAAAATGGCGAGTGTTTTTGGAATATCCTCATCGTTAGTGGTACTTTCAATAGCGGCAAACCTTAGCTGTTGGATGAAAGCGCCACCTATACCAATGAAAAAGCTAGCCAAAGTAAAAAGCTCAAATGAGGCGGTAATAGCGGATACCATTGCCAAAAGTGAGGCAGTGATCAAACAGGTAAACCCGCTAAAAACAGCGAATTTACGGCCTTTTTTCTTAGCAATCATTGCCGCAGGAATAACACCGGCTGATACCCCTAAAATCATTAAGCTAATAGGTAATGTTGCAAATGAGGGATTTGCTGTCATTTGACTGGATAAAATACCACCAATAAATACAATGATTGGCGCTGAACACATGATTAAAGGCTGTGCTATAAATAACAGCCAAATATTTCTTGGCAACTGAAACTTACGAGACAAAACAAAAGCGGTCAGTAGGATAAGTAAAAGTGCTAGTAATATCATCGTTGGCATAACTTAGCCTGATTCCATGGCTAAAATAGCTTTTATATCAAGCTTACCTTGAAATTTAACCAATGTTTCTTGCTGTTGCTTTCTAGCCAATACGGCCATACGATCGGCTAATTCGTTACCTTCGATATTGGCATGTCCCTTAACATGCGAAATAATCAATTGACTTTTCAATGCTTGATAAAGGGCAAAGCACTCTTTAATTAGCTCGACATTTTTGATTTCTTCCCCTTTACCACGGGTCCAACCTTTTGCTTGCCAGCCTCTGGCCCATTTAGTGATGCAATCTATCGAGTATTTTGAGTCCGAGAGAATTTGTACTTTTGATGTTGTTTGCAATTTTTTTTGTGCAAGTTTAAATGACATTAGCATGCCATTAAGCTCAGCCGTGTTATTGGTGCCATTAGCATTATATAACCCATAATAAAGCGCGCTAACCTTGCCTTGTTGGTATAACGCTAAACCTGTGCCTGATTTTCCTGGGTTAGGGGAGCAGGCACCATCACAATATATTTGAATGTCAGCGTTGAGTGCTGTAGTTGTGTTAGTGACTTGCTTTGCTGATTTTGCACTGTTGGTTGCCCCACCTTTATTAGCTAAAGATCGCTTCATTAAAGCTTTGGTGTAGGTTGAAGCAAAGGCTGATTCCGCCTCGGCTTTAGAAGGAAAGCCCATAAATTGTGCGTCTGATCTTCCTTGTGTATGGCTTTGAACTTCTGACCAAGTTGAAAACACGCCGGTTTTTGCGCCTTTCCAAACAACATAGAATTTTTTACTCATAAAAACGTTAATGACTTATTGATGATAATGGCAAGTATTATCATCAATAACGTATTGTATAGCTAGCAAAAAAAAGCCACAAAAATTAATTTTGTGGCTTTTAGTTTATTAGTCAATCATAGCGATAGCTTAGAATAAATCTAGTGGTTAACCCAGACAATACCAAGTGGGACGTTTAGCAGCTTAGTTGTATTTTCGAGTGGGATTCATCACTATAGCGGCGACTTTGTGTTGAGCGAGACTCAAAGTATCTTCCTCTATTGAGAAATGCTTCACGCCTGTCCTGACCGGTGCGACGCTCTTCACCTTGCCAAGTCGTTGAGTTTACCTGTTCAATGAATATTGAAGTGTCCGCATCAAGGTCATCAATAAAATCGCCCGCTGGTAGCTCACTTTGCTGATAAGTGTTTTTTTGCTTTTTATCTTTAGCTGATTTACTTGTTTGCGCAATATGGCTGGCATAAGCTAACTCGCTTATATAATTCATTAAGTTAACCCTTTTTGTTTTTTATTTGTCTTATTGCTTTTTTTACTGCTTAATAATTAATCGGCACGGTTTGAAAAAAGTTTAATTTTAAACCGAAAAGCGTTAATACCATTCCGTATAAAGAAGTGACCACTTAGAATGACATGGGCGACATTAGAACAAGCAAAATATGTGTAGATATAGTTGCTCTACATCAAACATATTTAGTGCAGTTATCATGGTGCCCATGCGTTCCCGAAGGGCGAATTTTAAAGGCATATATGCTTCGTTATTGATTTTGACAAGGGAATAACCATTCTCTGCAATCAATGCCTTGCCTCTAAGCCTTTAAATTCTCGCTAAGCGATCATTTTCCTATACGGATTGGTATAAAGCCTTTGTCCTAAAGTTAAAGCTTGCTAAAATCTAACTATAAGTTGAACTACCTATTAGGATTTTTATGGCAATTAACTGGTTTCCCGGCCATATGCATAAAGCGCAAAAAGAAATTAAAGAAATTTTGCCGCAAATTGATGTCGTTATTGAAGTGTGTGATGCACGTTTACCCTTTAGCAGTGAAAATCCAATGATCACTGAAATAAGAGGGGATAAACCGCTTATTAAAATTCTTAATAAAAGTGATTTGGCTGATGCTGAAAAAACTAAAACTTGGCTCGATTATTTAGAGTCTCAGCATAATGTTAAGGCTATTGCCTTAACCACTGAAAATTCAGCAACAGCGAAAACAATTCCTAGCCTAATTAAAAAGTTAGTACCAAATAAAGATGCTGAAGGTAAGCAAATTAATGCGGTAATCATGGGGATACCAAATGTTGGAAAATCAACCTTGATCAATACCTTAGTGGGAAAAGCAAAAGCCAAAGTAGGCAATGAACCCGCCGTAACAAAAGGGCAACAGCGAATTCGCTTAGAAGAAGGTTTATATCTTTTTGATACACCAGGAATGTTATGGCCAAAAATTGCTAATGAAAACAGTGGTTACCGTTTAGCTGTATCTGGCGCAGTAAAAGATACCGCTTTTGACCATGATGATATTGCTTATTTTACCGCAGAATATTTGCTAGAAGCTTATCCTGAACGCTTGGTTGAACGTTATAATTTAGATGAATTACCTCAACATGAAGAAGACTTAATTGAAGCTATTGGTCGAAAGCGAAGTTGTATACGCAGCGGCGGACATGTTGATATGCATAAAGCCTCTGTGATTTTAATCAATGAGATCAGAGATAAAACCTTAGGTGCAATTACCTTTGAAATGCCTGAAAACATTGAAAAAGAAAATGCTCACTTTGCAGAAGAAGAAGCCAAAAAAGTTGCCGCACGTGAAGCAAAAAAATTGGCGCGCGGCCGTGGTAGAAAGAACAAAAGGAAATAACTATGTCTGAGGAAATTACAATGACTGAAGAAAATACCCCATTTAGCTTACACCCACAATTAGCTAACGACTGTTTTGAATTGGCAGAATTTCCATTATGCAAATTATTATTGTGTAACGATAGTGCTTACCCTTGGTTTATTTTAGTGCCAAAAGTTGATGCTATTACTGATATTTATCAATTAGATTGGCAACAACAGCAGCAACTGTTGAATGAGTCGAGTTTATTAAGTGAATTACTTATGCAAGTGTTTTCTGGTGACAAAATGAATGTTGCCGCACTGGGTAATGTTGTTGGGCAATTACATGTGCATCATGTGGTGCGTTATAAAAAAGATGCTAGTTGGCCAAAACCGATTTGGGGCCAACAAGCGTTAATCCCATATACAAATGAGCAATTAGTGAGTTTAAAAGAGCAACTATTGCCAAAGCTTTCTATTATTTTAGCCTCTCTTTAAACTCATTTTTGATCCATTAGATTAGGCAGCATCGTCTGCCTTTTTGGTTTCAGGCACATTTGCTTCGGTTATAGTCACCTTGGCAAGCGCTTGGCGCAAATCAGCGATAATATCATCAACACTTTCTAAGCCAACGGATATTCTAATCAGTGAGTCGGTAATACCTGCTTGCTCGCGCTCTTCTGGTTCATACGGCGAGTGTGTCATTGACGCAGGATGCTGAATCAATGATTCTGCATCGCCTAAACTCACGGCAATAGAGAATAATTGCATATTATTAATGAAATCTGCACCACCTTTTAAATCGGTGTTTAATTCAAAGGCTATTACGCCGCCAGCGGCCTTCATTTGTTTTCCGATAAACGGGTAACCAGCATGAGACTTCAAACCTGGATAATAAACTTGGCCAACCGCTTGGTGTTGCTCTAAAAACTCAGCAACAGTTTGTGCGTTGCTAGAATGACGTTCCATTCTAATCGGTAGGGTTTTTATGCCACGTAGAATTAGCCACGCATCGTGCGGACTCATGGTGGCGCCAATATCTTTTAAGGTTGTTAGTTTTATGTCACTGATCATTTCATTGCTGCCACACACAATGCCAGCCACTACATCACCGTGGCCATTTAAATACTTAGTCGCGCTATGAATAACAATATCAGCACCAAATTTCGCTGGCTGCTGTAATACAGGCGTTAGAAAAGTATTATCAACGATAGTAAGCAATTGATGCTTTTTGGCTATCGCACAGATTTTTTCTAAATCAAGCACCACTAAGTTTGGGTTGATGGGGGTTTCTAAAAAGATCAGTTTAGTGTTTTCTTGAACGGCAGCGTTAATATTTTCAGGCTCTGTCATATCAACAAAAGTTACCTCAATGCCAAACTTTTTCAGCATATGATTCATTAACGCAAAAGAACAGCCATAAACTGCTTTTGAAGAAATCATATGATCGCCAGCTTGCAAATTTGTCAACAATGCTGCTGAAACAGCTGCCATACCAGTCGCGGTTGCCGCAGCATCATCCATGCCTTCCATTGCGGCTACACGCATTTCTAATTGACGAGTGGTAGGGTTGCCTAAGCGGGTGTAGATATAGCCTTCACTCTCTCCAGAGAAGCGATCAGCACCTTGTTGGGCATTATCAAAAATGAAGGTTGAAGTTTGATAAAGTGGCGTAGCCAATGAGCCAAATTGCTCATCATTGATGCGGCCAGAGTGAATGGCTTGTGTTTCTATCGCTGTTTTTCGACTAAAAGCATTATCGTTATTATTCATTAAACTCTCAAATATGATGACTTGTGTATTTATATAGAGCAAATAGATTGCCAAGTTTTTTTTATGCTTTTATATCAATGGATTGTAGTGAAATGTATTGTTTTAGTATCTTTATTGTAATTTTTTTATTACATCTTAGGACTGTTTAAATATGAATAGGCTTAGTTTCGCTGTTATTGTTAGTAAAATTGTAGACTTAATGCGTTTGTAATTATATCATTACTAGTACTAATTTTATTACATGTATTGTGGCAACAGTTATGCGAATTGAAATTCAATCAAGCGATAGAATAGGTATTAGTCAAGAAATTTTGGCTGCATTTTCAAAACAGTCATGGAATTTAAAAGCGGTTGAAGTAACAGCGTGTTTTACTTTTGCTCATCTAGAGCAAGCAAAAATTAAGCTAAGTGACATCAGTGATTGTTTAGAAAATATAGCCGGTATTATAAGTATAAAAGAAATAGCATTATTACCCATTGAGCAACGGGAAAACCATTTACAAATGCTATTAGACAGGATCCCTGACCCTATTATTGATATTGATCATCAGGGCATTATTTTAGCGGTAAATTCGGCAACAAGAAAATTATTGTTAAAAGATAGAGCAGAAGATGCAATTTACCTGATTGATCAGCCAATAGAGCGTTTTATTGAACAAAAAGCACAAAGTTTACTAACAGATAAAGCGAGCACACATTCATTATCATTTAACGGAAAAACCTACTTAGCTGATATCAGCCCTGTTATCAGCCACCATAAACAATTAACGGGCGCTATGATCACGTTACGCTCTATGAAAACAGTGGGCAGGCAGCTTGCACTTATGCAAAGCCACCAAGAGCATAGTTTTGAAAATATTATCGGTAATTCGGCTAAAATTCTGTTGATTAAAGAGCAAGGTGAGCGCTTTGCTAAGCTTGACTTACCTGTACTCATTAGTGGTGAAACGGGAACAGGTAAAGAGCTGATTGCCCGAGCATTACATCAAAAAAGTGATCGTGCTAAAGCACCATTTTTGGCGATAAACTGCGCAGCCTTACCTGAGCATTTACTCGAGAGTGAGTTATTTGGCTATAGTGCTGGCGCTTTTACTGGCGCAAAAAAATCAGGAAAACCAGGGTTGATTGAGCTAGCAGAAGGGGGCAGTATATTTTTAGATGAAATTGCTGAAATGTCCGTTTATCTGCAAGCAAAGTTTTTACGATTTTTGCAAGATTTCTCATATCGCCGAGTCGGCGGCACAAAAGAGCTACATGCGAATGTTCGGGTTATTAGCGCAAGCCATCAAGACCTCACTAAATTGATCGCTAGTCAAACATTTAGAGAAGATCTTTTCTATCGCCTTAATGTCCTTAATTTAGATTTACCACCTTTGAGAGAAAGAGCTGATGATATAGTTTTACTCGCGCGACACTTTATTGATAATGCCAGCAAGCAGGTAAAACAAACGCCTTTAGGATTGCTGAAATCCCCTAAACTGACTGAGCCAGCGTTAACATTACTCAAGGCATATCAATGGCCGGGTAATATTCGTCAATTGCAAAATATTTTATTTTCAGTAGTGGCTTTAAGTGTTAGTGAGCATATTGAAGCGAAGGATATTGAGCAAGCGCTAGCTAAATTCTCACAACACGATGAAACACAAATAATTAAGAGTAAATATGCCTTAGAAAGTGATTTTCAAGATAAAGATTGGGCAAGTGCGCAAGCAGATTTTGAAGAAAAGCTATTGATGCAACTCTACCCTTTATTTCCTACAACGCGAAAACTGGCAGAGCGACTGAAGGTTTCTCATAATAAAATCGCCATGAGATTACGTAAGTATGGTATCAGCCCATAGGTCATTTTATCGCGTTTTTAAATCACTCTAGCGTGAAATGCTTTGTTATTGTTTGTTTTAACGCTAATTTAACATGTGTAACTTATGTTTTGATAAAGGGAAATAATAATAAAAATCATAAAATTGTTGTATTAAGCATTTTGTTCATGGCTAGTGTCAATGCAAGTTCAGCTGAATATAACTTTATAAAAAGCCAAAGAGCACAACAAGATATTTTACGAGATGCTCAGAGCAAGGGGCCAGAAATTGTCGCTATGTTACAACTTCAGCCTAATATGCATGTCTTAGGTATTCTTGGTGGTGGCGGTTATTACTTTGAGATCCTAAGTGAAAAACTAGGTAAGGGGGCAGCGTTTTCCTTCACAACAACCAAGCTTATATGCCTTGGGTTGAAAAAGAGTTAGTGGCACGTCTCAATGGTAACCGCTTAGATAATGTTATTCGCTGGGATAAGGAAACTGATGATTTGGCGTTAAATAATCAAAGTTTTGATGCAATAGTTTTTGTTTTGGGTTACTACGATTTATACCATACCGCCAAGGATTGGCACATTAACAAGGATGATTTTTTAGCACAGTTAACCACTTCACTAAAAGTTGGTGGTAAGCTTCTTATTGTTGACCATAGTGCTGTCTCAGGCTCAGGTACTGAGCACTCACAGAAACTACACCGCATTGATGCTAACTTTGTCAAAAATGAACTTATTGGGAAAGGTTATACACTCATTAAAGAAAGTAACATTCTAGCTAATTCAAAAGATAATAGAATGGGGTCGCCATTTAGCAAAGAAATGCGTCGTAAAACAGATCGTTTTTTTTTGTTATTTGAGAAAAAATAATTCAGCTCCAACCTAGCAAGTGTTGATAATAAAAAGCCCTAATATCGTTGACATTAGGGCTTTCTTGTTATTTATTGCTTAGAGTTTTAACTTTACAGTTTCCTAAAAACCACATTGCTGACCTTGGTTTTTATCTTTCAACCAAGTATGTAGCGGGGCAAAGTAATCTAAGATAGCAGTAGCATCCATTTGCTCATTACCTGTTAGCACTTTGTAAGCTTGTTGCCAAGGTTGGCTAGAGCCCATTTCTAACATGGTATTAAGCGCTTTACCGGCATCTTTGTTGTTGTAAATTGAACAACGATGAATTGGATCGGTATTACCTGAAATTTCACATAAGGCACGGTGGAACTCGAACTGTTGAATGTGCGCTAGGAAATAACGGCTGTACGGTGTACCACCAGGAACGTGGTATTTCGCCCCGGGATCAAATGCTTCAGCATCACGAGCAATGGGCGCTGCAACACCTTGATATTTTTCACGCAATTCCCACCATGCAGTATTGTAGTTTTCAGGAGTTACTTCACCTGAGTAAACTTTCCAGCGCCATTGATCAACAAGTAAACCAAAGGGAATAAATGCGACTTTATCTAATGCCATTTTCATTAATAAGCCAATGTCTTTTGACTCATCGGGAATGGTGTCAATTAAACCTATTTCTTTTAAGTACTTTGGCGTTACTGAAAGGGCGATGGTGTCACCAATCGCTTCATGGAAACCATCGTTAGCACTGTTTTGGAAATAAACAGGTTGGTCTTTATAGGCACGTTGGTAGAAGTTATGCCCTAGCTCATGATGAATAACCGAGAATTCTTCACCGGTCTTTTGAATACACATTTTTATGCGTAAATCATCTTTTGAGTCTAAATTCCATGCTGAAGCATGACAAATTACATCTCTGTCGGCGGGTTTAGTAAATAACGAACGAGTCCAAAATGTGTCTGGTAAAGCATCAAAACCAAGGGAAGTAAAAAACTTCTCTGCGCCCTTAACCATTTTTATCTCATCATAGTCATGAGCGGCCAACTGCTTAGTTACATCATAACCTGGATCGGCATTTTCAGGGGCGACTACATCATAAATATTACCCCAAGATTGCGCCCACATATTGCCTAAAAGATGAGCCGGGATAGGTTTATCTTGAGGAACCTTGTCTTCACCGTATTTTTTACCAAGTTCGCTACGAACATAACAATGCAAATCATCATATAGCGGCTTAACTTGCCCCCATAGTCTATCTAATTCTTTGGCAAAATCGTCCGCTGGCATATCATAATTTGAACGCCACATTGCACCTAAATTTCTATAACCTAAACCATTGGCACCTTCGTTAGCTAGCTCAGCTTGACGAGTATACAAAGTTTTCATTGGCGGGCTAATTTCACGCCAACCTTGCCACATGTCTAATAATTCGTCGTAATCACGAGAAGTTGCCATGGTAGATGTCATATCGCCTAGACTTAGCTTTTTGCCTTCTTTAGTGGTGTAACTACCTTTACCATAAATACTGCCTAGTTCAGCGCCTATTTTGGCAAGCTCAGCAGATTTTTTAGAATCTTGTGGCGCAGGTAATACTAATGATTGCTTAAGAACATTTAATTGTCGGCGTTGAGTAGGAGTAACGTCAACATCATCAAAATTAGCTGCTTGCATGGCAAAACGTACACCTGCTTCAGTAGACTTTTGATCGGCTTCTGCAGCAAGAGATGAAGTGTCTTCAGTAATGAAATTTGAATAAATCCACGCAGCACGATTGCTGGATGTGCCTAACGCAGTCATCTCTTTGGCCACATCATCTAAAAACACTTGAGCATCTTGGCTGGTCAGTACTTTAGTCGCGGCTTTATCATTGTTATTTACTGTGTTGCCATTAGTTTTTTCTTGGTTACAAGCAACTAAAGAGCCAGCAACAATTAAAGCAATCGCGGTAAACTTAAAACTATTTTTTATTTTTTTCATTTGAGTTAAAAAGGCTGTTGTAAGGTTTAAATCAGTATATTGAAACTAATTGGGAATGCAAAGCATGCATAGGGAAATAGCTAAAATAGAAAAAAGTTTGCTTAATAGAGAATGCGCTAATACTACAAGGTGAAAAATATACTTGAAAGGGGACAACACTCCTATTTATGCTTGCTTGCCAAGAGGTAAGAGAAATTAAGCAATAATGCTGCAAGTATAAAAGCGATAACGAATGGGTTTTACTGTATAGAAACCGTAACAGTTTACAATATGAGTACACTCGAAATTTGAAGTAATAAACTAAAAAGGCTCATTCAGTGATGTATGAGGTAATACTATACTCTCGAGTATTGGTGATTTTTAGTGCTATTGGTGGGGAGGTAATTGGTAATCAGGATTAATTTCGGGATAAAAAAAGACTCAGGGCAGATTGACAGATCAGGCCTCTGAGTCAGGAAGTAACCAAGTACTTTGTCTACATGATGTTTGAGCATTGTTTTTACAAATAGTTCAAAAAACATACGTTAGTTATTAATAAAATTTTTAGCGGTTGAATACGCTTGACCAAATGAGGATAAATAAGCTATTTTAAACAACTGTTTGAATTTGACACTTGATTACTGGTAAATATAAGTATGAGTACAAAAAATAAAATTTTAGATGCTGCAGAGTTGCTCTTTGCTGATAAAGGCTTTAATGGCACTTCGCTACGAGAAATCACCAGCCTAGGAGAGGTTAACTTAGCAGCAGTAAATTATCATTTTGGCTCTAAAAAAGAACTTATTAAAGCGGTAATGTCTCGATATATGAACGCATTATCGCCTCGCCTAGAGTCTGCTTTAAGCGCACTTTGTCAAGAAGATGTACAGCCAAGTTTGATTGAAGTTTTTTCAGCTTTTATTGAACCGTTATTATATTTAAATGAATTTAAAGAAAATGGCACTAGTACTTTTCTGCAATTATTAGGGCGTGGATATACAGATAGTCAGGGGTTTTTACGTTGGTTTTTAACCACACAGTATCCAGGTGTCATTGAACATTTCACTAAAGCTGTTCATAAAGCTTACCCTGAATTAAGCCCCGAAGAAATGTTTTGGCGCTTACATTTTACTATGGGAACTATTGTTTTTACTATGTCATCGAGTGATGCTTTAATTGATATTGCGCAAAATGATTTTGATCGTGAGATTGATATAGCTGGGGTGATAAAGCAAGTTATTCCGTACGTGGCAGCGGGCGTTGCAGCACCTATTTTAGCCTGAAAGTTTTAGTGATTTAAATAAAAAAGGCTATAAAGTTCAATGACTTTACAGCCTAAAATCTAAATACCACAACACTACAACCTTTTTGCTTGAACTAGTCTGTTAATGATAATCAATGCAAAAACCGCAGAGTAAACACCGTAAACAACTACCATCCATTGTGGCATGCTAAAGCCTAAAAACTGCCAGCTAATTTCACCACAGTCTCCTGTGGCTTCAAAAATAGCAGGAAACCATTGATGCAATGGTGCCCAGCTTGGAAAATTAGGAATGAATTCACAGCTGAAAAAGAGTGAACCACTATTAGCTTGCATCTCGACATGCTCAAGGGCAATAATTAAGCCCCATATAGCCCCGGTAGCCCATAAAGCATAAGCAATCATTCTGGTTATTAACCATTTATGTCCGGCAAAACCAACCACGCCAGCTAAAATTATTGCCGCTATAGCCAGACGTTGATAAACACACATGATACATGGCGCTAAATCCATAACATATTGAAAAAATAATGCGCAAAGCTCTAGGCCTAATGCTGATATAGCTACGAGTAACCAAGGTTTCGAGCTAGTTGTTAAATCACTTAAAAATTTCATCTTTTTCCTATAAGTCTATATTGGAGAACAATAAAAAAGCTTCTGAAAATTATTTAAAAGCTTTTTTATCATATCTCATTAGCGAGTTAAATAACTGTTTCGCTTACTTTTGATAATTATTAGTTAATCAATAAATGTACATAAATACTGGCAGCGTAACCTAAGCCAATAACAGGTGCCCATTTCAAGTGGTTAAAGAAAGTGTAATAACCACGAGCCTGTCCCATTAATGCAACTCCAGCTGCAGAGCCAATGGACAATAAGCTACCTCCAACACCAGCAGTTAAGGTTACTAATAGCCATTGTGAGTGTGACATTTCAGGATTCATGGTTAACACTGCAAACATTACTGGTATATTATCGACAATAGCAGAAAGAATACCGACTAAAATATTTGCTGTTGTAGCACCCAATTCACCATATATAAATTCAGAGGTCATACCTAAATAACCAATGAAACCGAGTCCACCTACCGCTAAAATAACACCGTAGAAAAAGAATAAGGTATCCCACTCGGCTTTGGCTATTTTATCAAAAATATCAAAATCATCTTCAATCTGATGGCCTGTTGGCATATCTGATTTATCAATTTCCCCTTGTCCTGACTTGCGAATGTAGTAACCAAAAAATTTAAGGTAAGCTAAACCTAACATCATGCCAAATACAGGAGGTAAGTGTAATATATTGTGGAAAGAGACAGCAGTAATAATAGTTAAAATGAATAAGACAACAATGACTAAACCACCCTGTTTAATCAGGGTCATTTCATTTGACTGTGCCGTTGGACTGCCTGTAGGAATAGCAAACTGCATGATAACAGCAGGAATGACGAAGTTAACAACAGCAGGAATAAATAGCGCAAAGAATTCTTGGAATTGAATAATACCCTTTTGCCAAACCATTAGTGTTGTAATGTCACCAAATGGACTAAATGCGCCACCAGCGTTTGCGCCAACAACAATATTAATACAACTTAAAGCAATAAATTTAGGTTCATCTTTGCCTACAGCAAGTACCACCGCGCACATAATTAATGCCGTGGTCAAGTTATCCGCAACTGGAGAGATAAAGAAGGCAAGAATTCCTGTTAACCAAAAGAGTGATTTATAACTAAAGCCTTTTGCTACTAACCAGTCACGTAAAGCATCAAACACATCACGTTCTAACATAGCATTGATGTAGGTCATTGCTACAAGTAAAAAGAAGAAAAGTTCGGCATACTCTAAAAAATTATGACGAATAGCAACTTCTGCGGCATGTGGCATGCCGTTAGCACCACAATAAAAAGCGATTAATATCCAAATTAACCCCGCAGCTAACATTACCGGTTTAGATTTTCTTAAATGTAACTGTTCTTCTACAATAACGAGTGTATAGGCTACAACAAAAATAGCAATGGCAGTAAAGCCGATCCAATGAGATGTTAAATTTATTGTTTGATGCAAAGTTTCTGAAGCAAATGCAACACTAGGTGACAGTAAAGCTAGTAAAAGGAACAAAAGTTGTTTCATGTACGCTCTCAAGGTATGGTTGATGTTGTAACGTCATTAATTTGCGCGGGATTTTATCAAAACTTATATTGCTTCTCACGCTGATAATCAAAAATCATTTACTTTTATTAATGTTTTTGAATTTTCTATTTTTCAGGGCTTGTTAATCACTTCATTAAACCTTTCTTTATAAACACCATCATGTAATAAGTGATTATAGTCCGTTCAAATAAAATTATATCTCTGGCGAGACTTCCTAAATAAAGAGACTGTATTAATTATAAAAACAAAAGAACTCTAAATTAAAAAAGCGCCTTTTTGAAGGGCACTTTTTTAGTTGATCACAGTAATTATTAACTATTAATGTTTATTAGGTACTGCATGTGAGGCTTCGGCTTTGTGATGCTCAATAAGCCCTGATTTATAAAAGCTCTCTGTGGAATCAGCTAGGTGACCGGAAGCGATTGCCCCTAAGCCAACTAACGTCAATACAATGGTATAGGGTAAAGCCATGATCATCATTCGTCCGTAAGATAAACGTACCAGTGGCGCTATTGCTGAAGTTAATAAGAATAAAAAGGCTGCTTGGCCGTTTGGTGTAGCAACACTTGGTAGGTTAGTACCAGTATTAATGGCAACAGCTAGTAAATCAAATTGGTCGCGTGTTATCTGACCTGCAGCTAATGCTTTTTGGACTTCAGTAATATAAACCGTGCCGACAAAAACATTATCACTCACCATAGATAATAGGCCGTTTGCTAAATAGAACATAACAAGTTGCATATTACCTTCATAGGTTAATACCCATGTGATTACCGGAGTAAAAAGTTGTTGGTCAATAATAACGGCAACGACAGCAAAAAATACCGCAAGTAGCGAAGTGAAAGGAAGCGCTTCTTCAAAAGCGTGACCAATTTGATGTTCTTCAGTGACGCCAGTAAAAGTAGTAGCAAAAATAATTACAGTTAAACCGATTAAGCCAACTGGAGCAAGGTGCAACGCTAAGCCGGTAATTAACCATACAGCGATAACGCCTTGCATAATGAGTTTCACATTATCACGCTTTGTGCGATTTTTGCTTTCTTCTTCATCAAATTCATTGAGTACCTTAAGAACATTTTCAGGAAGTTGTACACCATAACCAAACCACTTAAGTTTTTCTAAAGATAGACACGTTAGCATGCCTGCAAAAAATACCGGTATCGTAACTGGAGACATGCGAATTGCGAATTCAATGAACGCCCAACCAGCTTGTTGACCAATGATTAAGTTTTGTGGCTCACCAACAATAGTACAAACGCCACCAAGTGCGGTACCAACAGCAGCGTGCATTAATAGATTACGTAAGTAACCGCGAAACTGATCTAAATCTTTGCGGTTATACTCAGGTAAGTCATGGTCATTGCTATGGTCATGGTCGTGATGGGGTTGTTTGCCGGAAGCGACTTTGTGATAAACAGTATAGAATCCAACTGCGACACTGATAATAACGGCAATGACGGTTAGCGCATCTAGGAAGGCTGATAAAAATGCACCTGAAAAACAAAATAATAACGAAACAATAACTTTTGAACGAATTTTAGTGACTATTTTGGTAAATAAAAATAGTAATAAATCCTTCATAAAGTAGATGCCGGCAACCATAAAGATCAGTAGCAGGATAACTTCAAAATTAACTATCATCTCATGCATGACCTGATTAGGTGAGGTCATGCCAATGAATACGGCTTCAATTGCTAATAAACCACCTGGTTGCAGCGGATAACATTTTAATGCCATTGCTAGTGTGAAAATAAACTCAATAACTAACGCCCACCCAGCGGTGTAAGGGTCAATTAGAAAAAATAATATAGGGTTTAAAACTAAGAAAGAAATGATTGCTAATTTGTACCATTCAGGAGAGTTTCCTAAAAAATTTTTATAAAATGCACTCATAAATGACTGTTGCATAATTTGCCTTTTTGGTAGGTAAACGTTTAACTATATAGAGTTGTTTATTATTGAATATAGTTAAACATAAGTATCAATAATTGCCAGTAGTTTAAGCACTATTGGCTGTCTTGTAAATAAGCATATGCTCCCTTATAAAAACTTACTTCTAGGTAGTGATAAGCTTTTTTAATAAATAGCAGGAATAAAGAGCGCTTAAATGATAAATATTAACTCTCATGTCATTATGACTAATTTCGCTTCTTTAGATTAATTGGTCTCTCGAATATTGGATATAGTTTTTTAAATAACAAATATTTACTGAATAAAGAAGTACTTGAGTATTGTGAAACTCTTATTGTTTAGAACTTTATAGTATGTCTTATTGCTTAGAACTTTATAGTATGTCTTATTGTTTTATCGTATCGTTATTAATGAACATTATTGAAGCCTTTTTATACCCTTAACCACTATGAAAATGATAGAAATTTTTATAGTGGTTAAGGGTTTTATTTATAGTTAGTTAAGATTTTTATTAAGAACTTATTTTATAGGCCTTTATTACGCTTGTACCAAGTAAATCTTCTGGTACAATCAGTTTCATTCATTCTGTTTCTTAGGTTAATAAACCCATATGGTTATAAAAGCACAAAGTCCAGCCGGATTCGCGGAACAATATATTGTTGAATCTATTTGGAATGGGGGCTTTCCTCCCGGTTCTATTCTTCCTGCCGAAAGAGAGTTGTCAGAATTAATTGGCGTTACTCGTACTACACTGAGAGAAGTGTTACAACGATTAGCTCGTGATGGTTGGTTAACGATAAAGCACGGTAAGCCAACTAAAGTGAATAACTTTTGGGAAACATCGAGTTTAAACATTTTAGAGACGCTTGCTCAGCTCGATCAAGAGGGGATTCCTGATTTAGTAGATAACTTGCTTTCAGCTCGTACTAATATTAGCGCTATCTATATTCGTGGTGCTCTAAAAAATAACCCTGAAAAAGCCATAGAACTATTAAGCGCTTATGTCGATGTAGAAGACAGTGGCGAAGCATTTGCAGATTTTGATTATAGACTCAATAAAGAATTGGTTGTTGCCTCGGGTAACTCAATTTACTTATTAATCTTAAATGGCTTTAGTGGTTTGTACTCTCGTATTGGTAGTTTGTATTTTGCCCATCCTAAAGGACGAGAAATATCAAGAGTTTATTACCAGAAGTTAATTGAACTTGCCCAAGAAAATCGTTTTGATGATGCTGTTTTTGCTGTTCGAAAATATGGTATTGAATCAGGAAAACTATGGGGTGATTTGAAGGATGATGTACTCAAAGAGCTTTCTGATGATTAAGTGTCTAGATAAATCCTATAGTTAAATTTTTATTAAAAGGCGACACTTAGTCGCCTTTTTTAGTTGTAGCTTCTGGGCATTGGGCGATAACCTCATCTTCACCATTCGCTTTTTCTTGAACAATTTTAACATCGAATTGCCATAGGTAATGTAAATGCTTAAGTACCTCAGTTTTTGATTTTCCTAATTCGATGTCATTGTAAGGAATATAACGTAAAGTTAATGCTCGATCGCCATCAATATTAGCATCAATTATTTGGATATTTACTTCAAGGTTACTCAAGTTATATTGGTTTGCTAACTTATGTTTTACCTGTTGATAACCTTGTTCATTGTGAATGGCTCCAATTTCGACAAAATTGTCTTTTGCATCATCATGAATATGAAACAGCTTAAAATCTCGGATGAGCTTCGGTGATAAATATTGGCTAATAAAGCTTTCATCCTTAAAGTTTTCCATGGCAAAGTGAATAGTATCTAACCAATTACTGCCAGCAATTTCTGGAAAGTATCGCTTATCTTCCTCGGTTGGGTGCTCACAAATGCGTCTTATATCAATAAACATATTAAAACCTAGTGCATAGGGATTAATGCCCGAATAAAATTTGCTGTTATATTCAGGTTGAGCAACAACATTGGTATGACTGTGTAAAAACTCCAACATAAACTTATCGGTCACTAAACCTTCATCATAAAGGTGATTTAAAATGGTGTAGTGCCAAAAACATGCCCAACCTTCATTCATTACTTGCGTTTGTTTTTGTGGGTAAAAATATTGAGAAATTTTTCTTACAATGCGCACTATTTCTCGTTGCCAAGGTTTTAGTAAAGGGGCATTTTTTTCAATAAAATAGAGAATATTCTCTTGCGGCTCTGAAGGAAAATGATACTGTTTTGTGTTTTGTTTTTTCTTCATTTCAGGCAGCGTTCGCCATAAAGCATTAACTTGTGATTGTAAATATTCTGCGCGCTCCTCCTGTCGTTTTAGCTCTTCATCAAGTGATATTTTCTGAGGCCTTTTATAACGGTCAACACCATGATTCATTAAAGCATGACAAGCATCTAGGGTAGCTTCCACTTCACTAATACCATACTTTTCTTCACATTGAGCGATGTAATTTTTTGAAAAAAGTAAGTAATCAATAATAGAGCTAGCATCAGTCCAAGATTTAAATAAGTAATTACCTTTAAAAAAGGAGTTATGACCATAACAGGCGTGCGCCATGACCAGCGCTTGCATAGGCATGGTATTCTCTTCCATCAAATAGGAAATACAAGGGTTAGAATTTATTACTATTTCATAGGCAAGTCCCATTTGACCTCGTTTATAAGTTTGCTCTGTTTGAATAAACTTCTTACCGAAAGTCCAATGACTATAACCAATTGGCATACCTATACTGGCATAAGCATCCATCATTTGCTCAGCAGTAATTACCTCTATCTGGTTAGTGTAAGTCTCTAAACGATAATGTTTTGCCACTCTGTCTATTTCAGCTTGATATTGCTCTAAAAGATCAAATGTCCAATCAGGACAATCATCAAGGGACTTTGTTTGCTCCAATGCTTTTTCATTTTTAATTGTCATATTATCACCCCTTTCCATTATGCAGCATTTTTAGTGTTCTTTTTAAATAGCTCTCTAAAAACAGGATAAATATCACTTACTTCTTTTATATCACGAATGGCAAAATTAGCATGAGTTTGTGCAACTTCATGATAATTTTGCCAAAGTGTTTGGTGAGCCCGCTGAGTTATTTCGATATAACTAAAGTAGCGTGTTTTAGGTAGTATGTTGTTAACTAATAATGATTTGCAGTGAGGGGAGTCATCAGCCCAATTATCACCGTCTGACGCTTGTGCACCATAGATATTCCACTGCTTGTCGTTATAGCGCTCATTAATTATTTCATCCATCAGCTCTAACGCACTCGATGCAATGGTGCCGCCGGTTTCTTGTGAATAGAAAAACTCATGCTCGTCGACTTCTTTGGCTTGGGTATGATGGCGAATATAAACGACATCTATATTTTTATAAGTGCGACTTAAGAATAAAAACAGTAAAATATAAAAGCGCTTGGCCATCTCTTTTGTGGCCTGATCCATTGAGCCAGAAACATCCATCAAGCAAAACATCACTGCTTTTGAGGTTGGAACAGCTTGTTTGGCATAATTACGAAAACGCAAATCGAAGGTATCTATGAAGGGAACTTTAGCTATTTTATTCTCTAACTCTTTAATTTTTTTCAAAAGTTCGTGCTCTTCTTGTACGTGATCATGTTTATCTAGTTTTAGGTTTTCTAAGGCTTGTTGGTATTCTTTTAATTGTTTTCGTTTTGATGATGTCATGGCTATTCGTCTGGCAATAGAGCCTTGTAACGATTTTACAATGTCAATATTGGCTGGTAGTCCTTCAGCACAAAAGCCAGAGCGAACAGTTTTATATTCAATTAATTTATCTAGCTGATTTTTTTCTAAATTAGGTAATTCAAGGTCTTCAAAAAGCAGATTTAAATACTCTTCCTTAGAAATGGAAAAAGTAAAGTCGTCTTCACCTTCGCCACTATCACTTACATCTCCTTGACCGCCACCTTGACCCTGTTGTTTAGGTGGTTTGTTTATACGATCGCCAGTGGTAAATTGATCATTGCCAGGATGAACCCTGTCACGAACACCTCCTTCACCTTGATGGAATATGGGTTCTGATAAGTCTTTTTTAGGAATAAAAATGTTTTCCCCTGATTCTATATCGGTGACACCGCGTTGATTTATAGCATCAGAAACAGATTTTTTTATTTGGTTTTTATAACGTCTTAAAAAGCGCTGTCGATTGACAGTACTTTTGTTTTTGCTGTTAAGTCGTCTATCAATAAAATTGGTCATCATTGACTCCTCATCTCTTTGTTCTACTCAAACCACCTAAATATGAATTTCAGGGGGCTGAGTATGTTTTGCTATATTTTGAAAACTCAAACTTAAAGAGATACTACTTAAGAAGATTTTCTAACCCTTAAATACCACTCAGATAATAATCTGACTTGTTTTTTTGTATAACCTTTGGTCATCATACGTTCGACAAAGTCATCATGCTTTTGCTGATCATCTTTTGATGTTTTTGAATTAAATGAAATAACAGGCAATAAATCTTCGGTATTGGAAAACATTTTCTTCTCAATAACGGTGCGCAACTTCTCATAACTGGTCCACAGTGGGTTTTTACCGTTATTATTGGCTTTGGCGCGTAAAACAAAGTTAACTATTTCATTACGAAAATCTTTAGGGTTACTGATACCTGCGGGTTTCTCTATTTTTTCTAGCTCATCATTGAGGGATTGTCTGTCAAACAATTGTCCCGTCTCATTATCACGATATTCTTGATCTTGAATCCAAAAATCAGCATAAGTAACATAGCGGTCAAAAATATTTTGCCCGTATTCTGAGTAAGACTCTAAATAAGCCGTTTGTATTTCTTTACCAATAAATTCAATATATTGTGGTGTTAAGTAGCCTTTAATAAATTCTAAGTAGCGCTCAGTTTTTTCTTTGGGTAGTTGTTCGCGCTCAACTTGTTGCTCTAATACATAGAATAAATGGACAGGGTTAGCTGCGACTTCTTGGTGATCAAAATTGAATACTCGCGATAATATTTTAAACGCAAATCGTGTAGACAGCCCTGACATTCCCTCATCTACACCGGCATAGTCACGATACTCTTGATATGATTTTGCTTTTGGATCAGTATCTTTTAGTGTTTCACCATCATAGACACGCATTTTGGAATAAATGCTAGAGTTTTCAGGTTCTTTTAAGCGAGACAAAACAGAAAATTCAGCTAAGATTTTTAGTGTGTCAGGGGCACATTGAGAATCTTTTAATTCACTATGCTCTAGTAATTTTTTATAAATATTAATTTCTTCTGATATCCGCATACAATAAGGCACTTTTACAATATAAACACGATCCAAAAACGCCTCGTTATTCTTGTTGTTTCTAAACGTTTGCCATTCAGATTCATTGGAATGTGCGAGTAAAATACCATTGAAAGGAAGAGCAGATAAACCTTCTGTTGGATTGTAGTTACCTTCTTGAGTTGCCGTTAGTAATGGATGAAGTACCTTGATAGGGGCTTTAAACATTTCAACAAATTCCATTAGTCCTTGATTTGCGCGACAAAGCGCTCCTGAGTAGCTGTAAGCATCAGCATCATTTTGAGCAAAATGCTCTAATTGCCTAATATCGACTTTACCTACTAGAGCTGAAATATCTTGATTGTTATCATCCCCAGGCTCTGTTTTTGCAATAGCAATTTGATCAAGAATAGAAGGAAACACCTTAATTACTTTAAACTTAGCAATATCACCTTTAAATTCACCTAAACGCTTGGCTGCCCATGGTGAAATAATACTATTTAGATACCGAGCAGGTATGTTGTATTCTTTTTGTAATATTTTGCCGTCAGAGTTGACATCAAATAAGCAAAAAGGATGATCATTTACTGGGCTACGCTCACCATTTGCACTTAATACATATATGGGCTCTTGTTGCATAAGCGCTTTTAGTTTTTCAGCTAAAGAGGACTTGCCACCACCAACAGGACCAAGTAAATAAAGAATTTGCTTCTGTTCTTCTAAGCCTTGCGAAGCATGCTTTAAATAGGCAACAATTTGTTCAATAGCTTCTTCCATACCATAAAAGTCGGCAAAGGCAGGGTAGCGTTTGATCACACGATTCGAAAATATTCGGCTTAAGCTAGGATCTGTCGCGGTATCTATCTCTTCAGGTTTACCAATTGCACTAAGGAGCCTTTCAGAAGCTGAGGCATAGGCGAGCTTATCTTTTTTGCAAAGAGATAAGAACTCTTGCAAACTAAACTCTTCTTGTTGAGCTTGTTCATAACGTTCTTGATAGTGCTGAAAAATAGTCATAACCGCCTCCGAAATATGGTGTGTAAAACCTACCGATTAATAATTTATTTAAGTATTACCTTAAGCCTAGTTCCTTTGGCTGATTTTGCTAACATAAATTGTAAATAAAATTATCCTTTTGCTATTAAATTATAAGTAAGATCAATTGATTGTTGGTATATAAATGCTATTTTTAGCATACTGATTGAAAAGTGATTAAATAGTGTTTTCTTATCTACATTGCTCGCAGAGTGGACTTTGAGGTAGTGTTATTATTACGAGAGCTAGCAGGGGGATTACTGCAGAATACTATCATTTTTTATGGCGTGCTTTTAATTTTGCTTGTTAGAGTTATAGATTTTTATTTACTATTGTTTATATTGAACAGAAAAAGCATAAAAAAAATGAGCAATCAATGCTCATTTTTTCATTTAAAACCTGAAAGTTAATTGAAGTTTTTTTGAGCAAATTCCCAGTTTGCTAATGCCCAAAATGCTTCCATATATTTTGGTCGTAAATTACGGTAATCAATATAATAAGCATGCTCCCATAAGTCGACTGTAATAAGTGGGGTTACACCTTCATCAGTTAATGGTGTCTGTGCATTAGATGTATTAACTATAGATAAACTACCATCTGAATTTTTAACTAGCCATGTCCAGCTAGAGCCAAAATTGTTAACAGCACTTTCCGTGAATTGGAGTTGAAAATCAGCAAAAGAGCCAAAATTTGCAATAATGGCATCAGCCAATGAATCTGATGGTACACCACCACCATTTGGGCTTAAACTATTCCAGTAGAAGGTATGGTTCCAAATTTGTGCTGCATTATTGAAAATACCTCCAGAAGAGTTATTAACTATGTCTTCTAATGGCTTATTAGCAAAGTCAGTACCTTCAATTAAACCGTTAAGCTTTACTACATAAGTATTATGGTGCTTCCCATAGTGAAACGATAATGTTTCGGCAGAAATATGTGGTTCTAATGCGTTTTGTTCATAGGGTAATGTAGGTAATTCTATAGCCATGTTGCTCTCCTGTTTTATTAATTTATAAGTTAGACCGATTTAACCAACTTGATATTACAGTGTCTTTACCAATAAATAGTGTCTTTTTCTTTAAAACTTGAGTAAAATACTCAAGTATTAATTTATACTATATTGTTTGCTGACTGTATAGGTTTTCTTCTATTATTTTTTCAAGTTTATAACGGTAAGAATAAAGGTTAAATTAAGTATTTATTATATTGTATTGAAAAGTTAAATTTTGACTCCATTATATTTTTCAATCCGCACACAAACAAAAATTTATCACAACTCAATTCAATATAATGAGTATTATTTATTAGAGGTTATTATGGATACTATAGAACGCATTAAAGAACAAATTAGCGAAAATACAATTCTGCTTTATATGAAAGGCTCACCAAAATTACCAAGTTGTGGCTTTTCTTCTCAAGCATCTCAAGCATTAATTTCTTGTGGTGAGCAGTTTGCTTATGTTGATATTTTACAAAATCCAGATATCAGATCTGAACTACCAAAGTATGCAGACTGGCCTACTTTTCCACAACTTTGGGTTGAAGGTGAACTAGTTGGCGGTTGTGATATTATTTTAGAAATGTTTCAACAAGGTGAATTACAGCCTTTGGTAAAAGAAGCTACGGCTAAAAATGTTTCTGAAGAATAATTAGAATTAATTTTACTATTTGTCTTGAAAAATTGACATTTGTCACAATACTAGTGTTAGTTTACCATTCTCATATTGAGACTTAATATTAAAATTGGAGAATAGAATGAGTGTATTAGTTGGTCGTCCAGCACCAGATTTTACTGCCGCAGCAGTATTAGGTAGCGGTGAAATTGTTGATAGCTTTAGCTTAAGTGAAGCGATTAAAGGTAAAAAAGCGGTAGTGTTTTTCTATCCATTAGACTTTACCTTTGTATGTCCGTCTGAATTATTAGCTTTTGATCATCGTATGGAAGAATTCAAAAGCCGTGGTGTTGAAGTCATTGGTGTTTCTATTGATTCACAATTCTCACACAATGCATGGCGTAACACACCAGTAAACGATGGTGGTATTGGTCCAGTTCAATACACTTTAGTTGCTGATGTTAAACATGAAATTTGTCAAGCCTACGATGTTGAACATCCTGAAGCTGGCGTTGCATTTCGTGGTTCATTCTTAATTGATGAAGAGGGTAATGTTCGTCACCAAGTAGTGAATGATTTACCACTAGGTCGTAACGTTGATGAAATGTTACGTATGGTAGACTCGCTGCAGTTCCACCAAGATCACGGCGAAGTTTGTCCTGCTGGTTGGAACAAAGGCGATAAAGGTATGACTGCTTCTCCAGATGGCGTTGCTGCTTACCTTACCGATAATGCTGATCAGTTATAATCATTGAGTATTGTGTTTTTAGTAGTGAGCTTTAATTAGCTTTAGAACACACTTTTATGCACAAAAAGGCTAGAGTTTTGATTAACTCTAGCCTTTTTTATTACTCAAAGTTCTATTCGCTACTCGGTACTGGAGCCAGTGGCCAGCCGCCTAAGTCATGCCATTTATTGACTATATGACAAAATAGCTCGGCGGTTTTTTCAGTATCATAAAGTGCAGAATGTGCTTCACTATTATTAAAATCAATGTCTGCTGCTTCACAAGCTTTTGCGAGTACTGTTTGCCCTAAGGCAAGGCCAGCTAAGGTCGTAGTGTCGAAGCTGACAAAGGCATGAAAAGGGCTACGTTTTATTTTACAACGACTCGTTGCTGCGTTTAAAAAGCCTAAATCAAAAGCAGCATTATGAGCAACAATAATAGCTCGTTGACAACCCGCTACCTTCATCTTTTTTCGAACTAATTTAAATAGTGTCTTTAAGGCCTCTTCTTCATCTACAGCCCCACGTAGAGGATTTGTCGGATCAATGCCGGTAAACTCAAGCGCTTTAGGCTCTAAGTTTGCTCCCTCAAATGGATGAACATTAAATTGTATTGTTTCATCAATTGATAATTTACCTGACTCTTCATCAAGCGCTAATACAGAGGCTGCAATCTCTAATAAGGCATCCGTTTGTGAGTTAAAACCTGCGGTTTCAACATCGATAACTACCGGGAAGTAACCACGAAATCGTTGTGCAAAAAGAGGTTTGATTTTTTGTTTATTATCTTTTGTTACTACAGTATCTTGCATATTATTACTTGAGTTTGAGAGAGAAAGTCTTGAAATCAACTATGTTAACTCAATTATCTCAGAAAAGTGCAGCAAACACGATAGTAAGCTAGCGCAAAACATACAACAAAGTGTTAAAGTTATTTTAGTTTGAGGCGATACAAATAATGTCGCCTATTAATTCTGTTACTAATTCTATGAAAATATACTCTCCAAGTGCATATAAATTGTTATTCACCTCATCATTTTTCGTGACAATTACTATGGCACTATTTTTTACACTTATGACAACTCAAGCGCAGGCAGGGAGCCGTCAGTACAGCGCGAATATTAGTGACTCTCAATGGCAATTAGCCAATGACTCACGTTTGCAATGTACTTTAGCTCACCAAATCCCACATTATGGGCAGGCGCGTTTTTCAGCAAAAGCTAGCCGACAGTTAGATATGGAATTTGAACTGGATATGATGTTGTTACCTGATAATTACTCTTTAGCACATGTGCGCAGTGAATCACCAAACTGGCAGCCTGGCAATGGTGGCCGAGTTTTAGTGGATATGAAGCTTTATAAGCAGTTTAACCCTAGCTTACCAAAGAAAGTAGCGTGGACTATGTTAAGTGAGCTAGAGCAGGGCATGAGCCCAACATTTTATTATAATGACTGGTATAGCGAGCAAGATGAGATATCGGTTGGTTTATCAACGGCTCGTTTTAAAAATGCTTACAGAAACTTTGTTGCTTGCGTCGGTAATTTGCTCAATTATAGCTTTGATGATATTTCCTATACTGTTTTGAATTACCAGTCTAATAGCGATAAATTTACTAAAGCGTCGCAAAGACGTATTGACATGATCCGTGAATACCTCAGCTTAGATCAAAACCTTGAGTTAGTACTCATAGATGCCTATTCAGATAGTTATGGTGGTCGTTGGTCTAATCTTAAGTTGTCAGAGCGAAGAGCGATTAAAATACGAGATTATTTTGTTAAAAATGGCATTGATGCTAGCCGTATAGAAGCAAGAGGTTATGGTGAGAAACGTCATATTGCTTCTAATGACACTATTTTGGGGCGGGGCAAAAACCGTCGAGTCGTGATCCAATTGCAAAAAATGTAGCTTAAGCATTACACTCAGTTGTTTTAAGTGACTAAAAATCACTAAGTATAAATGGGTAAATTGTTGAATAGGCCTGTCGATTCGCTGTAATCTACAGGCTCTTTTTTTAATTAAAGCTTTGTAATACCAATTTCACAGAATTTATGAAGCTGGTATAAACTTTTTGGAACCCATTCAATGAAAATTATTTTACGACTTATGTTGCTCACTACACTGTCAATTTCACAGCTAGTGTCGGCATCAAATAGTACAGTGTTAAATGATGCTTATACCTATGCTAATTATGATCAAGTTATTACGACGCATTTATATCTTAATCTTGATGTTGATTTTAAGCAAAAGGCATTATCGGGCTTTGCTGAATTATCATTAAAATGGTTAACGGATGACGCTAGTGTGGTTATTTTAGATACTCGTGACCTTGTTATCCATAGAGTGATGGCGAAAAATAGCCAAGATAAATGGCTAAAGGTAAGTTTTAACCTTGCTAAGCGCGATGATGTTTTGGGCGCTAAGTTAACAATAAACACTAAATTTAAAGCGAAGAAATTGCGCGTTTATTATAACTCAACTGAAAAAGCGTCTGGTTTGCAATGGTTATCGCCAGAGCAAACAGCAGGTAAAAAAAAGCCATTCCTGTTTAGCCAAAACCAAGCCATACATGCTCGTTCATGGATCCCTATTCAAGATACACCAAGTATTCGTGTCACTTATACGGCACGCATCACAACAGACAAAGATTTATTAGCTGTAATGAGTGCTAATAATGAACCGGGCACTGCTCGTGATGGCGATTACTTCTTCTCAATGCCACAAGCTATTCCTGCTTATTTGATCGCTATAGGCGTCGGTGATTTGCACTTTAAAGCCATGAGCCATCAAACAGGAATTTATGCGGAAACGAATATTTTAGATGCCGCTGTTGCTGAGTTTGATGATACCCAAGCGATGATTGATAAAGCTGAAAAAATGTATGGAAAATATCGTTGGGGCCGCTATGACTTATTAATCTTGCCACCAAGCTTTCCGTTTGGCGGCATGGAAAACCCTCGTTTATCATTTATCACACCGACCGTTATTGCTGGCGATAAAAGTTTAGTTAACTTAATTGCACATGAACTGGCTCATTCATGGTCTGGTAATTTGGTGACTAATGAAAGCTGGCGTGATCTGTGGCTGAACGAAGGCTTCACAAGCTATGTTGAAAATCGCATTATGGAAGCTGTATTTGGTGAAAACCGAGCAATGATGGAGCAAGCACTTGATGCTCAAGGTCTTAATTATGAAATTGCTGAACTAGCACCGGGTGATACACAACTGTATATTGACTTAAAAGGACGTGATCCTGATGATGCCTTCTCAGGTGTTCCGTACACTAAAGGTCAGTTGTTTTTAATTTATCTTGAGAAAAAATTTGGTCGTGATCGTTTTGATGCTTTTGTTTTAGAGTACTTTGACAGTCATGCTTTTCAAAGTTTAGGCACAACAAGCTTTGTAAAATATATTAAGGCTAACTTAACTGATAAATATCCAAACATTGTTAGCGATAAAGAAATTAATGAATGGATTTATGAGCAGGGTTTACCTAGTTATGTACCTAAACCAACTTCGACAGCGTTTAGTACCATCGATGATGAAATTTCAACTTGGTTAAATGATGAAATTAAATTAAATCAATTACCAACAACTAGCTGGACTTTGCATGAGTGGTTACATTTTATCAATAATCTACCACTTGATATTCAAGCTGAGCGCATGGCTGAGCTTGATAGCGCATTTGATTTAACCCATAGTAAAAATGCAGAAATAGCTCATGCATGGTATTTATTATCTGTACGTGTTGGTTTTGATGAGGTTTACCCTGCTATGTCTAAGTACTTAACTGCCATTGGCCGACGTAAGTTGATTGTGCCTTTATACAAAGAGTTAGCGCAAACTGAGCAAGGAAAAGCTTGGGCATTAAAAGTTTATCAGCAAGCTCGTCCTGGTTATCATGGTTTAGCGCAAGGTACCATTGATGGTATTTTGAAAAAATAACCATAGTTTGTTGTTAATTTTTATTAAAAAGGCTCGTTAGAGCCTTTTTTATTGATATAATGCTGAGCATTATATTTATTGTACTCATTTCTTTTTAGAGGTTCTGTGGATGTCGGAAGTTGAAAACCGCCCAACAAATTTTATTCGTCAAATAATAGATGCTGATCTAGCTAGTGGCAAGCATACCAATGTACAAACTCGTTTTCCGCCAGAGCCTAATGGCTTTTTACATATTGGTCATGCTAAAGCGATTTGCTTAAATTTTGGTATTGCTCAAGATTATAATGGCTTATGCAACTTACGTTTTGATGATACCAACCCTGAAAAAGAAGATATCGACTATGTACATGCCATCGAAAAAGATGTCAGTTGGTTAGGGTTTGAGTGGGCAGGGGATGTGCATTACTCTTCAGACTACTTTGAACAATTACATGCTTTTGCTGTAGAGCTGATTGAGAAGGGCTTAGCTTTTGTTTGTTTTTTAAATGGCGATGAGATGCGCGAATATCGCGGTACGTTAAACAAACCCGGTAAAAATAGTCCTTATCGTGACACATCAGTAGCAGAAAACTTAGCTTTATTTGAAAAAATGCGTAAAGGTGAGTTTAAAGAGGGTGAATGTTCGCTGCGCGCCAAAATAGATATGACTTCTAGCTTTATGTGTATGCGTGATCCCATTATTTATCGCGTGCGTTTTGCTCATCATCATCAAACCGGTGATAAATGGTGCATTTACCCAATGTATGATTTCACTCACTGTTTATCAGATGCCATTGAGGGGGTTACCCACTCAATTTGTACGTTAGAATTTCAAGATAACCGCCGTTTATATGACTGGGTTATTGATAATGTTTCTATACCCGTAAAGCCGCATCAGTATGAGTTTTCACGCTTAAACCTTGAATATACCTTAATGAGTAAGCGTAAACTCAATACCTTAGTGGAAGAAAAGTTAGTGGATGGTTGGGATGATCCAAGAATGCCTACTATTGCTGCTTTTAGGCGTCGTGGTTATACACCAGGTTCAATGCGTGAATTTTCCAAACGTATTGGTGTCACTAAAATGGAAAATACCATTGAAATGAGCGTGTTAGAAGCGTGTATTCGTGAAGATTTAAATGATAATGCACCGCGTGCTATGGCCGTACTTGACCCTATTAAATTAGTGATAGATAACTACCCTGAAACTCAAACAGAAGAGTTGACGGTTAAAAACCATCCTAGTGATGAAAGCCAAGGTACGCGTATTGTTCCTTTTAGCCGTGAACTTTATATTGAAGCTGAAGACTTTAGAGAAGAAGCAAATAAAAAGTACAAGCGTTTAGTGATAGATAAAGCCGTGCGTTTACGTGGCGCTTATGTAATTACCGCTACCCGTTGTGATAAAGATGAGCAAGGCAAGGTAACTACTGTTTACTGTACTTACCTAGAAGACACTTTAGGTAAAAATCCAAGCGATGGTACCAAGCCTAAAGGTGTTATTCATTGGGTTGATGCAGGTAAATCACTTGATGCTACTGTGCGCTTGTATGATAGATTATTTACGGTCGCAAACCCTGCAGCACAAGAAGACTTTCATAAGGTAATGAATCCAGACTCATTGGTAACTATAGCCACAGCAAAAGTAGAGCCATCGTTAGCTTGCGCCAAGCCTGAGTTAGCTTTTCAATTCGAACGACAAGGGTACTTTTGTTTAGATAACCATGATCATGGTGATGCGCTGGTATTTAATCGAACTGTTGGTTTGCGTGATACTTGGGCGAAAATAGCTAAGTAACTTTTTGTTATGAAAGATCAAAAAAGCCGATAACTTTGCAGTAAGTTATCGGCTTTTTTTTTGTTATTTATGATTATACCAATTGGTATTAGTTCATCTTAAAATCTAACCGCACAGTAGTATATGCTTCAACAGGTTTACCATGATCAAATTTTGGCGCATAACGCCATTTTTTTAATGCGGTTAAGGATGACTTTTCAAAGCCCTTGCCACCTTGAGAATCAATTATTATTGGCTTTGTTACTGTGCCAAAGTCCGAAACAGTAAAGCCAATTTTTACCCAGCCTGACTTTCCTTTACGAGCATAATTTATAGGGTATTTTGGGGTAGCTCTAAACAAAGGTCTTTGCTCTTGACTGTCATCCCATGGCGTCATTGAACCAATGGCAACACAATGCTTTGTCGCTTCATCACTTTTGCCAGTTTTTTCTAAAGCGTTAATTAAAAATGCACGAGTATTTAGCTCTAATGGGTGAGTAGCCCCTCTAGTGCATTGAATACAGGTAAATTAGCCTGCAAATTTTTAATCGCCGTATTATATTTGTTACGCGCTAAATAGTATTTCCCCACAAAAAAGTTGGCCTTAACTACGCGTTTGTCATTATTAGGTAAATGCTCAGTAAAAAACTTTTGTGCAGTGAGAATAACGTTACTTTTTCTTGAGCCTTTACCAAGTAAGCCTATACCAGACTCTAATTGTATTTGTGCTGTAAAATAAGGCGTTTTATCTTCATAATCCTTGGCAATATTTATCGCTCTCAAATAATATCGAACCGACTGTTCTCTTTTTTTATAAGTTTGAGCATGGCCTAATAAAATATATATTTCACTAAGCTCTGCTGAATTATCACCATATTCATTTTTGAATATCTCTAAGGTTTTAACAATTAATGAATTTGCTCGTGTTTTTTGTTGTTTACTAAGATGCTGTTTAGCTAATATCAGCGCCAAATTTGCCGTGTTGATATTACTATCACCGTAGAGTTTTTGACCTAGTTGATAAGCGTCTGTAGCATAATTAAATTGCGCATTGCTATCATTACTTTTTACGGCATCTTGATAGGCAGAGTAGGCGATTTTGAATTGGCTATTCAATGTTTGTTGTGAAGTGGCGTGAGAAGCAAGCGGTAGGCATATTGTTAAAACTAAGTAAAAATAACTCTATTTTAGAACGGATGGTTTTCTTACAAACATGAATTTATCCTTAAAATTAAATTCCGTAAATTAGAACCATTATCTTTGTACTTTCGAATAAATTTTACTAGCTACTTTTAGGCGGGATTAATAATGTTTTTTTTGGGAGGGAGGAAGTTAGCTTATGTGACTTTGAGTTCCCCCTGCATAATGATGGGAGAAGCTCAAATCTACAATGTCATAACTTAAAGCTTAGGAATACGAATCTTCTTCTCTTCACTTTGGCGATAAATAATTAAAGTTTTACCAATAACCTGTATTTTTATCGCTTTAGTTTCACGACAAATCGCTTCAACTATTAGCCCTTTGGTTTCTCTATCGTCGGTTGGAATTTTCACTTTAATCAATTCATGATGATTAAGGGCATAATCAATCTCGGCTACAACAGCTTCTGTTAAGCCATTACTGCCAAGTAAAACAACAGGTTTGAGAGGGTGAGCAACACCCTTTAAATATTGAATTTGCTTTTTATTTAAGGTCATTAAGATTTTTCGATATACGTTAACTTGAATTATCGCTATTTTACCCTTATCTAACAGTCAATATCTATAAATAGTCGAAAAAACATGGCAAATAAAAAACATACCGTCAGCTCACAGCGTTGGCTAGACGAACATTTTGAAGATGAATACGTAAAAAAAGCCAAAAAATTAGGTTTACGTTCTCGGGCGGTTTTTAAAATTGAAGAAATAAATAATAAAGACAAGCTGATCAAACAGGGCATGAAAGTGGTAGACTTAGGTGCTGCTCCAGGCGGTTGGTCTGAATACGCGGTAAAAGCTGTTGGGGATAATGGGCAAGTGGTTGCTTGTGATATTTTACCAATGGATGCCATTGCAGGCGTTGACTTTTTAGAAGGGGATTTTCGTGAAGAAGCGGTGCTTGATGCGTTATTAACGAGAATTAATGGTAAGAATATTGATGTAGTAATGTCAGATATGGCTGCCAATATGACAGGTAATGAAAGCGCAGATTCGGCACGGAGCATGTACTTAGTTGAGTTGGCTTTAGATATGTGTCATCAAGTGTTAAAGCCTAATGGTGCTTTTGTTGTTAAAGTATTCCAAGGTGCTGGCTTTGAAGAATTTATGAAAGCAACTCGAGAAGTTTTTAAAACAGTAAAAACTCGCAAACCTGAATCTTCGCGTGCTCGCTCACGAGAAGTTTATTTAGTTGCTACAGGCTTTAAGGGTTGATTATAGATGTTTTTTTACTTAAATAATTCATGCTTCATTTCACTTACAACAAAGTAAGTTGTTACTAGTTGTAACACCGACTAAAGTTAATTAGCGACAAGACTTGAATTGTAGTAAATTAGGCACAATAACGTATAACAGTTATATTTTTACAAATTTATCAAATCCAACGGGGTCATTAAGTTGAGCGATATGGCAAAAAATCTTATTTTATGGTTAGTAATAGCCGTTGTTCTAATGTCTGTTTTTCAGAGTTTTTCTCCAAACACAGCCAATGAGCAACAAATGGACTATACACGTTTTATCACCGATGTTCGTCAAGGGCAAATTCGTGATGCCAACGTAGACAGAAACGGTGTTATCACGGGTGAAAAACGCAGTGGTGAAGTGTACACCACCACTATACCGGGCGGTTATGATCGCGACTTAATTAATGATCTTGTTAAGCAAGGCGTTCGTGCTCAAGGTAAGTTGCCAGAAGAAACTAGCTTTTTAACCACTATCTTTGTTTCTTGGTTCCCAATGATTTTACTTATTGGTGTGTGGATATTTTTCATGCGTCAAATGCAAGGCGGTGGCGGTAAAGGCGCTATGTCTTTTGGTAAATCTAAAGCTCGCCAATTAAGTGAAGATCAAATTAAAACGACTTTCGCTGATGTTGCAGGTTGTGATGAAGCTAAAGAAGAAGTATCAGAGCTTGTTGATTACTTAAGAGAGCCAACTAAATTCCAAAAGCTAGGTGGTCGTATTCCTTCCGGTATTTTATTGGTTGGTCAACCGGGAACGGGTAAAACCTTATTAGCAAAAGCCATTGCTGGTGAAGCGAAAGTACCATTTTTCACTATCTCAGGTTCAGACTTTGTTGAAATGTTTGTTGGTGTTGGTGCCTCGCGTGTACGTGACATGTTTGAACAAGCTAAAAAATCAGCGCCTTGTATTATCTTTATTGATGAAATTGATGCCGTAGGTCGCCAACGTGGTGCCGGTTTAGGTGGTGGTCATGATGAACGTGAACAAACACTAAACCAAATGTTAGTAGAAATGGATGGCTTTGAAGGTAATGAAGGCGTTATTGTTATTGCTGCTACTAACCGCCCTGATGTGTTAGATCCTGCGTTATTACGCCCGGGTCGCTTTGACCGTCAAGTAACGGTGGGTTTACCTGATATTCGTGGTCGTGAACAAATCTTAAAAGTGCATATGCGTAAAGTGCCACTAGGTGATGATGTGAAAGCGTCTGTTATTGCCCGTGGTACACCTGGATTCTCGGGTGCGGATTTAGCTAACTTAGTGAATGAAGCGGCTCTATTTGCAGCAAGAACTTCACGTCGAGTAGTCGGCATGAGTGAGTTTGAAAAAGCTAAAGATAAAATTATGATGGGCTCAGAACGTAAGTCTATGGTAATGAATGAAGCTGAAAAAGAAATGACTGCTTACCATGAAGCAGGGCATGCTATTGTTGGTCGTTTAGTGCCAGATCATGATCCTGTTTATAAAGTAAGTATCATTCCTCGTGGTCGAGCACTTGGTGTTACAATGTACTTGCCTGAGCAAGATAGATTCAGTCACTCTAAGCAGCATCTAGAAAGCAATATTTCGTCTCTTTACGGTGGTCGTATTGCCGAAGATCTCATTTACGGTAGTGATAAAGTATCCACGGGTGCTTCAAACGATATTGAGCGCGCTACCAATATTGCCCGCAAAATGGTTACTCAATGGGGTCTGTCAGACAAAATGGGTCCTATGCTTTTCGCTGAAGAAGAGGGGGAAGTATTTTTAGGTCGTACTTCAGCCAAGTCACTGCATATGTCTGATGAAACAGCTCATTTAATTGACGAAGAAATTAAATCAGTGATTGAAAGAAATTATCAACGCGCTGAGAAAATGATCAAAGATAATATGGATGTTTTACATGCAATGAAAGATGCATTGATGAAATATGAAACCATAGATGCTTTGCAAATTGATGATTTAATGGCGAGAACAGAAGTTAGAAACCCATCTGATTGGGATGATAGTGACTCTAGTTCAAAACCTAACTCGAACTCTAATTCAGGCGAAGGCGGTGTAACTAAAAAGTCAGAGAAATCTGATGTCTATTCTGCACCTGATCTTTCAGAGCCAAGTAGTGACACACCTGCTAAGTAACTAGCAAAGTAAGTTCAGTAATAAGCCTCGATGTTTTCTTATTCCAAAGTAAACATCGAGGCTTTGTTTTATTTAAAGTATTAATTTTAAGTTATGTCCGAGAATTCAATAAAAACAACATCAAAGCAAACCTCATTAAGTCACTTGAACCAAGTTCAGGTCATGGGTATTTTAAATGTTACTCCCGATTCCTTTTCTGACGGTGGACAATTCTCTAGCTTTGATAATGCCTTAACGCAAGTTGAGTTCATGATAGAAAGCGGCGTTGATATTATAGATATTGGTGGTGAATCAACTCGCCCTGGGGCTGTTGACGTTAATGAAAAAGATGAAATAACTCGGGTAATCCCTTTACTGAAAGAAATAAAGTCTCGTTTCGATATAGCTGTTTCGATTGATACCAGTAAAGCAGGAGTTATGAGTGAGGCAATCCATTACGGCGCTGACATGATAAATGATGTTCGAGCTTTGCAAAATGAGGGCTGTCTTGATGTTGTTGCGCAAAGTGATATTCAAATTTGCTTAATGCATATGCAGGGTATGCCCAGAACTATGCAAGAAAATCCGCGCTATAAAGATATCATTAATGATATAGTTCACTTTTTTGGGCAGCGCATTGAAAAATGCCAACAAAAAGGTATTAAAAAAGATCGCCTAATTCTGGATCCTGGTTTTGGCTTTGGTAAAACCCTTGAGCATAATTATCAAATGCTGGCAGACTTTGCCCAATTTAAAGCTTTAAATTTACCTTTATTAGCCGGGATTTCTCGTAAATCCATGTTAGGTAATCTATTAAATCGTGATGTAGAGCAACGTTTATCGGGTAGTTTAGCCGCAGCTATTGTTGCCATGCAGCGGGGTGCAAGTATAATACGAGTTCATGATGTTCCTGAAACTGTGGATGCGTTAAAAGTTTTAAAGGCCGTTGCTCAAAATTAAGCTCAAATAAGTAACCAGCTGAGCATTTAACTTTAATAATAAAGTTAAGAAATTAAAAAAATAAAGATTAAAGGAAAAGAAATGTCTAACCGTAAATATTTTGGCACTGATGGTGTACGTGGTTTAGTTGGTCAGTACCCAATTACCCCAGAGTTTGTTATGAAACTAGGTTATGCTGCAGGTAAAATATTAGCGGCACAAGGCACCAAAAAAGTACTTATTGGTAAAGATACTAGGATTTCAGGTTATATGCTTGAGTCAGCATTGGAAGCCGGCTTTTCTGCTGCAGGTATTGATATTGGTTTATTAGGGCCAATGCCAACACCAGGCATTGCTTATTTAACGAAAACATTTCGTGCTGAAGCGGGCATTGTGATTAGTGCTTCCCATAACCCTTATTTTGACAATGGCATCAAATTTTTCTCACAAGATGGCCAGAAATTACCTGACGATGTTGAGTTAGCGATTGAAGCCGAATTAGATAAGCCGATGGGCTGTGTTGAATCTGTTCATTTGGGTAAAGCAAACCGTATTGCTGATGCTGCTGGTCGCTATATTGAGTTTTGTAAAAGTAACTTCCCAAGTCAATTGTCTTTAAAAGATCTCACCATAGTCGTTGATTGCGCCCATGGCGCTACTTATCACATTGCGCCTAATGTTTTTCGTGAGCTAGGCGCTAAGGTAATCGAGGTGGGTACTGCGCCTAATGGAACAAACATTAATGATGGCTGCGGTGCGACTTCAATGCAAATGATAAGTGAAGCAGTCATTGAACATAAAGCCGACTTAGGTATTGCCCTTGATGGTGATGGTGATCGCTTAATGATGGTCGATCACACAGGTTATGTTATTGATGGTGATGAAGTCGTTTATATCATTGCTTGTAATGATTTAAAATCGGGTAACTTACAAGGTGGCGTTGTGGGTACCTTAATGAGTAATATGGGACTTGAACTTGCCTTAGAAAAGCTTGATGTTCCTTTTGCTCGCAGTAATGTTGGCGATAGATATGTGATGGAATTGCTCAGAGAAAAAGGCTGGAAATTAGGTGCTGAAAACTCAGGTCATATTATTAACTTAAATCATACTTCTACTGGCGATGGTACTATTGCGGCCCTAAATGTTTTAACGGCCGTTTGTCAGCAAGGTAAATCCTTGTTTGAGTTACGCCAAGGTATGACTATGCTGCCGCAAATTTTAGTGAATGTACGCTTTGCAGGGGAATCTGACCCTATTAACACTGCAAGTGTGCAAGCATCAGTTGATAAGGTAAATGCTATACTAGCTGGACGAGGACGAGTCTTACTAAGGAAATCCGGCACTGAACCATTAATTCGCGTTATGGTAGAAGGGCCTGAGCTTGAGGAAGTGACTCTTTTAGCTAATGAAATTTCAGAAGCTGTAAAAATAGCCAGTTAGAAAATTTTATCGTTGTTTGTGACTAAATAAACAGCAGATTTTCGAGATATTTAACCTCAAGGCAAGAGATCTTCACTTAATACTTGTAAGTTATTCTCAGGTTGGTTAATATCTCGCGGCTTCATTTTGCAATGTGTTGAAAATGGATAGGAGATTATTAAATGGCTAGACGCGCAATCGTTGCTGCTAACTGGAAAATGAATGGTGATTTGGCGTTAATAGACACCATGGTTACGGGGTTAAAAAACGTTGAATTGCAAAACAATGTTAATGTAGTTATATGCCCAAGCACTCCTTATTTATCTACACTTGTGGCTAAAACAAAAACAGAAAAGTTAAATACTGCTATCTCTGTTGGTGCACAAAATGTAAGTGAGCATGAAAGTGGCGCCTATACGGGTGAAATTTCGACACAAATGTTGAATGAATTATCAGTCAAATTTGTTATCATAGGTCACTCTGAACGTAGAAGTTATTACAAAGAAACTTCTACACAAGTAGCTCATAAAGTTAATGCCGCCTTAAATGCAGGCTTAACACCAATTTTATGTATTGGAGAGAGTGAAGCAGAGCGTGCAACAGAACAAACTGAAACTGTACTTACTTCACAATTACAACCTGTTGTAGATGAAATAGGTATTGAGAAATTTATTGATGTTGTTATTGCTTATGAGCCTGTTTGGGCCATTGGAACGGGAAAAACAGCATCAAGTGAGATGGCACAAGAAACACATCAATTTATTCGTCAATTTCTAGCGCAAGCAAGTGAAGATGTGGCGGCTAAAGTGCCTTTGTTATACGGTGGCAGCGTAAATGCGTCAAACTGTGAAGAATTATTCGCACAAGCTGATATAGACGGTGGTCTTATTGGTGGTGCTAGTTTACAAGTTGAGCAATTTAAAATTATTTGCTCAGCAGCGAAAGGAAAGTAAAAATGTTGTATCAAGTTTTAATTATCGCCTATGTTCTTATTGCTTTATCACTGATTGGTTTAGTGTTAATTCAACAAGGTAAAGGCGCGGATATGGGCGCATCTTTTGGAGCAGGATCATCTGCAACAGTATTTGGCTCAGGTGGTTCTGGTAACTTTTTAACTAAAGTGACAACCTATTTAGCGGTAGGCTTCTTTGTTATCAGTTTAGTACTAGGTAACTTAACGGCTAACCGTACCAAATCTGTTGAAGAGTGGAACGACTTAAGTGCCCCTGTTAGTGAGCAAACTATTGCAACAGATGCTATCCCTGATGAAAGCGCTGAGCCAAGCACAGTAAATAAAAATTCAGATGTACCAGCTGCTGACGCTCCTGGCACCAAAAAAGATGATAGCGACGTACCAAACTAGTAATAAAATTGACTAAAAAAGTTTAACTGCGGATGTGGTAGAATTGGTTGACACGCATTCTTAAGGGGATTGCGGGTCTAAAAGTTAAGTAGTCTTATTTACCTCAAAATGAGCAAGTTAACTTAGTAAAACAGATCGTATAGTTTAGTATTGCGCGGTTGTGGCGGAATTGGTAGACGCGTTAGCTTGAGGGGCTAATGACTTAGGTCGTGGGGGTTCAAGTCCCCCCAACCGCACCACTAAACTTATACAAATAGACATTTAAAGGTCGATTCGTGATGAATCGGCCTTTTTTCGTTTGGTTGCTAATTGGTTGCTAATTGGTCGCTAATTATTCTCAAGATGATTAGTGAACTCGGTAGTTATTTTCCTGACATCGATCTTAAGTTTGTATTGATGTTCGATAAAATTTATAACTTTAATTTGATATGCCACTCAATTGTTAGACTTTCAAATACCCACGAAACCATCAAATAAAGACACTTAATCTGAATAATGCATTCTGGTTATAAATGTTAGGGGAAGTATCTAAAACTGGTTGTTTAGATTTTTCTGATGGGAAATGATTTAGTTAGCTGTTTGTATTATTACGAATTATAATTTTGTTCGTTGAGTTGACGTTAGTAACTGATTGTTATTTAGGTCAACTTATAGCCATAAACCGACATTAGCTTTTGTAAAATCATAGACATAATAGGGGCAATTTGAATCAAAATTTACTGCATGTGTGTTGCTGCGATCCATTGAATTCACCGTTTAAAGTAGAAGTTAGTCTGCGAATTAAACTGCCAACCCCTTCGACTGTATAAAGAACTCAATAAACGCTCATTCAAACCACGTTACAAGATAACAAAAATAATATGTACTCACGCTCTTTATTTCTAATTATCACCTTCTGAATAGGCAGTTTAACTTTTAACTCTAGAAATTACTTTTGTTATATTATAACATATATTTTTTGTTACCAGAATTGAGAGTGTCAGTGAACAAGCAGTTATTATTTTCATTATTCGCCATATCTAATAGTGCCTTAGCACAAGATAATATTAATCAAACTTCAGAAGCCACAGAAGATATTGAACGTATTGAAGTGAAAAGATTATGGCAGCCTTATCGTGGCAACGTGCCACTTGTAGAAACACCACAAGCAGTTGATAGAATTAATGCTGATACTTTAGAAATTGAGGGCATCACCCGCTTTATGGAAGCATTAGAATTATCACCGAGCATTGTTAGACAAAATAACTCTGGCGGCATGTTTGATAGCTTTGCAATTCGTGGCTTTTCTGGTGATGAAAACAATCCAACCGGTTATCTAGTTAATGGTTTCAACTCTCGTGGTTATAACGGTAATCGTAGTACTGCAAATGTTGAAACGATTGAAGTGATGAAAGGGCCAGGTTCAGCTTTATATGGTCAAGGTGAGCCAGGTGGTACTATTAATATCATCACTAAGAAACCACAATTTGATAAACAAGGTTATATCCAAGGCACCATTGGCAACTACGATAAAAAGCAATTTGAATTTGATTATACAAATGGCTTGAATGATGAAATGGCATACCGCTTAAATGGTTCGTATGAAAATTCTGATACCTATCGTGATCATGTTTTCATAGAAAGCTTACATTTAAATCCATCATTCTTATGGAACATTTCTGATGACACTAGTTTTAGCTATGAAATGGAAGTGCTTGATCAGAAAAAACCTTTAGATCGCGGTGTATATATTTTAGATAGCGATTTTGATTCCGTTGACGCTGAAGATTTTTATGGAGATGTTCGAGATGGCGCTCATGTTGTTGAAGCGTTAGGGCATCAGTTACTTTTAAATCACAAGCTAAACAATGACTGGCACTTATTGGCAGGTTTAGCCTACCGAGATTCATCATTTAAAGGTCAATCATCAGATACTGAACTGTCTGGTGGTCGTCAGCTAGTTTATACCAACCCGAACTTACTATCTCGCCAACGAAGAGAGCGTGACTATCAAGCAGAAGATTTATCCACTCGTTTTGAACTAAGTGGTGAACTAGAGTTTGGAGGTTTCAAAAATAATATTTTAATTGGTTTAGATTATTATCAATTTGATTTAAATACTGATTATAGCATTTGGCGTACAGCTTGGGGTTCAGGCGATACAACCTATGCGATTGATCCAAATAACCCTGATTATACGCTGGAACAACCAGCAACATCTCCGAAAACACAAACAGTGGAAGAACAGGAAGGTTTAGGTTTATATGCTCAAAACCTGATCGAACTTACCGAAAAAGCAAAACTTTTGGTTGGTTTCAGAGTTGATAATTTTAAGCAAGATATCTTGAATAAAATGAACAATGAAGCTCAAGATCAAGAGCAAACACAAGTAACGCCTCGTATTGGTTTTGTTTATAGCTTAAATGACTCTATAAACTTGTATTCAAGCTATGCAGAAGGTTTCAGGCCAAATCCAGGCCTTGACGCTGATCGAAATGCCTTTGATCCAGAAGAAACTACAGCTTTTGAAGTTGGTGCAAAATGGGAAAACATTGCTGATCGCTTTTCAGGCAGCATTGCTCTATTTGATACAGAAAAAACTAATATGTTGACATCTGAGCCTGATACAGGCCTTTCAGCAACGCTAGGTGAAGTTGAAAGCCAAGGTATTGAGTTTAACTTAATCACAGAGTTGACTGATAATACGAGTATGGAGTTAGCCTATTCTTATACTGATGCTCGCACTGCTAATGATGTGATTAATTCTGATTGGGGCGTGCCCATTCCAAAAGGTTCTCGTCTAATTAATGTTGCTGATCATATCGGTCATCTCTCATTAAGACACCAGACTAACTTTATGGGTAAAGAAACATATTTAGCAACTACAGTAAGCTATGTGGGTGATCGTTTAGGTGAAACTACCGATGCCAATTATATTTTACCTTCATATACCTTAGTGAATGTATCTGCGGTAATGGATTTCAATAGTCAGCTAAGTTTGAAACTAGATATCAATAACTTGTTTGATGAAGAGTACTTTGAAAATTCATATCATAAACTTTGGACGATGCCTGGTTCACCTATTAACTATACTGCGAGTATTAAATATCAGTTCTAAACTATGGCGTTAGTTTCGTAAAATAGCAAAACAGCCTGAATATTCAGGCTGTTTTTTCGTTAATATTGCATAATGGTTAATGATGACAAATTTACAACATCTTAAAAAACGTATTCCTTCAATCGATATTCTACGCGGCCTAGTGATACTATTTATGTTGGTAGATCATGTGCGTGAGCGTGTTTTTCTTCATCAGCAAGTTGAAGATCCAATGATTATTGACGAAACAAGTTCTACGCTGTTTTTTACCAGGTTTATGGCTCACTTTTGTGCCCCTGTTTTTATTTTACTAACAGGGTTAAGTGCTTGGTTATACGCAAATCCACAGGATAAACCTCAGCGAAATGTACATTCATTTCTTCTTAAACGAGGCTTGTTTATTATTTTTCTTGAAATAACCTTGGTCAATTTCTCTTGGTTTGGGAATTATAACGCCTTGTATTTACAGGTTATGTGGGCCATTGGCTTAAGTATGATAGCTTTAGCTGCTTTAACTTACTTACCTCACCGTGTTATCGGCCTTATAGGTATCACTATTATCTTTGGCCACAATGCTCTTGATTTCATCTCTTTTGCACCGGATGAATTTGGCTATTCTCTATGGACGATTTTACATGACCGAGGTTATTTATTTACGAGTGATACCTTTAAAATTAAAGTCTCTTATCCTACATTGCCTTGGGTTGGGGTAATTTGTTTAGGGTACTTTATTGCCCCCATCTTATCTTCAAAATTTGAAATTAATAATAGAATACGCATACTTTTCCGCTTAGGGGCGTTTAGTTTACTTACACTATTTATCATTCGCCTAGTTAATGTTTATGTCGAACCCGTAATGTGGACTAGCTTTGATAACTGGCTACTAACGGTGCAATCGTTTATTAATTTTACAAAATATCCACCATCATTAGGCTTTTTGCTGATTACTTTAGGTGTAGCCTTTATCGCGTTAGCGCTGTTAGAAAAGAGCAGTGCCGATAATTTTACCTTCCTAATACATTATGGCTCAGCACCATTGTTTTTCTACTTATTGCACTTATATGTACTGCTGATTTTATACTGGGTACTAGTGAGTATATTCGGTGCTAATAAAGGAATTTATTATGGAGTAGATAATGTTTGGCAAGTATGGGCTATTTCAATTGTGCTTAGTTTAGTGCTGTATTTACCCACGAAAAAGTTTTCTAATTTCAAGAAGACCACTCACCAAGCTTGGGTGAAATACATGTAACTTTGTAATGATTATTGACTTTCGAATACCTTCGCTTCTGGCACAAAATTGTCTTTTGAGGCAGTTTTTCATTTCTGACTTACCTCTGCAATGGTGGCTTTCTTCTTATTCAGGTTTAATTACTCATTGGCAAAAGACTCATGAGTTTAGCTATGATAAAACGTCGTATCTTTGCCGACCTAATTTGAGATGAGTATTAATCATCTTTTTTGACCGCCTTAGGCTCATTGTTGACCTAATCAACCGTATGATTAGGTCAAGTCCAAAATTAAAATGTGTCAGATTAAGTTTGAGCTACTACAAATCGAAAAGCTTGGAAGCGTCAGTGCAGCATCACGCCAAAGTGGCGTATCAAGAGAAACGATTTATCGACACTTGAAACTCGTCAAACAAGGTGGCCCTAATGCCTTAAAACGACAGGAAATACCCAATCAGCGCCATAAAAACTGTGTTGATCAGGCCATCGAGGATACCGTCGTGGAATTCTCTATTGAGCATCCTTACCTTGGTCAGCAAAAAGTTGCGTTGAAACTAACAGAAGCGCTAGGTGTTGATATCCGCGCTGGCGGTGTGCGCAGTATGTGGCTGAGAAATAACATTAATACCACGGCGCTGAGGGTTGAAAGATCGCAAGCGTTGCTAGAATCGGCATAAAGAATAGCCAGTTTAACAACTGGCTGATATTCAATTTACGACAAAGTCGCTGGGTAATTAGACCGACACTATCCCTTGGTAATCACACCACTACAGCTTAGCCTTAGCTTTAATGATTCAATCAAGCCCAGGTAATAAGTCCAGTCGCAGAGTTGATTGTCTCCCGTGTACTCTGGAGTCATTGCTCGGCACAGTAGATGTGTAGACGCACAATTAAGTTTGAGGGCTTTTACCTGTTATAAATTCATACACGAATTCAACTATTGCTGCATTTGTCACAACATGCTTCAGATCCTGAATCCCAACCTCAAAATAAAAACAGCCTAAAATAGTAACTTCTGAGCAAGCCATGATAATGCTTATTAAGCCAAAATCTGGCAGAGTGAAGCCTATCAGCACCGCTTTTCAAACCGTGATATCCACAACACTTCAAACTAAATATATTGCTAACAAGTTCATGCCATTGGCAGCATAAACACTAGTGGCTGCTCAGGGTTTACTGGTCGCGTTGTCACAATCAAACTTTAGTCTATACGCTTTAACATGGGCATATTTTATTCCAATTGATATCATACTATTGGAAACAGGTGAACAAGACGTTCATCCTCTAAGGCAGACTCAGCTCCATCATCGAAATCCCCATAGCTACACCACCAAGGTAACATTCCGCAGTTTCGTCCACCGGAGATTATCTGATATCCGCCCCAGATGAGGACATTAACGTGGATCTGAATGGGGGGCAGATAACTGATAATCTAAACATTTACCGACACTCAATCTGAAGAATTCGTATGTATGTTTCTAGCATGTTTGCAGACATGCGGTAGATTATAGATAAAATATAGCTTTGAGCGATCAGGAGGAATACATCAATAGTATTAAGTTAGCCTTCACCAGACAATTCCCAGGACGTATCGGTTTCGACAGTATTAGTATGTAAATTAAGGAAAAATAATGATAGATGTTCAGAAGGAACATCTATCATTTGGGACATTTAAAGGTCAAATGACAAATCAAATTTGGCAACAATACCCAATGAAAATGCACTCGGGTCATTGCCGAATAGCGGAACAACTTTGTCGCCGTGGCCCTTACCATTGACGCTGAAATTGACATTCTCATCGTTGTCAGTTTTCGCATAAGCAACATACAGGGTGACTTTGTCATTGAGCGAATAATCATAACCAACAGCAAATTGACTTGCATCGGTGTTTTCACCGTCGCCAGAACTCACCGCAAATTGTGCTTTTATTTTCCCTTTTATACCAACATTAAAACTCCCGCCAAAACTATAGCTATCTCTATCCTGCCCTGAGATACCAGCAATATCGCTTTCTAACTGTAATCCACCACCTAAGCTAAAATTGTCATCGTAATACC
>ERZ1048872.210-NODE-210-length-71279-cov-9.101300_pt1 | contig 71279 bp, 59 predicted proteins | sample MGYA00383100_ERZ1048872 | MGnify/ENA primary metagenome ERZ1048872 (study PRJEB29581, sample SAMEA5548370) | metagenome | biome: marine; feature: coastal; material: water | depth 50 m | study: Short-term variability in the microbial, nano- and picoplankton...
GTGTCCCTATCGTCTAGAGGCCTAGGACACCGCCCTTTCACGGCGGTAACAGGGGTTCGAATCCCCTTAGGGATGCCACTTTACTTTTTGTATTAATGGTAAAGTGCATATAAAGTGAATCAGTTTCTTATACTGAAATTCTTCAAAGTGAAGAATAAAAAATAAGAGTTTAGAGTTTTAGTTTTTCAATAAGTCTACTATGATATGACTTGAGTTAAATTAAATCACCAGAGTGATCTGGTAGATAGTTTGTATTAACAATAGTTAATTCAGTGTCCCTATCGTCTAGAGGCCTAGGACACCGCCCTTTCACGGCGGTAACAGGGGTTCGAATCCCCTTAGGGATGCCACTTTCTTTTATCTTTTAAAAGGAAATGTACGAAAAGTGAAATATAGAAAGCCCACGCAATAGTAAAGTATTGCGTGGGCTTTTTTGTGCCCCAAAGAAAATCCCCTAAATACAGGATTGTCGACAATAATACTTAAGTCTACTTGCATTATAAAATATTTACGCTATTATTCATCTTGTAATTTCAATATGTCGACAATTTAATTAAATCATAAAGTAAGGCTTTAACTCTATGTATCTAGCAAATCCAACTCAACAAACTGCAGTAACCACTGCTGATAAAGTGTTTGAGCAAATACAACACGCTATTGTTGAAGGTGATATTCCATCAGGTAGTAAAATAAGCGAACCTGAGCTAGCCAAACGTTATCAAATCAGCCGCTCAACTTTACGTGAAGCGCTAAACCGATTAGAAAAGTGCCATTTAATAGAACGTAAAGCTAATGTCGGCTCAAGAGTGGTTGACTGTACTATTGAAGGGTTACTCGAACTCTATATTACTCGAGAGGCGCTCGAAGGTATGGCATGTCGTCAAGCAGCGTTAAATATGTCAGATGAGGAAATTGTCGACATGCAGGCTATGCTGAAAACCCATGGTCAAACACAAGAGCTTAAAGACGGTGTTGCTTATTACCAGGAAGAGGGTGATCTCGACTTCCATTACAAAATTATATTAGGTAGTCACAACAAACAGTTAATCGACTTGATTTGTGGCCAATTATACCACTTGGTGCGTATGTATCGTTGTCAGTTTGGCATGAATAGCCCTAGAGCCAGCCGTGCTTTTAATGAACATTCACAAATTATCCAAGCTATAAGCGACAGAGATGGCGAGTTAGCTGAAATGTTAATGCGCCGTCATATTGCCGCTTCAAGAAAGAATATCGAAAACAAAATTGCACAGCAGAATTTAACTGAATTAAAAGATAGAAACAAATAGAGGAACTACTATGACTGCACAATTATCACCAGGCGCTAAATTTCGCCTAGCATTAACTAATAACAAACCACTGCAAGTTGTTGGCACTATCAACGCATACTGCGCCATGATGGCTGAGCAATTAGGACATCAAGCTATTTATTTATCAGGTGGTGGTGTTGCTAACGCCTCTTATGGTCTACCTGATTTAGGTATGACTTCCTTAAATGATGTTGTTGCCGATGTAGCGCGTATTACTTCAGCAACATCTCTGCCTTTATTAGTTGATATAGATACGGGTTGGGGGGGAGCTTTTAATATTGCCAAAACCATTCGCGATATGGAAAAAGCGGGTGCTGCAGCTGTTCATATCGAAGATCAAGTGGCACAAAAGCGTTGTGGTCACCGACCAAATAAAGAAATTGTTTCTACTGAAGAAATGGCTGACCGTATCCGTGCTGCCGTTGATGCTCGCATTGACCCTGACTTTTTCATTATGGCCCGTACAGATGCCTTTGCTCAAGAAGGCATAGAAGCGGCACTTGAACGTGCTAAAGCTTATGTAGCCGCGGGTGCTGATGGTATTTTTGCAGAAGCGGTAAAAACTGAAGAGCATTATCGTGCATTCACTGAGGCATTAGACGTACCCGTATTAGCTAATATTACCGAATTTGGTCAAACTGAATTATGGAATAGAGAACAACTAGGTGAGTGGGGCTGTGCTATGGTGCTTTACCCTCTATCAGCCTTTAGAGCCATGAACAAAGCTGCTGAGTCTGTATATAAAACCCTATTAGCTGATGGCGACCAAAAAGCTGAAATTGATAACATGCAAACACGTATGGACTTATACGATTACCTTGGTTATCACGATTATGAGCAAAAGCTAGATTCGCTATTTGCTGAAGGCAAAAACAAATAGAACGATTATTATACATTGAAAAATATATAAGATAAAAATTAACGGATGAGGAAAGAATTATGTCAGACAAAAAATTAAGTGGTGCAGGCTTACGTGGTCAAAGCGCAGGTGAAACGTCTTTATGTACTGTGGGAAAATCTGGTAGTGGTCTAACTTACTGTGGTTACGATGTTGCTGATCTTGCTAAAAATGCAACGTTTGAAGAAGTTGCCTACCTTTTGTTTAATGGTGAATTACCGACTTCAGGTGAACTAGCTGAATACAAAGCTGAACTTCTTGCGATGCGTGATATCCCTCAAGCACTAAAAGAAGTGTTAAAACTTATCCCTAAAGAAGCTCATCCTATGGATGTTATGCGCACTGGTTGTTCTTTTTTAGGTAATGTTGAACCAGAAGAAGATTTCTCACAACAGAATAAAGCTTCAAACCGTTTATTAGCCGCTTTCCCTGCAATTATGTGTTATTGGTATAAATACTCTCATAACGGTGTTGAAATTGACTGTATGAGTGATGAGAGTTCTTTAGGTGGTCACTTTTTACGTTTGCTTAATGGTGAAAGCCCATCAGCACAACATGAGCGTGTTATGGATGTGTCACTAATTTTATATGCTGAGCATGAATTTAACGCATCAACCTTTACTGCACGCGTTTGTGCTTCAACGTTATCTGATATGTTCTCTTGTATCACTGGCGCTATTGGTACATTACGTGGCCCACTTCACGGTGGTGCTAATGAAGCAGCGATGGATATGATTGAAAAATTCAACTCACCTGAAGATGCGAAAGTGCAAATGGCTGGCATGTTAGAGCGCAAAGAGAAGATAATGGGCTTTGGTCATGCAATTTACCGTACTTCTGATCCTCGTAATGTCATCATCAAAGCTTGGTCAGAAAAACTAGCGGCTGAAAATGGTGATACGTCGCTTTACGATATCTCCGTTGCTTGTGAAGAGTTCATGTGGGATACCAAAAAATTATTTTGTAATGCTGATTTTTTCCATGCATCTACTTATAACTATATGGGTATTCCGACTAAATTGTTTACACCAATCTTTGTATGTTCACGCCTAACTGGTTGGGCTGCACATGTAATGGAACAACGTTCTAATAACCGTATTATTCGCCCATCAGCTGATTATACTGGTTCTGAGCCAAGAACGGTTACGCCAATTTCAGAAAGATAAATTAGCTTCGAGTTTCAAGCGACGAGTTGCGAGGTGCTGCTCGTCACTCGTCACTCGTTCCTTAACTCGGAACTTATATTATGAATTACAATTACCGCAAGCCATTGCCGGGTGCAAGTATTGATTATTTTGATACCCGATCAGCAATTGAAGAAATAAGCGCAGGCGCTTATGCCAAGTTACCTTACACGTCACGTGTTTTAGCGGAGCAACTTGTTCGCCGCTGTTCACCAGAAACCTTGACTGACTCTTTAAAACAAATCATTGAAAGCAAACAAGACCTAGATTTTCCTTGGTATCCTGCACGTGTAGTTTGCCATGATATATTAGGTCAAACAGCACTAGTTGATTTAGCCGGCCTTCGTGATGCAATAGCTGATCAAGGTGGTGATCCTGCCAAAGTTAACCCTGTTGTACCTACACAGCTTATTGTTGATCATTCATTAGCTGTTGAAGCCCCGGGTTTCGACCCTGAAGCCTTTGAAAAAAACCGTTCAATTGAAGACAGACGTAATGAGCACCGTTTCCATTTTATTGAATGGACTAAAACGGCGTTTAAAAATGTTGATGTTATTCCTGCTGGTAACGGTATTATGCACCAAATCAACTTAGAGAAAATGTCGCCGGTAATTCAAGTACGTGACGGTGTTGCTTTTCCTGATACTTGTGTTGGTACAGATAGTCATACCCCGCATATTGATGCCTTAGGTGTTATTGCGATTGGTGTCGGTGGCTTAGAAGCTGAAACCGTCATGCTTGGCCGTCCATCTATGATGCGTTTACCTGATATTATTGGTGTAAGACTTGTCGGCAAGCGCGCACCAGGTATCACTGCAACCGATATGGTACTTGCTATTACTGAGTTTCTACGTAACGAAAAAGTTGTTTCTAGCTACTTAGAGTTTTTCGGTGAAGGTACTAAAGATTTGACTGTTGGTGATAGAGCAACAATCTCAAATATGACCCCAGAGTACGGTGCGTCAGCGGGTATGTTCTATATCGACCAGCAAACCATTGATTATTTGAAACTTACTGGCCGTGAGGCTGAGCAAGTTGAGTTAGTTGAAAGCTACGCTAAGCACACGGGTTTATGGGCTGATGATTTAGTTGAAGCACAATATCCACGTGTACTTGAGTTTGATTTATCAACTATTGGCCGTAACATGGCGGGCCCTTCAAATCCGCATCGCCGTTTAGCGACTGCTGATCTTGCCTCTAAAGAAATTGCTAAAGATTTAGATGCTTGTAAAGCACAAGAAGCAAAGGGTGAAATACCAGACGGTGCAGTCATTATTGCTGCGATCACTTCATGTACTAACACCTCTAATCCACGTAACGTTGTTGCTGCGGGTCTTGTTGCTAAAAAAGCCAATGAGTTAGGTTTAGTACGTAAGCCTTGGGTTAAATCTTCATTTGCACCGGGTTCAAAAGTTGCCAAGCTTTATTTAGAAGAAGCGGGCTTACTGCCTGAAATGGAAAAATTAGGTTTTGGTATTGTTGCCTATGCTTGTACCACATGTAACGGTATGTCAGGCGCGTTAGATCCTAAAATCCAACAAGAAATTATTGACCGCGATTTATACTCAACTGCCGTTTTATCAGGTAACCGTAATTTCGATGGTCGTATTCACCCGTACGCAAAACAAGCGTTCTTAGCGTCACCGCCATTAGTGGTAGCGTATGCAATTGCAGGAACGATGCGTTTTGATATTGAAAAAGATGTCTTAGGTCAAGATCAACATGGTAACGATATTCGCTTAATGGATATTTGGCCAAGTGATGAAGAAATCGATGCTATTGTTGAATCTGCGGTTAAACCTGAGCAATTCAAGAAAGTTTACACGCCAATGTTTGATTTAGGCGCGTTTGAGCCCGCTGAAAGCCCATTGTACGCTTGGGATGAAACCAGTACTTATATACGTCGTCCTCCTTATTGGGAAGGTGCATTAGCAGGCGAACGCACTATGAAAGGTATGCGCCCATTAGCTGTACTAGGTGACAATATTACTACCGATCATTTATCGCCATCTAATGCTATCCAGTTAAATAGTGCCGCTGGTGCTTACCTCGATAAAATGGGCTTGCCAGAAGAAGATTTTAATTCATATGCGACACACCGTGGTGATCATTTAACTGCGCAACGTGCAACGTTTGCAAACCCTAAGTTATTCAACGAAATGTGTCTTGATGACAGTGGTGAAGTTAAGCAAGGCTCTCTTGCTCGTATTGAACCCGAAGGCTCAGAATCTCGTATGTGGGAAGCTATTGAAACCTATATGAATCGTAAGCAACCATTAATTATTGTTGCTGGCGCTGACTATGGGCAAGGCTCATCACGTGACTGGGCGGCTAAAGGTGTTCGATTAGCGGGTGTTGAAGTAATTGTTGCTGAAGGTTTTGAGCGTATTCATCGTACTAACTTAATTGGTATGGGCGTTTTACCGTTAGAGTTTACTAATGGTGAAACTCGTAAAACTTATGGAATTGATGGTACTGAAACTTACGATGTTGAAGGTGATACTGCACCAGGCGCAGCAATGACTGTTGTGATGACTCGTAAAAACGGTGAGATTATCGAAATTCCCCTTAAGTGTCGTTTAGACACTGCTGAAGAAGTGTCTGTTCACGCTGCTGGCGGTGTATTGCAAAAATTTGCCAACGATTTCTTAGAGTCGAATTCATAATTGATTTTTATGAAAATCAATTCAGTGTAAGTAGATAATTGAAAGCAGCAATTTAGATACCTAATTTGCTGCTTTTTTATAAGTCGAACTCTAGTTCGATAGATGATAAAAATTTAGAGGTGTTAAATGTCTTTCGTTCCACAAGTGAAAATTCCAGCTACCTATATGCGTGGCGGTACGTCAAAAGGTGTGTTTTTTAATTTGACTGATTTACCTGAGCGTTGTCAGGTAGCCGGTGAAGCGCGTGATAATTTATTGTTACGTGTTATTGGTAGTCCAGATCCATACGGCAAACAAACCGATGGCATGGGCGGTGCAACCTCAAGTACTAGTAAAACAGTAATTTTAGCGAAAAGTGATGTCGCGGATCATGATGTTGATTATTTATTTGGCCAAGTGGCCATTGATAAAGCGTTTGTAGATTGGTCAGGGAACTGTGGAAATTTAACGGCAGCTGTTGGCTCTTTTGCCATTAATTCAGGCCTAGTCGATAATAGTCGAATTCCTGAAAATGGTGCTTGTACTGTACGTATTTGGCAGAAGAATATCTCAAAAACCATTATTGCCCAAGTGCCTATTACTAATGGCCAAGTGCAAGAAACTGGTGATTTTGAACTAGACGGTGTGACTTTCCCTGCCGCTGAAGTACCCGTAGAGTTTATTGCCCCTGTTGATCCCAGTGAAGCCATGTTTCCAACTGGTAATATTGTCGATGAACTAGAGGTACCAGGTATAGGCACTTTCAAAGCCACCATGATCTCCGCGGGAATTCCAACTATCTTTTTAAATGCCGATGAAATTGGTTATACAGGTACTGAATTGCAAGAAGCCATTAATGGTGATGAAGCAGCGCTAAGACGTTTTGAAACTATTCGTGCATACGGCGCCGTTAAAATGGGTTTAATTGCTGATATATCAGAGGCGGCAATTCGTCAGCATACACCGAAAGTGGCTTTTGTTGCACCTGCGCAAGATTATGTGACTTCAAGTAATAAATCAGTCTCTGCAACCGATATTGATTTACATGTTCGGGCTTTGTCTATGGGTAAATTACATCACGCCATGATGGGCACAGCAGCCGTTGCTATTGGCACCGCAGCTGCAATTCCCGGCACGCTTGTTAAATTAGCAGCAGGAGGTGGCGATAAAGAAAGTGTTACTTTTGGTCACCCCTCAGGCACATTAAAAGTAGGTGCTGAGGCAGAAGAAGTAGCAGGAAACTGGACAGTCAATAAAGTGGTGATGAGTCGTAGTGCAAGAATACTAATGGAAGGGTCGGTTCGTATTCCTGCAGATAGTTTCTAGTACTTTGTGCTATTTAAGTAAAATATTGCTTTCCATTAATGCCTAGTCAGTTTATAAAAGAACTTATTCATTTTGATTATCTAATATCAGATAAGGACTTTTATTTTGACTAGGCTTAATTTTTATACCTTGTGTTTTGGTTTACTAACTTCAACTGTATCACTAACATTGTCGGCTACCTCATTGACAATTACAGATAACCTTATTGTCAGTGAAGTTGATGATAAGACCGTTGAGCATGGCTTTATCGGTAACAAATCATCTTTTACCTTGCAGCAAGGTGAGCATGCGCTTGTTGTTCGCTACAAAGATGTTTTTGAAGATCTTGATTTTGCTGAAGAAAGGGTCGTAGAATCAAAAGATTTTGTGGTAAAGTTTTCTTTAGCTCAAGAGCAACAAGTAAAGTTGACTACTGTTGATATTAAAAAATTATCACAAGCTCTGCGCTTTGCCCAAAGCCCTGAATTAATTCTTACTGATGAAAATAGCAAGCAACTAGTACTTGAGTTAGTAGACGTTTCTGATTATAAACTCGCTAAGCAGGTAAACCTTGCTGTTACCTCTTTAGCAGAGAATAAAACTAACAACAAAGCAGCTCTGCCTGTAGAAGTTAAACAAGCCAAGCCTAATGTGAATCAAGTGGTGACTACGCCAAATAATGCATTAGTAAATGTTAACTCTTTAATTATGCTAAAATATTGGTGGCAAACGGCTTCAAATGCTGAAAGAAATCAGTTTAAGCAGTTTATGCAAAAAAACTAGTCCACTATACTGGTGCTGAAAATGATTAAAGTTCAACAGGTTATAGTTTTACTGTGCTTTACTTTACTGACAAGTTTCGTTGTTCATGCTACGACACTTGAGGAGCATGTTATTGAAGTGAGAGGGCAAGCTTCAGTCAGTGTATCACCGGACAACTTTTCCTTATCACTTGCTATTATACAGACAGGTCATAACACCAGTAAACTTCGCTCCCTTGTTGATCATAAAAGCAATCAGGTTATCAGGATTACAAAAAGCCTTGGCATTCCCGCTGAAAATATTAATTCTACACGGGTAAATTTAAGGGTTATTACTAAACATTCAAGGATTAAGAATCAAGGTGTTGAAGTTGATCACTATTTTCCTCAAAGTGATGTCCCACAGAATAAAAAAGGTAAAGTATACGTCGGCGTAGACTCCTCTGATCATGACAAGGATAAAAGCCAGAATTTTGAGTTAAGCCGTACAATCACCGTTCGCTTTTCAAGCATTGAAGATTATGACAAATTTTTGAATAAAGTGATGAAATTGGGTGTTGCACGTATTTTTCCACTGACAATGTCAGTGACAAATAGTGATAAGGTTTATCAACAAGCATTAGTAAAAGCAATCGACAATGCTAAAGAAAAAACGCAACGGATAGCTAAGCAAGCCAATATTACCATTGGTAAATTGGTTTATTTAAAAGAGCTTAGCAGTAATCATTATCAAGCTCGATTATCTGCTGCAAGCATGCACAGTGATTCTACAATTGAGCATCATTCGCAAGTCGTTGATACAATAATTAGTGCCAGTGTTTTGGTTAAATTTGTTATCAAGGAATAGTTTTTAGCTGTATTCATAGATAAAAGCTTTAACTATGCATGTTTTCAAGGTATGTTATGCGTTTTTAAGATATAGCCACTTGGGAATTTTACTTGCCTAGCAAAACAAGGTTTTATCAACAACTATTATCGCAAGTACAAGTGTTAATTGCTGATGAAACAGATCTTATCGCCAATATGGCAAATATCAGCGCTTTACTTTTTGATAGCCTAGAGCAAGTTAATTGGGTAGGTTTTTATCGTGTAATAGATCACGAGTTGGTATTAGGCCCCTTTCAAGGTAAAGTTGCTTGTATTCGTATTCCTGTAGGAAAAGGTGTTTGTGGCACAGCAGTTACCAGTTTAAGTACTCAAAGAGTTGCTGATGTTCACGAGTTTCAGGGGCATATTGCCTGTGATGCAACGACAAATTCAGAAATTGTTATTCCTGTTAAACTTAACAATGATATAATTGCCGTATTAGATATTGATAGCACTGATTTTGATCGTTTCGAACAAGACGATCAGCAAGGGCTAGAAGCAATCGTTGATGCTTTAGTGCAGACTTTAGTTCAACAGCAAAGTTTAGAGTATTAGTAGATGAAAGAATTTGTTGTTATCCACGACTATCTAGTGACTGAAACTATTGTAGGCGACTGGGATGGGCAAGAGGAAACTGTTGCCGAAAAGGTGAATGAAATTTATCACACCTTATATGACTTAGCAGAAGAGGATATTGACACTGAGGAACTTGAACAATTGTTGGCCTTAGTGTGGGATGCATGGATAGGGCAAGAAGCACTACCTGATTTAGAAAGTGATGATATTTATGATTGGTGTCGCCATCTACTTGAAAATAGAGAGCAACACCTACAACAGCAAGATTATTAATTTAATATTTATTTAACTAAAAATTGTAAAAGATATATTTATGGAAACTGAAATAAAACGTACAAGCACCAAAGACATAATCACTTATTTAGCAGAAAAATTTCCTGAGTGTTTTTCACTGAAGGGTAAAGTTAAACCGCTAAAAATTGGTATATTTCAAGATTTAGCTGAAAAACTAAACGATGACGAAACGGTTAGTAAAACTCGTTTACGTCAAGCACTCAGACATTACACAAGTAGCTGGCGATACCTTAAAGCTGTAAAAGTAGGTGTTTTTCGTGTCGATATTGACGGTAAAGACGTGGCGGAAATTGATGAAGAACAAGCTAATTACGCCATTAAGACCTTAAAAGATAGCCAAGAAAAATTTGGTAACAAAAAAGATCAAGACAAAACGGCTAAAAAGCCCTATAAAGCTAAAGGTATCGCGCCTAAGGGTGCTAACCAAGAAAAGTGTGATTCAGCTAAGTTTAAATCAGTTAAATCGACTACACGAAAAGTAGCCAAAAAAGATTTACCACCGTTAAAACCGGTAGAGTCAGCTACAATTAGTGTAGGGAGTCAGGTTAAAGTTCAGTTGGGTAATTCACCAATGAAGGCAACAATTACTGAAATTGCAGGAAAAGACATTAGTGTTCAGCTAGATTCTGGCATGGTAATTAAAACACAAATGCAAAATATATATAGTTAGCTATACAGCAGGCTATTTATGTAGCCTGTTTAGTAGTTATTTGGGTTAATCTATATTCTCAAGTAAAGTTTGGAGTAACTTGCATGCAAAAGCTTTGTCGTATTGCACTAGCCGTATCCGTTTCCGTAGGTTTTTCACTTACGAGTTTTGGTTCTTTTGCACTAGAAGATTCTAGTGATGAGCCATTGCCTGCGCTAACACCTCAGAGTCAGCATGCAACAGCGAGTAAGCGTATAACCGCGCGCTTTACTCGTGGCCACTATAAAAAAGTAAAAATAAGTGATGCGCTATCTCAAGAAGTTTTTGATCGTTTTATCAAGCAATTAGATTACTCTCGAAATGTTTTTCTAGCCTCTGATGTTGCAGAGTTTAATAAACATAGTCTTGAATTTGATGATGCTTTTGCTCGTGGTAAATTATCACTTGCATACGACATTTATAACTTGAACATGCAGCGCCGTTTAGAACGTTATCAATACGCATTATCTTTACTAGATAATTCTTTAAAGGGTAAGGATACTGAGACAAAATCTCCTTTTGATTTTACCAAAGATGAAGTTTATCACTATGACCGAGAAGCGGCTTTATGGCCCAACTCAGAAGCTGAATTGGACGAGTTGTGGCGTTTAAAAGTGAAGTCCGATGCACTAAACTTAACTTTGGCTGGCAAAGAATGGCCTAAAGTCAAAGAGGTGCTGACTAAACGTTATAAATATGCCATCAAGCGTTTAAAACAAAGTGAAAGTGAAGATGTTTTTCAATTAGTAATGAACAGCTTTGCCCGCGTTGTTGAGCCTCATACCTCCTACTTATCTCCTCGAAATGCAGAACGTTTTCAAATGGATATGAATTTATCTCTTGAAGGTATTGGTGCGGTTTTGCGTGCAGAAGAAGACTACACGGTTATTCAGAGCGTTGTTACTGGTGGTCCGGCCGATAAATCTAAGCAATTAAAAGCAAAAGACCGCATTGTGGGTGTTGCTCAAGCAGATAATGATTTTGAAGATGTTATTGGCTGGCGCTTAGATGATGTTGTTGAAAAAATTAAAGGACCCAAGGGGACAACAGTTCGCTTGCAAGTGTTATCAGGTGAGTCTGACGATGAAGCAAACATAAAAATTGTCACTATAGTTCGTGATAAAATCAAGTTAGAAGATAGAGCAGCTAAATCAGAAGTGTATTTTGAAGGTGGAGCTTCTGACGAGCAAGCTGATAATAAAACCAAGAAGTTGGGTGTTATTACCATTCCTAGTTTTTATAACAACTTATCACGAGATGTAAAAAAGGAGTTAGACAAACTTAAAAATCAAGAAGTGCAGGGTGTTATTATTGATTTGCGTGGTAACGGAGGAGGCTCTCTACCCGAAGCAACCTTACTAACAGGTTTGTTTATTGATAAAGGTCCGGTAGTACAAATTAGAAATAGTGCTGATCGTGTTGATGTACATCGTGATAGAGATGGTGTTAGTTTTTATGATGGTCCATTAACTGTCATGGTTGATAGATACTCAGCTTCAGCTTCTGAAATATTTGCTGCCGCCATCCAAGATTATGGTCGCGGTGTGATTGTCGGAGAGCATACTTTTGGTAAAGGCACCGTTCAACAGCACAGAGGCTTGGGTCGTGTTTATGATTTATACGAAAACCCTTTAGGTAGTATTCAATACACCATTGCTAAGTTTTATCGAATAAATGGTGGTAGTACTCAACATAAAGGTGTGCTACCTGATATTGATTTTCCTACAGCCATAGACCCAGCAGACTGGGGTGAAAGTAAAGAAGAGAATGCTTTACCTTGGGATCATATTGATAAAGCACAATATACTAAGTTAAATGATGTTAATGCAGATGTTTCTTACTTAATATCACTTTATCAACAGCGTATTAAAGAAAATACAGAGTTTAACTATTTACTGTCTGATATTGAAAAATATAAAGCAGAAAAAGATGATAAAACGATTTCATTAAACTTACAGAGCCGAAGAATAAAGCGAGAAGAGCGTAAAACTAAACAGCTTGTGCGCGCTAATGAACGTTTAATACGTATGGGTAAAGAAAAGGTTGAATCTCTTGATGATTTACCTGATGATTTAGATGAACTTGATCCTTTCTTAGATGAAACTGCTCGTATCACTTTTGATTTGGTTAGTTTAGGAAAAGTCGCTAAAAAGTAAATAACTTTAAATCAGAAAAGCCGCCTAATAAGGCGGCTTTCTTGTATCTTGAGCATGGTATTTATATTTATTTATAACGCATAAATAATCATAGAAACAAATATAACAACGAAAACATGAGGTAACTTCACAATATGTCAACGCAAGAACTCTTAGATAAAGAATCGATAAAAAATATCAAAGCACCAAGCATGATAGATGCATTAATCCCGTTAATTTCGTTGGTTATAATGTTAACGGCTTCAGTTTATTATTTTGCTGATAATTCATCTTATGGCCCTAATCAGATCGCATTATTACTGGCGATGGGAATTGCCATCATTATCGGACTTAAGAATGGTTATAAATGGTATGATATTGAAAAAGCCATTATTAACGGCATTAGCATTTCACTTGGGGCAATACTCATTCTATTAACGGTTGGATCGTTAATAGGTACTTGGTTACTTTCTGGTACTGTCCCAACAATGATCTATTATGGTTTACAAATTATAGACCCAAGTTGGTTTTATGCCGCTTGTTGTATAGTTTGTGGCATTGTTGCCATGAGTATTGGTAGCTCGTGGACAACGGCAGCTACGGTTGGTGTTGCTTTTATTGGCATTTCTAATGGCTTTGAAATGTCAACTGCGGTTACTGCCGGGGCTGTAATATCAGGTGCGTATTTTGGTGATAAACTTTCACCGCTTTCTGAAACAACAAACCTTGCGCCAGCGGTTGCAGGTACCGATCTTTTCCAGCATATCCGTTATATGATGTTTACAACCATTCCCTCTATAACCATCGCGTTAATTTTATTTTTACTTATTGGCTTTGATCATTCATCTAGCAATACTGGTAATACACAAAGCATTCAAGAACTAACCTCAACACTTGAAGCTACTTATAATATCTCAATGTTTAACCTCATTCCTTTAGCGATACTGCTAACGCTAGCGTACAAAAAAATGCCTGCTTTTCCTGCTGTTGCAATAGGGGCGATTATCGGGGCAATTTGGTCTGGACTTTTTCAGCAAGAATTAATTATAAGCATGGCAAAAGATGGCTTATCAAGCACAACGGCTTATATCACGGTTATATGGACAGCTTTTTTTGATGGTGTTGTGGTTAATACTGGTAATAAAGAAATTGATGAGCTACTGAGTCGTGGCGGTATGTCGAGTATGCTCAATACTATCTGGCTAGTTATGTGTGCTTTAAGTTTTGGTTCTGTTCTAGAGCGCTTTGGCATGCTAGCTAAGTTTGTTGAAGCAATATTAAAAACAGCTAAATCAATTGGCAGTTTAATTGTTAGTACAGTAGCTACTTGTATCGGCACCAATTTAGTCACAGCTGATCAATATATGGCCATTGTTATGCCAGGGCGTATGTTTAAAGAAGAATTTCATCGTCGAGGATTACACCCAACAGTATTAAGTCGAACACTAGAAGACTCTGGTACAATTACCTCACCACTGATACCTTGGAATACATGTGGTGCATTTATGTTCGGTGCTTTAGCATTAACGTCATATGACTATATTTTCTATTGCTTTTTTAACCTTATAAACCCTATTATTGCGGTGATATATGGCTATACAGGATTTAAAATTAAAAAACTTGCTAGCAAAGCCTAATCATTTATTCTCATAATACCTGCGTTATTGCAGGTATTTTTTTCTTTTTAATATGGATCATTTATGACTCAATCTACTTCTCGTTTTCTTAGCGATTACAGCCCGGCAATTTTTACTATTGAAACAGTTAATCTAACAGTGCAACTAGATGACACCAGCACTCTAGTCATTAACGAAATGAATGTTTTACGTCAAGGTGATTGTCACAAAAACAGCCAAGAACTATTGGTTTTAGATGGTGAGCAACTTAATTTAATCTCAGTTGCAATAAATGATCAGCAATTGTCTGTTGAACAATATCAATTAACCGAAAATAACCTTTCTTTGAAAACAATTGAGACAAGTTTTAAATTAACTATTGTGACAGAGGTAAATCCTATTGATAATACTTCTTTAGAGGGCTTATTTAAATCGGGAGATGCATTTTGTACACAGTGTGAAGCAGAAGGTTTTCGCCGTATAAGTTACTATCTTGACAGACCGGATGTGATGGCAACTTTTACCACTAAAGTCATTGGTGATAAAAACCTCTATCCATATTTGCTATCAAACGGCAACAAGGTAGAACAAGGTGATTTAGCGAATAATAAGCATTATGTTACCTGGCATGATCCTTTTCCTAAACCTTGTTATTTATTTGCGTTAGTCGCGGGTGACTTCGATCTGTTAACGGATAGCTACACCACAATTTCTGGACGAGAGGTTGCTTTAGAAATTTTTGTCGATCAAGGCAACTTAGCAAAAGCTGAACATGCCATGGCTTCATTGAAAAAGTCAATGGCATGGGATGAGCAGTCTTTTAATCTAGAGTACGATCTTGATATCTACATGATTGTTGCTGTAGATTTTTTCAATATGGGGGCTATGGAAAATAAAGGCTTAAATGTTTTTAATAGCAAATATGTTTTAGCAGATAAAACCTCTGCTACAGATACTGATTATTTCAATATTGAAGCTGTTATTGCTCATGAGTATTTTCATAATTGGACAGGGAATAGAGTTACCTGTAGGGATTGGTTCCAACTGAGTTTAAAAGAAGGCTTAACTGTTTTTCGTGATCAGCAATTTAGCGCTGACATGCACTCAAGTGTCGTTACTCGTATCCAAAATGTGAGAGTATTACGTTCACAACAGTTTACTGAAGACGCAGGTCCAATGGCTCACCCAATCAGACCTGAACAAGTATTAGAAATGAATAATTTCTATACTTTAACTGTGTATGAAAAAGGCTCAGAAGTTATTCGCATGCTACATACTTTGTTAGGCAAAGAGGGCTTTAGAGCAGGCATGGATTTATATTTTAAACGTTTTGATGGTATGGCAGTGACTTGCGATGATTTTGTCAATGCCATGAGCGATGCATCAGGTAAAGATTTAAATCAGTTTAAATTATGGTATAGCCAATCGGGAACGCCTTCGATTAGAGTATTAGAAAGCTTTGACGAAAAATCAGGCATTTATCACTTAACCTTAGCGCAACAATCGCCTGTTAACGCGAAACAAATATCCCCCGAAGCTCTACATATTCCTATAAAAATAGAATTAATTTGTACCGATGATAGTCAACAAAGCCAATCACATTTATTAGAGTTAAGGGAAGATAGCCAAAGTTGGCAGTTTGAAAACTTTAACCACAAGCCAACGTTAGCTTTACTTGCAGATTTCACGGCACCAGTGAAAGTGAACTTTGCACAAGATGATGATAGCTTGCTAACAATTATTGCTAACGCTAATAATAGCTTTTGTCGTTGGGATGCAGGGCAAAAGTTTTTAATGTCAACTATTCAAACACTAACATTGGCCCCTGAAACGACTCTTCCAACTCAGTTGTTAACTTGTTTTGCTGATATTTTATCTGCAAATGATGATCCGGCTTTTATGGCTGAACAATTAGTCTTGCCAAGTTTTGATGAGGCCGCAGATTTAATTGAGCAGGTCGATCCTATTGCTTTGGTCAGTGCAATTAAATCTTTAACACTATTCATTGCTCAAGGGCTTGAGCAACAACTGATTAATAAGTTTGAAAGCTGCAAGATATTGTTAGAGCAAACTAACCTGTCAGAAGCACAAATCACGGCAAATCGAGCCTTGAAAAATATTAGCTTGTTTTATCTGTCTACGTTGTCGCAACACGAAGAAGTTGTTAGGCAACAATTTGATTATGCCGATAACATGACTGATTCGCTTGCAGCACTCAATTGTAGTGCCAAAAACAATCTGAATTGTTTTAATGAGCAAATGCAAAAGTTTGAGCAGCAATGGCAAGACACGACACTTGTTATGGATAAGTGGTTTGCTTTAGGTGCTAGCCAAAAAAGTGATGTTATTTTTGAGAAACTCGATGAACTGATAAACCATAATAGTTTTAGTTTGAAGAACCCGAACAGGGCACGCGCTTTACTGGGTACTTTTGCTATGAAAAACCCGGCATATTTTCATTGTGAAACAGGTCAAGGTTACCAGTTTTTAGCTGATAATATTGCTAAATTAAATGACATTAATCCACAAGTGGCATCACGGTTGTTGACGCCTTTAATTCAATTTAAAAGCTTTGCTAAAGCTAATCAAGACTTAATGAAGGCCGAGTTAGTAAAACTTCAAGCACTACCTAAACTGAGTAAAGATTTGCAAGAAAAATTAACGGCTTCCTTAATGTAGGAAGTCAGTCTTTAGCAATATTTAACACTGATATCTAACATGAAATACTATTTTTTCATCAACATGACAGCACAGGAGTTTTTACCTTATTATCAAGGTAAAGCGCAAACTTTGGTCGTTACCTGTACTAAAGGACTGCGCTTACAGTTTCCGGCTCAGCATATTAGACCTTATCTTAAAAGTGATGGAATACACGGCTATTTTTGTTTGCAGACCGAAAATAAAAAATTTTTATCGCTCACTGAAATTAATTAATTGTTGCTTATAAAGTATGATTAGAGTAATAGCTTTAAACAGTGGTCTGACCATTCGGGCAGCTATTGTGTTATTTTTTTTAGCTTAAACAAGTGTTATTTCATCAACTTAGTGCTATTAATTTTATTTTGCTTTTTTTGATTTTAAACACTAGTTTTAAACAGAGATGGATTTAATTCTGTGTTTTAAATGCAAGTCATTAAAATACAGCGGTTTAACTATTGTTTTTTTGACTTGCCAGACCAGTCAAATGATGCAATTATTGTTTAATCTACATCTGTAGACAAATAAAAAATAATAACGATGTTAAGCCACATCCAAGAGCAAGAGAATTAATAATTATCCGCTCAATGTGACTTGAACCGCTACTGGGGAGAAAACAAATGAAAAATAGCTCGCGCAGTTTTAGTAAAAAGCCTATCGCACTAGGTGTTGCTGCTGCACTTTCCATGAGCTTATTAACAACAAGCTTAAGCTCTCAAGCCGCAAGGTGGGAGTTTGGGGATGTTGAAGTAAGCTTTGACTCTACATTTAGTGTTGGTTCTAGTTGGCGAACAGAAGATCGCAATTGGAACGATAATATTGGTATATCTAATAATATAAACAATGGTTTTGATTTTAGTAATTACAATGCTGTTTTTAATGCAAACCCTACTAAATATACAATTTGGCAAGGTGCAGGTGGCTTTTCAAATAATGGGGATAATGGTAATTTAAATTATGATGCAGGTGAGTCTTTTTCACAGCTTATTAAAGGAAGCCATGAATTAGATATCCATTACGGAAATATGGGTGTTTTTGTTCGTGGTATGTACTATTACGATTTCGCTATGATGGATGACGATCGTGATTGGGCTAATCAAATCAGTGGTCAAATAAATGATCCTTGTGATGATAGCGAAGCTAAAAAACAAGTTTGTACAGATATTCGTCTTCTTGATGCTTACTTATATGGTGATTTTGATATCGGTGATATGCCTTTCTCAATTCGTCTTGGCCAACAAGTTATCAGTTGGGGTGAAAGTACCTTAATTAGCCATGGTGTTAGTGAGATTAACCCAGTTGATATTGCACGCTTAAGAGCTCCTGGCGCGGAATTAAAAGAAGCGTTCATTCCTTTTGGTGCTGTTTGGGCATCATTAGGTATAACTGAAAACTTTAATATTGAAGCTTTCTATCAATATTCATGGGAGAAAACAGTTTTACCACCACCGGGTAGTTATTTCTCAACCAACGATTTTGCTGGTGACGGCGGTAATAACAACAATGTTCAACTGGGCTTTACTGGTAATCCAGATATTGACGTAACAACATTAGTTGCTGGCTTAAATCAGATTGGTGGCATGATGCGCTCTGGTGATCCAGCGACAATGGCTGCGGCAGGTGAGGCATATTTAGCTTACCCAACAAAAATCACCTTAAGATCGCCAGGTGAGTCTGCTGAATGGCAACCAGAAGACGGCGGCCAATATGGTTTACGTTTTTCTTGGTATTTGCCAGAACTCAATGAAACTGAGTTAAGCCTTTATTATGTCAACTATCATAGCCGTAGGCCTATTTTTGCTGGTTTAACTGCGGATTTCTCTGTTGAGTCAATTACCAGTGACTTAATGTATCTAGCCGGAAACACGGCAACAGCTGAGAATATTTACGACAACCTTTCCGCTTTTTCACAAGTGAAATTACAATACCCTGAAGATATCAAAATGTATGCGTTAAGCTTTAACACTACTATTGGTACTACAGCGGTTGCAGGTGAAATTAGTTATCGTCAAGATGAACCATTACAAATTGATGATGTTGAGTTACTTTTTGCCGCTATGCCGCAACAATTAGCTAATGCTGCCTTATCGGGTAATGCTGCTCTAGCCGGTGCTGAGGCTTATGATGGTATATCACAATTAATTAACCCTGCTACAGGTAACCCTTTTGGTTTAGGTGTAATAGCAGACGGTTATATTTTATCTGACACTGTTCAAGCACAAGTCACATTGACTCAACTATTTGGTCCAATGCTAGGCGCAAGTCAATTAACTGGTTTAATTGAAATTGGCGGTATCAATATTAATGATATGCCTGATAAAGATGTATTGCGGTTAAATGGTCCTGGTGGGGCAAGAAGTGGTAGTACTTCTGGTTTAATGCTTGATCTACAAGGTGGCTCTGAAACCAACCCATTCCCAACAGAGTTTGCATGGGGTTATAAAATACTTGCAAAGCTAGATTATAGTGACGTTTTTGCAGGGATTAATATGTCACCGCGCGTTGTGTTTTCACACGATGTAAAAGGTATTACGCCAGATCCATTGTTTTTGTTTATCGAAGACAGAAAGTCAGTTGCCCTTGGTCTAAGCTTTGATTATCAAAGTCGTTGGTCAGCACAAATAAATTATAACAGTTTCTTCGATGGTGTTGGCACGACCAACAAAATGGAAGATCATGATTATGTATCTTTTAGCATCAGTTATTCAATTTAAGAAAAGGCAACACCTATGAAAACCAAAATTTTTAAAACAACTACTTTAAAGAAAAGTAGCTTATTAACATTAGCGGTATCAGTTGCTCTGGCTTCAACGGTTGTTAATGCAAAAATATCTGCTGCCGATGCAGGAAAGTTAGGTAAAGAATTAACACCCATGGGAGCTGTACAAGCTGCTAATACAGATGGTTCAATACCTGAGTGGTCAGGCGGTATTACCAAAGCCCCTGCAGGTTATAAAGAAGGTGATCATCACCTTGACCCATATCCAAATGATAAAGTTCAGTATTCAATTACCGCTAAAAACATGGCAGATTATAAAAATTTGCTAACACCTGGGCAAATGAAGTTGTTTACCACTTATCCAGATAGCTTTAAAATGGATGTTTACCAAACAAGACGCAGTGCCTCTTACCCAGAGCACGTGTATAAAGCGGTAAAAGATAACGCCACTCGTGCAGAACTCGTTGAGGGAGGCAATGGCATTAAAAATGCGGCTGTTGGTATTCCTTTTCCTGTGCCACAAAATGGCTTAGAAGCTATTTGGAATCACATTGTTCGCTATCGAGGTGAAGCTATTGTACGCCAAGGTGGGCAAGCAGCACCAACCGCTTCTGGAGACTACACTTATGTTGGTTTTGACGATCAGTTGTTACTTCCTTATGATGTGAAAGGTGTAACTCCTACTGATCTAGAAAAAACTAATATTTTGTTTAAGTTTAAGCAAAAGGTTACAGAACCAGCGCGCTTAGCAGGAACTGCTTTACTTGTTCATGAAACAATGGATCAAATCAAAACACCACGTCAGGCATGGACTTACAACACAGGCCAACGTCGTGTACGTCGTGCACCTAATGTAGCTTATGATGCTCCTGGTAGCGCATCAGATGGTTTACGATTAACGGATGATTTTGACATGTATAACGGTGCTCCAAACCGTTATAACTGGTCACTTAAAGGTAAGCAAGAGTTATTAATCCCATATAATGACTATCGCTTACATAGTGATAAGGTTAAGTACGATGATATTCTTCAACCTGGTCATATTAACCCTGATTTAGTCCGCTATGAAAAACACAGAGTTTGGGTAGTAGAAGCTAATTTGAAAGATAATACTCGTCATACTTATAAAAAACGAGTTTTCTATATCGATGAGGATAGCTGGCAAGTGGCTATCGTAGATATTTATGATAACCGAGACGAGTTATATCGAGTTGCTGTTGCTCATGGTTTAAATTACTATGAAGTACCGACACAATGGTCTACGCTTGAAGTGTATCATGATTTTCAATCACGCCGTTATATAGCTATGGGCTTAGATAACGAAGCTAAAATGTATGATTTCTCTGTGAAATTAAAAGAGAAAAGCTTTACTCCGTCAGCACTTAGACGAGAGGGTAGAAGATAAATTATCTTCGAAAATAAACGGCTGACTATGTCAGCCGTTTTTATTATAGTAACCCTATATTTTTTTGTTTGATTGTTATTATTTGTTTTTTATATAGTAATTCTTTTTAATTGTAATAAGAGCCTTTACCATGCGTTTTATTTCTTCCACTGTATGCAGTCTTATATTATTGAGTTTGCTCACTCAAACGAACCTTGCTGCAGAAGTATCTTCTTTATCACCTTCCGTCAAAGTACCTTTAGCCAGTCAGTCACTATTATTAGATATAACCCAGATTGCACAGGAGAAGTTAATTGCCGTTGGTGAGCATGGCCACATTTTATCGTCGACTGACGGCGAAGTATGGCATCAAGCTGATGTGCCTGTGCAAACGACTTTAACCAGTGTGTTTTTCTTTAATGCCCAATTAGGCTGGGCAGTTGGCCATGATGCAACAATTTTACACACTAAAGATGCCGGTCTGACTTGGCAAGTGCAGCAATTTAAACCAGAGCTTGAAAAACCCTTGCTTGATGTTGTTTTTAAATCACCACTTGAGGGAGTAGCCATTGGTGCTTATGGCATGTTTTTCCGTACGCTAGATGGTGGCAAGACATGGCAAAATGAATTCCATGATGAATTTTTATTACCCGATGATGTAGATTATTTAGCTGATTTAAAACAAGAGGATGAAGAAGCCTATTTGGATGAAGCTTCGTCAATTTTACCTCACTTTAACCGTTTAGCTGTTGATGGCAGAACACTTTATATGGTTGGAGAAATAGGTTTAATTGCTAAAAGTAATGACTTTGGTGCCAACTGGCAACTTTTTGATGATATTTATCAAGGATCTTTTTTCGATTTAGCTCGAACGCAAAAAGGTAACTTATTAGTGGTTGGTTTACGTGGCCATGTTTTTAGAAGTTTGCAAAATGGTACACCTTGGCAGCAAAGAGCCACTGATACAACCGCATTAATAAATGATATCGTCTTAGCCAATGATAATAGAATTTTTTTATTAGCCAATAATGGCACTTTACTTGAGAGTATTGACGATGGTTTAAACTTTCGTCAACGCATGCAAAAAGATGGTAAAGCACTTATTGCCGGAGTTTGGTTTCATGAACAACTATTTGTTGTTTCTGATGTTGGTGTTAAAGTTATTTCTTTGTAGTTATCAGTATTATTCATTAGAAGTAAAGTAAATAAAAATAAAGTTGGATTATAGAATTTTATGAAAATTTCCCTCGCAAACCGTTTAGAAGTAGGACTTTTCCGTCATAAGTTTTTTGTACTTATGCTTTTTGTTTTAGCCAGTTTTTTCTTGCTTTTTCAAGCAACCCAAATCAAATTAGATGCTTCTTTTACAAAGAATATTCCTTTAAATCATAGTTATATGAAAACTTATTTAAAGCATCGTGAAAATTTTGGTGGTGCTAATAATATTTTAATTTCAGTGTGTAATAGCGATGATGATATTTTTAATGCTGATTTTTTTAATGCCCTTAAAGGGGTTCACGATAAGTTGTTTTTTATACCGGGTGTCGATCGCATTCAAGTTAAGTCTTTATTCTCTCCAAGTACTCGTTTTGTTGAAGTGGTTGAGGACGGTTTTGCCGGAGGCCCTGTGATCCCCGCAGATTTTCAAGCCGATGAACAAGGCTTGGCTGTCGTTAAGGCAAATATAGAAAAAGCGGGTATTGTCGGTAGCATAGTCGCCGATGATTATAGCTGTGCTATGGTCAAGGCTTCGTTACTTGATTTTAATCCTGATACTGGCGAAAAACTTGATACGCTAAAGATGGCATCACAGTTAGAGAACGAGGTTAGAGCAGAGTTTGAGCAGGGTAATATTTCTGTTCACATCATTGGTTTTGCTAAAATGGTGGGTGATGTGGCCGAAGGGGCCAAAGGTGTTGTAGTGTTTTTTGCCATAGCTATTGCTATTACAGCGGTTATGGTCTTTTTCTTTTGTCATTCCATTAGCTTAACTTTGTTACCAATAGCTTGCTCCTTAGTCGCCGTTATTTGGCAGATGGGTATGTTATCTTCATTAGGCTTTGGTCTTGACCCTATGTCTATTTTAGTGCCTTTCTTAGTTTTTGCTATCGGCGTTAGCCATGGCGTACAAATGATCAACTCTGTGGTAAAACAAGTGCATCAAGGTTTAAGCTCCCAAGCAGCAGCACAAGCAAGTTTCAGAGCATTATTAATTCCTGGCGGTATTGCCTTACTATCAGATACCGTCGGTTTTATGACCTTATTATCGATTGATATAGGTATTATTCGAGAGCTAGCTATTACCGCTTCTCTGGGGGTGGCAATGATCATTCTCACTAACTTAATCTTGTTACCCTTATTAGTTTCGTATTTAACTATCACCCCTAAGGATAGAAAGAATCAAGCGGGCAACATTGGTGAAGAAAGCCTGGTTTGGCGCTTTATGGCAAGCTTTGCCACTAAAGGGCCTGCCGTTGTTATTTTACTCATTACTGTAGCCTTATACGCTTTAGGGGTGTTTAATTCACAACACTTAAAAATTGGTGAGTTGCATGCTGGTGCGCCAGCATTGCATGAGACATCTCGTTATAATCAAGATACTTTTTTAATCACCAATAAATACGCTATTAGTGTTGACTATATGTCTGTCATTATTGAGACAACACCCGATGCTTGTACTTATTACGATACGATGAGCACAATAGATAAATTTCAGTGGCGCATGGAAAATGTAGTAGGTGTTCAATCTGCTGTAAGCTTAGCGTCTATTTCAAAATTAGTGAATGCTGGCTATAACGAAGGCAATCCTAACTGGCGTGTTATCCCCCGCAACCAACAAACATTAGTACAATCTATTGCCCGCGTACCATCATCAAGTGGTTTATTGAATAGTGATTGTAGTGTTATGCCAGTTATTTTATTTTTACAAGATCATAAAGCTGAAACCATTAATCGCGTTATAAAAGAAGTTAAAATTGCTTCACAAGAGTTAGGTAGTCAACATTTACAGTTTAAGCTCGCTTCAGGACCCGTTGGTGTAATGGCCGCGACAAACGAAGCTGTTGCAGAAGCACAATTACCCATGATGATTTATGTGTACGGCGCGGTAATAATTTTATGTTTACTAAGCTTTAGAAGTGTTCGAGCCACTGTCGTAGTAGTGCTCCCCCTTTATGTAGTGTCCACATTAGCTCAGTGGTTGATGACAACATTAGATATTGGCTTGACGGTATCTACCTTGCCAGTCATTGCTTTGGGTGTTGGTATTGGTGTTGATTATGGTATTTATATTTTGTCTACCATGAGTACTAAGCTTAAAGAAGGCGCCAATGTACATGATGCATACCTAACTGCTCTTAAAGAGCGAGGTAGCGCCGTATTAATTACCGGTATAACGTTAGCGATAGGTGTTTCCACTTGGTTCTTCTCTGATTTAAAATTTCAAGTAGATATGGGGGTACTACTCACCTTTATGTTTTTAGTAAACATGTTGGCAGCAATTATTGTTTTACCGGCATTATCGGCATTCTTATGGTCAGATAAAAAATAGTAAACTTACTCATACTTTCTTGTTGTGAATTAAGATCCCTGCCAATGAGCAGGGATTTTTGTTTCTATAGGTTTTGCACTCCTTAGAATAGCCGTTTCCTGACTGTTGGGGCTTGGGCTTTAGTTATATGTTTTGCACACTATTGGTATTTGCTCTTAATTATAGTGTGCAGAGTAACTTTTTTGAGAAAAGAAAAAAATAAATAGCATATTTTTCATTGTTTACTAAAAAGTTTTAACGTTGAAATTTATCTTTAAACTGCATAGTTAAACAAGAAATAGTGCAAATAAGCTGTAGTTATTTAGCTTAATTGCATAAACAAAAAGTTTTGAAAAAAAAATCGTTTCCCTTTACTACAAAATCTTTCGTATTCAATGTAAAAAAACACTCGCAATCGCTTAAATTTATCCATAAAATCTGTACTATACTATAAAAGCTTTTAATTCAGGTTTACCTTCGACCGTTCAATAAGGCTTTTTCAGTACTATTATTAAGCAATATATAAAAATAAAATAAATCCAATTATTACAAATTTCTTTTTAACTTTAGTTTTAAATTTTTAATTTAACTCTTAATTTAATAATGAGCAAAAAGGAAAAACCATGGCGTTAGTAAACGGTTCACCCTCTGTGATACTTAAAAATGTAGCACAATTAATTAAGAAAAAAGTACCACAAGAGTCCGCGGCATTAGTAGAGCATTTTGCAAATTTACTGTATAGCAATATTTCATCCCTAGATTTAGCTAACCGAAATGATAGTGATATGTATGGCGCTACGCTAAGTTTATGGAGCTCATTAAATGAGCATACCGATGATGCACCAATTATTCATGTTTTTAATCCCTCTGTTAGTAAAAATGGCTGGAAATCAAGCCATACAGTTATTGAAATCATTGTACAAGATATGCCATTTTTGGTTGATTCAATTAGAATCGCCTTAAATCGCCTAGGGTTATCTCCCCACTTAATGTTGAATTCGCCATTGAAAATTGTGCGTGATAATAATCAGCAAATTTCCAAGCTAGCCTCTGCTGTTGAAAGCAAAATAGCGGCAACGTCGCAAGAAACCATTTTTTTCATCGAAATTGATCGCCAGTCAACTGTGCAAGAATTAGATCATATAAAAGATGAACTGTTAAGTGTTGTTGAAGATATAACTTTAACAGTTAATGATTGGCAGCCAATGCTCCAGCAGTTTAGCCATATTATTGATGATGTAAAAAAAGCTAAGCTACCAGGTACTAAAAAAGCGAAAGAAGATACGGTTGAGTTCTTATCTTGTTTAGCGTCTAATAATTTTACCTTAATGGGTTATCGCTCATATAATGTTAAAGCGGTGCAGGGTGATATTAAGCTCGAAGCTGTGATGGACTCTAGCTTAGGACTAATGAAAAACTCTAAAGGTACTCAAGTCCGTTTGATTTCAAGTTTAAGTGAATCTGGTCGAGAAGTTGCATTAGGTGATAATCATTTAATTCTAACTAAAACCAATTCATGCTCAAGAGTACACAGACCAGCACAACTCGATTATATTGGCGTAAAACGCTTTGATGACAAGGGTAAAGTTGTTGGTGAAGAACGCTTTATTGGTTTGTTTGGCTCAGCTTATTATACCAACAGCGCCTTAAACTTACCGTTAATCAAAACAAAGGTTATGGATGTCTGTGCTGCCTCAGGGTTTGCTAAAGGCACTCATGCTTTTAAAACCTTAATCAATATTTTAGAAACCTACCCAAGGGACGAGATATTGCAATCTAGCGTTGATGAGCTATTGCAAAATGTTATGGGTATTTTACAAATGCAAGAGCGTGATTATTGCGGTCTGTTTGTTAGACGTGATGCTTTTGACCGATTTTATTCTTGTATGGTGTACGTACCTCGCGAACGTTACAACACTAAGTTGCGTATTGAAACTCAACGTTTATTACAAGAAGCATTTGGTAGTGATGAAGATGTAGAATTTACCACATACTTTTCAGAGTCAGTACAAGCGAGAACACATTATATTGTTCGGGTGAAATCAACAAAAGCAGATATAAACGTGAAAGAAATTGAAAAGAATTTAAATGAAGCAGCCCGCAATTGGGACGACAAACTTGTTAGTGCACTGTCTGCAAATAAAGGCGAAGCAGTAGCTAAAACTTTAAGTAGAAAATATGCAAACATCCCTCAGTCATACAAAGATGCAGTACTTCCTGGCTCCGCCATTGTCGATATTGAAAAATTAGAGCGTGTAAAATTTTCTGATAATTTAGAAATGTTATTTTATCAACCAGTAGAAGAAACCGCTGATAGTCGTTTCGTTAAACTTAAACTATTTCATAAAGGTGATCCTATCCACCTTTCTGACGTACTACCTATGCTTGAAAACTTTGGTTTACGTGTTATCGGTGAAAGTCCTTACGCCATTAAAAGCTCTGATGGTGAAATGTTCTGGATTTTAGATTTCTCTATGCTAATTAATGGCGATAGTGAGTTTGCGCTTTATAAAGTACAAGCACTATTTCAAGATGCTTTCGCTAAAGTATGGCAGGGTGAGCTAGAAGATGATGGTTTTAATAGACTTATCTTAGGTGCCGGGCTTGAAGGTCGACGTGTTTCCGTTTTACGTGCTTTTGCAAAATATGAACGTCAAATTGGTGGTCGTTTTAGTCAGAGTTATATAGAAGACACTTTTGCTTCTTATCCCGCAATCGCTGAATTATTAATTAACCTATTTGTGCTACGTTTTGATCCAAACAATAAATCAACCGATAGCGCAAAAGAAAAAGCACAAACCAAGCTATTAAATGAAATTGAAAGCTCTCTTGATGATGTCGCTAATTTAGATGACGATCGCATAATTCGTCGTTTCATTGAAATGATTTTAGCCACTATTCGTACTAACTATTTCCAAGTAGATAAATTGATGGGAGATAAACCTTATATTTCCTTTAAAATTGTTCCTGAAAAAATAAGTGAAATGCCTCAGCCAGTGCCCAAGTTTGAAATATTTGTATACTCTCCGAAAGTAGAAGGTGTACATTTGCGCGGTGGCAAGGTTGCTCGTGGTGGTTTACGTTGGTCTGATAGACGTGAAGACTTCCGTACCGAAGTACTGGGTTTGGTTAAAGCGCAACAAGTTAAAAATTCCGTTATTGTGCCTGTTGGCGCAAAGGGGGGGTTTGTTTGTAAACAGTTACCAAGTGGTTCACGGCAAGAAATTTTTGAAGCAGGTAAAGAGTGTTACCGTACCTTTATTCGCGCATTATTAGATATTACCGATAATATTGTTAATGGTGATATTGTTCCGCCGGTTGATGTTGTTCGCCTTGATGAAGATGATGCTTATTTGGTTGTTGCCGCCGATAAAGGCACGGCAACTTTTTCTGATATTGCCAATGGTATATCAGATGAATACAACTTTTGGTTAGGGGATGCTTTTGCTTCTGGCGGTAGTGTTGGTTACGATCACAAGGCTATGGGTATCACAGCCAAAGGTGCTTGGGAGTCAGTTAAACGTCACTTTAGAGAAATGGATATAGATTGCCAGACAACCGACTTTACCTGTATCGCCATTGGAGATATGGCAGGTGATGTATTTGGTAATGGTATGTTGTTATCAAAGCATATACGACTACAAGCCGCATTTAACCACATGCATATTTTTATTGACCCAGAGCCGAATTCAGCGAAAACGTTTCCTGAGCGTGAGCGCCTGTTTAATTTACCTGGTTGTAGTTGGGAAGATTACAATAAAGACTTAATTTCAGAGGGTGGCGGCATATTTAGTCGTCATGTTAAATCGATTAAGCTTACCCCGCAAATTAAGAGAATGCTTGGCACTCAAAAACAAAGCATGTCGCCTAATGACTTGATCCAAGCCATATTAACCATGAAAGTAGACCTACTTTGGAATGGTGGTATCGGTACTTATGTGAAAAGTAGCAAGGAAACTAACTTAGAAGTAGGTGATAGAGCTAATGATTCATTGCGTATCAATGGTGCCGATCTACAGGCAAGAGTTGTTGGTGAAGGTGGTAACTTAGGTCTTACTCAGCTTGGCCGAATAGAGTTTGCCGCTAACGGCGGACGTATAAACACTGATGCGGTTGATAATGCAGGTGGTGTTGATTGTTCGGATTATGAAGTTAACATTAAAATCCTACTCAATGGCTTAGTGCAAAATGGAGATTTAACGGTAAAACAGCGTAATCAATTGCTTTATGATATGACTGATGAAGTGGGTGATATTGTTATTGAAGACTGTTATCGTCAAACGCATTCTTTGTCTATTACGGCTATGCGCGGTGTAAATCAATTAAAAGAGCAAGTGCGTTTTATTCATGAATTAGAGCGCACAGACAAGCTTGACAGAGACTTAGAATTTATTCCTGATGATGAAGAGATTGCAGACAGATTATCCAAAGGTAATGGTTTAACAAGACCAGAGTTGGCAGTATTACTTGCTTATAGCAAGATGGTATTGAAAGAAGATCTTGTACATGCCGACATTACTGATAATCCATTTCATGATAGGTTATTAATTGGTTCATTCCCGAAACAGCTTCGTGACAAATATCAAGAGCAAATGCACCAGCATCCACTTCGAGCAGAAATTATTGCCACTAAATTAGCCAATAAAATTGGTAATGATATGGGCTTTAACTTTGTTAATCGAATGCAGGAAGAAACGGGTGCAACCGTTGTTGAAATAGCGAATAGCTATACTATGGCATGTGCAGTATTTCAGCTGGAAGAATTTTGGCAAAAAATAGAAGTGTTGAATAATAAAATATCAACTGCTATCCAAACTGAGATGTTGTTTCAATACCGCCGTACTGTCAGACGTGCAACACGTTGGTTCTTGCGTCACCGTAATAAATCGCTGACTATTGAGCAATCAATTGCGCTTTATCAACCTACTTTTTCTGTTATGTCTAAAAAGCTTAACAGCTTTATTATTGAAGGCGAAGTAAGTCAATTGCAACGTGTTGAAAGTGATCTTAGCTCTGCTGGTGTACCAAAAGAAATAGCGGTAAGAATTTCGCAATTGAGTACTATATTCTCAGCACTTGATATTGCTGAAATTGTTGAAGAAGATGGTCGCGACGTAGAACTCGTAGCTAGCTTGTACTTCAAACTTGGTGTACGCCTAGAGCTGCACTGGTTCTTAGATGAAATTACTCGTCAAGCTGTTAGTAATCACTGGCAAGCACTTGCCCGGGCATCGTTTAGAGAAGAGCTAGATTGGCAACAACGTTCATTAACATCAGTGGTATTGCGTTGTGATTGTTCAGCTAAAGCACAAGAACTTGATAAAATACTTGATGCTTGGGTCAATACTAATGCCCAACCATTAGAACGTTGGAAGCATATTTTAGCCGACTTTAAAGCAGGACAAAGCCATGAGTTTGCCAAGTTCTCTGTAGCATTAAGAGAACTCATGTTGCTTAGCTTAAACTGTCAAAAGCTTATTAAAGAAAGTTAATCTTAACTAGTAAAAGCAATTTATAAAAAGCGCATTAACTGATAAAATCCCCGCGTAATTTATTCAAATTTAAGTTACGCGGGGATTTTTATATCTGCTTTCAATGCATTACTAATTAGAGGTGTTATGTTTTATTCTGCAATTCGCAAAGTTATGTTTCAATTTGACGCTGAAACTATTCATGAGTTAACTATTAAAGGGCTTAAGAAAACGGGTTCAACACCTTTAAATGCTTTTTATAAGCAAAGTGTTACCAAAAAACCAGTTAGTGTTATGGGAATCAACTTTCCTAACCCTTTAGGTTTGGCAGCGGGTTTAGATAAAAATGGTGAATGTATTGATGCTTTTGCAGCGATGGGTTTTGGTTTCGTTGAAGTGGGAACGGTAACACCACGTCCTCAGCCCGGTAATGATAGACCCCGTATATTTAGATTACCCGAAGCGAATGCTGTCATTAACCGTATGGGCTTTAACAATAAAGGTGTTGATTATTTGGTCTCACAAGTGCGTGCGGCTAAATTTAAAGGAGTTTTGGGGATCAATATTGGCAAAAATAAAGATACTCCCGAAGAAAGTGCTAAAGATGATTATATCCACTGTATGCGTAAAGTTTATGATTTTGCCACTTACATTACGGTAAACATTTCTTCACCAAATACCCCAGGTTTACGTTCTTTACAATATGGGGATGCCTTAAATGAATTGCTCTCAGCTTTAAAAATAGCGCAAAAACAATTAGCTGAACAATATGGTAAGTATGTTCCTATTGCCGTGAAAATTGCTCCAGATCTGAATGAAGAAGAAGTTAACTCTATTGCGGATTCACTTATTGATAATAATATTGATGGCGTTATTGCCACCAACACAACTTTATCTCGTGAAGGTGTTGAAGGTCTTGAGCATGGCGAAGAGCAGGGCGGACTCAGTGGTGCTCCTGTTAAAGATAAAAGCACAACGGTAATTAAATTACTCAGTAAAGCACTGGATAATAAATTACCTATTATTGGTGTTGGTGGTATTGCTTCAAGTCAGGATGCAAATGATAAATTAGCAGCCGGTGCAAGTTTGGTACAAGTTTATACTGGCTTTATTTATCAAGGTCCACCGCTAGTTAAAGAAATAGTAAATGGCCTGAAATAGCTCAGCTTAACAAGAGAAGTTGTTGTTGAGATATAAACGAGTGATAACAAAGAATACCACTCGTTTATATATAAGGTCTTTATATTAGCTGTTAATAACTTTCGTTATGTACACTTAATACTGCACGACCAGATGGGTCGGCATTGTTTTGAAAACTTTCATCCCAAGCGAGTGCTTCTTGAGTACTACAAGCCACAGACTTGCCACCAATAACACAATCAGCCGCTGAGGCTAATGGATATTTCTCTTCAAAAACACAACGATAGAAATAAGCTTCTTTACTGTCTGGCGTATTCACAGGGAACTTATAGCTAGCACTTTCAAGTTGCTGGTCAGTTACTTGCGCTTCAACATGCGCTTTTAAACCATCAATCCAAGAGTAACCAACTCCGTCGGAAAACTGTTCTTTTTGACGCCATAAAATTTCTTCAGGTAAATAACCTTCAAAAGACGCACGTAATATGGCTTTTTCCATTTTGCCATTACCGCACATTTTGTCTTCAGGGTTGATGCGCATAGCAACATCCATAAAGTTTTTATCTAAAAATGGTACGCGAGCTTCAATCCCCCACGCCGACATAGATTTATTTGCACGTAGGCAATCAAATTTATGTAGTCGATCGAGTTTACGGTTTAGCTCTTCATGAAACTCTTGTGCGTTTGGCGCTTTATGGAAGTATAAATAACCACCAAAAATTTCATCTGCACCTTCACCTGAAAGTACCATTTTAATACCCATAGCCTTAATTTTACGGGCCATTAAGTACATAGGTGTAGAGGCGCGAATAGTAGTTACATCATAGGTTTCCAAATGATAAATAACTTCTTTTAAGGCATCTATACCTTCTTGTTCGGTAAATATAACGCTGTGATGTATTGTACCTATGCTATCAGCGACAGTTTGTGCCGCAACTAAATCGGGAGAGCCTTCTAAACCACAAGCAAAAGAGTGTACTTTTGGCCACCAAGCTTCACTTAAATCATTTTCTTCGATGCGGCGAGAAGCAAATTTTTGTGTAATAGCTGAGATTAATGAAGAATCTAAACCACCTGAAAGTAAAACGCCGTAAGGAACATCCGTCATTAAATGACTTTTTACCGATTCTTCTAATGCTTCACGTAATTTAGTTTTGCTAGTGGTGTTATCTTTAATAGCGGCATACTGTTGCCAGTTACGTTTATAATAGCGTTGTAATTTACCAACACGGCTATCTAAAATATGCCCAGGAGGAAATTCACTCACGGTTTTACAAATAGGCATGAGTGCTTTCATTTCTGAGGCAACGTAAAAGTTACCATCAGCGTCATAGCCTGTATAAAGAGGGATAATACCGATATGATCACGAGCAACTAAATAAGAGTTAGTGTTAGCATCATAGACAATAAAAGCAAACATCCCTTGTAATTTATCGACAAAATCAACACCAAACTCTTTATATAATGGCAGTATCACTTCACAGTCAGAGGCGGTTTTGAAATCAAAATCTACGTTAAGATCTGCTTCTAAGGCTTTGTGATTATAGATTTCGCCATTGACGGCTAAGACATTGGTTTTATCTTCGTTGTATAATGGTTGAGCGCCATGCTCAGTATCTACAATAGATAAACGCTCATGCACTAATATAGCGTGATCATTATTGTAGATTCCTGACCAATCTGGGCCACGGTGACGTAAAAGACGAGAATATTCTAAAGCTTGCGGACGAAGTGCATCTGCACCTGTTTTTATGTCTAATATACCAAAGATTGAACACATTGAAGCGCTACTCCTTTAATTAATAGTAAGTCAAATTGTGAGAGTAATTAGTGTAACAGCACTAATTAATTAGCTACACTTTGCCAGTTCTATGATAAAAAGCAACCATAATATTCAAATTAATAAATAAAAACCGATATAAGAAAATTAGCAAGGCTACTCGCTTACTAGAAATTAAATTTAAGCTTTCTTAATAATTAGTTAAGAATCGAAGTTTAAAATGTGTTTTAATCAACTATTATCTCTATTTATCCCTAATTATCGGTAGGTTACTTTGCAGAATATATATAAAATTCGATTATCATTCATCTTGCTATTGAGTTTATTTATAAGCTCATATTCATATGCCGATGAAACAGTGACCAGTCGCCAAGCACTAGAGCAATCTTTAGCCAAACATAAAGGGGAGGTTGTTTATCTCGATTTTTGGGCATCATGGTGTCGACCTTGTCGCAAATCTTTTCCTTGGATTAATGACATACAAAAGCAATATCAACAACAAGGTTTTAGTGTTATTAGTGTCAATTTAGATGCCGATAAAGCATTAGCATCTGAGTTTCTTGCACAAACGCCTGCTAACTTTACCGTTATTTATGATCCTAAAGGTAAAATCGCTAAACATTTCAAAATTCAAGGAATGCCAAGCAGTATGATCATCGGACGAGATGGTCAAATAAAAGCACGTCATACCGGTTTTTTTACTAAAAAAATCCCACAGTACCAACAAGAAATTGAAGCTTTACTCGCGCAGAAATAATGCGCTTACTTTATAAATAATTACCACTGACCAAAAGTTGACTGAGGTTTTTATGAAAACAAAATTGAAACTTGTACTATTAGTCCCTTTAATAGCTTTTGTTACTGGCTGCGCTAGCCTTGGTGTTGAACCTTGGGAGCGTGACTTACTCGCTAAAGATGAAATGTCCTTAAACGCATCTCCTGTAGACTCAGCTCTTGATGATCATATTTACTTTAGTAAAGAAGCATCAAGTGGTGGTAAGAGTTTTGGTGGCGGCGGTTGTGGTTGTAACTAAAGGGTTCAAGCATGACTGACAAAAATGAAAAAAACAATATTAAAGCCGCGCTAACGTTAGCGACAACAGCTTTATTAGGTTGCAATAATTTAGCTCAGGCTGAAACAGCACAAAAAGATACTTGGGAATTTGATGCTGCTGTCTTGTTCTATAGTGAAGAAGATAGGGTAAGTGCTGGCGAAGCTATTTTTAGCGCCACAAAAACCTTTGAAAACGATGAAATTTTTAATCTTAAAGTTACCGTTGATGTATTAACTGGAGCATCGGCTAACGGTGCAGTAGCACAACCTAGCGTTCAAACTTTTACTCGTCCCTCAGGTGAAGGTCAATATGACATTAAGGCAGCTGATACGCCGCTCGATGATACATTTAGGGATACTCGGCTTCAATTCAATGGTCAGTGGACACAGCTTGTAGCCGACAATTTAACGGCGAGTGGTGGCGTTCATGTTTCTAAAGAATATGATTACCTGTCATTAGGACTCAATGGTAACCTTGCGGTAGATTTTGATCGCAAAAATTCTACCTTTTCAGCGGGTTTTAGTTATTTTCAAGATACGTTTTCACCAGAGGGTGGCATACCTAAACCCTTGACCTCTATGCTTATTGGTGATAATGACGCAGCTACTTGGGATGATGACTTTGCTCAAACGCGCCTAGGCAGTGAAGATGACAAAACCACAGCCGATATTTTACTTGGTTTTACTCAAGTTATTAATCGCCGTATGTTGATGCAATTTAACTACTCTCATTCGACTGTCGATGGTTTATTAACTGACCCATTTAAGGTGGTTAGTATTGTTAATTCTAATGGTGTTAGCCAAAACAATATTTATGAAAGCCGTCCTGACTCACGAGTGCAACAGAGTTTATACCTACAAAGTATGTATCATTTTGACCGTATCGTGCTTGATGTTTCTTACCGTTATATGTGGGACGATTGGGAACTAGACTCACATACCATTGACACTCGCTTTAGAATACCTATGGGTGACTCATTCGGTAAGGGAAGTTACCTGCAACCTCATATTAGGTTTTATCAACAAAGTGCAGCTAAGTTCTATCGTCCATTCCTCGTTGAAGATAAAGCTTTACCAGCCTTTGCAAGTGCTGATTACCGTATAGGTGAAATGACAGCATTAACGGTTGGCTTAAAATATGGCATATTGATAAATGATGGTAATGAGTTGGCTTTTCGACTTGAGTATTATCATCAAACACCAACGGATGCTGGTTTTGAAGATATTGGTGTGTTAAATGATGTTGATCTTTATCCCTCCATTGATGTTACCATTGCCCAAGTTACATATTCTTTCTAAGCGATGAATACTTGAAAATTAATGTCTAAAAGACAATTTAATATAATATGTTTGCCTGATGGCCATAGTATTAGTTTTAATGCTATGGCCAGTCCTTGTGAGATTATAATTCAATCAATGGATAAGCAATTAGTCAATAAAATAGGGCGAACGCTAAGCCAAGAAGTTTGGCGAATTGAAGATAAATATAGTCGTTATAATAAACAAAGTGTTTGTAGTGTTATCAATGCCAGTGCTGGACAAGCTGTCGCCTTAGATCAAGAAACTTTCTTATTATTAAATTTCGCTGAGCAATGCTATCAACTCAGTGATGGCTTATTTGATATCACTAGTGGTGCTTTACGCAAAGCTTGGTATTTCGATGGCAGTGATAATATTCCTTCTCAAGCAAAAGTGTCTCAATGCCTTTCCTATGTCGGTTGGCGAAAACTTCAATTTAATTCACAACAAATTACCTTATCCAAAGGCATGGAAATTGATTTTGGCGGCATAGGTAAAGAGTATGCTGTTGATCGCGCTATCATTCTAGCCAAACAACTCACAAACTCAGCTGTACTTGTTAATTTAGGTGGTGATTTGGCGGTAACAGGACCCCGTCTTAATGATTCCCCTTGGCAAGTGGCTATTGAACATCCAGATGTTGATAGTACCAAGGATAATCTAACAGCAGATATGATTATCTCATTAAAGTCTGGTGCACTAGCCACTAGCGGCGATGCGCGCCGATATTTATTAAAACATGGAAAACGCTATGGTCATGTCCTCAATGCGAAAACAGGTTGGCCGATAGAAAATGCATCAAGATCAATAACTGTTGTTGCGCCAGCGTGTATTCAGGCCGGCATACTGGCAACAATGGCCTTATTACAGGGTCAAGAAGCTGAGAATTTTTTGTCTGAACAAGGCATTAAGTTTTGGTCACGCAGGTAATCAACTTACAAAGATAGGATAAAGCATGCGAATTTTATTGGTTGAAGATGATTTATCGCTCGTTCAGGCATTGCAACAATCATTACAACGAGAAGGTTTTATCGTTAATCACGTAAATCGTGGCCGATTAGCGTTAGTTTCTTTAGCCACACCCGATCATGATATGGTGATTCTCGATTTGGGCTTACCAGATATAGATGGCACTGATATTCTTAAAAGGCTTAGAGCCAACAGAGCCATAAAAAAAAGGTAGTTATCAACAGTGAAATGATAACTACCTCTGTCACTAATTTATCTAACGTATTGATTGGCCTTAATCTAACTGGTAAGCAATATGTTGATGCAATCTTACCAGCAATTCTTCTTTATCATAGACAACGTCTAAACTCTTGGCAAATGCACGCAAAGCCTGTTCTATTTGGTTAATAAATTTGCCATAGCCGTGAGACGTTTTATTTTGAACACTAGCAACAAAAATTAAATGCACAGTATCAACCAATTTAGCGCTATCTCATTTCCAAGTATATCCACAGCTGGTGTGACTTGGGTTATAGCCAAGCATCAATAATTAACCATGGCGATAACATTCTCATCTTCTCCTTTACGCACAATAGGTACTAGGTTATTAGCGATAACGGCACCATTATTTAAGTTTTGATTTTTAGCGGCACTAATAAAGGCATCAGCAATTAAATTATAAAGTTCGTTATTTTGCTCTGCCGTATTTTCATTTACTGCGACCAAAGAACGAACGCGACGATTTACAGGGAAATCTACTACAGCATAGGTCAGAGAGTCGGTATTGCTGGGTAAATTTTGCTCATCGGCTAAATAGCGATTGGTCATAGATCTAAATTTGTGTACCTTAGTACCTTCTACACCTTTATCTTTTGCAAAAAGATCATAAGTTAAATGTTGATGATCACTAACACGTACCACAGGATTATCTAAACTTGTTTGTTCAATAAATTTTGCTATTGCTTGTCTTACTTTTTGATGAAATTTAGCTGAGTTAACTCGAAGTTCGTTACCATTAGCAAGAAATAAAAAATTGATTTTTTTTAGCTTTTTTCTCACCATCGTAAAAAGTATTCTGGCGTGATACCAAGGATTGTATAGAAACAATAATTGCTGCTCAGTTTGCGAGGTCAATTTTTCAGGGCTAAAGCGTACTCGAGCAAATTTATCATTGGCGATGACCTGGCTACTTTCAATGGCTAAATCGTCATTAATATTAAAAAACAATATTGCAAGTGTTTGATAAAATTTTGCATAAGGCTGTGGAGAGCTATCATCAATTAAATCAGTATATTTAGCTAATAATTCATCTGATAATGGAATTTTGGCCATAAGATACTTATTTTCCGGAGCCTAAGACGGAATAAACTTTATGCTGGGCATTTCTGGTGCGTGATATTGACATAGTACTACCTGTTTATTACTAATTTTTGCTAACCAATTAATGGCAGTCATTGTAGACATATAAGGAAATACGAAAGATGATGTAAGTCAATTTAATATCTTAATACCCTAAACAGCTAATTGACTTACAGCACGTTTTAACGCATCGTTAGCTAACATTACTTATAAATAAATATTTACAATGAAAAAATTAAAACATGAAGCTGAATTATTGAAAAAAGCTCTAGTTATTGGTGAAAAATATGCGGTAAACAGAGGTTATAAAAGCTTTTCTGCAACTAATTCAGCTAAAGATAAAGTTGAAAGCCTATACCGCTTATTAGTTAATGATAAATTAATACAGCCTTTAGCAGTGAACAGTGAAGATCAACCTAATATGAAACACAAACTTGCTTTATGGATAGCGAAGCAATTACCTGAGGGCCATGCTTTATTAAAGTAATGTACAAGAAATAAATTGCCATAATTCGCCCCAGCTTTGCCATGAATTAACCGTAACAAAGTCAAACTTTTGTTTCATTATTAGACTTTCGCCTCCACAGAGTTTACTAATGAAACTACGTGCTACTGTATCTGATAAAAAATACACAAAGCTAACGCTTTGCGATTTACCTCTCTTACCCTTTATAGTTTTACTGTTAATTTCCAGCTCTTTTTTTACCCCATTATATGCGCAAGAGCACAATGAAACGGTATTGCCGATCACTAAAAATATTCCTTATAACGACGTTAAAACCGGCAGTTTATATTTGAAAAGCGCTGAAGGTTACATAAGCGCTTTAAGACAAAACAGTGACTATCATGTAGAAGTTAATGGCTTGTTGGCACGCGTTAGTTTCAGTCAAACATTTATCAATACCAGTGAACTTTTTTTAGAGGCTATTTACCTTTTTCCGTTAATGGATGATGCTGCGGTTGATCATATGGTTATGGCGATTGGGGGGCGCAGGATTGTTGGAAAAATTAAAGAGAAACAGCTAGCAAAAAAAATGTATCAGCACGCCAAACAACAAGGCAAAAAAGCCAGCTTAGTGAGTCAGCATCGCCCTAAAATGTTTACCACCAAGCTAAGTAATATTGCCCCGGGTGAAACCATTAAGATAACCATAAGTTATTTACAGTCTGTGGTATATCGAAATGAGGAATTTACCCTGCGCATACCATTAACAATTACACCTAGGTACATGCCGCATAGTAAAGTAAAAAAACAGCACTTAAGTGAAAACGAAGGCAGTGACAATCACCCTGAAATTAAAACGTTAATCGTCATCAATAATAACGGTTGGGCTGATATATCTACTCCACAAACAAGAAACAGTGAAGGGCAAAAGGTCAAAATTGATATAACACTAAATACCGGGTTAGCGTTAATCAATGTTGTCAGTCGTTATCATCAAATCATCAAACAAAAGCAATCTAACATCACTCGTATCTCATTAGCGAATAAAAATGTTTTGTTAGATAGAGACTTTGTGCTCACTTGGCAAGTTGAACAGGGAAATGCCCCTAAAGCAGCATTGTTTCAAATGACTGATGAGAGCTTTCATTATGGTTTACTTATGATAATGCCACCGATAAATAGACAAGGAGAAACAATTTCAAAAGATGTGGTTTACATCATAGATAATTCAGGGTCTATGGGTGGTGTAGCGATTAAACAAGCAAAACAAGCGTTACATACAGCCTTAGATATGCTTAACGAAGGCGACTCTTTTAATATTATCGCCTTTAATGATGACACCCAAACACTGTTTAAGTATAACCTCGATGTAACTCAAAAAAATATTGCCATAGCAAAGCGTTGGTTACAAAAATTAACTGCTGGAGGCGGTACGAATATGCACCCAGCAATAGAACAAGCTTTTCGCATGACTAAAAGTGGGGATTTGATAGAAGCTAAGCTCAAACAGGTTATTTTTATTACCGATGGCAGTGTTGCTAATGAACAAGCTCTTTTTACCTTAATTGAAGGAAACTTGGGAAGTACTCGTTTACAAACTGTTGGCATTGGCTCTGCGCCTAATAGTTATTTCATGTCTCGTGCTGCTGAATCAGGACGTGGTACCTATCGTTATATTGGCAGTATCAATGAAGTCAATGTGCAAATGTATCAGCTCTTCACTGATATCAATCAGCCTATGATGAGAAATATTACCCTAGATTGGCCGGTTGATAAGGTTGAGTATTATCCTTTGCTTTTACCTGATTTATACCAAAGTCAGCCGATGGTGATTAGTGCAAGGTGGGCTAAAACACCACAAGTAAAGCCTAAATCTATTATTAAAATAGCAGGGCAGTTAGCGAAGTCAACATGGCAAGAGAACATTTACCTTGCTAACAAGGATACTGATCACAAGTCAAACCAAGGGATTGATCAATGGTGGGCAAGACAGAAAATAAAGCACTTAACTCAACAGCACAGACGAAGTGATGAAAAAATGAAAATACCTTTAAAGCAACAAATTACCCAACTTGCCTTAAAGCACCATCTTGTTTCACCGTATACCAGTTTTATTGCGGTTGAAGAGAAAGCTAGTAATAATATATCGGCTAAACTAACACTGAAAAGAGTGGCCAATTTAATGCCTAAGGGCTCTACGCAAATAATTCCATTAGCGAATACTGCTTTAGGTGTTATGGGGTATTTATATTTAGGACTGGCGCTGCTTGTATTTAGTTTATTATTAAAGTTTTCGCCATTTAATAATAAACCTTTGGACAAAAATCAAGCTTAGCACCGTGAGAAGGAGCTTAATTTGGCTAAGTTTTATCCTTGCTGTTTGTTTTCTAGTGAACTGTTTTTATATAGTGGCTAAAGCGCATTTAGCTCAAGTTTTACTCATGAATACATGGCAGAGAGTATTAACTCAAGACAGTATTCGCTTAAGTAATCCTTGGCCTTGGGCAGATTTTTATCCAGTAGCGAAATTGACCTTCTTACCCTTAGGTCTATCGCAAGTGGTCCTAAATAAAGATTCAGGTCAAGCACTGGCTTTTGGTCCAGCTTTAACGGGCACAAATACTCTCAATATTAATGGCGTGACAATAATATCAGCACATAACGATAGTCATTTTAAGGTGCTGGAAGCAATAAAAGTTGGTGATGAAATATTATTAGAAGATAATCAAGCAAAAGAGCAATACTACCGAGTAGAAAGCACACTAATCATTGATACCCGCCTGACACAGCTGAATATCAATGATAACAGTCAAGGTCTTATTTTAGTTACGTGTTACCCGTTTGATGGCATAATTAGCGCTACACCTTTTAGGTTTTTAGTGTTGGCAAAACCTATTGATGGCCTTTAAGTTATTTAAGCTCAATTTTCTTTAACTTAATGGTACATAGCTCTTAAAGTGTGCTCGGCATAAGGCTTGGTAACGTTCATTTCCGCCAACTTCAACTTGCTCACCCCCTGTAACCGCATTGCCAGTATGATCAAGGCGAATAACAAAGTTAGCTTTACGGCCACAGTGGCATATCGTTTTTAATTCAACTAACTTGTCTGCCCAAGAAAGGAGGGCGGCACTACCAGTAAACGTTTGGCCTAGAAAATCGGTTCGAATACCATAGGCTAATACAGGGATATCTAAATCATCAACAATATCCGTTAATTGCTTAACTTGTTTTTTAGATAAAAACTGTGCTTCATCAATAAGCACGCAAGCAATATTACCATCTTGCTGTAATGTGATTATTTCTGATAGTAAATCAGTGTCGGCATTAAATAACTGTGCATCGGCATGAATACCTAAACGTGATGATACTTTACCTTTTGCATACCGATCATCAATTTTCGCTGTATAAAGTACCGTACGTAAATCACATTCATTGTAATTGTAAGATGATTGTAATAAGTGCGTTGATTTACCCGCATTCATTGAAGAGTAGTAAAAATACAGTTGTGCCATAGGTCGATGTCTATTTATGTAATACTAGTATTGCTGGGCGCTTGAAGCATCATTTTGAGTATTAACTTTATCGTCATTAAGAGTTGATAATAAACTGCCCAATAAACTGCTGGCGCCAAACCTAAAGTGATCGGCATTGAGCCAATCAGCACCTAAAATATTTCTTGCTAAGTCTAAATAAACCTTGGCATCTTGTGCATTTCTAACACCACCTGCAGCTTTAAAACCAACGGCAGGATTTTTTGATTTAATAACATTTAGCATTATTTCAGCGGCTTCTGGTGTCGCGTTTACAGTTACTTTTCCTGTTGAGGTTTTAATAAAGTCAGCACCTGCTCGAATTGAAACCTCACTGGCTAGTTTTATTAACTCAGGGCTTTGTAATTCGCCACTTTCGATAATAACTTTAAGTAATACCTTTTTAGGACAGGCTTGTTTACAGGCTTCAACTAACTCAAACCCAGTATTAATATCACCGGCGAGCAACGCTTTATAAGGATAAACAACGTCTACTTCATCTGCACCATAAGCAACAGCCGCTTTAGTTTCAGCTACAGCAATGTCGACATCATCATTACCGTGAGGGAAATTGGTGATGGTTGCTATTTTGATTTCAGGTGTGCCTTGCTCAGTTAATAATTTTTTTGCCAATGGAATAAAGCGGGGGAAAATACAAATAGCTGCCGTGTTGCCAGCCGTTGATTTTGCTTGTTGGCATAAGGCAATAATATCTTCATTACTTTCTTGATCCGTTAGGCTAGTTAAATCCATTAAGCTAAGGGCTTGTTGTGCTGTTGTTTTTAAAGTTACGTCTTTTAAATCTGTCATGGATTGTCTCGAAAAATTAAAGGGCTAAAAATACGCCAGCAATAGCAGCGCTCATTAAATTGGCTAAGGTAGCGGCAATCATGGCTTTCATACCAAGCTTGGCAATGTCATGTCGTCTATTAGGCGCCATAGAGCCTATGCCGCCTAATAAAATAGCAATAGAAGAAAGGTTGGCGAAACCACATAAAGCAAAAGTGACTATGGCTTGGGTTGAAGCAGATAAACTATCTTTTATTTCGACAAAATTGACATAAGCAAAAAACTCGTTAACAACAATTTTTTGGCCAATAAAACTACCTGCTTGGAGCATTTCTTCGCTCGGTACACCGATAATATAGGCGATGGGAGCAAACACATAACCTAAGAGCCATTCAATTGTAATGTCTTCAAAGCCAAGCAAACCAGCAATGCCACCAACTAGCGAATTAAGCAGTGCAATTAAAGCAATAAAGGCTAATAACATTGCGCCAACATTTACCGCTAACTTTAGGCCTGACGCAGCTCCTGTGGCAGCAGCATCGATAACATTGCTGGGCTTTTCACCACTATCTTCAGTAATTGAGTCTTCTTGAGATAATTTTTCGGGCTCTACTTCAGGCATTATAATTTTTGCCATTAATAAGCCACCAGGGGCTGCCATAAAAGAAGCCGCAATCAGATATTTTAAATCGATGCCAAGACCGGCGTAGCCCGCTAAAATTGAACCAGCAACCGAAGCTAAGCCGCCGACCATAATGGCAAATAATTCAGATTGTGTCATACCAGCAATGTAAGGACGTATAACTAAGGGGGCTTCTGTTTGGCCAACAAAAATATTAGCCGTGGCAGATAATGACTCTGGCTTTGAGGTTTTTAACAGTTTTTGCAAGGCACCGCCAAACACTTTAACTACCCATTGCATAATACCTAAATAATATAAAACAGCGATTAATGATGAGAAAAAGATAATAACGGGTAAAACACGAACGGCAAAAACAAAACCGACACCATTAGAAAACATAGCATCAGTGCCTAAACCGCCAAATAAAAAGCTTATACCCACTTTAGCGCTATCAATAACTTGTTGCACGCCACCTGATATCGAAGTTAAAACATCTTTACCAAAAGGAATATAAAGTACAAAAGCCCCAAGAGATAGTTGTAAAACAAATGCTAAAGCAACAGTACGTAGGTTTATTGCCTGTCTTTTTTTCGATAGCAATATCGCAATCGCTAATAAAATTCCTATACCTAGTATGCCCCGAAGTGCTGATAATTCCATAGTGCTCTCTTATTATTTTTCTAATGAGTTAAGTTATTGCGATAATTGGCGGATTTTTGCTTTTAGTACTTCTATCGCCATACGGTTTTTACCACCACGAGTGATCACTAAATCAGCCCAAGCTTTTGATGGCTCAATAAACTGATAATACATAGGGCGTACACTAGTCAGGTATTGAGTAGTAACAGAAACTAAACTTCGATCTCGCTCAAGTGTATCTCGCTCTATACGTCTAATTAAACAAATATCTAATGGCGTATCCATATAGACCTTAATATCAAAACAGTCGCGTAACTGAGGGTTTGATAATAGCAAGATACCCTCTACAAGAATAATTTTTGTTGACTTAACTATAAATGTTTCTTGGGTTCGGGTATGAGTTTTATAACAATAGACTGGACAATTGACATCTTGCTGGTTGATTAACGCCGTTAAATGTTCACTTAATAATTCATGCTCAAACGCTTTAGGATGATCATAATTAGTTTGTATGCGCTCATCCATCGTTAAATGGGATTGATCCCTATAGTAAGCATCTTCTTTTATTATGGAGATGCCATCCTTACCTAGCTCAGGCAGTAAATCCTTATAAATTGTTTCTGCAAAAAGAGATTTGCCCGATGCAGAGGCGCCCGCAATAGCAATTACAGTCGTTTTACTTGGTTGCGTCATGAAATATCCGTGGGTAGTAAAGCAGACTACATTAAGAGTTTGAGATTTAAATTCGTTACTCTGTTTGTACTATACTGCTATGCAATCTTACTTAACTTAAAGTAACAGAGGAAAGTTGAGTAAACATTGTCTAAATATAATATAAGTATTAAATTAGCATAACTTGACTAGTTGGTCATGTTTATTTTATCATTTATCCAAAAAGGGCAGTATTTTAATGGCGAGAGCAATAGTTTTAGTATTAGATAGTTTTGGTGTAGGTTACGCTAATGACGCCAAAAACTTTGGTGATATAGGCGCTAATACTTTTATCAATTTAGCCCAGAATTATTTCGAAAAAGAAAACAAAGTTATTCAATTACCACATCTAGGTGCTTTAGGCTTACATGAACTCAGCAAGCAAGCCAGTAGTAAGCAAACATGGCAAAATTTTGAAGCAAGTTTGAACGCTGCTAACACCGATATCGATGAATTCTACTTTACGCCATCTAAAGGTGCGTTCGGTTATATGGCAGAAATCAGTACAGGCAAAGATACCCCTAGTGGTCACTGGGAAATGGCAGGAGTACCCGTTCTTTTTGATTGGGATTATTTTGACAATAAAAAGCATGCATTTTCAAACCAGTTAGTTGCAGCTCTTAATGAAAAAACTGGCTTTAGTGGTGTTTTAGGTAACTGTCATGCCTCAGGTACTGACATCATCAATGCTTTAGGTGATGAACATATCCAAACGGGATTACCTATTTGTTACACCTCTGCCGATAGTGTTTTTCAAGTCGCTGCCCATGAAGAACACTTTGGTTTAGATAATTTATATACCTATTGTCAACAAGTACGTGAATTACTCGATCATGTCGATTTGAATATAGGTCGAGTGATTGCCAGACCCTTTGTTGGTAGTGACTGTAGTAATTTTTCCCGAACGGGTAATCGAAGGGACTATTCAGTATTGCCTCCGAGTACAACAGTGCTTGAAAAAATAACCAATTCAGGCGGGCAGGTGATTAGTGTTGGTAAAATAGCAGATATTTTTGCCCACCAAGGCATCAGTATCAACACAAAAGCAACAGGCATTGATGCCTTAATTGACGCCACAATAGCGCACATTGATACTGCACCAGACAACAGCCTTATTTTTACTAACCTCGTTAATTTTGATCAAGACTATGGACATCGTCGAGATCCTGTTGGTTACGCACAAGCACTTGAGGCATTTGATCAACGGCTACCAGCAATAATGCAGCAAATGCATGCAGATGATGTGCTTTTTTTAACCGCAGACCATGGCTGTGACCCCACTTGGCCAGGTAACGATCACACTCGTGAATACGTACCTTTGTTAAGTTATCACCATCTGGTACAATCAGTGTCACTAGGGCAGAGAAAAACGTTTGCTGACTTAGGGCAAACCTTAGCCAAACTTTTTAATGTAGAAGCAATGGATTATGGCAGTAGCTTTCTGTCTGAGCTATACGGCAAGTAGTTCATTTATAAAAACAACATCCTTTAATTAGGATAATAAATAATCAATAAAACATCATCAGTCCTTGGGAGGGAACGAATGAAAATGTATAAGCAAAGTGCACTATATTTATGTGTGCAAGCGTCATTACTGGCAAGTGTTGCCGGTATTTCAACTACCGCTATAGCAGAAGAAACAGCCAAAGAGAAAGCGGTTGGTATTGAAGTTATTGAGGTAACCGCTCGTAAACGTACAGAAAACGTTAAGGATGTACCAATTTCTGTGTCAGCCTTAACACCAAAAAAACTTGAAGTTCTTGGCTCTTCGGGCATGGATGTTCGTTCTTTATCAGCCAAAGTACCGAGTTTATTGATTGAATCTTCATTTGGTCGTACTTTTCCTCGTTTTTATATTCGTGGATTAGGTAACACTGACTTTGATCTACTAGCTTCACAACCTGTTTCTTTAATTTATGATGATGTTGTTCTGGAAAATGCCTTAACTAAAGGTATGCCAATGTTTGACATTGAACGTGTAGAAGTATTACGTGGCCCACAAGGTACATTGTTTGGTCGTAACACTACCGCAGGTATTATTAAAGTTAAATCAAAAAAACCAACACAAGATTTTGATGCTTCTATCTCGGCTTCTTATGGTAGTTATGGTTCAACTGACTTACGTTTAGCTGTTGGGGGGGGGGTAACTGACACTTTATCAGCGCGAATTTCTTTATTACAACAAGATAGAGATGATTACATTGATAACAAAGCACCTGGCTTTGAACAAAAAGATCAACTAGGTGGTTACGGCGAAACTGCAGGTAGAATTCAACTTTTATGGGAGCCGAGTGACGAGTTTTCAGCGTTATTTAATTACCATTTCAGAGATGCGAGTGCAGATGCACGTATTTTTAGAGCTAACACTATCAAACCTGGTACCAATGATTTAATTGATGACTTTGATCGTGAAGTGATTTATCAAGATGCTGCTCTACGTAACAAGCAATCTATTGATATGAAAGGCTCTAGCTTAAAGTTAGAGTATGATTTTGGTGACTATACTTTAACTTCCGTTACAGGTTATGAATCAGCTGAAATGTTTTCTGTAGGTGATATTGATGGTGGTTATGGAGCTGCATTTTTACCTGACTATATGGGCCCAGGTTTTATTCCGTTCCCATCTGAAACAGGCGCTAGAATGCCTGATCATTCACAAGTGACTCAAGAAGTTAGATTTGCTAGCAACGATTTAGGTAAATTTGATTACCAAGTTGGTTTCTTTTATTTTGATGAAGATTTAACTATTAATAACCTGAGTTTTGATACTTTAGGTGGCGGTAACCAAAATGGTATTGCTGTACAAAATATGGAAACAACCGCATGGGCTGTGTTTGCTTCATTAGATATTGAAATATCAGAAAAAATGAACCTAACTGCTGGTATCCGCTATTCTAACGATGAGCGTAATTGGGATGGTACATTAGTTCAATCTCCTTTTGGTGCTCCAAGTTTTAGCGAAGCAGCAAAAGTTGATGACTCAAAAGTAAGCGGTGATATCAGCATCAATTATCGATTAAATGATGATGTTAATCTTTACGGTCGTGTAGCTACAGGTTACCGTTCACCAAGCATTCAAGGTCGTAGTTTACTCTTTTCTACATCACATACTACCGCTAATTCTGAAACAGTTACTTCAATAGAAACAGGTTTTAAATCAACACTCTTAGAAAATACAGCAAGAATTGATGGCTCTGTATTTTATTACGTCGTGGATGACCAACAATTAACTGCTGTTGGTGGTACTGATAACACCGCAAGTTTACTCAATGCTGATAAGTCCGTTGGCTATGGTTTTGAGCTAGATTCTGAAATATGGGCAACAGAGAGTTTGGTTTTTGGTGCCAGCTTGAGTTACAACCATACTGAATTGAAAGATGATACTATCTCAGTTGGTGGTTGTGGCGGGGGTTGTACAATTACTGATCCATTAAATGCTGACGGGCGAGTGATCATTGATGGTAATTCATTACCACAATCTCCTGAATGGATTGGTAACTTAAGTGCTCGATGGACTAAAGAGATAGGTGAAGGTGAACTATATGTTTATACAGATTGGTCTTACCGTAGTGAAATAAGTTTCTTTTTATATGAATCAAAAGAGTTTACTGGCGATTCATTAATGGAAGGTGGCTTACGGGTTGGTTATGAATGGTACACTGATGGTGCTGATTACGAAGTGGCTGTTTTTGCTCGTAATATTATTGATGAAGAACAACTCACTGGTGGTATCGACTTTAATAACCTAACAGGTTATACCAATGAGCCGCGTTTCTTTGGTGTTGAGTTTAAAGCCAATTTCTTTTAAAGAAAACACAATAATTAAACTATAAAAAAACCTGCATTTATGCAGGTTTTTTATTTTCACTCTTCAGTATTAATAAGTTAAGTGACAAGTTCACTTACCAATTATTTTACTAACCAAGTACTCAATAAAGACCATGCTATAAACCACATGACCAAGCCAATAGCTGTATCGAGAATGCGCTTAACATTCGGTTTTGATAACACAACTGATAATTTAGCGGCTCCAAAAGCCAAGCCAGAAAACCAAACGACTGAGCCACTGATAGCACCAATCAAAAAATATATTTTAGCTTCTCCACTGTATTGACCTCCAACACTACCAATAATCATCACGGTATCAATGTAGGCATGAGGGTTTAAAAAAGTCACAATTAAACTTGTTATAACGATAACCTTTATAGATTTTTGATTAACAAGTGCCGCTGATTCATCAGCTGAGCCTGTAAAAGCGGCTTTAAATGATAAAGCACCATAACAGAGTAAAAAAGCAATTCCCCCCCAAGTTAATATCGTAAATAAGCTATCATTACTTGATAAAATCAAACTTCCACCCAGCACACCAACACTGATTAACACAGCGTCGTAGAGAATAAACAATGCCGCTGTCATTAAGTGATGGTTTTTGTTTATCCCTTGAGTTAATAACATAGAGTTCTGACTGCCAATAGGGATTATCATGCTAAGTGCTAATGTAAAGCCCGTCGTTGCTGCTAACATGATCATAATGCGCTCCTGGGTAATTTTGTTGAACATAATCAGTGATATTGAAAACAAGCCTAGTTTGCACTTTCTCTGAACTTTAATATAATTAATAAAATTTAATTAATATAAGTATAACTAATGAACGAGTTTGATTATAAGTTATTGTCAGCTTTAGCCATGATCGTAGAAGTGCAAAGCTTTGAATTAGCGGCTAAAAAACTATTCATCTCTCAATCAGCGATTTCACAACGTATTAAGCTTTTAGAAGAAAATATTGGCCAACCTATATTAATTCGTAGACAGCCTATTGAGTTAACCGAGGTGGGAGCGCAGCTACTGAGCCATTATAAAAAAGTCAAACAACTTGAAAATGAATTACTTCCGCAGTTAATGCCCGATAAACCCGTTAAGCCGGTAAAAGTCACCTTAGCTGTCAATGCCGACAGTATTGCGACTTGGTTTATAAAGGCACTGACGGGGGTACTTGCAAATAATCTTATTGAGCTAAATTTACTTATTGAGCATGAAGAGCGTACGCTAGATAAATTACGCTCAGGAGAAGCCATCGGCGCTGTTAGCGTCGACAAACAGCCTTTGAAAGGTTACCGATCATTTGAACTCGGGAAAATGAAATACTGTTTAGTAGCATCGAAAAGCTTTCAACGAAAATATTTTTCTGATGGCGTAACAACCTCTTCACTAAAGATGGCACCAGCGATCAGTTATGATCATAAAGATGATATGCATGTCAGGTTTATTGCTCAGCATTTTGATTTAGCGGCAAGCGATTACTATTGCCATAGTGTCAGATCTTCTGAGGCGTTTGTTGAGTTAGCTAAACAAGGTGTAGCGTATTGTTTGCTTCCTGAATTGCAGATAAAAAAAGAGCTAAATTCAGGTGAGCTGATTAATGTTTGCCCAGAGAAAACCTTGGTAGAAACGCTATACTGGCACAGTTGGGTATTAGTGAAAGGTGTGAATAAAGAAATATCACAAGGAATTATCAGTGTTGGGCAAAGACTATTAAAGTAATCCTTCGATAGGCTATGAAAGCACAGTCGAAGGATCACAAATTGATTTTAGATGATATGAAAGAATTACAGAACGCTTTCTAGCGTCAATTCCATCATATCTTTGAAAGTATTCTCACGCTCCTGCGCTGTAGTTTGCTCACCCGTTTTAATGTGATCGGACACCGTTAATACGGTAAGTGCTTTTTTACCATATTCTGCAGCAACGCCATATAAACCCGCGGCTTCCATTTCAACCGCTAAAATACCGTATTTTTCCATTAAGGCAAACATCTCGGGTTGCGGCGTATAAAATAAATCAGCGGTAAAAATATTACCGACATGAACCGCTTTACCAAGCTTATCAGCAGTGTTTACCACGTTTTGTAATAAACTAAAATCAGCACAGGCAGCATAATCACATTGATTGAAACGTTGGCGGTTTACATTTGAATCAGTACTTGCTGCCATACCGATAACAATATCGCGAATTTTTATATCATCACGTACTGCGCCACAAGAGCCAATACGAATAATATTCTCGACACCAAAGTCTTTATAAAGCTCAGTAGCGTAAATTGAAATGGATGGAACGCCCATACCTGAACCCATCACTGAAATTGGCTTGCCTTTATAAGTACCAGTGTAGCCAAACATGTTGCGTACACTTGTTACGCATTTAACATCATCTAAAAAATTATCTGCGATAAATTTTGCTCTAAGCGGATCGCCCGGCATAAGTACTGTTTTAGCGAAGTCGCCATTGTTTGCGGAAATATGAGGTGTGCTCATGAAATGCCCCTTGTATATCTTTAGTTATGAAAATAAAAATTATTCAGCAAGTTTCTAGCCTGATCAAATCAACATAGAGTTGAAGTGCTACTGCTATCAAGGGTTTTTTACTGATTTTTTTAGTTTATCAATATCGATTATTAAAGTGTAGTTTTTGAGTGATTTTCTTTTTATTGGGTAACGCTTTGTTGTAGTGCTTTCTTTTCACTATCAGATAAGAAACACACATCCAGTGCATTTTGTTGCAATTGAGTTATATTCTGCTCAGTTAAATTCAAAAGCTCTTTAGCGAGTTTGAATTCATTTTTGATTTCAATACCTTGCACGGCGGGGTCGTCGGTATTTAAGCAAGCCTTAATACCTTTGTCCAGAAAGGTTTTCAGCGGGTGTTGGCGCAAGTCTTTTACTGTGCCTGTTTGAAAGTTAGATGTTAAACATGATTCAATCGCAATATCATGTTTAACCATATAGGCCATTAATTTTTCATCGTTAATGGTGGCAACGCCATGACCAATACGTGTTGCACCAAGCTCTTCAATAGCTTGCCAAACACTTTTTGCGCCTCCAGCTTCACCTGCGTGTACCGTTACTTGTAAACCAGCATCTCTGACTTGCTGAAAGTGAGAGGTAAACAAAGTTCCTGGAAAGTTGTACTCATCTCCGGCTAAATCAATCGCAATAAGGTGCTCTTTATGGCAAAGCAGGGCATCAAGCTCTAGTTGGCACTGTTTAACACCAAAGGTACGACTTAAAATGCCAATTAAATTAATCTTTATCCTAAATGTTTTGCAGCCCTCTTTCACGCCATCAATGATTGCTGCAACAACTTCAGCTACTGATAAATTGTGATTCATCGCCATGTAATAGGGTGAGAAGCGAAGTTCAGCGTAATGTAAACCAGCATTAAAAGCATCTTCAACATTCTCAAAAGCGATGCGTTTAACATCATCAAGGCTTGTTAATACCGCCACACCCCAATCTAGCTTTTTCAAAAAAGCTAATAAATTAGCTTCACTGTGCTGAATTTGAACATGGGGAATAAAGTCTTCAAACCTTGAACAAGGCAGTTCAATGCTATTTTTTTCTGCCAATTGCCAAATAGTAGCAGGGCGTATATTTCCATCTAAATGGCGGTGTAAATCAATGAGTGGCATTTTTTTATTAATCATATTACTTGTATCCTAAAGAATAACGCTTATTCCTAATTATATTGTTTTTTTGGACTTTATTCACTGGCATTAGAGTAATAACACTGGTAAATTGATTTTGAGATTATTCATTTAGGCGTCTAGACGTATTAAATTGGTAAAGTATTAGTATATAGCCTCATGCAGAGGAAATGGAAAGAGAAATAATTATGTATCAAACTGACGATGTACGCATCAACAAAATCAAAGACTTATTACCACCTATCGCATTATTAGAGCGATTTCCTGCGTCAGAGAAAGCTACTAAGTCAGTTGTTGCAGGCCGTGCTGCAATTCACAATATATTTAATGGTAAAGATGAACGTTTACTTGTCGTTATTGGTCCTTGTTCAATTCATGATCCAAAAGCGGCGCTTGAATATGGGCAACGATTAGTCGAGTTACGTGAAAAATATAAGGGCAATTTAGAAATTGTTATGCGCGTTTATTTTGAAAAGCCGCGCACTACAGTTGGCTGGAAAGGCTTAATAAACGACCCTTATATGGATAATAGCTTTAAGCTTAATGACGGCCTGCGAATGGGTAGAAAACTGTTATTAGATATTAATGAGCTGGGCTTACCAACGGCAGGGGAGTTTTTAGATATGATCACTCCTCAGTATATGGCCGATTTCATGTGTTGGGGCGCAATTGGTGCGCGTACGACAGAGTCACAAGTTCATCGCGAATTAGCTTCGGGTCTTTCTTGTCCTGTTGGCTTTAAAAATGGTACTGATGGCACAATTAAAATTGCCATCGATGCGATAGGCTCTGCTGCTGCATCACATCACTTTTTATCTGTTACTAAGTTTGGTCATGCCGCCATTGTAGAAACAACAGGTAACAATGACTGCCATATTATTTTACGTGGTGGTAGAACTACTAATTTTGATGCTGATAGTGTAAAAGATGTCACATCGCAACTTGATAGTAGTGGTTTGAATACTAAAATCATGATTGATTTTAGTCATGCCAATTCAAGTAAAAAGTTTGAAAATCAAATGTTAGTATCAACTGATGTTAGTGAGCAAATCAGCCAAGGTAACCAAAATATTTTTGGTGTTATGGTTGAGAGTCACTTAATTGAGGGTAATCAGAAGCTTATTGATGGTAAAGCACAAGTATACGGTCAGAGCATAACTGACGCATGTATTGGTTGGGATGATACTGAAACTATGCTTGCACAGCTAAATGAAGCAGTAGCAACAAGACGAAATAGCTAATTTATCCTTTCTTTACGTGCTATCAATAACTTGTAAAGCATGTTAAAAAGTCTACTTAACCTTTTTTCAAAGTGCGTAAGTAGGCTTTTTTTATGCAAACCGCTATTAATAATATCTTAGAGCAGGTTGAATCTGTTGTACTGGGAAAACCTCATGAGTGCCGTCTAGCACTTGCTTGTTTACTTGCCCAAGGTCACTTACTCATAGAAGATTTGCCCGGTATGGGTAAAACCACATTAGCACATGTACTCGCCGACACATTGGGATTAAGCTATCAACGCACACAATTCACCAGTGATTTACTTCCTGCAGATATTATTGGGATCTCAATTTTTAATCGGCAAACCAATAGCTTTGAACTTCATAAAGGGCCAATATTTAGCCAAGTGGTGCTGGCGGATGAAATAAATAGAGCTAGCCCTAAAACCCAAAGTGCCTTACTTGAAGCCATGGCAGAGCAGCAAGTTAGTATTGATGGTGAAACTTACAATCTACCTACACCATTTTTTGTTATTGCCACTCAAAATCCATTATTTCATGCCGGTACTTACCCTTTACCTGAGTCTCAACTTGATCGCTTTATGATGCGCATCTCACTTGGTTTTCCTGATGTGGCAGCAGAAAAGAAAATTTTGCTGAGTAATCATAATGAGCAAGCAAACCAAATACAGTCATCACTACAAGCCATTACGGCGGATACATTATCGTCTATGCAAAAGCAGGCACAGCAAGTGCATGTGGCAGATGATGTTATCGACTATATCATTGCCTTATGCCAAGTTACGCGTGGTCAAGTAAGAACTGAAGATCAAAATGAAATAAACTGCAAACCTTTATCACCAAGGGCGGGGAAAGCTTTACTTGCCGCCGCCAAAGCTTGGGCTTTTATAAATAGCAGAGATTTTGTTCTACCCGATGATGTCCAAGCTGTTTTCAGTGCCGTATGTCAACATCGAATTGAATTAACAACACAAAACTATCATGACAGCCAAGATTTGTTGTGCAATCAAATTCTCCAGTATGTGGATGTATTAAATCCACTGAAACAATAATGGTTGCCAATAGTTTTAAATCTTTTTTTAAAAAACACTTTGATACTTGGTTAAAGCGCCGTGTGCCTAGTTCCTCTCACCACAAGCTATCACGCCGAAATATTTTCATTATGCCAACAAGGTTCGGTTTCGCTTACCTTTTTTTTGTCTTTATACTTTTTTTGTTAGCGACTAATTATCAAAACAATATCATTATGTTGATGAGCTATTTGTTAACAAGTTTGTTTATCAGTGTCATGATGCATAGCTTTTACAACTTTTCAGGGCTTGGCTTTAAATCAATAGCCAAGTACTCAGGGTTTGCCAAACAAGCTATCAACATACCAGTAACTATTACCGCTAAAAAACAGCATTTTGATTTAACACTGAGTTTTGCTAATCAACACAAACAACCACAGACGTATCTTGAGCAATGCCCAGAAGGAAATAGCGAAGTTATCTTGCCTTATTTGGCTAATCAACGTGGTGTCGCTGATCTTGGCCGAATAAAAATATCTAGTGAATATTCCTTTGGTCTTTTTGTTTCTTGGGCTGTGTTAGATTTCTCCCACCAAATAACTGTTTTTCCTCAACCCAAAAAAATTAACGATAATCAATATAGGCGTACAGGATCAGATGCCGATAATATACTTACCACTAACCCTGTTAACCAATCTGCTGGCTTAGATGATTTTTCTGAATTAAAAAGTTATGTGTTGGGTGAGTCTAAAGCACGAATAGCGTGGAAGCAATTTGCCCGCGGGCAGGGAAGGTATACTAAGCATTATCAAAATCAGCAAGGTAGTTTGTACTGGCTGAAATTGACTGATATGCCAAATTCCAATCTAGAGACACAGTTAAGCTTTCTTTGTTATTTAGTACTTGAATATAGCCATTGCGAGCAACAATTTGGCCTTGACTTGGCTGCTAATGGCAAGACTATAGACATTAATAAAAATGAAAAAGTTGAACCTGACTCCGGCTTGGCACATCAAACCCGCTGTTTAACCGCTTTAGCTAACTTTGATCAACATTCGAGTAAGCTATGAGTAAGGTGTCTAGCCAAAATTTACCATTTAAACTGCCTAAAAATAGCGTTTGGCTTCTTTGGCTTTGTCAATTGCTCAATGTCACCAGTTTAGCCGCCGAACTAAGTAACTGGATGCTTGCTGTTTTGGCATTATGTTTTTGTTGGCAAGCGCAGCTATTGTCTAGAAAAAAACTATCAATCTTTTATTCATTTACTGATAAAAAAACAGAGCACCATAGTGTACTTTATGTGTCACCAATCATTTTAACGCTCTTTGCTATTAGTGGCTGTATCGCCATTGCTATTTCTGCGAAACAGTTTGGGGTGCTTATTTCCATGGTACATTTGCTCACTTTTGCCTATGTACTGAAAACGTTTGAAATCAAAACAAGAACGGATTTTTACCAGCATATATTACTAGGATTTTTTCTACTAGCCTCTGCTCTTATTTTTAAGCAGAACTTAGGGTTTTCTTTGCTAATATTAGGTTTACTCATTGTTAACTTAACCCTGTTACATCAGTTATTTGCAAAAAAAAACTCCTTGCTAAATTCAAGCAAAACGGTTGCCGTACTTTTACTGCAAAGCTCATTACTTGCTATAACCTTGTTTGTAGTCTTTCCTCGTTTGTCTCCTTTTTGGCAAGTACCGCTGGCAAAATCAGCTAAAACAGGATTGTCAGATGTTGTTAGCCCAGGAGATATAGCCAATTTGGCTTTATCCAATGGACTCGCTTTTCGTGTAAATTTCAAGGGTGCAAATATTCCGGCCTATTCAAAGCTGTACTGGCGAGCCATGACGCTAGAAAATTATGATGGCCGAAAGTGGACACGTAGCAATAACAGTGAAAAACATAAAAAAAATATTAAAGTTAACAGGCAAAAATTTTTACCCTTTACATCAGGGGATGCTACCACATATCAAGTTATTGCCCAGCCCAGCTATCAACCTTGGCTTTTTGCTTTAGCAGTTGCCACAACGACTGATCCCAAAGTAAGACTAGAGAAAGATTACACGGTGCAAAGTACAACAATAGTTAACCAGCTTAGGCGTTATCAGGTTCAAAGTTATTTTGATGCACCGCTGGCGTTATCAATAAGTGAAGACAGTCGAGCGCGTAATCTTGCTATTGAGCAGGGAAGTAATCCAAAACTTGAACAGTTAGCACTCAAATTAAAAGCCAAATATAAAAATTCACTCGCCTTATCTCAAGCGGTGTTAGAATCTTTTCGAGTACAAAAATATTATTATACCTTGCAAGCCCCTACATTAATTAACAACAGCCTAGATCAATTTTATTTTGATACAAAAGCTGGGTTTTGTGTTCATTATGCCAGTAGCTTTACGTATTTAATGCGTGCCGCAGGCATACCAGCTCGCGTGGTTACTGGCTATTTAGGAGGAGAGTATAATGATGCCAGTAGTAGTGAGGAGAGTTCAAATCAGGGCGGACATTTAAGTATTTATCAATATGATGTCCATGCCTGGTCTGAGATTTGGCTTGAAGGCATAGGTTGGTATAGGGTTGACCCTACCGCTGCCGTTGATCCTGAACGTGTGAGTAAAGGCTGGTCAACCGCTTTACTTGAACAGCAATCTCAGCTTAATAACGACCTTATAAGCTTATACCGTTTTAAACAGTTGGCTTGGCTAAACACCATAAGGTTAAAGTTGGATGCGTTAGACTATCAATGGGCACGTTGGGTATTAGGTTATTCGGCAAAGCAACAATATGATTTACTTAAGCGCTGGTTCGGCAATGAGATGCTATGGAAAGCCGCTGCAATAATCCCCATTGCATTAGTGCTAGCCATGGCATTAATGACTTTGTTTTCTCGGCTAGGTGTTGGTAAAAAAAGCAAAAAAAAAATATCTCCTGCACAAGAGCTTTATAATAAATGCTTAACAGCACTTGAGCATAAGGGCATCATTAAAAAGCACCATTACACAGCACAGCAATTTTCCTCTATTTTTGAAGAGCAATTCCCCAAACTATCTGCTGAATTTTCTGAAATAACCAAAGCTTTTGAATTGTTACAGTATCAAAAGCCTAGTAAACAAGAACAACAGGTTTTAATAGTAGAGCTTGCAAGTAAAGTAAACCTCTTCATCAAGACGCTTAAAACAGTGTCAGTTGCTAAAAATACAGAGAAATAAATTTTCCAGCAATAAGAATCTCTTATCATCAAAACAATTAAAATCAACTAAAACAGCTTGTCGAACTCAGTTATTAAGTCTAAATTGTAAGTGACAGCACAGTAATGATTTACCACGATGGAGTGTCTATTTATGCAGTATCATTCAATGGAAAAACCTAAACAAGATGCTAGCTATCACAGAAAAGACTATTACCAAAACACCCGTAAACATGAAAATTACGATATGGCAAAAGTAGTTGCTGTGGTGAGTTACTTGACATTGATTGGTTGGTTAATTGCCATAGCTCTTTATGGTAAACATAAATCTTGTTTTACCAGTTTTCATTTGCGTCAGTCTTTAGGTTTGATTATTACAGGGGCGCTACTTTCTTTTATTCCGCTCATCGGTTGGATTATGAATGTTGCGGTTTGTTTAGCTTGGTTATATGCGCTTTATCATGCTGTACAAGGACAGCAACAAAAAGTACCATTTTTAGGTGATTTTTACCAAGAGAAGCTTGATTTTATCAAGTAGAAGTGATTTTTCACAAAAAATACTTATTTTTTTAAATTAACACTTTACAAATATTCACACACTATTTAATATTCGCCTCGTTCTCAAGCATGCATTGTTTTTTAAGCTACTTGTTAACTTCAGGTGAGATGGCTGAGTGGTCGAAAGCACCGGTCTTGAAAACCGGCAAGGGTTTGTAGCCCTTCTAGAGTTCAAATCTCTATCTCACCGCCACATTTATAAAAAATAATGGGTATAGGTTTGTCACACAAACTCAATGGTTAGAAGTTAAATTTCTATTCACCGTTATATTTAAAAAGTCGCTTTAAGCGGCTTTTTTTTTACTTGTAATAAAAATTTGCTAATATTTTATTACTTGTTTTGAGGTAGGAACCTAATTTGATGCTTAAGGGAGTAAATGTACTGCTTAAAACTAATTTATGTCAGTGTTTTTTACTTGCCGGTATGCTTGTTTTTGCGACAAGTGTATTAGCACAAGAAGAAAAAATTACCAGCGATACAAATAGTGTTATAACTTTTGCACCTGCAATTACTGAAGCTGAAATAAGCCGCTATTACCCGCAAAAATACCCTGTAACACGTTGGGAGAACCTTAATCCTAGCACTGACTTTTACCAATCCCCCTATCAAATTTCACTTTTTTCAGCAGATAATGGTGAGGATGATGCTCGTTTATGGTCTCAAACTAAATCTATTTTTGCTTATGGCTTCGGTGTTATTGGCGTAATATCCTTATTGCCTGAAGATATTTCTAGTTGGGATAATGAAAAGGGGATATTTAATAAATGGAGCACAAATATTAAGAAAGGTCCTATTTGGGATAGAGATAGAGGTCTACTTAATTTAATAGGGCACCCTTATTTTGGTGGTGTTTATTATCAAGTTGCTCGTAAATCTGGTTATCGCCAATGGGATGCTTTTATTTATACCGCAATGATGTCTACCTTTTATTGGGAATACGGTATAGAGTCTTTTGCAGAAATTCCTTCAATTCAAGATTTGCTTATTACTCCGGTACTCGGTTGGGCTTACGGCGAGTGGGCATTTAACGCTGAAATGGATATTAGAGAAAACAACAATACCGTTTGGGGATCTTCTTTTTTAGGTCGTACGGCCTTGATTTTTCTCGATCCTGTAGACAGCTTAAGTGTTGGCATTAATAATTTACTTGGTAAAGAGCTGATTAAAGCAGGTAGCGGTTTTGTGACCGTAAAAGATATAATAGTCGGACCAAATGGTGAAACAGAAAATCAAATTCAACTCAATATATCACTACAGCTTGGCGAAGGTGGTAATTATTCTTCAAACAAAGCTAGGAAAATAAATCGTAAGTCAGACCCTATTGATACCGGAATTATCGGCTTATCTTATGGTATTGGACAAGTTTACCTAGACGATTACTGGCAAGTTAATGATGATACCGTTGGTGAATATTCATTAGGATTATATTTTTCTAAAGCTTTTTCATCTCGTGTTTCTTATGCTAAAAGTATGTTAAAGAGCACAGTTTCAGGAAATAAAGTTGCTTATGAAAACTATAGTTTAGATAGCCAATATTATTTCAATACTCAAAGTAAGTTGAGACCTTATATTACCGCAGGTTTTGGTGAAACCATGTGGCACAAAGATGATGAATTTAAAACCTTTCAAGTAAATGCTGGTGCAGGAGTTCACTATAAACTGACTAATAACTTTGCTTTACAGTTTGATTGGCGTCACTACTATACTAGTCAACAAAGTACCGATGAAGATACCATTGCAGCGCGTTTAGTTTACCTATTGGGCAGTGGTGAGCGGTAAAACATTAGCTTTAGCAGCCGGTTACTTTGTAAACAAATATTAATATAACCTTTCTTGTTTAGCATTCGTTTAAAAGTTAACTTATGCTGTAGTTATCCCTCCTTATATGATTATTGGGTTTTAGAGGTGGCTATGAAATATCTTTTTCAAATCATAACGTTATTATTTTTAATACTATTATTTTCTTGTCAGAGTCATGAAAGTCGTCTTCAGCCATTAAAAAATCTCAATTCCCTGTATTTAGATCAACAATTTTTGCCTACCGCACCTGTTGAAATCGAAACAGAGCAAGATATTTTCAAGCTAGATGATGAAATGATTGCTATGGTTGAAAATAAATTGCTGTCTATTCAAAGTACCAAGAAAAAAGCGAGGCTATTGCTTGAACATATTTTTTCTCAAGACAATATTGCTTTAAGTTATGCCAGCAATGTCAATGTCACCGCCAGAGACGCTTACCATAGCAAGTCAGCCAACTGTATGTCATTAACCATTATGGCTTATGCCCTGGCGAAAGAAGCGGGGTTAAATGCTAACTTTCAATAAGTTGATGTTCCGGAGTATTGGGTTAGAAATGGCCAATATAACTTACGCACCGGTCATGTAAATCTCATTATACAAGCACAGGTAACCCCTGAGAAACGTATTGTTTATGGTTCAGATAAAATTAACATTGACTTTGATCCTTATGTAGTCAAACAGTCATTTCCCAAAAGAGTTATAGGAAAAAAAACTGTATTAGCAATGTTTTATAATAATAAAGGTGGTCAAGCTTTAGTTTCTGGAAACTATCCCTTAGCTTATCAATATTTAAAAACCGCCACGCAAACCGATCCCTTCTTTAGCTCGGCTTGGGGGAATTTAGCGGTACTTTATAAATTAACCAACAATACACTTATTGCAAATAAAGCATACCGACATGCAATTCATCTCAATAGCAATAATTTGACCGCCCTAGCTAATTTAGTCATATTGTTACGTAGTCAAAACCAATTAGAAGAGGCTAAGGAGATTGAAAATAAATTACATTTTAAGCGCAGTAAAAAACCTTACTATCAAGCCCTATTGGCAGATGAAGCTTATTACCGCAAAAACTATGCACTTGCTATTGCTCATTATAAAAAAGCGCTAAAGTTAGATGATTCTGTACATAAATTTTACTTTGGTTTAGCGAAAACATATTACCAAATCGGTTACCTTAACTCGGCTAAAAAAATGATTCGCAAAACCATAAAATTCAATAAGGTTAAAAGCACTGAGCACCAATATATTGCCAAATTAAACTTTTTAAATGCTGAACAAGTTAATTAGTCTGCTAGGCTTATTGTTCTTTACTGTTGCGTGTTTTTCAGCATCAGCGAAAAATAAGCAAGAATTTTTTAATAAACCCAGTGTTGGGCTTCAATCAATAACTCCGCTTGATTACTTGAGTCATCAGAAGTTAATTGAACATATAGAAATACTTGCGAGTGATCGCTTTGCTGGTAGAAAATTTTCCACACCTGCTAATATACGGGCACAAAACTATATTATTTCCCAACTAAAAAATGCTCAAGTAAAACCATTTCTCAATAAATATCGCCATAGTTTCACGCATGAAACCCTGTTTTCTACGAGGCAGGGTAGTAATATTATCGCCGCGATCAAAGGTAAAGTTTATCCTAAACGTTATATTATTTTAACGGCTCATTATGATCATTTAGGGCAAAAGCAAAGTAGAATATATAACGGCGCCGATGATAACGCATCAGGCGTTGCTGCTTTGCTTGTTTTTGCTACGCAACTAGCTAAAACACCGTTAAAACACAGTGTTATCTTTGTATTCACGGACGCTGAAGAGGTAAATTTATTAGGATCAAAAGTCTTTGTTAAACAGCAAAAAGCATTATTACCCACTTTTAAATTAAATATGAACCTAGATATGATTGCAGGGTATAAATATACACAACGTTTGCACTTTATCAGTAAGGGGCTTGATAGCTTACTAACGAAAGATGAACTTGAAGTGTTAAACGCCACTCAATCATCAGTTAAGCTCAAAAAAGGTTTTAGAACTTCGTTGCCAAGAGGTGCGAACAGACGGCAATGGTTTGAAGCAAGTGATCACAGTGTGTTTTATCACTTAGATATCCCTTTTATTTATTTTGGTGTTGGTACACATAAAAATTATCACACCCCCCAAGATACATTTAACAATATCAATTTAAAATTTTTCATTTCTGCTTGCCAAAAAATTTATCAGCAATTACGCTTTATTGATCATCATATGAGTGATTAAAACCTGACTAACTAGACAATTAATTTTCAATCAATGTTAATCGCGTTATAATAAAGGCTAAGCATTAAAGTTAGGCAACAAGAATAAAGGTTATCAGTAATGGATAAAAAATATATCACCGCGCAAGAGTTACTCGAAGACTCTTTTAGACTGGCGGCAAAGGTTTACGAAGATGGTTTTAGACCACAGTTTATTGTAGGGATTTGGCGCGGAGGGGCACCTATAGGTATTGCTGTTCAAGAGTATTTTGATTTTAAAAAAGTAGATACCGATCACATTTCTGTGCGAACATCGTCTTATTATGGCATTAATAAGCAAAGTAAAGAGATTAAAGTACACGGTTTGCATTATATTATCGAAAATGCAAATGCTGACGATGGTTTGTTAATTGTTGACGATGTTTTTGATTCAGGCAGAAGTATTAAAGCTTTAATCGCACAACTTGAAACGTCGATGCGACAAAACATGCCAAAAGATGTACGCACTGCATGCCCTTGGTATAAACCTGCCAATACACAAGTTGATATAGTTCCAACTTACTACATACACGAGTCAGACGAATGGTTAGTTTTCCCCCATGAGTTATCAGGTTTGACACCAGATGAAATTATAAAGGGTAAAAAAGACTTAAAAAATATTCATAATTTGTTAGTGTAACTTATAGTCTAAATTGGAAAACTGTATGAGCCGTTTAGTTACATTTTTATTAGTGCTAATCATTTCTGGCTCTGTTTATGGTAATACAGCAAAATCACCGTTGATTTTGCTGTCCATTGATGGTTTCGCCTATGATTATTTAAACAAGTTCAAACCTAAAAACATTCTCTCCTTTGGCAAGTCAGGGGTAAAAGCAAAACTTCTTCCTGTTTATCCAAGCAAAACTTTTCCAAATCATTTATCAATAATAACCGGGGTTTACCCTGCTAAACACGGTATCATCCATAATAAATTCTATCATCCTCTACTGGGTGAAAAATACTCGCTTGGCACAGGTAAAAACAATAGCACCTGGCTAACAGCAAAACCTTTTTGGTCATTTGCCGAAGAAAACAATATCACTACAGCCGTTTATTTTTGGCCTGAATCAGAAGCGATGGGTCAGGGTAAAAGGCCAAGCTTCAATATTCCTTATAATAAAATGGACTCTGAAAAAGCACGGTTTGATCAGATCATAAAATGGTTGCAGCTACCTAATGATGAAGCTCCTCAATTTATTGCCAGTTACTTCTCCAGTATTGATGAGGTTGGACATCGTTATGGCCCTAACTCTACAGAATTAGCACAAGCTGTTGCTGAAATCGATGAAGTATTTGGTTATTTTATTCAGCGCTTGCAGCAAGAGGTACCATTTAATGTCAATGTCATACTACTGTCAGACCATGGCATGATTCACATTGATAAAAGTAAAAAGATCGATTTAGCTAAGGTCTTTAATGAACATTTGATAAAATTAATTACTGAAAAATCAATCATAGTGGCTCAAAGCAGTACGCAACTATATATTTATTTGGAGCACGATAAATTAAGCAAAGTACAACAAGAGTCAATTACTCAAGAGTTAATGGTAAGTCAAAACTTAAGCGCAGGTTTATACCGTATTTATCAAAAAGGTAACTACCCTGAGTATTGGCAATTTAATGAAGATTTAGCAATAATTCCAGATTTAATCATTGAAGCATCGATTAACAACTATTTTAGTAACAAAGGGGATTCAAATAATAATGTTGCAACCCATGGATACGATGCCCTAAATAAACCGGAGTTAGCGGCAATTTTTTTTGCATCAGGACCAGCCATAATAAAGGGAAGGGCGCTTAATGCTTTTGAGAACATCCATATTGTACCGTTAATGAGCCAGCTACTTGGTTTAAAACAAATTCCCCGAATAGATGGTAAAGGCTCAGTTTTAGGCTCTATTATTAAAAGTAACTAAATTATAAACTAGCAATTTCAACCAATAATAGTGTAATCTTGGAGATTAAATAACTAATCAGCAATTTACAAAAAACATAAAGCGAAATGAAAAATACTTATATCGCCAGACAAGCTATTCTTAACGAGAAAGCAAAAACCATAGGCTATGAACTGTTATTTAGAGATAGTCCCGACAATAAATTTCCTGAAGTGGAAAAAGACATTGCTAGCTCGAAACTTATCATTCAAAACCATATCCACGGTGACATCAACACTATTAGCATGGGCAAGTTAGCTTTTATTAACTTTACCGATAATTGTCTAATTCATAAACGTCCTTTGATGTTCGATAAAGATTCAATTGTTATTGAGTTAGTAGGTCAGAAAAAGCCCACCAAAAAACTGTTAAAAATCATAATATTTTATCATGAGAAGGGCTATAAAATCGCTTTAACAGAGTATGATCTACAGCCTCACTGGGATGTATTATTCCCTTATATAGATATTGTTAAAATTGATATTGAAAAAATAAACCCCAAACGTTTATTGCCAGCAGTTGCTAGAATGAAGCCCTTCAATATTTCTATAGCCGCAGAAAAAGTTGAAACAAAATACCAACAGCAAACTCTAGCAGAAGTAGGCTTTAACTACTTTCAAGGGTATTTCTACCATAAGCCAGAAATTATTGAAGGACAAGCTCTAGCACCAATAAAAGCAAAGATGTTACACTTGTTAAGTGAAACATTTAATTATCCACTAAACTATGACACTGTTGCCGAAATAATCAGCCATGACGTCAACTTAACGGTTGGCTTACTGAAAATGGTTAATAATGTTGCTACTGGCACCAGAGTTGAAATAACCTCTTTAAAACAAGCCACAGCATATCTAGGTGAAGATAAATTAAGACAATTTGTTTCTGTTTTAGCGATATCTAACTTAACATCAGAAACCACTGATGAAGTATGTAGGCAAGCATTAATCACTGGAAAAATGATGTTTGCCTTAAGTACCCAAAAGGCATTTAAGCCAGTGAGTGATTCTGCCTTTATTACCGGTTTGCTCAGCGCGATTGAAGTTATGTTATCAATGCCTATGGTTGAGATTGTTAAAACTATGCCATTAGCACAGCCCATTGAAAGCGCTCTAGTAACGCACGATGGTTTACTTGGGCAACTATTAGATATTACCACCAGCTTTATTCTTGGCCATGAAGAATTACAATCAGATGGCACTTTAGAAGAAAACCTAGCTCTTTTTTCATTAGACAAACACTTTGTACAAAAAGAGTTCCTTGAAGCGAGTAGATGGTGTCAAAGTTTAAATTTAGAAGCTTTGACGGGATAGGCACGTTACTTTATAAGTTCAAACATACAATAATTATAAAACAGCAGTTTCATATAAAAAGGATATCTTGCTAAGTCCGATACTTTTTAGTATTGGACTTAAGAAAATGGAGTAAACAGGTAAATAGTTCAGGTATATGTTAAGCCTTTGATATACAGTGATAAATAGAACGCTACGTGAAATCTGATAAGTTTTGCCTATACTAGTCAGTCAGATTTCACAGAAACTCACTATAAATTGAACGTAAAAACTCTGTAGTCATTGTTTTTATTGACCTACATTTGTTTGTTGAGGTTTTTAAGTGAATTTAATCTACCTTTCTTATCTTGCCACTTTCAGCTCTCATTTTGTTTTCCGACTGAACATACACAGTATCTGTTGTTGCCATACTTGCATGACCAAGGTCTTCAGAAAGATCTTTTAAAGCACGACCTCGTTCAATTTCCATACTTGCCCCCGTATGACGAAGCCAATGGGTTGTAGCTTCTTTGAGTTTCATTGCTCTATTTTCTCCCTCAAATCGCTTCATTCGTGTAAAGGCATGATCAAATATGTCTTGTACTAGTCGCCTTAAATGTCGAGATGTCATGCCACCTTGACCACGTATTTTTTCAACAAGTACATTATTATCACCACTTGTTGGCAAGCCTGAAAGATCTCGTGATAAACGATATCGTTTTAAAAATGGAATAAAATCAGACGGTACCGTGGTATCACGTAATTTTCTGCCTTTACCAAATATTTTCAACCACCAGTTTTCATCCTCATCTTGCCAAAAATGCCCCATAATTGGTGACCAATTATCACGCTCTGAAAGCTCAGATATTCTTAAAAATAACGTTTTTAATGATGCGATAACAAATAAGTTTCTCTCATAAATAGGATCTTCATTTGCCATATCAACAGCGGTATCTAGCAAGTATTGCCATTGTGACGATGACAACCTTTTGATTTCTTTAACTTGTGTATCACTTATGAAATGCTTGCAGTCCTTTTTAGCTATCTGTGCAGGATTTCCATAACAAAGCTCTTCGCCCATTAGGTAGTTATAAAAAACAATAATTGCTGTAAATGTTGAAGTTAATGTTTGTTGTGATGGACGATATTTCTTTTTATCAACATCCTTAGATGATTGACTTTTAGCTGCTTGGACTTTATACGGTCGCCATAATTCATTGGCATTAAAATAGCTGTTTTTGAGTTTAAAACGTTCCTGATTACTTGTGCCAATCCAAGTCACTGGTGGTTTCCAACAAAAGTCAGCATATTCTAAAATATCCGATTTACGCAATTCTTCAATAGGCGTTTTTTTTACTAGAAATGACCACAGCAAAAACTTCTCAATTTCATTTCGAAACCTATCATAGGTATGAATGGATTTATTTCGGCCTGTATACTCGAGAAAAGATTTTCCCCATTGCCAATGAGTTAAAGACCATGAAGCAATAGTTGTTATAAAATCATTAATGCTTGGGTAATCACTAAGTTCTAATTCACAGAGTTCGGTATAGGTTGGATACAAAGGGACAGGAGCTGTTTTAGACATAGATAAAGATAGTGATTAAAAGAACTATTGTAACAAGTTTAATTGACCTTACACGCTAAGTCCAATACTAAAACGTATTGGACTTAACAAGTAGTTCCCTATAAATAAGATCTAATGTTTATTTGAAAATGTTACAAGCAAAACAATATTTACACGGTATTAGTGTAAAGGAATAACTTTCATTGCCAATTGCGGATCAAACCTAACTTTGTGCCAATTCATTCGCCAGTCTAGATGTGGCCCCGTTACTCGACCAGAGTTACCAACTTTTGCTATCACTTGTCCTTGATTTACCAAATCACCTTCTTTGACAAGTGAGGCGCTTAAATGCAAAAAATTAGAGGTAATGCCATGGCCGTGATCTATCACTAAAGTTCCGCCCGAATAGAACATATCAGGTACCCATAGCAATACTTTACCGGCTGCGGGTGCCTTTACTGGCGAACCTATTGCGCCAGCATAATCAACCCCATAATGAGGGTTTTTAGCTACACCATTGTAATAGCGTTGGCTACCATAAACACCTGTGATACGAGCCTTGCGCGGAGCAATAAAACCTTGAGAAAAGTCCGTCAAATCACTAGAAATTTTTCTAACTTTATTCATCATCTGCCAATCTTGCTTGGCACGCGTCTTGGCCTTTTTATTGGGACTCATAATACTTTTTTTAATACCTTCAACACGAGATATTTTATAATCACGTTTTGCTGGTATAAGTTTTTTTTGCTCGATAGTGCCTTCAGGTGATGTGACTTTTAAAAGGTATTTGTTGTTATCATCTCTTGAAAAAGCAAAAACATAATCACCATTTATTGATACGGGTAAAACACGTTCATTTAACATGACTGTATAGTTAGGCTGTGTTTTACCTATGACTAAACCGCCCTGCTTTATTTCACCGGACAGTTGAATTTCAGCTTGTGCAGAAAGTGTAAAGACACTTAAAAGGCATAAGTTACTTAGTTTTTTTAAGCTAAACACTGACAATCGCTCCTTTTGCCACCCCTTCATAGGCGATAACTTTTATCGTTGAATTTGCCAAATCTGTCTTTAGTTGCCGGGCAATGAAGTCTGCTAACAGTTCAACAGTTGAGTCACAATCAACTACATCAAGTACATTAGCCGCTACGGCAATATCAAAACGACCTTGTGGCGCTTGATAAGAGAAAAATTGATGATCGGGTGTCAAATACTGCTCTGCCTGTGAGGATAACTCAATGTCAGATTTAGTTACTCTGTCTGCTTCACTGGCAATATAAATATCTTGCCAGCGTTTACACCATTGTTGCTCCAATTCAGTATTTTTTTGGTTATCTATAAATATTTGAATTTTAGATCTATGTCCATGTGCTATACGTTGACAATTACCATCATGGAGTTTTAAACCATGAGTATAGTGATAATAATCACCGGTTATATTTTCAGGGCGTAGTACTAATGATAACCCTTGAACATTATTGGGTAGCTGGGCCAAAATAATTTTCGTTAAATGCTCTGTGACTGAATCAATAGTGATGTTAGCACAGTCAATTTTTGCAAAGGCACATTGGGGTGATTGCAAATGATAGCTCGCTCGTTTGGTTAAAAAATCAATGGTTTCATGGTTAGCATGATGCAAAGATGTTTGAAGTGTTAACGCGGGCTCTTTCATAGGAAGTAGCAGCTTGTGATCGACTGCCTCATCGATAATGGCTTTGATTTGTTTTTTAACAATAGCAAAGTCTAACACCATGCTTTGCTCATTCAATGAGCCATCAAGTAACACATCAACAATCCAACTTTCTCCTACAATGCCGCGTTCTTTACAAAGGTAGGAAAAATCAATCACGGTTAAGTCATCTACAAATAATTGCATGGTTATCTTCTCTAAACTACTTTACTTGCCAAGCGATACTTTCGTCTGCACGAATAGGCACAACAATATCGTTACCAAAGCTTAGCGTTGCAGGCACTTGCCAAGTTTTTTTAACTAAGGTGATTTTATCATTACTAACGGGTAATTGATAAAAAGCTGGACCATTTAAGCTAGCGAAAGCTTCTAATTTATCTAAAGCATTCTCTTGCTCAAATACTTCAGCATAAAGCTCAATGGCAGCATGTGCTGTATAAGATCCAGCACAACCGCAAGCTGATTCTTTAGCATGTTGAGCGTGTGGTGCTGAGTCTGTGCCTAAGAAAAATTTAGTACTGCCACTGGTGGCAGCTGCTACTAAAGCGGCTTGGTGAATATTACGTTTTAACACAGGCAAACAAAAGTAATGTGGACGAATACCGCCAACTAACATGTGATTTCTATTAAATAGTAAGTGATGTGCAGTAATGGTTGCCGCCACATTATTTGAAGCACTAGTAACAAAATCTACCGCATTTTTGGTGGTGATATGCTCTAACACTACGCTTAAATCGGGGTAATTGGCAACTAGCGGCGCTAATATAGTGTCGATGAACACTTGTTCGCGATCGAAGATATCAATTTCATCACGGGTAACTTCACCATGAATTAATAGCGGCATACCAACACGTTGCATAGCAGCAAAAACATCTTTTAAATTATCTACATCGGTAACACCTGATGAAGAATTAGTAGTAGCACCTGCTGGGTAAAGTTTCGCCGCATAAACTAGGCCCGAGGCTTTGGCTTCTTTAATATCTTCTGCGCTAGTATTATCAGTTAAATAAAGCACCATCAAAGGTTTGAAATGCGCACTTGGCTTGGTGGCCATAATTCGCTCATAGTAGCTTTTAGCAAGTGCGGTATTGGTTACTGGTGGTACTAAATTCGGCATTACGATAGCGCGCCCAAAATAACGGCTGGTATCTTTAACGGTATCTTTTAATACCTCACCATCACGTAAATGTACGTGCCAGTCATCCGGACGAGTAATAGTTAGTGTGGTTTCTTGGCTGGTATTGCCGTTATTTATTATTTCATTTGTCATGATTTTTCCAATTTTATAAATTTGTCTATATTTTACATTTGCATTTTAACTAACTGATATATAACTACAATTACCGTAACGCATAACCCGGTAAGCAGTAAATCAATTACTTATTCGCTTATTTCATCGTTATCATTAGTCGCCAGCAAGGCTTGTAATTGCTCTTTTAAATTTGGCGGTACTTTAAAAATAGTTATAGAGTCATTATGAGGATTATAAACCACATCTTGACCAAAATGACTGCGTTCAAAGCTCAAACTGATACCGCTCCCATAGCCTGAGTATTTGGTAATTTTATTCACAACCGTCTGATCGTGGGGAAAAGACTCTTCAATGGGGTAAGATTGTTGCTGGCAAAATTGATAAAAATCTTGTTCATTGCCGCTTGCATCGGAAGTGGTATGCCCTATCACCTTGCCTACTTCTTGCACTGAAACATCTTGTGAGCTAGCTTTTTGCTCTTTACAGTAACTCAAAAGCTCTTTACGTGTTTGCTGTTTCTCTGATGCATCAAGTTGATTTAATGACACATAATCTTCAACCGCTTGTACTAGTGTTTGAGTTTGCGCTTTTGCATCTAACCCTTCTTCACAACCTAAAAAGTCTAAAAAGAAGTCAGAAACTTTTCGCCCTGCTCGTCCTTTAATAAAAGAAATATAACGGTTGCCACTGGCATTTTGTTGATAATCAAATAAATCAATACGCGCCGCTAATTGTAACTTGTTGGTATCTAAGTGCTGATCAGCAGAAATATTAAGTTCACCATCAACACTATAATGTTCAGATACCGGTATAACCGCCACTAAAAGGTAACGTCCACCCATATATTCGTAATGACAAACAATTAAGTAACCGCTCTCTTCAAGATCATATTTTTCAATTTCATTTTTTAAGGTGTTTGCGGCTTGAGAGCTAAACTGATAAAAGCTTTGGCGTTCACCTAAATAGCTTTCCATTAAATCGACAAAGCGAGCTGTAGTTGTACCATCTCCTTCATTAGCCTCTGCAGGCATGGCATTAAAACTGCCGTAGGCTTTAGAGCCTTTGCCATTATAAATGGTATGTAAACCATCAACAAAAGCGTTAATTTTTGCTCCTACCTCTATTTCCTCTGGCCCAAGGCGTAATAAAACCTCGCCTGACTCTTGTTTTTTTGAGATAAAATGTAAGGCGATATTCGAAATGATTAAACTCATAGTTAAGCTTCTATCTAATAGTATATTGTTCAGGCATTTGATAAACTAAGAAAATATTATTTATCATCAGCAATTAAGTGTCATTATGCCCATTGTATCGAAATACTCCAATGAACGTGTAGAAAAAATTATCCAAGAATTAATGGATGTGCTTGTTAATGAAGAAGCAACAACCGATTTAGCCCTCATGTGTTTAGGAAATACAGTCACTAATGTCATTAGTAAAATCCCTGCCGACAAGCAAAGTGCTATTGTAGACAATTTTACCCAAGCATTAAAACGATCTATCCAAAAAACTCACTAGTTTATTTATCTAATTATAATAAGAAGAATTACTATCAATGGTCTCTTTTGATACAAAAAGCTATAGCAAAAAACTATTACATTTAATCAGTTGGAGCCATTGGTTCAC